>Ga0070737_10003527_pt1 | contig 16736 bp, 16 predicted proteins | sample Coa_R1_10_FD_66438 | JGI IMG/M metagenome (GOLD analysis project Ga0070737, IMG submission 66438) | Surface soil microbial communities from Centralia Pennsylvania, which are recovering from an underground coalmine fire - Coalmine... | ecosystem: Environmental > Terrestrial > Soil > Unclassified...
TCGCCTTGCCACTGGCCAAGCGTCGCCGCCTAAAAGGGGGAGACCTTGCGGTCGGCGCTGCTGCTGATTCACGCTCTTTGCGGCGCGCTGTGGGTGCTGGCTTCGCTGTGCATGGCGTTGGCGGGTGCGAGTTCGCTGATGGAGGGCGAAGCGGGCGAGGATTTCGCCCGCAAGGTCGTGCCGGTGCTGAACTGGCTGGCCAGTGGCGCGGCGGTGCTGCTTCTGTGCAGCGGACTTGGCAACCTGGTGGTTGCGGGCCAGGCCCGTCACTTTCGCTTCTCCAGCACGTTCAAGGAAATTTTGGGTGCCAAGCTGACGTTGTTCGCCTTGATGGCGCTGGCATTGTGGACCGCGTGGCGAGTGCAAGCCCGGCTGCTGGCCAAGCACGTGTCCGCCCCCGCCGGCAACGATATGAAGTTGCTGATCGGCCTGGCGGGTGCGACCGCCCTGCTGGGCGCGATAGCGCTGGCATTAGGGCTCTGGTTGGTGGGATCATGAGATTGTCTGGACGCTGACGCTGCGCCAGGCGGCATGCAGGCGAATTCATTGGCGCCCCAACCGGGGTGGCTTACGGGTGAACGGGTGCAAAGTCCTCCCGAATTGAAGTTGGGCTCTTTTCGTATCGCGTTTTTGACCGACGGCCTGTGGTACAACGACGGCGGCTGCATGTTTGGCGTGGTGCCGCGTGCGCTGTGGCAGCGCCAGCATCCGCCCGACGAGCAAAATCGGATACGCCTCAATCTCACCTGTCCATTGGTTATACGCGGGCGCGACGCGATTCTTATCGACTGCGGGATCGGCAACCGCCTGAGTGATGTCGAGCGCAAAATCTTCGCACACGGCGAGGGTTGGTTGCCTGACGGCCTGGCGGCCCTGGGGATGGAAGCGGGCGACATCACGCACGTGATCCTGAGCCATCTGCACTTCGATCACTGCGGCGGCGTGGTCCGCCGCCAACGATCGGGTGAGCTGATGCGAGCCTTTCCGCGCGCCCGTCATTTTATCCAGCGCGGCGAGTATGAAGTCAGCGCCAATACCGCCAACGAGCGCTTGCGCGCCGCCTACCGCCATACGGCGGAATGCCTGGCGCCGTTGCACGGAAGTATCGAACTGCTCGACGGCGACACCACTATCGTGCCCGGTGTCGAGGCGCGGGTGACCGGCGGCCACACCCGGGACCATCAGATTGCGATGGTGCGCGACGCGGGCCAGGCGCTGCTGCATCTGGCGGATCTGGTGCCGACGCGCTCCCATATGCGGGGGCCGTGGAATCAGGCCTACGACCTCGATGCGCTGACGACCATGGAGCGCAAGGCGCGCTACCTTGAGCAAGCCGGGCGCGAACGATGGTGGGTTTCGTTCGCGCATGACGACCAGCTCTTCGGCGCGCGGGTGGAGCGCGCCAGCGGGGTGTGGGAGGTGGTTGAGCGCGTAGCGGTTGGAAAGTGGGGCTGACGCGGCCGCGCGCGGCCGCACGGGCGGCGGATTATCAGCTTGATCAGGTCGGAAGGGCTTCGTTATAATTCTGGAGAATTGGGCCGAAAAAAATAGCACAATTGCACTTTGCGAGAAAAGTGTTCTTGCCAACCAATACCGCCTGAACCGCCCAGACAAACATCCTTTAGCATAAGGAGTTAGCGAATGGTCGAAGGCAACGCTTTCGAGCGTGTCATCAAAGAAGATCGGGCAATGCGTGCCTCGCAGCAGTGGCGCGGGACCTTGCTGGATTACCTGGAAAAGCTCAAGTCCGATCCGACAATTACCCAGCTAGCTCACGCTCGCATCTATGACACCGTAATAGCCGCCGGCGTGCGGGACATCCAGGAAAGCGACGATCCGCGCACCCGCCGACTCTACAAGGACGAACCGATTAAGGTCTTCAACTTCTTTGCCGACGAATTCTTCGGCATCGAAAAGACGATCGCGCAGTTGGTGCGTTACTTCCACTCGGCTTCGCTCAAGGGCGAAGAGAGCCGTCAGGTGCTGTACCTGATGGGGCCGGTGGGATCGGGCAAGAGTTCGCTGGTCGAACGCTTGCAGCGCGGGCTTGAGCAGACCGGGATGATTTACTGTATCGAAGGCTGCCCGATGCATGAGGAGCCCCTGCACCTGATTCCGCGCCACCTGCGCAAGGAATTCGAAAAGATGCTGGGGGTCCATATCGAGGGCGACCTGTGCCCGGTATGCCGCTTCCGGCTCAAGGAGGAGTTCGGTCAGCGCTACGAGGAGTTTCCGGTCGAGACCCGTAACTTCTCCAAGCGCAACCGGATCGGCATCGGCGTGGTGCCGCCGGTGGATCCCAACAATCAGGACACCTCGGTGCTGATTGGCTCGGAGGACATCTCCAAGCTGGATCAGTATTCCGAAGGCGATCCGCGAGTGCTGGAATTGAACGGTGCCTTGAACGTCGGCAACCGCGGCCTGGTCGAGTTCATCGAGGTCTTCAAGAACGAGACCGAATACCTGCATGCGATGATCACGGCGACCCAGGAGAAGGTGATTCCCGCCCCCGGACGTCACGGCATGGTGTACGTCGACACCTGTATCGTGGCCCATTCCAACGAGGCAGAATGGCAGAAGTTCAAGGCCGACCACACCAACGAGGCGATTCTGGACCGTATCGTGGTGGTCAAGGTGCCCTACAACCTGCGCCTGTCCGAAGAGGTCAAGATCTACCAGAAGATTATTCGCAATTCGGACTTCCGCGCGCACGTCGCGCCGCACACGCTGGAACTGGCCTCGATGTTCGCGATCCTGTCGCGCCTGGAGCCCACGCCCAAGGCCGATCTGATGACCAAGCTGAAGCTCTACAACGGCGAGGAGGTAATCGAAAAGGGGCGCACGAAGAAGATCGACGTGCAGGAGCTCAAGGAGGACACCAAGCGCGAGGGCATGTCCGGCATTTCGACGCGCTTCATCATGAAGGCGCTGGACAACGCGCTGTCGGACAACGTGCTGGGCAACTGCATCAATCCGATCAATGTGCGCGAGTCGCTGATCTCGATGACCAAGGAAGCGGACCTGCCCGACGACACGCGCAAACAGTATCTGGAATTCCTGCAGGACACCCTGCACAAGGAATATCTGGAGATGTTGGAGAAGGAGATCACGCGCGCCTTTGTGTACTCCTACCAGGAGCAGGCCGAATCGCTGTTCCAGAACTACCTCGACCATGCCGAGGCCTACGTTAACAAGACCAAGGTGCGCGACCGCAACACCAAGGAGGAACTCAACCCCGACGAGGGCTTCCTGAAGTCGATCGAGGAGCAGATCGCGATCATCGGGTCCGCGGCGGAGGGTTTCCGCCAGGAAGTTATCGCCTATCTGTGGTCGGCTTCACGGCGCGGCGAGAAGATCAGCTACCGCAGCTACGAACCGCTGAAAGAAGCGATCGAAAAAAAGCTGATGACTTCGGTGCGCGACATCTCGCGCATCATCACCAAGGCCCGCACGCGCGACGAAGAGCAGACCGACAAATACAACGCGATGGTCAAGAACCTGCTGGAAAACGGCTATTGCGAATCGTGCGTGGACGTGGTGCTCAAGTACGCGGCCAACAACCTGTGGAAGGACTGAACCCCCGGTGATGGACCGGCCGGCTTGGGTGCCGGCCGGTCCGCCGGCGGGCGGGTGCGGGATCGGCCTTTTTCAAACGACACGCGAGCGCGGGCGGGCTGCAGCCCGTGGCATACTATCTGGCGCGGCCGGGGTATAATGGTTGGCAGGAGGCGCTATGGCGATCGTTGAGGCGATCTTTCGCGAGTACCGGCCTTCGGATGCCGAGCGTTCGGACCGCTCGGCGGGCGACCGGCTGCGTCATCGGCAGAAAGTCCGCGAACTCATCCGCGACAACATTGCCGACATCATTGCCGAAGAATCGATCATCGGCAAGGACAAGGATCGGGTAATCAAGGTCCCGCTGCGCGGGATCAAGGAATACCGGTTTGTCTACGGCGAGAATTCGCCCGGCGTGGGCCAGGGCGACGGCGACACGCAGCCCGGCCAGGTGGTGGGGAAAACCGGCCGTGAAGGGCCGGGGCAGGGAGAGGACAAGGCCGGCGACCGGCCGGGCGTCGACTACTATGAAACCGACGTGACGCTGGAAGAGCTGGTCGAGATCATGTTCGAGGATCTCGAACTGCCCGACATGGAGCGCCGTGCCTTGCGTGAAATCGAGGCGCAGCGCACCACCAAGCGCAAGGGCTACCGCCGGGTCGGCATCCGCGTGCGCCTGGACAAACGGCGCACCGCCAAGCAGCGCATCATGCGGATGCTGGCCAGCGGGCGTAGCGAGCGGCAGTTGAGCGAAGCGGGCGAAGAAGAACCCCGGCGGCGCTTCCCGTTCCACGACGACGATCTCAAGTACCGCCACGTCGAAGCGGAACTGCGCAAGGAGTCCAACGCCGTGGTGATCTGCATCATGGACACCTCGGGCTCGATGGACACCATGAAGAAGTACCTGGGGCGCAGCTTTTTCTTCCTGCTCTATCAGTTCATTTCGACCCGCTACCGCAACGTCGAGATCGTCTTTATCGCGCATCACACCGAAGCCCACGAGGTCACCGAGGAAGAGTTTTTTCACAAGGGCGAATCGGGTGGGACGTTCATTTCCTCGGGCTATCTCAAGGCGCTGGAAATTATCCAGGAGCGCTACCATCCGTCACTGTGGAACGTGTACGCCTTTCACTGCTCGGATGGTGACAACTTCGACTCCGACAATCCCGCAGCGTTGCGTGCGGCCAAGGAACTGACCGAGGTCTGCAATCTGTTTGGCTATGGCGAGATTAAGCCGCTGGGCTCGCGTTACTACGAATCGTCGATGCTCAACGTATTTCGCCGTCTGGAAGCCAACAACTTCCAGACGGTGCTGATCGAGCGCAAAGAGGATATCTGGCCTTCGTTCAAGGCTTTCCTCGCCAAGGAACGCGTCCAGCAACCGTAGGGCATGGCCGCGCGCGCCGCGGCTGACTATGCAGGCAGATGGCTAACTACGAACTCAAAGACCTGGTGGAATGGGATCGTAAGATCCGCGACAAGGTCGCGGAATTCGGCCTGGATTGCTATCCGCAGGAATTCGAGATCTGCGATCACAACGGAATGCTGGGTTACATGGCCTATTCGGGCATGCCCTCGCATTATCCGCACTGGTCGTACGGCAAGTCCTACGAGAAGCTCAAGACGCTTTACGACCATGGCGTAAGCGGACTGCCGTATGAGATGGTGATCAATTCCAACCCCGCGCTGGCTTACCTGATGCGGGACAATTCGCTGCTCCTACAGGTCCTGACGATCGCTCACGTCTACGGGCACAACGATTTTTTCAAGTGCAATTTCGTTTACAAGAGCACGCGCGCGGAATTCACCATCGAGCTGTTCAAGGCGCACGCGCTGCGGGTGCGGCGCTATGTGGAAGACCCGTCGATCGGCATCGAACGGGTCGAACGCATCGTCGACGCCGCCCACGCGTTGTCGTTGCAGCGCCGGCGCAACCTGGCCATCCGTAAGCTGAGCCAGAGCGAACAGGTCGAGCGCGCCCTGGAGGCGGCGCGGCCAGCGGAGGATCCGTTCAAGAAAATTCACCCCCCCAAGGCGTGGAGCGAACCCAATATCCGCAAGGTTCCCTACGAGCCCGAAGAGGATCTGCTGCTGTTCATCCGCGACAACAATCCGTTCCTGGCCGAATGGGAACGCGACCTGCTGACAATCGTGGACGAGGAAGCCAAGTACTTCATCCCCATGATCGAGACCAAGATCATGAACGAGGGGTGGGCCAGCTACTGGCATAAGCGCATTCTCGAATCGCTCGATCTCGATCAAGGCTCGCGCATCGAGTTCATCGTGCGCCATAACCAGGTCGTGCGGCCCATCCCGGGCCAGCTCAATCCCTATCACCTGGGCCTCAAGATTTGGGAGGATCTCTACCGGCGTTACAGCAATCCCACGCGCGAGGAACTTGAACGAGACGGCCCGCCCAACAAGAGCGCCGCGGACAAGCTCTTCGAAGCGCGCGAAGTGGAGCGCGACACCTCGTTCATCCGCCGCTATCTGACCGAGGATCTGATGCGTGAGCTGGACCTGTTCCAGTACGAGCCGCGCGGCGACGACCTGGTGGTGAGCAAGGTCTCGGACGAAGAAGGTTGGCGGACGGTGAAGGAGAACCTGATCCGCAGCGTCGGCACCAACACGATTCCGGTGATCAAGATCGAAGACGCGGATTTTGGTCAGAACCGCACCCTCTACCTGCGCCATTATCATGATGGCCGTGACCTGCACCTGGAATACGCCGAAAAGACGCTCGGCTATCTGCATCGCCTGTGGGGCCGCGAGTGCGTCCTGGAGACGACGGTGCAGGGCAAGCGCAGTTTGCTGTGCTTCAACGACCGAGGCTTTTCCGCCAAGGCCCTGAAATAGTCTGACAGGCGGTTTTAAGGCCTTCCTGTTCGTTGTCGGCAGGAGGGCCATTTTATCCGAGCCCCGGGCTTCGATCAGGGAAGCATCAGAACGGTGACGCGATCACCTCTTTCCACCCCCAGCGCCGCGCGGGCCTCGGAATCCAGCATGATGCGGTGTTCGCCCTCGAGCGCGGTCGTGACCATCACGGCGCGAAACCCGCGCCGATCCTGATGCGCCACCAAAAACGCCCGTCCCTCGGCGACGGGGCCGGGCGAACTGGCCACGCGGCAGCGCCTGACCATCCTGATGGCCGCCGTCTCGGCGGTTACTCCACCGTAATAAGGACCGGCGTCGAACGGGTCGATCTGCTCCAGGAAGCGCAGGCCCGCCTGTTCCAGCAGGCGCACGGCGCCACGCGATGACTCGCCGATCGCGCCCAGGGCCGCGCGCACAACGTCGGGCAGCAGGAAAGTATACAGAGGCGCTTCGGGGAAGAGTGCGCGGATGAATTCCTTGTCGCGCATGGAGAGCCGGTCGGCTTCGCGGAAGGTTAACCCGGTCACGCGCCGCCCATAATGGTCCCAAAAAATATTATCGTGGTCGCCAGTCATGGGCGGCATGATTTCGGCGATCAAATTGGGTTGAAAGCGGTTTGGGTGGGCGGCGATGTAGAGGAAGCGCGCCCACGACAGTTGGCGTCCGATTTTCTCGGGCCGCCCGCGCAAAGCCGGATCAACCACCAGCCCGCCCAGCTCCGTCGGCCCGTCCATCGAGTAGCGCAGACGCAGGTAGGTGTGCCGGAACATCTTCCTGAGGCTGTGCGAGTAGCGTTCGTCGTGCTGGATCTGGAGGTAATAGTGGGGAGACAGCGGGGTGCCGTGGCGGGCGATAATCATCGAGGCACCCGCGAGCTTGCCCGTGGCGAGGTCTTCGGCGCAAAAGATATAGCAGGCACGCGATTTATCGCGAATGCGGCCCTGGAAGGACCGCGAAGAACGCATTAGTGCCTGGTCCAGGAGGGCGGCTCTCGTAGGTAAGTTGGTAGAATCGAGAATCCGCGCCAGGTGCAAAATTTGCTGGCGGTCACGCGCGCGCCCCTGGCGAATCAGGAACATATTGAGTATCTTAGGCGAACATTTTACAACATCGCGGGCGAACTGACGAGCGCGTGCAGGCTCGCACATTCGTTGATTCTAAAGCAATGGTTGTATAATGTTGGTAGCGGGCCGGTTGTAGGACGGCACAAGGAGGGCGCGGGCGATGGAGTTGCCGAAGTGCCAAAAGTGCAACAATGGGGCACTGATTCCACTTTCGGACTACGGCCAAGAAGGCGCTTCGGTTATCTTCAAGGCGTGGGTATGCACCAATCCTGAATGTGGCTTCAGCTTACGTGTCGATAAGGGCGAAGTGACTTACGGAAAACGGATCGAGACCAAGCACTGAGCTGTTCCTTCAGGTTTCGATTCCACACAACAGAGCGCTCCAGTCGGGCGCTCTTTTTTTTCACTGAAGCGGCCGACCTGCGCCGCGTCCGCTCTGCCTTTGAACGAGTCGAAGCGGCGGCCTTGCCAAAAGCGAAACCTCATGGAACATAGAGGGCTTTCGGGGCGCCGAGGCGAAGGGGCAGCCGCGGTGAAAGGAGGAGTGCAGACTTGACCTTTTGCGGGTTTTTCGATAGACGGCCACGATAGAAAACGCACATTTGGCTGGCTGCGACTCGCTGGTGCGCCAGGTGCAAGCGGTTTGCTTGAGCGCCGCAACCGGCATCGGTGGAAATAAGTGTCAAACAAGCGAGGGTTCGTGAAAATAGCAAATGGTTGGTTTCGTAGTTTCCTTGCGGTTTCGGTGCTGGCCCTGATGGTGAGCGCCTGCACGCATCCGCCGGTGAAGGGCCTGATTCAGGCGCACGCCACCCAGGGGCCGCGGCCGTGGGAATCGCTCTACAGCGTGACGATCAAGCACGACGGCACTTGGGTGGTCGCAGGTAGCCGGGGGTTGATCCTGGTAAGCAGCGACAAGGGCAAGAGCTGGAAGCGCCAATCGATCATCGATCGCGACCTCTACAGCCTGCGCTTCAGCCCCGACGAGAAAGTCGCCTGGGTAGTGGGCGAGGACGGCACGATCTTCCGGAGCGCCGATGGCGGTACCACCTGGTCGCAGCAGAAGTCGCCGGTCAAGGATCGGCTGCTGAAGGTCGCTGTGATTGATGACAATTCGGCGGTCGCGGTCGGCAGCGAGGGCGCGATCATGTACACCAAAGATGCGGGACAGACCTGGAATCTCAAACGCTTTCAGGACCTCACCTTTTTTGATGTGTACATGAATGGTCAGACCGGCTGGACGGTGGGTGAGTTTCAAACCATTCTGCACACCACCGACGGCGGCGCGACCTGGCAGGTGCAGACCGGCGGCAACGAAAAGCTGTTCCAGCTGGGGCCGTACTTTTCGGTTGCCTTTATCAATGATCAAACCGGGTACGTGGCAGGGCTAAACGGCCTGGTCAATTCGACCAACGATGGCGGCAAGACCTGGCAGACGAGCAAGCTGCCGATTGACCGCGCCATCTACGTGACCACCGAGCAATCGCCGCAATCGCTGTGGCTGGCGGGCGCCGAGGGTACTTTTATCCACGCCAAACTGGATCAGGCAAGCACCTCGTGGCCGGTGGTCAATCCCACCTTTAACGATATCTCGGACGTGGCCAGCTCCGGCCAGACTGAGGTGGCGGTGGGGTTGAGTGGGACTCTAGTTTACTCGACCGACGGCGGAACGCACTGGCAGTTAATGAAATAAGCTTGGGGTACGATAGGCGTCCGTTTGGGCGAGACGCCGCTGCCCGCAAATCTGTGGTGCGTCAAGTTGCTTTTGGCTTGCAATGCGTCGTGTCTTTCGCTACAGGAAACCAGAGTTATTTTTGCAACCATGTTGAATGGGTTTGACCGAAGCTGCAGGTAATGAGTTGCGACGGGCCGGTCGCCGCGAATCGAGGGAACGGGTGGCAGGAGCAACAGCCGGCGGTCGCGAAATGAAGAGGGGGGCGTGGATGGGGCCCACCATTTCGAATCGAGAGAGGGTCAAGTCCGCGGCGTCGGAGGAAGTAGCCGGGGCAAGCCGGCGGGCGAGGGAATGTTGAACTTGGGCGAGAGATGGGGGTAGGCACAGGCCGCAAGGCCTCGCGCACATCTCTGAAGGGGTAACTTGATCAACAGCGGGGTAAAGCAGGGGTAAAAACATGCGTAGACGAAAATGGGAGCAGTCGGTGAGGTGGAAGCCGCTGGCGCTGTCAGCGATAGCGGCGACGGTGTTGGTAGGGCTGTCTATTGGCGTCTCTTATGCGCAGTTCACGGGTGGTCAGACGCCGATCTTCACGGCGCCTCCAGGTTCACCCGAAGCGCTGAGCACGTTGCATATCACGGGTTTCGTCAACAGCACTTTCGGCACCTTCATCAACACGGAAGCGATCGAATGGCGTGGCAGCAAAAACTCGCTTTCCTCGGCGCGGCAGTTGCTGCAGATCGACGTCAACGACAACCTGACGGAGAACGACCAGGTGTTTCTGCGGTTGTGGGGCGTTTACGAGCCGCCGTATCCGGCCGAGTCCGGCAACTGCCCCCAGGGCAACGCCCAGTTTCGCGGGTATGGGCTGCTGAGAGGGGCGCCTGCGGCTCCGCCGCGCCCTGCCGGGGCTTGTAACTCCGACTTCTACAGCGACTACAACGTGCCGCGTGAATTCTGGGTTAAGCATCGTTGGGGCCCGCTGCAGCTCTTCATCGGCAAGCAGCTCACGGTGTGGGGCGAATCGGTCGCCTTTCGCGCGATGGACCAGATCAATCCGGTCAACACCAGCTACGCGTTTGGCTTCGCCAACCTGGAAGATTCGCGCATGCCGGTGTGGATGATCCATCCGATCCTCAACCTGCCCGACCTGGGACCGGCCGCGGCGAACTTTATCGAGCTGGTGTATGTACCTGGCGTTGATTACCTGTGGAGCAGCGTCGACTACTCCAACGACCAGTATGACGGTCAGGATGCGGTCGCCGGCCGCGTGAGCCTAGGCGCGCAGAATCCCAATGCCGCGCGCTTCTCGGTCCGCGCCAACCCCGCCACCGTGATTGCCACACCGCCCGGCGCCCCAGCGCCCAGAGCGGTGGCGAGCGCCTGGCCACTGGTGATGTACCAGGTGGGTGGACCGGCGGGCACGGGCTTCTATACGCCGACCACTTACATTCAGATTCCGCGAGCGACGTGGGGTAACAGCCAGGTGTTCATCCGGCTGCATACCCTGCTGTATGACACGGAAATGACGGCGGCGTATGCCTGGAGCCATGACTATGGCAGCGTGTTCGGTCTGACGAACAACTATCAGGTGGTTAGCGCCGCGGGTCATGTGTACTCGCGCGACATTCGCCAGTTCTATCCGCAGTGGATGGGCGGCGGCATGACGGCGAACAAGCCGCTGTACCTGCCGGGACCGCTGGCGCAGTTGCCTTTCGTGGCGCGCTTCGAGGCTTTCTACAAGAACCACGAGGCCTATAACACCAAGTTCGTTCCCGGTACCTACTACACGAACTGGAACACCGGTATTGGTTCGCCCACTGCCGTGACCCGTTCGGACGTGGTCTACTGGATTCTGGGTCTGGACCTGGATTCGGCCTTCGTGCCTGAATTGAGCACGACCGGCTCGTTGACCATGAACTTCGAGATCGACGGGACTTCGATTCTGAGTCCGAGCAAGTACATGGTTCCCGGTCCGACGCTGCAGCCCGTCTACCACAACGATATCGGCGGCTCGATCAATATCGCCGACAGTTGGTGGTGGGGCGCCATCGCGCCGGCCTGGACGATGTCCTACAATCCCAACGGCGAGACCTTCCTGTTGTTCCCGGGCGTTACGCTGACGCCGCCATGGACGACCAAGTATTTCATGGCGCTCAAGTGGATCGAAATCCTGGGCACCAACCCGTACGGTTTCGACGGTGGTGCGTTCAAAGGCGAATCCACGCTGGAAGCCATCTTCCAGTACAACTTCGCCATTATTTGAGCTGACGGCCGGAGAGCTTTGTCTTTCCGGCCGTCCGCGGGATTAATTGCTGCGGCTGGCAGAGGCGGGCGGACCGTAGACGATAGCGACTGCGTCGACATAGGTTCCTGGATGGCCGACTTCACCGATCATCGGTACTCGCTCCTGCTCATCCAGATACAGGTCGGGCTGCTGGTAAATCTGGCCGCCTGAGGTTTCCTCGATCCCGCGATTGGGGGTCACGCCGTAGACCAGCTTTTTGTTTTTCTGCGATCCGCCTTCGAGTACCAGCAGGGCGTCGGCGCCCGTCTCGCAGGCTTTCTTTCGTACCTGCTGGAGCACCTTCTCGCGCGTGTCGTTGATATTGCCCCAACCCTCGACTATGGCGATCTTCTGAAAATCACGAGTCGGTTCGGCATACAGCAAGGGCATGTTACAATCCGGCCCTTTGGCGGGCCGGGTGAACTCCTGCATCGGGGTGACGTTGACTTCGGTAGGAAGCAGCGGCGCGGTGGCGCAGCCAGCCGTGACCAGAAGCGCGCCCACCAGCATCGGAGTTACCGAACGAATAATTTTCACTGATCTACCAGCCCTGAATTCGGCAAAGGTTCTAAACAAGCGGATTTAACAGTCCTACGTTGAGGCTGTCGCCGTCGCTATTACACAGCGATTAGAACAAAGGCGCGCAGGCCGCGCAAGCAATAACGGCGGAAAGTGGCAGGTATCGATGCTAGCCAATTGGTTGCCTGATGATAGAATCTGAGACTCGGAAGGAGGCAGGAAAACGGAAACCATCAAATCCAGACTGGAGGATTGGGCTCCGGTGCTGCTGTGGTGCGCGGTGATTTTCACGGCTTCGACTTCCCACTTCAGCGCCGCCGCCACTTCCCGTTGGATCGAGCCGTTGCTGCGCGCCCTGTTTCCCGGCGCGAGCCTGATGGCGATTCATACGATGCACTTTCTGGTGCGCAAGGCCGCGCACTTCACCGAGTACGGGATTTTGTTCCTGCTGCTGGCGCGTGGACCGCTGCGCGGCCGCCCAATCCTGGCGTTGGCGATCTGCGCCTGCTACGCCCTGACCGACGAGGCCCATCAGATCTGGGTGCCGCTGCGTGGACCATCCCTGTACGACGTGGCGCTGGACTTCTCCGGCGCGCTGTTCAGCAACTTTATGCATCAGAGCGTCCTGGAACTGGTCTAGCGATTGCCGCCACGGTTTGCGTCGCCTTGCGGCGGCGGGACTTTGGCGTCAGGCGGGTTCGGGTTCCAGGGCCGCGGACAAACGGTCCAGGCGCTCGAAAAAAGCGCGCAGATTGCTGAAATCCGAGGGAATCCGGTTCGTTCCGCTGAAAGTCAGGCTCCATAGCTGGCCGTAGAGCGCGAAATCGGCCAGGCCCAAACGGCCGAGCAGGAAGCCCTTGCCCTCCAGAGTCTCGTCGAAAGGGGCCAGGATTTCGCGTACCGCTTCAAATCGCTCCTGCGCGGTGGCGGGTGCCGTCGCGGTCTTTGGCGCCATTGCGCGCCTGAGAAACAGAGCCTGCAGCGCACCCTGTCGGGCGTAATATTCCTCCCAGTCAGGCTGCGCGAATGCCCCCAGCACCGCGGTGACCTGCGTCTCCAGATAGTGAGTCAGCGCCAGGTGGAGGCCACGAGTGACCGCGGGCAGAAGCGTGGGCTGCGGAAAGGTGCTCTCCAGGCGGGCAACGATGCGGCCGGAATCGGCGATGATGTCGTCCTCGGCGAGTTGCAGTACCGGAACTTGCATCTGTCCTGACAGCGCCACGATCTCGGCGCGATCCACGAAGTCCACCTCCACCGGCTCGTACGCGATGCCCTTGTAGGCGAGAATTTTGCGCACTTTCGCGCACAGCGCGCTGGGGTAGAACTGAAACAAGCGTGCGGTCATTGCCGCGGGTCCAGATGGGTCAGAATTTGTTTCATGGTTGTCGCGTTCATGATGCCGAAGTTGCTGTAGCAATTGTTGAATATCACATAAGCGCGCTCGATGCCCCTCAGTTCCCGTAGCCGGCCGGCCGCTTCGGCCAGTTCCCGTTCCGCATAAAGGTATTTGTAGCGCTCGGCCGCGGTCTGGCCTTGTTTGAACCAGGACGCCGCATTGCGGCCATGGAAGCGCATATAAATCTGCGGGCCGCTGGCGGCTACGAACGAGGGTACGATGGAGGGCCCCCGTGGCGCGTCGACCGAAACGTAATAGAGCTTGTGTGTTTGCAGGAAATTCAAGGTCTGCTTGCGTCGCTCCTCGGGCACCACCCAGCTGGGATGGCGAAACTCAATCGCGATTTCGCTGCCAGGCAGGCGCTCGGGGAGGGCAGCCAGGTAATCGAGGTTACGGGGGTTGCAGGTCACATAAGGCGGGAACTGGAACAGCATCATGCCGAGCTTGCCAGCCGCGCGCAGCGGCTGCGCCGCGGCATTGAACATCTGGAAAGCCAGCGCGAGCATTGGCGGGGGCGGCTTGCGGATTTGCCCCGCGGCTTGCTCAGCCGCCGGCAGCATTTCGCGCAGCACCCGCGGCATCCGCGCGACGACGGCCGGATGCTGAGTCAGCATCGCGTAAGCCTTGAGATTGAAAATAAAGCCCGGCGGTGTGCGCTTAACCCATGCTTGCGCCACGCGCTCCGAGAGCAGCGCATAATAGCTGGAATCGACCTCCACGGTGTCGAAATGCTCCGCGTAAAAGCGTAAACGGTCTTCGGCGGTGGTCAGCGAGGGCGGGTAGAACAGGTCGGATTTTATCAGCGTCGGGTCAGTCCAGGAGGCGGTGCCTACGCGATACTCGGTGTGTTGCGCCATGGCTGCCTGGCAGCGGGCGCGCCGCCGGCCGTCAGTCGCCGAGGGCCGCCAACGCCTCGTCCAGATTGGTCTCGGCCAGCGAAGGCCGCACGAGGTCGGCGGCCGAGAGCGACGATGCTGCGCAGGTATGTGCGATGGCCAGCGCCTTCATGCCCGCACGATGGGCAGCTTCGACGCCCGCCGGCGTGTCTTCGATAACCAGGCATTGCCCCGGAGCCAGGGGCTGCCCGCGCCGATGGTTGAGCATCTTCAGCGCTAGCAAAAATGGCTCCGGATCGGGCTTGCCGTTGCGCACATCGTCGGCGCTGACCACCACCGTGAAGCAATCTCGCAGGCCGATGCGCCGCAGAATCAGCTCGGCTTCGGTCTTCAGGGTACCGGTGGCCAGCGCAAGCGGGAAACGGCTTGCGCACTGCTGGACAAAGGCGTGAGCGGCGGGGTAGAGCAAATCGGTGCCGTCGATCAGCTCCAGGTAGCGCTGCGCCTTGCGCGCGAGCAGCGCGCCGAGCCGAGGAGGGCTCGCTTCCAGACCGCTTTCAGTCAGGACCAGGTCGAAGCATTCCCGGTCGGTAAAGTGGATCAGGCGGGTGAAGTAATCCGCCCGCGACACCTCAATCCCGATTTCGGCCAACACCTCGGCAAAGCCCTGATAATGCATGGGCTCGGTGTCCACCAGCGTTCCGTCAAGGTCGAAAACTACTGCGCCAATCATCAAAAGCGGCCCACGTTTCATGCGATCAGTGGTCTTGCCGCGGCGCGCCGGCGGCAGGCGGAGTAAAGCGTGCGCCCCAGGCATGCACCGCCACGGGCTCGATGCGCACCATCGGGTTGGATTCGCGGCTGAGCGGCATCGCGCGGTACTGCAGGTACTTGTCGCGCAGATGGCGCAGTGCCTCCATGTATTCCTCCTGATCTTCGACGATTTGGGCCCGGCCCGTGATCAGCACGTAGGCAAGCTGGTTCCAGTCCTCTTCGTACTGATCGATCAGCAATGCGACCTGGGGATTGGCGCCGATATTGCGCATCCGCTTGAGCTTGAGTCCGCGCTGACGCTTGGGCTTCTCATCGACGACGAAGTAGAAATTGCTGCTGTCAAAGCAGAAGCATAGCGGTACCGCATGCGGGATCGCTTCGGCGCTAGCGGTGGCCAGACGCGCCACGCGTGCCATCCGCACGAATGACAAAACTTCGGGCTGCTGCAGCACTGAGAGCGAGGTCATGACTTGCGCTCGATCGCGCGCAGCGCGATTTTCCGTAAGGCCGGGTCCTCCGACGCCTCCGCGGCCCGCGCCAGGGTGTCCTGTACGGAGGCTGGTGGATGAGAAATCGAGGCCAGCACGTGGGCGGCGGCTCGGCGAACGCCCGCGTTGGGGTCGTGCTGGAAGACCTGCAGCGCTATGTCGGCCAACGCGGCCTGCTGCGCTTGCGCTTTGCCGTTGGCGAGCAGATGCTTGAGCAGGGCGAGTGCGGCGATCCTCACCTGGCTGTCCAAAGCGGCGCAGGCGGCACGCAAGGGCGTGATGAGGGCGGAAGGCGCCGCGTCGAGTTCGCGCAGGCAGTAAAGCGCCATCTTGCGAGCGTTGGCGTCCTGCTCGCCAAGCAGCTCCAACAGGCTGTTCTGAACCTCCACAGGATAGAGCTTAGCCAGTCTGGCCATCAGGCCGGCCGCAGCCCATCGCACGTCACCGTCGCCGGTGTGCAAGGCCTCGAGGATGGCCGGGAGACAGCGCAGATCGAGTGTTCCGTCGAGCAGACTCAACGTGTACGCGGCACCCCAGCGCGCACGTTGATGAGGACCGGCGAGCAACTGGAGCAAGCGTTCGGAAACGGCCGCTCCCGTCCGCGCCAGCGCGGCAAGCTGCCTGGCCGCGAACACCTGGATATCCTTCTGCTGCGCGTGCAGATCATGCAGGAGCGGGCGAACAGCTCCCTCCATAGCGCCGGCGTCGGTTTGCAGCCCGGAATCCGACGAAAAATTGGAGTGAGCAAGGGTTCGCATTGCTGATCAATTCAAGTATTGAGGATTTGAGGCGCCTGCGCAAAGCCTTTCGCGGTGCGCGCGCGCCGCGATATCGGGGCGCGGCGCGCTTTGGCTCGCTGATCGTAAGTTTGTTAGCATAGGAAACAGGATAAAGCTTATGGCAAACCCGGAAAATATCTGGCTCGAAGCTCAGCGCACCCTGGAGCAAGGCAAGCCATTTGCCCTGGCCACCGTAATCAACGTTCGCGGTTCCACGCCGCGCGAGGTCGGCGCCAAGATGCTGGTGCGCGACGACGGCCAGGTGGGAACGATCGGGGGCGGATGCGGCGAGGCGGAGGTCTTCCGCAAAGCGCGTTTGCTGCTGGACGAGGGTGCCGGGGCGCGGATGGCAGAGGTGGATCTGACGGGCGATTTCGACCAGGACGAGATCGGCACCTGCGGTGGCATCATGGACGTGTTTATCGATCGCTGGTCGCCGGAGCGCGATTTGCCGGTGGCAAAACGGATGGCGGAGGCGGTGCGCCGCAG
>Ga0070737_10003529_pt1 | contig 16730 bp, 21 predicted proteins | sample Coa_R1_10_FD_66438 | JGI IMG/M metagenome (GOLD analysis project Ga0070737, IMG submission 66438) | Surface soil microbial communities from Centralia Pennsylvania, which are recovering from an underground coalmine fire - Coalmine... | ecosystem: Environmental > Terrestrial > Soil > Unclassified...
CTGCCTCCGCTTTGCCGGCAAGCCCATCCTAAAACCGTTCCGGGATCGGGCACAATGAAATTTCAGCGAACGGCCAACAGTGTCTTAACCGTTTGTCTCAGCCCAGGGGACAACCCCAGTCCGCAAACGGCGCAGCGAGGCTTCAACTTCGCGCATGATCCACCGCCGCGAGTTGCCCCGCTCGTTCGGCTCGTTGCTCATCGGCCCATGGACCTTAGTAGCCAGGTGGGGTTGTCCGCCCTAATAATCGATAGTTCATATATGACTCTTAACAATTATGCCTGCAAAACTACACAATTATGCCTGCAAAACTACACAATTATGCCCGCAAACTACTTAGTACGCGCCCCGGTACGTTTGGGTCTTTTCGTTACGCAGGAAGTGCCGCAAGATGGAGGAAAGAAAGACGGCAGCGCCGGGCATCACCCCGCGGTCGTTCTTCCAACCAATGATGAGCTAGAGCGGCTCCGGTTTTGCTCCTTTGCGGAGCCGCATTTTTCCTTACTAAAGTGCGTATCCAATGGCCCGGCCGGCGCCGATTACCAGGATCCAAACTCCGATAGATACCGCCCCTGCCATGCGCGCCAGCGGCGGCGTCACTCGCGTGCCGTCCCACTTGGCCACATCGCGGTAGACGCCGAAATGAAACAAAAGAGCGTTCAGTCCGGCAAGCACAAGCAGAGCCAGTTTCATCCAGAAGTATGGAATGTAATAGAGCCGCTTCGCCTCCGAAAGCGAGAGCAGGATACCGCTGGCGCTCTGAATCGCAAATCCGGCCCATGTCCAGGGCAGCAGCCGCCCGGCCACGTCCGAAACGCGGCGGCTCCGCAGGATGAGGCCGAGCAGCCGCAAATCCACCATCCAGATACTTCCCAGCAGCACGATAATTCCCAGCGAATGGACCAACTCCAAAATGGGATACCACCAGGTGGAGGCCCGAATGCCGGCACCCAGGGGCGAGTTGTTGAACCATTCGAACAGATCGAGAAGCGGCGGCTTCATCCAAACAGCCCGACCGCTTTACCGCCAAAGGCCACCCCGAACCAGAGCAGCAGGGATGCAATGGCAGTGATGCGGGCGTGGAGCGGCCGGGCTGGAGCGGCCAGCTTGCTTTCGGCGGTGAAGTAGAACGCGAACGCGGCCGCGAGCAGCCCGAGTTTCGCCCAGAAGATGGGCTTGCAGCCCATCTTCACGGCTTCCGAGCAAAACAGAAGCGTACCGCTCACCAGCGCCACCGCGAAACCGCTCCGTGTCCAGGGCGCGAGTTCCGCGGAAATTCCGGGCGCCGTCTCGCGCCGCAGCGCGATCCCCAGAACGCTGAGATCGATCACCATGATCGTCCCGACAGCCAGCGCAATGGCCAGCAAATGCACCGTTTCCACGATGGGGACCGCCACACGGGAACCACGCATCAGCGCGCCCACCGGCGAGGTTTCGATCGCCCTGAACAGCGCCGGGGGCATATCCACGCAGGCCTGCGGATTCATTTCGCGCCCACGGTCTCTTTCCACAGATTCCACGACCGCTCATACCCATCCTGCGGCGCGGCCTTGCGGGCCTCTTCGTCTTCGAGATAGTTCACCTTTCCGCCGCCGAGTTGGATGGCCTGCGCCTGCATGCGGGCGTTCATCATCATGTAGTACGCGCGCCCCGTAACCACATGTAGCGAGGGCGCCACTACCACCGCACCATGCCCACGCAGCAGCACCGCGGGTTTGTTGCCCAGCGCTTCCGCCAGCGCCTGCCCGAGCGCGTTGTTACGGATGAGCATGTCTGTCGCGCCGCCGGCCTTGCGAATCTCAAACACCGGCACGCCTTCGCCCAAAAACGCCGCCATGTGATACACGGGCCGCAGCGGCACGCCGGTCACTCCAAACGGAATCACTTCGGGCGCATGGAAGTGCACCACAGCCATGACATCCGGCCGCGCCTTGTAGATATTGCCGTGGATGAACCGCTCCGTGTAACCGGTGGATTCGCCGGCGTTCACCGCCTTGCTATCCAGGTCATATTCGATGATGTCACTGGCCGTCACCAGTCCAGCGGCCATGTGGCGCGCCAACAGGTAGTGCTTGGGATCGCGGCTGTCGCGGACGCTCACGTGCCCGTAGGCATCCAGCACTCCGGTGCCGGCCAGAATGTGGTTGGCCAGCACCAGCTCTTCCACCAATTTCCGTGGCGGTTGCGCCCCCAACAACGGCGGCGCGAGCAGCGCGGCACATCCCAAAAACCAGCCCGAAACCCAACCATAGCGAACCATATGAGAGTTTACCCCTGCCCCGAGATTCTACAATAGAGGAACTCGCGTGGCGGAGAATATCTTCGAATCCGATGTGGCCGTGATCGGCGGCGGCAATGCGGGGCTGTGCGCGGCTCTGAGTGCTGCCGAAGCCGGCGCTTCCGTACTGCTGCTGGAAAGCGCTCCGGCGGAGTTTCGCGGCGGCAACAGCCGCCACACACGCAACATGCGCACCATGCACGAACGCCCCATGGGCGCGCTCACCGGCAGTTATCCCGAAGAAGAATACTTCCAGGATCTGCTGCGAGTCACCGGCGGCCATACCGACCAGAACCTCGCGCGCATGGTAATTCGCGAAACCTCTCCCTCGGCAGACTGGATGGTGCAACACGGTGTGCGGTTCCAGCCGGCGCTGGGCGGCACGCTCTCACTGGCGCGCACAAACGCGTTCTTCCTCGGCGGCGGCAAAGCGTTGCTGAACTCTTATTACCACGCCGCCGCGAAACGCCGGGTGCGCGTGGTCTATAACGCCGAAGTGACCGAACTGCACATCCGCGATGGCGTTTTCGAAAGCGGGATTGCAATGGTCAACGGGGTTCCGGCCGTGTTTCGTACGCGCGCGCTGGTGGCGGCGGCCGGCGGCTTCGAAGCAAACCTGGAATGGCTGCAGCAAGCCTGGGGGCCGGCCGCGCAAAACTTTCTGGTGCGCGGCACGCCGTATAACCGTGGTACGGTACTCAGACTGTTGCTCGATCGCGGCGCCGAACCCGTGGGAGACCCCACTCAGTGTCACGCGGTCGCCATCGACGGGCGCGCCCCCAAGTTCGATGGGGGCATTGTCACTCGCCTCGACTGCGTGCCCCTAGGCATCGCGGTGAACCAGCACGCCGAACGCTTCTATGATGAAGGCGAGGATCTCTGGCCCAAGCGCTACGCCATCTGGGGGCGCCTCGTCGCGCAGCAGCCGGGGCAAATTGCGTTCTCGATCATCGACTCCAAAACGATGGGCAAATTCATGCCTTCGGTGTTCCCGCCTTTTAAGAGTGAGAGCATCGCAGGCCTGGCCGCCGCGCTTGGCCTCCCGCCGGACAAACTCGCCTGCACCATCGCCAACTATAACCGCTCGGTGCTTCCGGGCAAATTCGATCCGCAATCGCTCGACGATTGCCACACCACCGGCCTCACTCCACCGAAATCGCACTGGGCGCTGCCCATTGATACACCACCGTTTTTCGGTTATCCGCTGCGCCCCGGCATTACCTTCACTTATCTCGGCGTAAAAGTGAACGAGCGGGCCGCGGTAAAGGGCATCCGGAACGTCTTCGCGGCCGGCGAGATCATGGCAGGCAATGTCCTGGGCAAGGGTTATCTCGCCGGATTCGGAATGGCGATTGGAACCGTGTTCGGGCGCATCGCCGGACGGGAGGCCGCCCGTGGAGTGCGTTGAGGAAGGCGGCCGGATTCTGACCATCTGCAATGCGTGCCGCTACTGCGAAGGCTACTGCCCGGTATTTCCGGCAATGGAGTCGCGGCCTCAGTTCACCCGATCCGACCTCTACTACCTCTCCAATCTCTGCCATAACTGCGGCGAATGTTACTACGCCTGCCAGTACGCGCCGCCGCACGAATTCGCCGTCAACGTGCCCCAAGTGCTGGCGCAAATCCGGCTCGAATCGTACCGGCATCGCGCGCAGCCGCGATTCCTGGCGGGATTGTTCGGCCAGAGCGGCAAACTGGCTTTGGCGGCATCCCTTGTTTCGGCCGTGGTGGGGCTGGCGCTTTCCCCTGCCTATGGCGCAAACTTTTACGACATCGTCCCGCACGCAGTAATGGCCGCCATCTTCGGCGCGGCGGCACTACTGGTGACTGCGGCGCTCACGGCCTCCGCGGCGGGCCAGTTTACGGGCATGCCGAAACTGAACCTGCCGGCGCTGGCGCGCGCCGCGCGAAGTATCCTCACGCTCGAACATCTCTCCAGCCATGGCGCCGGCTGCACCTACCCCGGCGAGCACCATTCGATGGCGCGCCGCTGGTTCCATCACCTCACGTTCTACGGATTTCTTTTGTGCTTCGCCTCCACGTGCGTAGCTGCCTGGTATCACTTTGCGCTGCGGCGCCTCGCGCCCTATCCGTACTGGAGCGCGCCGGTTATCTTGGGAACTCTCGGAGGCGCCGGTCTGCTCGCCGGCCCCTCCGGACTCTACTGGCTCAAGCGGCGGCGCAACACCGCGCTCGCAGACTCAAGCCAAGACAGCTTCGATGTGACTTTCCTCGCCCTGCTGTTCGCGGCCAGCCTCACCGGTCTTCTGCTCCTGGCCCTGCGACAATCCCCCGTCATGCGGCCGTTGCTGATCGTTCATCTCGCAATCGTGCTGGCCCTGTTTGTCACTCTGCCCTATGGCAAATTTGTGCACGGAATTTACCGCGCAGCCGCGCTATTGCGGTACGCCATCGAGCGCAACGCAGGGCGACAAACATAATGTGTCCAGGTGCGTTATGAGCGCCCGCGAAATGAGGCCCGGATTTTTCGGGCTGCGGCATCGCGACATGGACGACCGATCGTGTTGAAATCTATCTCACGGGCCGCTTTCCTTACAATTGATCCCCCTCACCCCACCGGCACTTCCGGCTCAGGCACAAGGCTGCGGCGCAGCTTCACATCCTTCAACAAAAGATTCAGCACCACCGCCACGCACATAATCACCGCGCTGCCTAAAAAGATCAACTGCAAACCGTGCAGCAGCGCCATGCGCACATTCGCGAACAGCGATTGCAGAATGGTCGTGCCATCCGCATAGCGGGCGAATGTAGCTTCCAGTTGGGGGCGCATCTGCGCCAGCAATAGCGGATTCGAGAACGCGCCCAGCGCGCTTTCCGGAACGGCGGCCGGAGCGCTTCTGGCGAAATCGTGGTGATAGTTGGTCAACAGCACGCTGCCGAAGATAGCCACTCCCAAAGTGCTGCCGATGGAGCGGAAAAACGTGGTGGAAGCCGTCGCCGCGCCCATGTGCCGCGCCGGCGCCGAATTCTGCACCGCTACGGTATAAACCGGCATCAGCAGACCCATCCCAAAGCCCGCCACCAGCATCGCCATCAGCACTGCCGCCGACGTGGTCGAAGCATCCATGCGCGCGAACAGAATCATCCCCAAAGCCACCAGGATCGAGCCCCCCACAGCCGAGGGTTTATAACTGGCAAGGCGCAAATTCATCTGCCCGGTAATGATGCTGCCGGCCACCGACGCCATCATCAGCGGCGTGAGCAGATTGCCCGAGCGCGTCGCGGTGACTCCCAACACGCCCTGCATGAACAGCGGAAAGTACATAATCACGCCGAACATGCCCATGCCCAATATGAAGACGGCGACCGACGACATGCTGATCACCGGATTCCGAAATAAATCGAGCGGTAGCAGCGGCTCTATCGCCTTGGTCTCCGCGTAAATAAAGGCGGCGAGCATCAGCAGCGCCAAAGCCAGGAGCGCTTGAACCCGAAACGAACCCCAGCCGAAATCCGTTACCAGGGTGAGCGCCAGCAGCAGCGGCGCGAAGAACGCGATCAGCGTGAACAGGCCGAACCAGTCCAACACCCGCCGCAAATTATGCGGCCGCCAGGAAGGGAACTGCCAATACATCGCCGCCGTAGCCACAACCCCCACCGGCAGATTCACATAAAAGCATGCCCGCCAGGAGATATGGTCGGTGAGCCAGCCGCCCAGCGTCGGTCCGAAAATGGAGGCCATGCCGTAGGTGGCGGCGAAAAATCCCTGGTAACGGCCGCGTTCGGCGGGAGAAAAAATGTCGCCGATAATGGTGAACGCGAGGCCCATCATCATGCCCGCCCCGACGCCTTGCAGACCGCGGAACAGGATCAACTGGTTCATGCCATCGAGCGGCACCAACCGCACCGTCCCCGCCGCGCCGCATAGCGCCGAGGTAGCCACGAAACCCGCGCTGCCCCCGACAAAAAACCATTTCCGCCCGTACATATCGGAGAGCTTGGCGAAGATCGGCACTGCCAGCGTCGAAGTGAGCAGGTAAGCGCTCGCCACCCACGGATAGCGGTCGAAACCGGAAAGGCTCGCGATGATCCGCGGCTCGGCGGTGCCCACAATGGTCTGATCGAGCGCGGACAGCAGAACCGACAGCATCAGCCCGGCCATCGTCCAGTACAACTGCGGACGCGTAAGCTGGATCAAACCGGATGTGCGAAAACTGGGCGCGCTAGAGCCGACGGTTGCCATTAGCCGATTATAGCTTCCACGTTTGTGCCGCCCCGAGCGCCATAGCCCAGAAACCCGGCGATGCTGCGATAGCTACGGCGCTTTCGCCTTCAGTTCGCTCGGCGCCGGCGTGTACTGGATGCATGCTTCGAAAACGGGCTTCCACAGCCGGCCGAATATGGCGCCGTCGTGGACGAAAGCATAGGTCGCCAGACGGTGCAGGGTTTCGACCCTGCTGCCCGTTCGCGAGGCGCAATTCGAGTTCACGCCCCCGCTGCCCGGCCGCTGGGAGCTGCGGCTCCAGCCCTCGCCCGGGTTCTGCGTTTCCGGTTTTTCCGGCCCGCAGGGATCTGCGTGGCATGTATGCTTCGATGGCTTGGCGCAGGGCGTGTACGCGTGCTCGCCACGTTCGAATACGCAGAGCCGGATACGGCTGCCATTGACCAGGCCGGCGCGAGACAAGTAGGGGTAAAAAGCCAAGCCGATCTCCAGCTAGACCTCGACCTCTACACACTGCCCTGATCGGGCCCGTTAAAGAGGATCGTACGGATTGTTGCCACCCCAGTTTTCCGGGGGCGGGACGCGCATTGCGTCTTCGAGTATGGCCAGATCAATGGATTGAATCGGGACCCATCCGCTGAAAGTCAGGAATTCGATGCTCTCAGGAGGAATGCGCGTGTGGGTTTGATAATTTCCGCGCTGATCCTGCTTGTCCTTTCGCCACGTGCCGAAGGTCTCGGCATTTTTGATCCGCAGGACGACCGCATAATCCTTGAGCAACTTCTTCCTCCCCCACTCATCACCCTCCGCCGCATTGTCGAATTTGGCGGCGTAGTAGCTCGCCACCAAGGTTTTGGTCGCGACCGTGACGACGCCCTTCGATCCTTCCTTGGATTCCTGGATTTTCTGCTCGGAAACGTCTAAAACACTTGCCCCGCGATCGGTGCCCCCAACGTTCGGGTCCAAGCCATTAAGGATAATTCCCTTCAGGTTTTCAAAACGCGTGGCATGGTATACATACACGCCTGTGTTGGTATTGGGATTTTTCGAGACGAGACCTTGGCCGACAGGCTTGTCCTGGCTATCGCGAAGAAACGGACCCAAATCCGAGGGATTGTAGCCAAACTGCCCGCTCGACTCCATTCGTTGAACCGCCCGCGCGGATGCCGCTCGCTGGATGGGTGGCGCAAACCGGCCCGGCCGGCTCATTTGCGCTTGCAACTGGGGGCGCTGAAGCTGCGGACGATAAACCGGAGGAGCGGGGCGTGTTTCCAGTGCTCGACGCGCCGCCGGTTTTGGTTGGATCGCCCGGCCAACCGGAGAAGGCAATGGCCGGTATACAGGTGGAGCAGGCGACCGGAACTTCGGCGAAGGGGTTGAAAGGGCCTTGGTTACAGGCTGTGGCTGACCAGGGTTCATCGGGGCTCTCCTCACGCACTATAGTGGCCCATCGATGTCGGGAATCTCAGTGCGGCGTATCCGGCGATTCCAACCCCGGCTGGCGGCGCACCAGGCGCACAATCTCGGCATCCGAAATGACGATCAGTCCGTCGTCGAGCATGCCTTCGATCGCCGCCGCGGCGGCGGTGATCTTTTCCGCCGTATCCACCACGGCCACCTCAATGGGCAGGTCGCGGGACATGTGAAGAAAGCTCTGCTTGTGTTCGTGCCCCTTGGCGCCGTAGCCCAGAATCCCCCGGTAAACTGTTGCACCCGCAATTTCCATCATCCGCAACTTCTTCACGATCGCCTCATAAAGAGGTTCGCCGTGCCATTTGTCTGCCTCGCCCAGAAACACCCGCAGAAGTTTTGCAGGGCCCTCCTGCCGTTCGTGCGGCAACTTCTCCGCCGGCCGGGGAGCGGTTCGGGCGGCATGCTTGACTACCGTGGTGTCCTGCACTTCGATCAAGCCATCGGAGACCATGTCGTATAACGTGGGGAGCACCTCCTCCACTTTCTGCGGTGCCTCCACGAATTCGATCCGGATCGGCAGGTGCTGCGCCAGAACCTCTACTTGCGGCGTGTGCAGGAGGTGGTGCGCGCCGAACCCCGTGTAAGCCCGCGTGGCGGTCGCTCCGGCCACCCCCTTGTGCATCAGGTAGGTCATGATGGCATCATGCAGGGGAGTCTTATGGTGTTGCGCATCTTCGTTCACGAAGATGGTTACCTTCTTCGCCGGACCTTGTGTCAGCATGCGGCCTCTTCTATCGCCGCGCCAGAAGCGCCACGCCCAGCCAGACTCCCACGTAGCCCAGCACCACGCTGCCGGCCACATACAACGCCCCCAGCCAGCGGGCGCCATCCCGCACCAGTTGAATTGTTTCGTACTCGAACGAGGAGAAGGTTGTATACCCGCCCAAAACTCCCACCACCAGAAACAGGCGCCAGTTCGGGTGCGGGTTGGGCAGCCGCTCGGTCAGAAGGCTCATCAGAACGCCGATCGCAAACGACCCCGTAATGTTGATGACCATAGTGCCTAAAGGGAACCGGCCGCCGTACTTGGCCATAATCCACGTGCCAGCCAGGTAGCGGGCCAGGCCGCCGAGCCCCGCGCCCGCGAACACTACCGCCCACGTATTCAATCGTCAAGCTCTCCTTTCCGGCCATACTTCGGTCCTCAGCGCTTGCGCGCGGTCACTTCGATTTCAGTTTTCACGCGCGGATCGATTAACCCGGCCGCCAGCATCGTCGCGGCGGGCCGGGTATCGCCCCGATACCGCCGCGGCACCGGCCAGCACGGCTCGAAGTCGTCCGCCCGCGGCAAAATGTAGCGTACGCGCACGATATCGCCGCAGCCCGCTCCCGCTTCCCGCGGAGCCTCTCTAATATTGCGCAGGCATTGCTCGGCCTGCTCCGCTACATCGGGGAAACGATCATCGTGCGGTGGTCGAAGCCGGTGGCGGCGGAGACGAAAAATCCATTCGCCATCCACCACCGCGCCGGAGTAGCCGATCTCGCTCTCGAACATCGAGCCGGAGGAGATCAGGCGCCCTCCCCGGCTCCCTTCACTATTCGACACGGTAATTGGGAGCTTCTTTGGTAATGATCACGTCGTGCACGTGGCTCTCGCGCAGCCCGGCGGGAGAAATGCGCAGGAAGCGCGCCCGCTGTTGCAACTCGCCAATTGTCCGTGCGCCGCAATAGCCCATACCGGAACGCAGGCCGCCAACCAACTGGTAAACCAGCTCCGCCAGCGGTCCTTTGGCGGCCACCCGCCCCTCGATTCCTTCTGGTACGAGCTTGCCCGTTGGGTCCTGCTCGTAGCGGTTGGACGTTCCGCCCTGCATGGCGCCCATCGATCCCATTCCGCGATAGCTCTTGAAGGTGCGGCCCTGGTACAGAATCGTTTCGCCCGGGCTTTCATCGGTGCCCGCCAGCAGACTGCCGATCATTACCGTGTCCGCCCCCGCCGCAATGGCCTTGGTAATGTCGCCGGAGTATTTGATTCCTCCGTCGGCAATCAGCGGCACGCCCGCCTGCCGCGTGGCCCGCGCGCATTCCGAAATCGCGGTCATCTGAGGCACCCCGGCGCCCGAAACCACCCGCGTCGTGCAGATCGATCCGGGGCCGATCCCCACCTTGATTCCGTCCACCCCCAGCGAGATCAGTTCGCAAGCCGCTTCATAGGTGGCGATGTTTCCGGTAATGAGTTGCACATCCGGCAACTTGCATTTGATCGTCTTTACTGCTTCCGCTACGCGGCTGGTATGCCCGTGAGCCGTGTCGATCGCCAGCACGTCCACTTTCTTCGACACCAGCTCCTGGGCCCGCTCCAGATAATCGCCCGTCGCGCCGATCGCCGCTCCCACCCGCAGCCGGCCCTGCCGGTCCTTGGCCGAATTCGGATATTTTAGTTTCTTTTGAATATCTTTAACGGTGATCAGCCCTTTGAGCGCATACTGATCGTCCACCACCAGCAGTTTTTCCACCCGATGCTGATGCAGAATGGCCTCGGCTTGTTCGAGCGTCGTGCCCACCGGAACCGTAATCAGGTTCTGCTTCGTCATCACCTCCTCGATCCGGATATCGGAGCGCGTTTCAAAACGCAGGTCGCGGTTTGTGAGAATGCCGACCAGTTTGCCGTCCTTGGTGACGGGCACCCCGGAGATACGATAGCGGCTCATCAGCGCCCGCGCGTCCGCAATCGATTTCTCGGGGCCGATCGTAATCGGGTCCACGATCATGCCGCTTTCCGAGCGTTTTACCCGATCCACTTCCTCCGCCTGGCGTTCCACGGACATGTTGCGATGGATGATGCCGATGCCGCCCTGTTGGGCGAGCGCAATGGCCAGGTGGGATTCGGTCACCGTGTCCATGGCCGCGGACACGATGGGAATGTTCAGACCGATTTGCCGTGTAAGGCAAGTTCGAGTATCTACTTCGGAGGGCAAGACCTCGCTGCGGGCCGGTTCGAGCAGTACATCATCGAATGTCAGACCCTCCATGAGCTCTTCTTGAATCATATGGGTTGATTCTCTTCATGATAGCGTGCTTCCGTCTGGCCGCCCCGGCAGGCTACCCTGTTTAGAAGCACCTTTCCCATGCCTTTCTTCTCGGAAATCGAACAAGCTATCGAGAACACGTTCCGCCGCTTCACCGAGCGCGCCTTCGGGCCATCCCGCTCGGACGACCTGGTGGTGATCCACCGCGCAATTCTCGAGCAGATCGCCGGAAAAATCCAAACCGCCGGGCGCGGGCGCAAAATCTTTCCCTACCCGCGCGTCGTGGTGATCTTCGCTTCATCCGATGCGGGCCGCCGCGCCCTCTATCGGGCGGCATTCGGCGACAAGCTGGAGCCGGCCCTCCGCGAGGTTTTCCAGGCCGCCGGCTGCGAAGTCCCTCGCCAGTTCGCGGTCGAGGTGCGCACTGCGGAAACCGGCCCCGAACCTTTCGCCATCGAGTATCTCCTGGACACTTCGCCTGCGACCCAGGCCAAACCGGCCGCGCCCGCCCACTTGACCGTAATTCGCGGCAAAGCGCACGAGCCGGTCTATACGCTCGATAAGGCCCGCATCAACATCGGCCGCCTGGCTGAGCTGACCGACGCCGAGCACCGTGTGATCCGCCGCAATGACGTGGTTTTCGAAGAAGGCGCCGACGAAGCCAACGCCACCGTCTCCCGTAAGCACGCCCACATTCGCCGGGAGGCCGGCGAATACCGCATCTGCGACGATTCGAGCGAATTCGGTACCCGCATCTTTCGTGACGGCCGCGCTTTAGATGTGCCCGCCGGGAACCCGCGCGGCGAGCGCCTCCGGCCCGGAGACGAGATTTATCTGGGCCGCGCCTGCATCCGCTTCGAGCAGTAAGCCGCAAACCACGTCTCTGGCAGGGCGCCTGACCGGCCGGAGCACGGCCTCATTTCGCCTGGATGTGCCGGTTGTCTTTTTCGTTTTCCTGGCAATAGTATTCGAGCAAATCCGTATCGGGCATGAGCATCTGGTGAAGCTTCACGGTCCAGGGCCGGGTGTAGGCTTTGGGATCGTCGATGGTCACTTCGATATCGAGGTTTCCGAAGTTGGCGCGGCGGAACCGCTCCGTCATCTTCGCGGCATCGGTGAGCGGGTTGCCTTTGCGGTCCAGCCAGATGCCGTCGCGGAATCCGTTAGTCTCGACCACCAGCGTGTCCCCTTGCCAGCGCCCCACCGAGTAGCCGTTGAAGGATGGGTTCGGGTCCTTGGGCAAAGGGCGGCCATCGGTAAAAATCTGGCGGAAGGTGACGTCGCGTTCCGAGAGGATCACAATCAGCTCCGGATTCTGCACGATCTTGCGGTAGGGCGGATATGTGAGCAGACGCAGCGCGCCGGCCGGCTGGCAGAGAGCGACAGGATCCTCCCTGCCCTCCGTCCGCGCCCGCTTCCTCACCAGTTCGGCTGCCCAGGGCCGATACGGTAGTTCCCTGCCGAGCCGCGCGGCGATGTTGCCAAATTCCGGGCCGCCCGTATAGTCCTGGCCGCAGGTGCCTATGCTGGCGCTGGCGTTGCAAGTGGCCGGCTCCAGTTGCCAGACGCCCGACAGATCGGGGTGGCCAAAGCGGCGCGGCGCCGGCGCGGCCAGATTCGGCTTGCCGTTCGCCAGCCGCGGAATGCCGGGCGTGGGGTAATCGAGCCACTGGGCAGCCAGCGGAACAGCAAGCCAAAAGCAAAGCGCCGGTACAATCGAGGCCCGCCGGGGCATGGCCCAAATGTTATCACTAATGCCGTTATCGCTAACGCCGTTTCGGCTTGTTCTTGCCCGCAAGATTGAGCGCCACGGCGGCGCGGATCAGTTCCTTCAACACCGCCTCATCGATCACGTCGCCCTTGTAGCATTCTTGTATGTCTATCCCGTGCAGATGATGCCGGCGTGGGACCACACCGGAGTTCCCGGCGTTGTAGGCTTGACCCACTTCCACTCTTCGATGGCCTCCGGATCTGCCTCATGAATAATTTTGCGTACCTGCGCGAGCGTCGTCCCGCGCCAGTCCCCAAGCTCCTGAATCTTCTTGTCTATTCGCGCAGAAGCAGATTCCATGTTTGTCTCCTAAGCAGCCGGGAGCGCGGTCCACCGGTCTCGGTGCGGTCTACGATTTTTGAGCCGCCTGAGATGGCCAACCGGGCGCTTCGACGCCGAACTGTTTTGCGTACTCGGCATTCAGCCGCTGCCAGCCTTCGAACTGGATGGCTTCGAGACCAGTGATGCGGCCGATGGGGGTTCCGCCGAGGAGGCGATCCAGAACATCGAAACAAATGTGCCAACCGGCGGCGCCCATCGAGATGAAGCGGCGATCGATGCTGTGCCACAACGTCAGGCGCGTCCCGCTGCCTACGGCTTCGAGTTCCCACCGGGTATCGCCGTACTCCAGCAGCCTGGGGGCTTCGGCGCGCGTCATTCTGGTTTCAACCGGCGCTGGTTGTCCTCCCTGCCACGTGAGTGTCACCGTTCCCACTTCACCCAGGTTCCGATTGGCATCGAAGGGAGCCCACTCGCGTAGCTGCGCCGGGTCGGTGAGGGCCTGCCAGACCTTTTCCGGCGAATGGCGCAGCTCCCGGACGAGGATCAGCGTCCACTTCTCTCCCTCTTTTCGGATTTGCGCCCCGGCGGCGGGACCCGGCGAGTACTGTTCGCGATGGGTCATTTTCTTCTTCTCCCTGTCTTCCCTTTTGTTGGCGTCTTCCTTCTTGTTGTTGTTGCGGACTCCATGCGGTCGAGGTGGCGTTCGAGAGCGTCCACATGAGCGGACCAGAACCGCCGGAACGGCGCCAGCCAGGCATCCACTTCCTCGAGCGGTTCCGGTTTCAATCGGTACAGACGGCGCTGCGCGTCCACCGTGGCCTCCACGAAACCGGCCTCGCGCAGCACTCGCAAATGTTTGGACACCGCCGGTTGGGGCATTCCAAGCTGGCGCTCAATCTCTCCAACCGACCGTTGTGAAGATACCAGCAAGCTTAGTATGGCGCGGCGGTTCGGCTCCGCAATGACTTCGAACACGGATTCCACTCCCTTGGTATACTTTGCCGGGAATATACTTGTCAAGGAATATAATGAGCACAACCGGTGGCCGGCCACCGGCCCCGGCAGGGGGCTTTTGGGGAGCAGTGAGAGTTTCAATTACGGACGAAGCGATTAGCAACTATTCAGGAGCGCTGGATTCCCCGCAGAAGACGCCGGGCGGAATAAGTGGCGATACCGAAAAACACCGCAAAGCTGATCGCGATCACCGTGATTTGCCGCGCCGGCGAGAGACGCGTCACCAGCGGCCCGGGGCGCAGCCCGAAATCGAGCGAGACTGCGAGTAGTATCGAGGCCGGGCGGGCGGAGGCGCGATTATCCACCAGGACCACGTAATCGCCCCGCTCCGGCACGCGATACCGGATGTGGCCCGCAGCGGCTAACGGGGTAACCGCCAGCGCGCTCTCCGGCATCTGGTTGGGCATATGCTCCAGGTCGCCGCGGCGCAACACCGCCAGACGAACATCGGGCGAGCCGCGCTGCACCTGGTAATCGGCCGCGACGAATGCCGTCCGCTGCTTCAGCGTCACTTCCACGTAGCGCCAGTCGCCCGCCGGAACCTGCACCACCTCATTGATTAACTGCACGTGCGTGGATGCCGCCGCGGCCAGCAGAAGCAGCGCCGCTCCGCCCACAATCACGGCTTGTCTCCGGCAGCCCTGTGAATCACGGTTTCGGCGCGGGATTGCGAATGGCCGCGGCCACCTCGGCGGCCCTGGCGCGCGCGGTGTGCATGTAGGATTCGTTATTGGCCAAACGGTCCAGCAGCGGCAGGAACTGTTCGGGATCGACGATCCGCTTCTTGTCCATCGAGATCTGCAACTGCAGCAGCGCATCCACCACGCCCAGCTTGTCGTACTTGGCCGTACGTTCCAGCTCGATGCGCCGCTGCGCGGTTTCCGCCATGCGTTCGAACCATTCGGCCAGCGCCTGCCCGGCCGGATCGAGCGTATAGTTGAACTCCACCTGGTTCTTCTCCTCGCCGTTTTCGAGGCGCAGCGTCTTGGTGCCCATGAAGGCTACTTTCAGATGCGATTCGAGCGGCCGCTTCAGCGATCCCGCCTTGTCCACCAGGCCGAAAACCTCGTTCGCCTCGGCCTCGGTGAGTTGAAACCGTACCGGGTTATCTTCGTCCGGCGCTTCGCGGTACTCCACCTCGCCCTTCCGCGAAAGATTGATCTGGACGTAGGCCGGCTTGCTGCCCGGGAACGACTTGGAATAGAAGAGGCTTGGACCATCGGCCGCAATCGCGCACCCGCCCAGGAGCAGACATACGGCCCACTTCATCGTAGAACCCCGTCCTTCTGTTCTACCACGCATCCCCCGGCGCGCATCCGGAGGTTGGTCGCAACCATCGTCGCGTGGCAGATGGCGACGGCCAGCGCATCGGAGGCGTCGTCGGATTCGAGCGGTTCCACCAGGTTCAGCAGCGAGCACGCCATCCGCTGCACCTGACATTTTTCGGCGCGCCCGTAACCCACCACGCTGGTTTTGATTTCGAGCGGCGAATATTCCGCCAGCTCGATGCCCGCCTCCGCCACCGCCAGCAAAGCCACTCCCCTCACCTGGGCAAGTTTCAGCGCTGTCTTGACATTGGCGGAGTAAAAGACCTCTTCCACCGCCGCCGCCTCGGGCAGATGCTCGCCAATCACTTCGCGCAGAGCGCGCGCGATTGCGAGAAGCCGCCGCTCAAATGCCGGTTCGCGCCCAGTGGCAATCACCCCCGCGGCCCGCATGCTGTGCCGCACCCCATTGCTTTCGATAACACCCCAGCCGGTGCGGCGCGATCCGCAGTCGATGCCGAGCACGCGCACGGCTCAGGCTATGGCCTCCAACTCTTTTTCGTCGATATCGAAATTGGAGTACACGTTCTGCACGTCGTCGTGCTCCTCGAGCGCATCGCTCAACTTCAGCATGTTGCTGGCGTTCTTGCCTTCCAGGCGAACCAGGTTTTTGGGAACGAATGCGATGGACGCGTCCTCGGTAGCAACGTGGTTCGCTTCGAGGGCCTTCAGCACGGTTTCGTGAGCTTCCGGCGCGGAGAGAATTTCCCATCGGTCGCCGTCGTTGCGAATGTCGTCGGCGCCGGCATCGAGGGCGATATTCATGAGCTGGTCTTCGCTGGCCTTATCCAAAGGCACGAAGATCTGGCTCTTGCGCTCAAACATCCAGGCGACGCTGCCCTGCTCGCCCATGTTTCCCCCGTTTTTCGAAAACACGTGGCGGATTTCGCTCACGGTGCGGTTGCGGTTATCCGTTGCCACGTTCACCAGCACGGCGGCGCCGCCCGGCCCGTAGCCTTCGAACATCACCTCTTCGATCTGCCCGCCTTCGATTTCACCGGTGCCGCGCATCACGGCTTTTTTGATGTTGTCGTTCGGCATGCTGACGGCTTTGGCCGCGGCAATAGCCGTCCGGAGACGGGGATTGGAATCCGGGTCGCCGCCACTGCGGGCGGCAATGGTAATTTCTTTGATGATGCGGGTAAACGTTTTCCCGCGCTTGGCGTCCAGGGCCGCTTTTTTGTGCTTGATGGTGGCCCACTTTGAATGGCCTGACATGTGTACCTCTTAGGGTAGGCCCGGCCCGCGGCCGGGAAGAAATCTCTTTCTATTCTAACGCCTGAGAATAGCAGAGTGCACGGACGCGGCTCAAGCAGGGTGCGCGACGTGAAAGTGGCTATAGCTGCCGCTTTCTTTTTTTGTACCGGCTTATCCGTGCGTATGTAGTACGCTAGGAAATGGAGGCCATTCCTATGCCCGATTCTTTGCAGGAACT
>Ga0070737_10003533_pt1 | contig 16723 bp, 12 predicted proteins | sample Coa_R1_10_FD_66438 | JGI IMG/M metagenome (GOLD analysis project Ga0070737, IMG submission 66438) | Surface soil microbial communities from Centralia Pennsylvania, which are recovering from an underground coalmine fire - Coalmine... | ecosystem: Environmental > Terrestrial > Soil > Unclassified...
GGGGGCGAGTAGTCGGCTCCGCTTTGTACGGTTGGAGAGTAGTGAGCAAACAACTGGGGGAAGAGAGCGAGTATCACGAATGCGCCGATTATCGAGATACCGATCTTTGCCTTCGTGCTCGCGAACAGTCGTTTCAGGAAGGAGGAAAATGTGGCTCTTTTGGATTCTTCCTCCGGTTCGGAGACTCGATCTTTTGCTAGAATCTCCATTTGAAATCCTACCTATACCTTATCCTCGGATCAATGACGGCGAGCAAAATGTCGGCGAGAAAGTTCACCGAGATGACAGCTGCGGCGAGGATGAAAAAGGTCCCCTGTATCAGCGGATAGTCGTGGGTTGAGACAGCGTTGAAGATGAGGAGTCCCACTCCTGGATATGTGAATACGATCTCCACGAGTATCGCCCCGGAAACCACGTAGCCCAAATTGAGTGCGATCATAGTGATCATCGGGAGCATGGCATTCTTTGCGATGTGGCGGAAGAGGATCCTGTTTGTGGTGAGCCCCTTCGCCTTGGCGACCGTGATGAAATCCTCCTTGATTACCGAGAGCGTTGTCGAGCGCATGATTAGCATGTACTGTGCGTACGTCGTGATGACGATGGAGATGATCGGCAAAGCGGCGTGAGAAAGCACATCGAAGAAGTACTTCAGTGGGGACTCTGAGTTGGAATCAAATGAGACGTTGTTCGAGATCGGGAACCAACCAAAGTGCACCCCGAAAACCCACAACATGATCATTGCGATCCAAAAGTACGGAACCGTCCAGAGGACCATCGAGATCGTTATGTTTGTAATGTCGAGCTTCTTTCCACGATGATACGCGCTCACGAGTCCGATGAGGAGGCCAATTATCGCAGTGATCACGGTCGCCGTACCTATGAGGAAAACCGTCCAGGGGAGCCTGGCCATGACCACCTGATAGACCGGTTGCTGATACTCGTACGAGAACCCAAAGTTCGGGGGCAGCTGAAAGATCCCTTGGAGGTACTTCAGGAACTGAACCGAGACCGACTGATTCAGCCCGAACTCCGCAGTCAACTGCGCGGCTTTCAGGGCCCCGAGCCTTGAGCCGGATGCGAGAATGTCCGCGGGGGAGCCAGGCAGGAGTCTCGGAAGCATAAAGTTGAGCACCATCACTATCGCCAGAGCGACCACCGCGTAGAACGCTCTTCGGATGATGAAGCGCGTGGGGATAGAGGAAAACCTCAAGGCGAGTGAGCGTTCCTAAGGTTGCCTATCAATTCTTTACGATATCCGAAACAGTCCGGACTGAGACAATCCGGTTCCTCCATTCCCCCATCACTTCGAAAGCGAAAGGAAATTGCTTCACACCAACCAACGGGTCGGAGTGTGACTTTGGGATCAACCGACCGGCGAGGGTTCGGCGGGAGGTCGAGGCGTTCGGCGCCTCATGAAAGCGAGCGCGGCTCCGGCGATGATTATGACAACTATCAGTGCAGCTATGGCAATAAGTATAGTGTTGTTGTTACTACCTCCCTGTCCTGAAACGGTCGAAGTGAAAATCACAGTCGTCGTAACGCCTGACTGCGTTTGCGCGAAGGAGCTGCTAAGCTGAGTGGAGCTCTGTGATGAAACGACCAATGCTGTTGATGAAGAAGATGACGAGATGACCCCTGACGTCCCCGTATACCGAATCTGAGCGAACGTGTGTGGATCAAGGCTGATTGCGCCCATGTCGAACCCCGTCGTGGAATTGGCGGAGGGGAATCCGGAGAAGTGTCCCAGTCTGTAGACCCAGATCGTGTCCGGATAACCGAGAACGATCAGAGGAAGTGTCTGGCTGTTTAGGAGATCTATTGCCTTCACGGCCTGCTGGACCTGAGTTTGGTTCGTGGAGGTATCCACTATCGTAGTCAGATTCTCAAACTTGCTCTGCGCAGAGGCCGGTGCGGTCCACGCTGGCTGGCTAACAAACCACGGAAAGTACACAGCGTATCCGGGCTCAATGTCAAGGAATCCCAGACCGAAGATGGGTGATGTGTTTGACGCGACGACCAGCTGCGTCCTTATGTTACCCGTGCCGGAAGTATAGTCGCCGGCGATGGTCGAGAGCGATTCAGCCGTTACGTGCGTCTGCATCCCCAGCGCGTTGAGGTAGTTCGAAACTTGAAGCGCCGTTTCATAATCCGTGATTACGTCGTTGTCCGTGTAGATCGTGAACGAAACGGCTGTGCCGTTGGGATAATGAAGCAGACCAGAGCTGTCCCAAGTGTATCCCTGAGAGGAGAGAAGCTTCTTCGCCGCGGTCAGGTTGTAGTTGTATTGCACCGTGCTCGGGTTGTGCCACTCGGTCGCTGACGGCGGAATCGTGCCCATACCTAAAGATCCTGGGGTGGCGTATCCCTTGTACACGTTCTGGACGATGCCCGTGTAGTTAATGGAGTAAGCCATCGCCTGCCGGAACGCTGTATTGCTGAAAGGAGCTTCCGAGATGTTATACTCGAGATACGCGATCCCCCGATCAGGCTCCACGTTCAGTCCAAACTGCGGGTTGTTCACGAATCCCGAAACGAAATCCGGTGTCACCTGGGCAAGATCAGTCTCGTTTCCCACGAGCATGGTCGGGGCGAGCGAGGACTCGGCCACGAACGTCACATCGATTTCTACCACTCCAGGTCCGTTCCAGTAGTGGGGGTTTGCCTTGAGGACGAGCCCGTTCCCTCCGTCATATGGAAGGTGATAAAAAGGACCGCTCGTCACGTCCTGACCGAAATTAGCGGTGTTTGAGTAATTCGTGCCGGCCAGGATGTGCTCCGGAACCACGGCGTAGTAGGATTGCGCCGCGAGGAGCGGACCAAAGTCCGGCTGGGACGTATTCAAAACAAACTCCGTCTCAGACGAATTTAGGACATTCACCTGTTTCAGGTTCGCCCCGAGCCCCAAAAAGTCCGCGGGCGTTCCCATGATGTAACCGCTCCCTAGGCCGAAGGTGAAGTTCACGTCCTTGGAGGTGATTGGAGTACTATCGCTCCACTCGGCGCCGGGCCTCACGTTGAAGTACCAGATGGACGCGTTCGGACTCGAGTTCATCCAATCAAATAAACCGGCCTGAGGATACTGTGTCCCGTTGGGCTGGACCGGCATCCCGAAGGCGTATTCCAGTTCCATTATCTCCCAGCAGCTTATGCAGCCGGGCGAGGCCGTTAGCTGATTGAAAGATTCGGGGCGCCCAACGAGCGTCATTCTCAACACCCCACTCGGAGAAGCCGCTGTGGAGTAATGGATCGTGGGCAGCACGGAGAGGGCCGGTGAAATCAACAATGTGAGAAAAGCAACTGCTATCAGGACTCGGAGGACCTTATTCAAAGCAAGATCTGAGACGGGGGCAAAATCTTGCGAGGATAAAAGCGTAGTGAATTTTCTTATTGCTGTATCCCCCCGAAGAAGGCGAAGAAAAGATCCTGTTGTCGGCAACAGTTATTGCTATCGTTGAGGGCCCGGCTCAACCGTGCGAGTGAAGCGCGTCCTCCAGCGCGTCCATCGTCGCGGAGACGAAGAGCTTCTGAGCCTGATAGCCCATGTGTCCGATGCGGAGGACCTTTCCCTTCAACTCTCTATAGCCACCGCCTATCAGGATCCCATACTTGCTTGCAATCTCCTGGATCAGCTTGGAATCATCCACGTTTTCCGGAAGCCGGAGTGCGGTCACGGTCGGAGAACAGAAAGCGTCCTCAATCGGCCACGTCTTCAGGCCCATTTCGCGCGCTCGCCCACGGCAGATCTTTGAGATCTCCGTGTGTCTTCTCAGAACGTTCTCCAGTCCCTCCTCCAAGATCTCATCGAGCGCGGCGTTTAGGGCATATACCTCCGATGTAAATGGAGTGAACGGAAATCTCTTCGAATCGATCCACGACTCCTTCCAATCCAGAAGGGAGAGATATGAGGTCTTGATGGGCTGCTTCTTCCTTTTCTCCATCACGTCCCAAGCAAAGGCGCTTATCGACATTGGAGTGAGTCCAGCCGTGGAGCCGAGACACTTTTGCGAGGCGCCTATCGAGATATCAATCCCCCACTCGCTCGGCTCAAACTCCGCCCCGGCCAGCGACGCGACGCAATCGACGATGGTGAGCATTCCAAGACTCTTTGCCTTCTTGCATATCTCACGGAGAGGATTCAGCAGCCCCGCCGGCGTCTCGCAGTGGACCATCGTGACCGCCTTCGCATCAGAATTTGCTTCAAGGAACTCCATCGCCTTGGAGGGCTCGAAACACCTGTCCGTTTCCTCGTGAAAGTAGAGTGGTTTCGCTCCGGCGTTACGCACATAGTCTCCGAACCACTTACCGAACGGCCCGTTTTCAAAGACGAGGACCTTGTCGCCGGGATTAGTCGTGCACATCACTGCGGCCTCAAGGCCGAGCACTCCCTCCCCTTGCAGAATCAGGGTATCCTGATCGTGAGCCTTGAAGACGCTGGACATCTTCTTTACGGTATCTTCGAATAGTTCAATGAAACCTCCGTAGTAATGATAGATGCTTGGCTGCGCGAGCGCCGAGAGCACTCTCGGGGAAACCTCGACGGGACCCGCGGTCATCAGAAGCTTGATTCCGTTTCTTGCCTTGTTGTACACTTGTTTTTGATCAGTCTCCGCCTGTGATACCACAGCGAGCGGTGGGTTTGATCTTGGTTCTCCTATTTGGTTATTTGGTCCTTTATCACGCCAGCGCCAGGTCCGACCAAGAGGTCGACGAACGGAAACGCGGTTTTCATCGCAAGTGTGCTCGGGACAAAATCTTGATAGCCACTGCCCGGGTGGAACCATACAATTGCGGCACCCTTCTTCTTTATCTCCACGAGCGCCGAACGAAGCAAATCTTGATCCCCCAGGTCCCAGCCGTCGGAGATGATTACGAGCGTAGCATCCTTGCTTATGACAGACGGGTATTCGTTCAGTAGTCTTGCTAGATTTTCTCCGATGCGCGTTCCGCTTCCAATCTCGATCTCTTGTTCTTTGGATAAAAATTCTTCAACGGTCGTTCTACTAGCGCTCGCAGAAACAAAGAAATTGGTGTGCCGAGAGAGGTTCGTGCTGAACGCAAAAACCTCCGTGCCGTGGAACCTCCTGCTCGCTGTGAAAAGCGAGTTGATCACCAGCTCTGCTTCGCGGAGCATTGAACCCGAGACGTCTGCGAAGAGAACGAGCCTGGAGTGGTTCGGCTTTTTCCCCCTGAATCGGATTTCAGAAATAGCGTCGGGGTTCGAACCCGTTGCTCTCATGAACCTCCTCCAATCCACTTCGCGTTGGAATCGATTCTCCATGTTTCTTCGCGCGCGCCTTCGACCAGGCAGCACCGGCTTGACCCGACTTATCATTCGGAACCTTCGGGCAAGCAATCGCAACTGCTCGGGATCGAATGGCTCCAGATCACGCAAACCTTTCTCAATTCCTGGAGATCTGTTTTTGCTGTAAAGCGCAAAGAACGACAGCCCTTTCTCCCCTTTATCAGGCCCGTTGCGATTATTCTGATCTTTCTCAAGCATTGGGATCTCTGACTCTTGCTTTTTCTGGTCGATTCTCGCCCGCGAGGCAAAGTTCGGGACCAGTTTCGTGATTGCATCCTGCGCGCCGCGGTTCCCGCGCCGGGAGAAGAATTGCTCAAAGAGCTTTAGGAACGTGTCGTAGTCCTCGATCCGCTTTACAAGGACCGCTCGAAGCGCGAGAAAGAGATTGGGCAAGTCTTCACCCGAACCACCACGAAAGATCCTTTCGCATTTCACGCCGTCGATCAGCTCGCTCGTGCCCACGCGAACGCCCTGGCTACGCAAGGCGGCCACGAACTCCATCATTTGATTCGGGCTACTCACAACTTTGAAAGAACCTCGTGAATCTTTTCTGCATCGAACCTTCGGAGATCTTGCGGGTCCTTCAAGAGCACGGAAATAGTCTCCTTCACGAGATTCTCGTCAAGCGGCTCGCCGCTTGCCTTGGCACCAAGAGAGATCAGCGCCCGAGTCCAGTCGATCGTCTCCGATACTCCAGGCTTCTTGAAGATCTCGCTTTGACCCCTGATCTCGTTTACAAAGGCTACGACCTCATCTTCGAGAGCTAGCGGGGCGTCCGGGACTTTCTTTGAGATAATCGCCATCTCCCTTTCCCTCGTGGGGTAGGAGACGTAACTGTAGATGCACCTGCGCCTTAACCCGTCCCCCAGCTCCCTAGTCCTGTTCGAAGTAATGATTACAAGGGGAGCGGTCTTTGCCCTAAATGTGCCAATCTCTGGAACGGTCACCTGGAACTCTCCCAAAAACTCGAGCAGGAGACCCTCAAACTCTTCGTCCGCTCGATCCACTTCATCTATGAGCAAGATTGCGGGAGGAGCTAGCTGGTCTGCTTGGATCTTCTGCTGCATCTTCTTCGATGCATTCTTGTTGCTGATCAAGATTGTGGCAAGTAGCGGCCTTGGTAGCAGGAACTCTGGGCTAAAGATCTGTTTCGCGATTGATGATGATTTCGACGACGTGATCTTCTTGCTTCCCCGCTCAGCGAGGCGTATAGCTATCATCTGCTTTTGGTAGTTCCACTCGTAAATCGAGGAGGCCGCGTCAAGCCCCTCATAGCACTGGAGTCTTATCAGTTGAATCTGGAACACTTCCGAGAGAGCCTTCGCAAGCTCCGTTTTTCCGCAGCCCGGGTCGCCCTCGAGCAGGAGCGGCTTCTTCAGTTTGAGCGAGATGAATAGAGGGACAGCGATTTTGTTATCCGCGATGTATCCAGCAGCTGCGAGCCTGTTTACGAGTGAGTCTATGTAGGTTGACGAATCTGCTATCGAAATTCTTCCTTTGCACCTCCGTCACTCTTTGCTAATGCGCGCCCATCCGCCGTGCCGATCTGATAGCTTTCAAAACCAGCTCCGGCTTCAATGGTAGTTCGGTGATCGTCGCCCCAAAGGGCTGGATCGCATCGTCCACGGCGTTTGCCACAGCGGCGGGAGCCACGATGGTTCCGCCCTCGCCAAGGCCCTTCGTCTGCGAGGGGTTCTGCTCAGAGAGAGTTTCGATGTGGGAAACATCCACCATGGGGCTCTCGACAGCCGTTGGAATCAGGTAATCAAGAAAGTTGCCCCCGCTGATTTGACCATCTTCACTGTACTTGATTTCCTCGAAGATGGCTCCCCCGAGACCCTGAACGATCCCGCCGTGAACCTGACCATCAACGACCATCGGATTGATCATCCTCCCGCAGTCCTCCACGACCAGAAGCCGTAGAATCCTAAACTTGCCCGATTCCGGATCCAGTTCGACTTCGCAGAAGGTCATCGCGTTGCTCCAGGTCGTTGAAACCTTCGGCTCGTAGAAGCTGGTGCATTCGAGCCCCGGTTCAAGCCCCTTCGGAAGCTTGTCGGGTCTTCTTAGGGCGATCTTCGCGACGTCTCCGAGAGTCAGTGATCTGCCACGTTCTCGAAGGCTCGCGGGCGTACCCCTCACGGAAAACGTGCCGTCGCCGAGCATCTCCACGTCCTCCAATCTTGCTTCAAGAGCTCCTGCGGCGATCATCATCGCTTTCTCTTTTATTTTCCTCGCGGCGAGGATAGCCGCGCTCGTCCCAAGCGGGGCACCCCTGCTCCCCCACGTCCCCATTCCGTACGGTACCTTGTCCGTGTCCCCCCAGATCACTGTGATCTTGCTCAGGGGGACTCCGAGTTCATCGGAGACCGCCTGAGCCAGGGTCGTCTCTGAACTCTGTCCATGAGGAGCGAGACCCGTGAACACCTTGACCGTCCCGTCGGGCTCAACCCTGGTCGTCGCCACCTCGTACCCCAACGTCACGGAGCCAGCGGGCCCGAGTATCTCTGAGCCGATACCTCCGATCGCGATGAGTGAAGCGATTCCAACCCCCCTGTAGATTCCTCTTTCACGGAGCTCGCGGTGCTCCTTCCTCAGCTGCGAGTAATCGAACAATTGCGAACCCCTTTCGAGTGATTCGATGAGGCTGCACTTGTCATAGTGCAGCTCCGTTACGGAGGTGTAGGGGAACTCGTCATCTCGGATCAAGTTTATCCTTCTCACTTCGATGGGATCGAGGCCGAGCTTGTGAGCCAGGATATCGATTGCACGTTCCATCACAAAGTTTGCAGAAAACATCCCCGGGCCGCGGACGGAACCCATCGGTGTCTTGTTCGTGAGGACAGCGATGTGTTCGAAGTAATAATTCTTGAAACGATACGGACCGGGCAGGAACGCTCCAGTGATCATCGTGAAGGTGATTCCGCCCCACGGCGAGGCCGCGTACGCTCCCATGTCGGCGATCATCCTGTCCCTGACCCCCAAGATGGTCCCGTCGCGCTTCGCCGCGACCTCGACGTAGTGGATCTGCTCGCGTTCATGGACCGAGAAGGAAATGTCCTCGGTCCGCTTCTCGACCCACTTGATCGCTAACCCCGGAAGAAGCATCGCCGCGGCGCACACCGCGATGTCCTCGGGGAAGATGTGCCCCTTCAAGCCAAACGCGCCACCCACGTCGGGCGTCTGAAAGTGGATCTTGTCTTCGCTCACCTTGAAGATCTTCGCAAAAAGGGTCCGTCCGACGTGGGGAAACTGCACTTGGCTCCAAACGTTCAATTTCTCACTTAAAGCGTCGTATCGGGCAATCACACCCCTGTTTTCAATCGGAGCCGCGGTGTGTCTGTGGGTGCTGATCCTTTCCTTGATGACAATGTCCGCCTGATCAAATGCTTCGCGGACATCTCCCCCTTTGATCTCCGCCCGCTTTAGGACGTTGTCTTCCCAGTCTTCGTAGAGCTTCGGCGCGTAAGCTTCCATCGACCTTTCAGGGTCCACCACGGCGGTAAGAGGTTCGTACTCAACCTTGACAAGGGATTCCAAGTCCTCCGCTGCGTACCTTTCATCCGCCACAATTATCGCGATGGGCTCCCCGACCCACCTCACCTTCTCCTTGGCGAGGGGCCAGATAGGAGGGATCGGAGCGTGGTGCTCCTCGGGAATCGGGAGTGGGTCGACCATCCCTTCAAAGTCCTTAGCCGTGAAAAGAGCGATGAACCCCTTCCTCCCCCGGAGTTCCGAGTCGTCTATGTTCATGATCTTCGCGTGAGCGTACGTGCTCCTGACAAACTCTGCGTGGACAAGTTTCGGAAGTACAATGTCGTCGATGTAATTTCCTGCGCCCGCTAGAAGCCTGGGATCTTCTATTCGCTTGACCGACTGGCCGACGAGTTTCATCGACAATTACTTTGGCAACACCTCGAGGAGGGCGGGGGCAGACATCAATTTCTCGCACGGTTGATTCTATAAAATTGTTGTGAGAACAGCCGAGCCGCATGGTCACCTCAGAACTAAATTGAAGACGTTCCCAAAAAAGGAAGAAGTGACGAATTGATTCAGTTTCGCTTCGCGGAGACTCGGAAAAGGGGCATCACATTTGCCCAAAACGAGAATGCCAAGATTGTATCTTGGGCAAAGAAAAGCTCTCAAAGGAAACCAGGATTAAACCCACGTTCAAAGCTAAGTTTCTTGCGACTTGCAGGTAACTTCGATAGTCTGCCATTGCAACATCGCGGTCGGATTGCATAGTATACTTTTATAGAACGCTCCGGAAAATGGCTGAGACCTAATTTGCGCTCTGCAAAGACGCTGGTACTTATCTCCGTAATGATTATTCTTCTTGCCGGTTCGACTTTCCAAACTGGACTACCAAGGAGCTCCGCTGCTTCAAACGGAGTTCTAAGGATGACATTGGTCGTCCCGCCGAACAGTCTCAACCCTTTGACTCTCACCACCGGCAGCTCCGGCGGTTTGCTCATCGGGATGGAGTACTACGGCACACCGGTCGCGGCGCCGAACGGTAGCCTCGACACCTTCGCCGCGGTCACCGACTGGGTCAGTCACAATTCAAACTATACGCAGTGGACGTTCAACGTCAAGCCAGGACTAAAGTGGTCTGACGGAACCAACGTGACTTCGAAGGACATACTGACCACTTTCAGCAAGGGCTTTGCGTTCAACGCAACTTACGATTATCTCGGGATGGGTCCGGAGGTGGTCAGCGAGAGTGCGCTGAACACAAGCGCCGCGCAGTTCAACCTGAACGTATCGGATGCCCATTGGCCAGATAAGTTCAACTGGGATCTTTACAGCCCCGTCTATCCAGCGTCATTCATCAACTCGCAGGGAGCCGCGTCAAACAACTTTGGAACCGATGTGGTGACCGGACCATTCTACGTTTCCAATTATCAATCTGGGCAGACCCAGTTGGTCATGCTCAGGAACCCCTACTTCAACACAACAGGCCTCCCCGAGCCGAAGATAACGCAGGTCAACGTCAACTTTGTAGAGTCGTTATCGCTCACGACGAGCATCGTGCAGTCTGGATCAACCGACCTTGCACCCATAGAGCCCTCGAACGCGCAAGCCGTCCTGAAGAACTCCAACATTCACATACTTGATGAAAAGGGACTGTACATCAGCGACATTCAGTACAACGATTCGATTTATCCGTACAACATGACGCAATTCAGGCAGGCGCTCGTCTTCGGAATAAACCAGTCGGCGTTCATCAACGCCGCGCTCAACGGGTACGGATTGCCTGCTTACTCCGCTGAGGGCGTGGTCTCACCTTCCGCATCACTCTGGTACAACCCCGCGCAGGCGAAGTACAGCTACAACACTTCGCAATCCCTGAAACTTCTTGGGGAGATCGGGATCACAAAGGGCTCCGACGGCCATCTTCAGTATTCGAACCACACCGACGTGACGTTGAATCTGTGGACCGACACGGATAACACTGAGGATCCACTGGGAGCGGCTTCGATCGTGTCAAATCTACAGGCTCTCGGGTTCGTCGTGAATCTCCAGACCACATCCGTGTCGAACATCGTCGGGAACTACAACAGCAACCAAAACGGGATCAGGAGCGGCATGATCCTCTCCACGTCGAACCCTCCGGTTTGGGGCAACCCCTATCTGGATTCTCTGCCGGCGTGGGATGTCTACTGGCTCGCGACCACCCCGAATCCGTACTGGGAGTACCCACCGAGCGTCGATGCGGAGTACAGGAGCAACTACACCGCTTTCCTCGGCACCGCGAATACGACGCAGGAGCACACATACCTCGACAACATCCAGGCGCTGAATGCGGCAAACCTCCCGACAATCGTCCTCGCGTATCCCGATGCGCTGTGGGCGTACAACACTCAAAACTGGAAGAACTGGCCGACGGGATACATCGAGTACGGAGCGCAGATCATGAACGCTTCTGCATTTGCAAATCTCCAGCCGGTGGGGGCTCAGAGCTCTACCACCGCCACCGCCACTTCAGGTAACGCAACTTCGTCAAGTACATCGGGCAACACTTCAACAACCATCATTCCCACGACGCAGACATCTGCGAATAGCAGTACCTCCGCGCTCGCACCAAACAATACGCTGACATTGGAAGCAATCGCCATCATCATAATCATCATCGTCGGCGGCGCTGCGGCATACTTTGCGCGGCGCAGGCCCAGGGCGGCCACGACCTGATCCAGATAGCCCGCCACATTTGAAATTCTCAATTCTCTTCTTCGAAGAAGAAAGAATGGGAAGAAACGAGTGAGGGTGGTGGAACCGTATTCTATAATTAGGCGCGCTTCGGAGGCAACACTTCTCCCGATTTGGATTTCGTAAAGAGGAGGATTCTCACCTCCATAGCGGTGTTCTTCGTCGCGATAAACCTCGACTTTATCCTCCCAAGGCTCGTGCCGGGCAACGCGGCGGAGATCTTCGCGGGTGGTACGAAGCTCCCTTCGAACGCGGTCAACCTTCTCGAGATCAGGTTCGGGCTGAACCAGCCGCTCTACGTGCAGTATTATCTTTTCTTCAAGGGGATCTTCACTAACTGGCCGCCGTACTTCGGCGTCTCGTTCAACTACTACCCGATGACAGTCTCGAACCTGATCGCGCAGAGGCTCCCGTGGACAATACTTCTAATCGCTTCGAGCTTCTTCCTCTCATTTTACATCAGCTACCTCCTGGCCGCGATCGGATCGATGCGCCGCGGAGGCAAGTTCGAGTTCGGGTCGCTGTACACATCCATACTGTTCTGGTCCACTCCAGCGTTCTGGGTAGGGATGATTCTGATCTGGGTCTTTGCCGTCTACCTCGGCTGGCTCCCGGTCTTTGGGAACATCGATTTCAACCCGGGCTCTGGGCTAGCCTACGTCGCCTCCGTTGTCTTCCACGCGGTGCTACCGGTGATTACGCTCACCGCCGTCGTCTTTGGTCAGAACTACTTTGTACTCCGGGGAGCCGCGCAGCAAGCGCTAAGGAGCGATTACGTTCTCACCGCCAAATCGCGAGGCCTTCGCGAACGCACAATAGCTTTTGGATACGTTTTGAGGAACTCGCTCCTGCCCGTCGTGTCGCTTCTCGGGTACTCGCTCGCTAGCCTCCTGAGCGCCGTTGTCCTCGTGGAATCCGTCTTTGGATACACCGGCGTCGGGGACTTGGTCGTGGACGCGATAATCAACAGGGACTATCCGGTCCTTGAGGGCACGTTCTTCTACCTCACCCTGATCGTGATTATAGGAGGCCTCATTGGAGACTTCGTTCTCTTGAAACTTGATCCAAGATTGAGGAGGTAGGTGAGAGAGTGACGACCATGCAGCCGAGCGCCATAAGGACGATCACATCCAAGATGTTCAGAAGGAGGACGGCGAGGGTTGGAGGCGCGATCATCCTCGCGGTCCTCGTGCTGATACTCCTCGGGCCGTTCGTTACACCGTACGCTCCCACAGCAAGCTCCGGGGCCGCCGATCTGCCGCCGAGCTATTCGCATCCGTTCGGAACGGACTTTCAGGGGCACGACGTGCTGAGCCAGGTGATCTTCGGGGCATACCCATCGATGATCGTCGGAGTGCTCGCCGCGGTCGGAGCGGTCGCAACGGGTACGACCATCGGAATCATGGCTGGTTACTATCGAAGGATGGAAGCCCTATTGACAGGGACGGCTGACGTTGTCCTAACTTTTCCCCCGCTACCCTTGATGGTCCTGCTCGCCTCGCTTTACCCCGCAACGACGCAGTTGATCATAGTAGTTCTCATACTCGTTCTGTGGCCGGTCTCCGCAAGGTCGATACGCTCGCAGGTCCTCTCTTTGAAGGAAAGACCCTACGTCGAATCGGGTCGAATCAGCGGGATGGGGAACTTGGAGATACTTCGGAGGGTCATCTTTCCCGAGATCGCGCCGATCGCAACAGCTTATTTTGTCCTAACTGTAGCAGCCGCGATAGTCCTCGTCACCGCGCTTCAATTCTTGGGCATCGGGAATCCCGACGTAGTGAGTTGGGGCAGCATCCTCTACTGGGCCCAGCAGTTCGCCTTCTATCACGGGGACTGGTGGTGGATCCTAGCGCCGGGCCTCATGATCACGCTCGTCGCGATGGCGTTCGCGCTCCTCGGTTTCTCGGTCGAGGAGGTTATGGATCCTAGGTTGAGGGCCTCGGCATCTTGAGCGAGCGAGATCTTCTGAAGCTTTCCGACGTGACGGTCGAGTACGCTCTAGAGCACGGGGTGAGAAAGGCCTCCGACGGCGTCTCTCTACGGATCCCTTCACGAGGGTTTACGCTTGGCATCGTCGGTGAGTCCGGAAGCGGCAAGACCACGCTGGGTCTCTTGATGATGAACCTGATCGAGCCACCGGGTAGAATCACTCGGGGAAAGATCGAGTATCAAGGTAGAGACATACTTGGGATGAACCGCGACCAGCTTCGCAGATACAGGTGGCAGGAGGTCGCGATGGTCTACCAATCGGCGATGAACTCGCTCAATCCTGTAAAGTCTGTCTCATCGCACATAGTGGAGGTCCTGAGGGAGCACAGCGACATTTCCAAAACTGAGGCGAGAGAAAAGGCGATCAAGCTCTTGTCCAGTGTGGGTATCAAGGAGGAGAGAGCAGACGCATACAGCCATGAGCTCAGCGGAGGAATGCGCCAGAGAGCGGTCATCGCGATGGCTCTCGCTCTCTCACCGAAGCTCCTCATAGCAGACGAACCCACCTCCGCCCTTGACGTCGTGGTGCAAAAGCAGATCCTTGCGCTGTTGAGAAAAGAGGTAATTGAGAAGGATCTCTCGCTCGTTTTCATCACCCATGAGATCGCCCTCTTGGGCGACTTGGTTGACAACGTCGCCGTACTTTTCGCCGGTGAGATTGTGGAATCGGGAGAGATTGACGACATACTCTTTGATCCGATGCATCCCTACACGGAGAGTCTTCTGGGCTCTTTGCTTTCACTTGAATCCACGAGGGAGATGATCCAAACCGTGCCTGCCCTGACGAAGGAGGCTAGGGTCGTGCCGGAGGTCGGATGCAAGTTTGCAAACAGATGCAGGTATGCGTTCGCGCGCTGTAGAGTGGAGAGGCCGCTCCTCAAAGAGTCAAGCAACGGGAGGCTAGTAGCGTGTCACAAGTACAGTTGATCGAAAGCGAGCGCAGGAACCGCGCGCTGTACGAGGTGAGGAACCTCGACGTCATCTTCAAGCGTGGCCGCGGGATCTTGAGGAGGAAGGAGTCGGTCGTGCACGCGGTCGATGATGTATCCTTTGACGTTTACGAATCGGAGCTGCTCTCCATAGTGGGTGAGAGCGGATCTGGCAAGACCACTATTGCTCGTTGCTTGATGGGTCTAGCCGTCGCCTCGTCTGGCTCGATCAGATTCGATGGGTCGGAGGTCTCCAAGCTGTCCGGTCGCAAACTCTTGGATTACTGGCGCAGGGTGCAGATGGTGTTCCAAGACCCCTTTGAATCGTTGAATCCAAGGCTGGACGTGTTCACCACGCTTTCGATCCCGCTTCAAAGGCTATCACGTGAGAAGGATAAGAAGAAGGTCTCGGATGAGGTGTCGCGCCTGCTCTGGGAGGTCAGACTCGACCCCGGCGAGGTGTTGCACAAGTTTCCCCACCAGCTGAGCGGAGGGGAGAGGCAGAGGGTCAATATAGCGAAAGCACTTGCCCCCAACCCGAAGGTGCTGATAGCGGATGAGCCGATCACGATGCTCGACGCGTCGCAGCGCCTCAACATACTCTCCCTGTTGATCAATCTAAAGACCTCCAGGAACCTGACCATAATCCTCATCACTCATGACCTCGCCAGCGCCAAGATCATGAGTGATCGAACGGCCGTGATGTACTGCGGCAAACTGGTTGAGATTGGTCCGACGGAGAATCTGCTGACCAGACCGCATCATCCTTACTCAGAATTGATCCTCTCTGCGACTCCACGCCTGACCAGGAGGGAAGCGAGATCGAGGGAGATGGGCATGAGCAGCATTCTTGCCGGAATAGAGGAGAGCCAATCGGTTGAAACGGGATGCGTGTTCGCTCCTCGGTGCAAGTACAAGACGGCGATATGCGCCGAAAGCGAACCTGCCCTCCTCGCAAAATCAAGCTCGCATCTCGCGGCGTGCCACAATGCCCTAAATGTAGATGCTCGACATTCCAGCTAACTGCACGGCCGCCTGCTTTGCTTGAGGTGAGCCTCGGCATCCGCGGTACCGCCATTCGAGAATAGACTCATGAATCCAACTGATAACCCGAGCTTGTCGCCGCAGCTACGCTTAGTTCACCCATGTTTTCTTCAAGAAAAGAAAAGAAAAGAGGAAGAAGAATCCGAGCATTGTGAAGTTTAGGCGCCCAAACAGGCTAATATACGCCAAGACAGATCTACCAAAAACCTGAGCAACAAGATTGTCCGCCGATTTTGACGCGATAGTTGTCGGCGCGGGGCACAACGGTCTCATCGCCGCGGCATACTTGAGCAAGAGCGGGCTTTCGGCTTATGCTCTGAGGCCCAAGCGCTCGTGCACGGCAAAGAGAACGACCAAGACAACTATGATCAGTGTGATACTAACCGCGAAGACGGGAGGGTTTGCGGCGACGTCATACCCTCGCAGATCCAAGAAGTAGAGTTCCGCCATCCCCACAATCGAGATTATGAAAGAGATCGCGGCGTGGATCGCGTGAATGTGATTGTGAGGCTGCTGCGGCCTTGCGTAGCTCAATTTTCGGATTGATCCGACACAAAGATCGCTCTCTACTAGAAGTTAAGCATCGCAGGAAACTACTTCGAGATCGGCGGTTTCGAAAATGTCGATAGTAAATTTGATCCGTCCTGCTCCCTCTTCTTCTGATCCTGGGTGGTCGGGCCTACCTTCGGAAGCAAGATCTCGACTATCGTTCCGCGCGTACTGTCACCCTCCACTCTATCCTTGAGAAAGACCATCCCGTGGTACCTATCCACGGTGAGCGCGTGAACAATGGAGAGTCCCAGGCCCGTACCCTTTGCATTTTCGATGTATCTTGAGAAAGCCTTGGACTTGATCTCCTCCGGGATCCCCCTGCCCCTGTCCGCGACGCTGATCTTCAGGTATCGCGATGAAGAGCCCGGGACCTTAACATCGGGATCCGCTTGATCGATTGAGGTCTCAATCCAAACTTCGTCGCCGTCGGTGTACTTGACAGAATTTGAGTACAAGTTCACAAACACCTCGTAGAGGAGGTCGTCGGCGAGCACGAAGGGATCTCCCGCCGCACTCTGATCGCGGGTCTTCAAATCGTGCACGATCTTCTTCCCCGGGGTGCAACTCCTCACAAGCGCCAGCGACCTTTCAATCGAGTCCCTTACGTTGACCGGGTGTATATTCGGCGTTTCCTCGGCGATTACCTTGCCGAGTTTCTTTGCCCGCTCCAAAAGTTCGCTCGTCTGGTCGATGGAAT
>Ga0070737_10003534_pt1 | contig 16713 bp, 19 predicted proteins | sample Coa_R1_10_FD_66438 | JGI IMG/M metagenome (GOLD analysis project Ga0070737, IMG submission 66438) | Surface soil microbial communities from Centralia Pennsylvania, which are recovering from an underground coalmine fire - Coalmine... | ecosystem: Environmental > Terrestrial > Soil > Unclassified...
AGCCCCTCGAGGTCGAGATCCTCGTCGCGGAGCTGGCCGCCGAGCCCGGGGCGCACCAGCTCTACCACATCGCCTACGACGGCACCGTCGTCGACGAGGTCGGGTTCGCCTGCCTCGGGGGCGACGCTGCCACGATCACCGCCCGGATGTCGGAGTCCTACCGCCAGGGATGGCCGCTCGCCGAGGCGCTCGCCGCCTGCGTGGCCGCCCTCGCCGGGCCCGAGCGCACCCTCGGCCCGGGCGACCTCGAGGTCGCCGTGCTCGAGCAGGGCGCCGAGCGCCGGACGTTCCGCAGGATCCGCAACAGTGCCCTCAGCGCCCTCCTCGGCGCCTCCGAGCCGAGCGCCGGCCCCGGGGAGGGCGGCGGCGGCTGAGCGGGGCGGTCAGGCTCCCGCCGCCACGAGGCCGACGACGACGAGGACGACGACGAGGGCGAGGGTGACGGCGGCGGCCGGCCACGGCCTCCTCCGGGGAGCCAGCGCGGACGCCGAGAGCTCCCCGTCGCCCGGGCCGCCCGGCCAGGCGCCGAGCTCGAGCTCTACCTCGCCGAGCTCCGCCAGCTCCTCGAGCTCGACGAGGTCGCCGTCGACGGCGGCGTCGACGGCATCGGCGAGCAGGATCTCCCGGCCGAGCGCTAACTGGCCCTCGTCGACGAGGACGTCGACGAGGGCGGCGATGGGGTAGGGGCCGTCGCACATCCCGCGCAGCTCGACGAGGATCCCCTCGGCGCCGAGGCGTGCGGCGAGCACCCGGGCGTGGAAGGACCCCTGCACCGTCGTGAGGTGCCGCATGCGGCCGGTTGATGGCATCTCGTCCGAGGCTACCGTCTGTGCGGTGGACCGCCGCATCTTCGGCCTCGAGAACGAGTACGGCGTGACCTGCACCCTGAGGGGCCAGCGCCGGCTCAGCCCGGACGAGGTCGCCCGCTACCTGTTCCGGCGGGTCGTGAGCTGGGGCCGCTCTAGCAACGTGTTCCTCGAGAACGGCGCTCGTCTCTACCTCGACGTCGGGAGCCACCCCGAGTACGCCACCCCGGAGTGCGACTCGATCGAGGACCTCGTCGCGCACGACAAGGCCGGCGAGCGGATCCTCGAGAGCCTCGTCCACTCCGCCGAGGCGCGCCTTCGCGACGAGGGCATCCGCGGCGTCGTCTACCTGTTCAAGAACAACACGGACTCCGCCGGCAACTCCTACGGCTGCCACGAGAACTACCTCACGAGCCGGCGCGACGACTTCTCGCACTACGCCCAGGTCCTCATCCCCTTTTTCGTCTCCCGGCAGATCTACGCGGGCGCCGGCAAGATCCTCCAGACCGCGCGGGGTGCGATGTTCTGCCTCTCCCAGCGGGCCGAGCACATCTGGGAGGGAGTCTCCTCGGCCACGACCCGGAGCCGGCCGATCATCAACACCCGGGACGAGCCGCACGCCGATGCCGAGCGCTTCCGGCGACTGCACGTGATCGTGGGCGACTCGAACATGAGCGAGTACGCCACGTTCCTCAAGGTCGGCGCGACGAGCATCCTCTTGCGGATGCTCGAGGAGCCGGGAGTGGTGCTGCGCGACCTCACGCTCGAGGACCCCATCCGGGCGATCCGGGAGATCAGCCACGACATCACCTGCCGCCGGCCCGTCCGCCTCGCGAACGGCCGGGAGGCGAGCGCCCTCGACATCCAAAAGGAGTACCTCGGCCGGGCGATCCGCTACGACGAGCAGCGCGGGCTGCCCCCGCTCGAGCATCGGGCGCTCGAGATGTGGCGCCACTGTGTGGAAGGGATCGAGAAGGACCCCCTCGGCCTCGACCGAGAGTGCGACTGGGTCATGAAGCACCGGCTCGTCGAGGCGTTCCGGGAGCGCCACCAGTTGCCGCTCGGCCATCCCCGGGTCGCCCTGCTCGACCTGCAGTACCACGACGTGGACCGGCACCGGGGCGTCTTCTACCTGCTCCAGGCGCGAGGCGAGGCAGAGCGGGTGACGAGCGACGAGGCCATCGAGCGGGCGATGGAGCACGCCCCGGAGACGACGCGGGCCCGGCTGCGGGGCGAGTTCATCCGGCGAGCCAAGGAGCGGCGCCGTGACTTCACCGTCGACTGGGTGCACCTGAAGCTGAACGACCAGACCCAGCGGACCGTGCTGCTGAAGGACCCCTTCCGCTCCCATGACGAGCGGGTGGAGCGCCTCATCGACGCCATCTGAGCCTGGCGCTTCGCGGCGCGCTCGGCGTCTCGCGTTCTCGGCTCGGCGTAGCCCCTCGGTAGACTGGCTGCGTGGGCGGCCTCGATCCCGCCAAGTTGCTGGTCATCCTGGTCTTGGCACTTGTCGTCCTCGGCCCCGAGCGGCTGCCAAAGGCTGCCCGGCAGGTCGGGGCGCTGTGGCGCGACTTCACCCTGTGGCGGGAGCGGCTCGAGCAGGAGGTGCGAAGCGCCGTGCCCGACCTCGACCTCCCGCCACTCCCAGTGGTGCCCTCGCGGGGCATCACGGGCTACCTGACCGGGCTCATGTCGGAGGGGCCGCGCCCCGCCGGCGGTGCGATCGAGGGCGGGCTCGCACCCTCCGAGGACCTCGAGCCGCCCGAGGGTGCCGGCGAGCTTCCCGGCCCCTCGATCGCCGAGGTCGCCGGGCGCCGAGGCCGCGACGTCGCCTGGACGGCCACTGCCGGCGACCGCTCGCCCGCCGGCGCGGGCGCCGAGGCCGTGGCGCTCACGGCTCCGGGCGGGATCCCGGCGTCGTGGGGTGGCCCCGGGGCTGAAGCGCCCGGTTACGCGAGCGGGTCGTTCCTCTCCGCGGTGCCGGCGGCGCCTCCGGGTGGCCCGCTCGGCGCACAGGTCGTGATCGACCTCGACGAGCCGAGCTGGAACTGAGCCGGGGCTAGGTCACGGTGGCCAGGACGATCGCGCGGCCACGTCCGGGACGGGCGCGACCCGACCCGGACGCGATGACGCTGTTCGAGCACCTTTCGGAGCTGCGGCGGCGCCTCATCGTGTGCATCGTCGTCTTCATCGTCGCCGGCACCGCCACGTACTTCGCCTACGGCCCGATCCTCGCCGGCCTCCGCCAGCCCTACTGCCAGGCGCTCGTGCAGCTCCACCAGATCCGGCACCTCTCGGGCTGCCGCCTGTACATCACCCAGCCGCTCCAGGGCTTCACGACCCGCCTCAACGTGTCGGCCTACGGCGGCATCGTGCTCGGGCTCCCGGTGATCCTCTACGAGCTCTGGCGCTTTGTCACACCCGGCCTCAAGGCCAACGAGCGCCGGTACGCGCTGCCCTTTGTCGTGATGAGCGTGGTCCTGTTCGCAGCGGGAGGCCTCGTCGCCTTCGTCATCTATTCGAGGGCGCTGAACTTCCTCATCGGCGCCTCCGGCGCCCACGTGCAGACGATCTTCACGCCGAACAGCTACCTCTCGCTGCTCGGCGCCCTCGTCCTCATCTTCGGGACGGCCTTCGAGTTCCCCGTCCTGCTCGTCGCGCTCGAGCTCGCCGGTGCCATCACCTCCGCCGGCCTGCGCTCGTTCCGGCGGTGGGCGGTCCTGCTCATCGTGATCTTCTCCGCCGTCATCACCCCGAGCTCGGACCCGTTCTCCATGCTCGCCCTCGCCATCCCGCTCCTGGTGTTCTACGAGGGCTCGATCGTCATCGGCCGCCTCCTCGGCAAGTGAGCCCGGGCGAGCCGGACCCGCTGCGAGCTGCCTTCGAGCGGTCCTACCCCTACCCGCTCGACGCCTTCCAGCTCGCCGCCATGGACGCCCTCGACGAGGGACGCTCGGTGCTCGTGACGGCGCCCACCGGTGCCGGGAAGACGGTGGTGGCCGAGTACGCCGTGCACCGGGCGCTTGGCGAGCGGGCCCGGGCCTTCTACACGACGCCGCTGAAGGCGCTCTCCAACCAGAAGTTCGGCGACCTCGTCCGGCGGCACGGCGCCGGTCAGGTCGGCCTCCTCACGGGCGACAACTCGATCAACGCCCAGGCGCCGGTGGTCGTCATGACGACCGAGGTGCTGCGGAACATGATCCACTCCGAGCGCGCCTCGCTCTCCCGGCTCGGCTACGTCGTGCTCGACGAGGTGCACTTCCTCGAGAACCCCTACCGGGGCGGAGTCTGGGAGGAGGTCATCCTCGGGGCCCCCTCGAAGGTCCGCCTCGTGGCGCTCTCGGCGACGGTGGCCAACGCGGACGACCTCGCCGCCTGGATCGGGGCGGTGCGCGGCGACACGGCGATCGTGAGGGAGACGGCCCGGCCGGTCGCCCTCCACGACCTGTTCGCGATCGGGGACCGCTCGGCCGAGAGGGTCCACCTCCTGCCGGTCTTCGTGGAGGGCCGGCCGAACCCGAAGGCGATCGAGCTCGACGAGTTGATGCCCCGCCACGGCCGGGGCGGCCGGCGGCCGGCACGACCCCCGGGGCCGGCGCGAGCGCGCGTGCGGGCCTACCGCCCGCGAAGAGCCGAGACGATCGAGCGGCTCCGGGAGACGGACCTGCTCCCCGCCATCTACTTCATCTTCTCGAGGGCCGGCTGCGACGAGGCGGTCCGGCACTGCCTCGACGAGGGCCTCAGGCTCACGACGCCGGCGGAGCGGCGCCGGATCCGCGAGATCGCCGACGGTCACGTCGACGCGCTGAGCGACGACGACCTCGCCGTGCTCGGCTACCCCCGCTTCCTGGCCGCTCTCGAGGCCGGCCTCGCACCGCACCATGCAGGGATGGTCCCGCCCTTCCGGGAGGCGGTGGAGCACTGCTTCTCCGAGGCGCTCGTGAAAGCGGTGTTCGCGACCGAGACCCTCGCCCTCGGCATCAACATGCCGGCGAGATCGGTCGTGATCGAGGACCTGACGAAGTTCTCCGGCGCCGGCCACGCCGAGCTGACACCGGGGGAGTACGCCCAGCTCACCGGGAGGGCGGGCCGCCGGGGGATCGACGAGGTCGGCTACGCCGTCGTGCTCGCCTCGCCCTTTTACGACTTCGGCGACGTCGCCAGGCTGGCCGGTGCCCCGGGCAGGGCGCTCACCTCCTCGTTCCGGCCGACCTACAACCTCGCCGTCAGCCTCGTGCGGCGCTTCGATCGGAGCGAGGCGTACCACGTCGTCACCTCGTCGTTCGCACAGTGGCTCTCCGAGGAGGACCTCGCGGGGCAGCTCACGAACGTGCTCGAGCTGCTCGAGGAGCGGGGCTACCTGCGGGGCTGGTCGGTGACGCCGGCCGGGGAGATGCTGGCCGGCATCTACCACGAGGCGGACCTCCTCATCGCCGAGAGCCTGCGCGCGGGAGTGCTCGACGGTCTCGAGCCGGCCTCGCTCGCGGCGGTCGTCTCCGGCTACTGCTTCGAGGCCCGCCGCGAGCGCGAGGGCGACCCTGAGCTGCCCTCCGGCCCGGCCGGCGAGCGGCTGGCCGCGGCGGCGGCCCTCTCGGCGAAGCTCTCCGCCGACGAGGCAGCGCGCGGCCTCCCGCCGACGAGGGGGGTCGACCCCGCCTTCGCCCCCCTTGCGCGCGGCTGGGCCGAGGGCAAGGAGCTGCGCCGGGTGCTGAGCGGCTCCCCGTCGCCGGCCGGCCGGGCCGGACGGAGGAGGGCGGCGCCGGCCCGGCCGGTCATGTCGGGGGGCGACTTCGTCCGGAACACCAAGCAGGTCATCGACCTGCTCCGCCAGCTCGCCCAGGTGGCTTCGGCCCCGGCCACGAGGGCGGCGGCGGACGCGGCGGCCCGCCGCCTTCTCCGCGGGGTCGTCGCCGCCTCCTCGGAGGTGAGCATCGGGGCTGCGCCGGCGAGGGCGGAGGTCGAGGGTGACGGGGCGGGCCCCGGAGGGCCGCCGGCCAGCATCCACGACTCCCGCCAGCCCGGCACCTAATCTCACCGGGGCATGTCGCAGGCCCGTCCCGAGCAGTTCACCAAGGAGGAGCGCGAGCTCCTCTCGAGGTACTTCACGAACCTCGACGGGCCGGTGTTCGCCCTCGTCAACCTGCCCGAGGTCGTAAAGGGCGCCCTGTTCGCGCGGTACTCCCGGTCGGGAAAGGGCCTGAGGCGGCTGTTCCTCGACGAGTTCGTGGACGATCTCGACGTCTCGGGCGACACGAGCCTCGACGCCACGGTCGGGCTGCGCCGGGCCGAGGAGCTCTACGAGCGGGTCTTCAACGAGTACGGGGACGACTCCGTGGCCCAGCTCGGCGGGGTCCACCTCGCCTGCGAGCAGGCCTCCAACCTCCTCACCAAGGTCCTCGAGCGGGGACGCCTCATGTCCTACCTCGAGCAGTCGACCCGCTACATCCCCTACGACACGCGGCTCTCGAGCGGCCACTACCGCTACGTGCGGGATCCCGACATCCTCGACTCGCCGCTCGGGGCCCGGTACGTCGGCGAGATGGACCGGATGTTCGACACCTACGGCGAGCTGCTCCCGCCGGTGCAGGAGCTCGTTGCCAGGCGCTCGCCTCGCGCTGAGGGCGTCTCGGCGCTCGCCCACCGCCAGGCGGTGCGCGCGGCGAGCCTCGACGCCCTGCGGGGGCTGCTCCCGGCCGGCTCGCTCTCGAACGTCGGCATCTACGGCAGCGGGCAGGGCTACGAGCAGCTCCTGCTGCGGATGCGGGCCCACCCCCTCCCCGAGGCGCGCAGCTACGCCGAGCTCATGCTCGAGGAGCTGCGCAAGGTGATCCCGAGCTTCCTCACGCGCCTCGACCGCCCCGAGCGCGGCGGGGCGTGGGTGGACTACCTGCAGCGGACCGACGAGGCGAGCGCCCGGGTCGTCGAGTCGCTCTGGCCCCGCCGGGCTCCCGAGCCCGGTCCCTCGGTGCGGCTCATCTCCTTCGACGCCGACGGGGAGGACCGCGTGCTCGCAGCCATCTGCTTCGAGCACAGCAACCGCCCCGAGGCCGAGCTGCGCTCCCGGGTGGCAGCCCTCGGCCAGGCCGATCGGGACCGGCTCTTCGAGGCCTACGTGGGCGAGAGGGCGAACCGCCGCCACCGCCCCGGGCGCGCCTTCGAGGCGACCTCGTACCGCTTCGAGGTCGTCTGCGACTACGGCGCCTTCCGGGACCTCCAGCGGCACCGGCTGCTCACCGTCGAGTGGCAGCCCCTCGGGACGGACCTCGGCTACGAGGTGCCCGAGCTCATCGAGGAGGCGGGGCTGTCCGACCGCTTCGTGGAGCAGCTCGAGCGCTCGAAGGCGCTGCACGACTCCCTCGCGGCGTACTTCCCGGAGCAGTGCCGCTATGCCGTCGCCCTCGCCTACCGGATCAGGTTCTCCATGGAGATGAACGCGAGGGAGGCGATGCACCTGCTCGAGCTCCGCTCGAGCCCGCAGGGCCATCCCGTGTACCGCCGGATCGCAGCGGAGATGCACCGCCTCGTCGAACAGGAGGCCGGCCACCGCTCGATCGCCCGTGCGATGTCGTTCGTCGACCGGAGCGGGCTCTCCCCCGAGCTCGGCCGGCTCGACGCGCTCCAACGGGCCGAGGAGCGGGCGGCCAAGACCGGCGCGAAGAGAGCCGGGGCTCGCCGCGAGGCGTCCACGGCGTCACAGAGCGGGCCGCCCGCCGGCCCGAGACGCCTGCGGGCGATCGACCCCCGCAGCCGAGGAGGCTGACCCGGGCCCGCCGAGGCGTCCCCCGGCCGGCGCGAACGCTCGCCGGAGCGCACTGCGGTGCCGCCGACCAGGTCTGTTCTTCACCCTCTTGACGGGGGTGCCCGCCGTCGTCATAACTATGGGGTCCCCTCAAACCGAGGGTGCCTCCGCAGGGTTCCGGGAGAGGCGCCTACCGTCGTCCGGGGGGAGCGCGAGTGGTGGGACCCAGGGGGGTCGAGTAGAGAACGCCCGAGCCTCCGCAGGCCGGAGGCATCGCCCGGGCAGGCGACGGGGTGGCCCCAAAGGCGCCTCCTGGGTCCTCCCACCGCCCCTTCGCGACGAGGGCGCGGCCACCTGCGGGCCCTCGCCGGGAACACGCGTCCTTGCCACGGTGTTGCCGTATAGTCATCGCGCTCTCGTGGCGAACGGGGCGACGAGCCGGCAGAGGACCAAAGGGAGAGCATGGCCAAGGAGACCGACCAGGACGTCGCAGAGGACGAGCTCGGCGACGACGAGCTCGAGGAGGACGCAGGGCTCGAGGACCTGGGCGAGGAGGAGCTGCTCGACGACGAGGTTCTCGACGACGACGAGGTCCTCGACGACGACGACGAGGTCCTCGACGACGCTCTCGACGAGGAGGAGCCGGCCGCTGCCGGCGGCCGCGCTCGGGAGCGGCTGGCCGAGGGCGACGAGCAGGCGGCCGACGAGGAGGACGAGGAGGAGCTCGACGACGATGACGTCGAAGCGAGCCTCGACGTCATCTTGAAAGAGCGGCTCGTCGTCGAGGAGGACGAGCCGGAGGACGAGGAGGAGCCGACCGACGCCGAGGACCGGACCGACGGGACGCTGCGCGTGCTGCCGAAGCAGCCCGGGGAGTTCGTCTGCCGCTCCTGCTTCCTCGTGAAGAACGAGGCCCAGCTCGCCGATCCGGCTCGCATGCTCTGTCGCGACTGCGTGTGAGCCGAGATAGCGTCCCGGCCGTGCCCGACGAGCGACCCCTGCACGAGCGGCTGGTCGAGCTCGCCGTCTACGTCCCGGTCGGCATCGTGGCCTCCATCGCCGAGGAGCTGCCCGGGCTCGCCGACAAAGGCCGGCGCCGCGTGGAGAGCCGAATCCAAGTTGCTCGCGTGGTCGGAAAGCTGGCGGTGGCAGAGGCGCAGCGGCGGCTCGCCCCCCGGGCGCCGTCGCCGGCCCGCAGCGCGGCCGGCTCGGGACAGCCGTCCCCGCCGGGCTCGGCGAGCGAGCCGGCGAGTGCCCCGGCGGGCGACGGCGAGACCTCGCCCGGCGTGAGCGCGAAGGAGGGCTCCGCCGGCTCCGAGGGGCTGGTGCCGCAGGTCACCGAGCTCGCCATCCCCGGCTACGACACCCTGGCGGCCTCCCAGGTGGTGCAGCGGCTTGCCTCGCTCCGGCCCGACGAGCTCGAGGCGGTGCGCCGCTACGAGGCGGCGAACCGGGGGCGCAGGACCATCCTCCACCGGATCGCCCAGCTCAGCTCGGCGGACGGGCGCGCCTCGGCCTGACCGGCGTGGAGGTCACCGCCCGGGCCGCCGGCGCTGCCGACACCGAGGTGGTCCGGGCGCTCGCGGCACGGGCGGCGGCGGAGGTGGCACGCGCCCGCGACGGCTCGCTTCATCTCCGAGCCGAGCACGGCCTCGCCGACGGGGAGCCGGCTCGCCGTCTCGGCCGGCCGTCACCTTCGCTTCGCGCCCTTGCCGAGATCGACGGCGTCGCCGTCGGCTTCGTCGAGGCGGAGCTCGTCCAGGTCGGCGAGGGGCGGCCGATCTGCCGGATCCGAGCGCTCTACGTCGAGCCGGAGGCTCGCGAGGTGGGCGCGGGCGAGGCGCTCGTCGAGGCGGCATGCGCCTTCGCCGTAAGGGCAGGGGCCGGCGGCATCGACGCCTACGCCCTCCCCGGCGCGCGGGAGGTGAAGAACTTCTTCGAGTCCGCCGGCTTCGTGGCCCGCCTCATCGTGATGCACCGCCCCCTTGCCGGGAGGTGAGCGCGCCGGAGCTCGCCGTCGGCGCCGTGGTCGTCCACTCCGGAAGCCTCCTGCTCGTGCGGCGGGGCCTGCCGCCTGCGGCCGGCATGTGGTCCGTTCCCGGCGGGCGGGTGGAGCCGGGCGAGACGCTCGACGAGGCCGTGGTGCGTGAGGTGCGCGAGGAGACCTCACTCGACGTGGAGGCGGGGGAGCTGCTCGGGTGGGTGGAGCGCCGGGCGGGCGGCCACCATTACGTCATCGTCGATTTCAGAGCCGCCCTCCATCCCGGCGCAGGCGAGCCGGCGCCGCGCCCGGGCGACGACGCCGCCGAGGCGCGCCTCGTCCCCCTCGACGAGGTGGAGCGGCTAGGGCTCGTCCCCGGTCTCGGCGCCTTCCTTCGCGACCACGGAGTCCTCTGAGCCCGTCCCGGCGAGGGCGGCTCCGTTGCCGGTCGCGGGAGCGCTCTCGGGGCGGGCCGGGAGCGGGGGACGGGGGACGGGGCGGCCGCCGGCAGGGCGGGGCGGCGGAGGGGGCGGGATCGCCATGCCGAGCAGGCGGGCGAGGGCGGGGACCCGGCTCGCGGCGAGGCGGGCCTCCCGCTCGACCTGGCCGCTCGGGTCCTTCGGCATCCCGGTCGGCTTCACCTGGCGGCGGACTGGGGACTCGGCGGCGGCGTGCAGGAGCGAGAGCCACCTCTCCGGGGGCGTCTCGGCGGTCATGGCCTGACCGGCAGCCTCGGCGAGCCCCATCACGAGGGCGGCGGGGAAACGAGCCGTCGGCTCCGGCGGCTTGGCCGAGAGGCGGAGCGCCTGGAGGACCTTTCCCGCCGAGAGGGCCGAGCTGATGTGCTCCTCCCACTCGGTGCGCAGCTTCGTGACCCGCCGCTCGAGCACCTCCCGCAGGCGGCGCTCGAGCTCCCGGCCCGCGTCGTCTCGGGGCGCGGCGCCGACGACGGTCATCCGCAGGTCGCGAAGCGAGATCTCCTCGGCCCGCCCGGCGGCGGCCTCGGCCCGATCGAGCCAGACGGCGGCCTTCACCTCGGGCAGGAGCTGCTCGGCGACGGCGACGATCGGCTCGCCCGACACGACGGTGCGCCCCTCGGCCCGGGCTCGCTCCTGCTCGTCGGCGATCGCCTTGCGGACCGCCGGCATCCCGCCCGCCGCAAGCCGCTCGGCGATCCTGCGCTGCTCCGGCGCGAGCGAGGCGAACAGCTGGTCTCGATGCGCAGTGCCGGGCTCGAAGCGGGGCGTGAGCCTCCGCCCTCCCGGGCGGCCGGCCGATCCATCGCGCTCGCCGGGACGGCCGCGCTCTCTCGTGCCGTCGCCCCTCGAGGGGGAAGGGCGGCCCGGTCGGGCCGCACCTCGCTCCGCCGGCCGCGCCTCAAGGGCGCGCCGCCGCCGGTCCTCGCCGGGGGAGCCGCCCTTGCCGGTCCGCCCCGCGGCACGCTCGCGGTCGGCTCTGCCCGCGTGCTCGCGGCGCCGGCCGCGGTCCTCTTCGGCGGGGCGCTCACCCTCGTGCCCTCGCCCCAGCCGACCCCGCCGGCCGGCGAGGACCGTGGTGACTCCGGGTTCGTGGCGCGGTGGCCCGAGGTACTCGATGCGGCTCGCGGCGTTCTCTTGGCGCTGCTTGGGCGGGAGGATCGCGACGACGGTGATGCCGTCGAGCTCCACCTCCACCTCCGCGCGGAGCACGTCGCCGACCTTCGAGTCCGGTGGCAGGACCGAGACGGGCACGACGCCGCGGGGCTGGCGGGCCCCCGCCGCCCGCCAGGTGTAGGTCTCGTCGTCCCGAGCGCTCGTGAGCTCGATCTCCATCCGGTTCGGCATGACCCGGCCAAGCTACAGCCTGTGACGAGTCCCTTTCTCCGGCTCGCCGGCTGGCGTGGGGGAGCGGGCTCTGCAACGCTCGGCGCCGAGCGATCCGACGAGGAGGGCCGCATGGACTTCGAGCTGTCGCCCGTGGCCGAGGAGTACCGCACCCGGCTGAGCGCGTTCATGGACGAGCACGTCTACCCGAACGAGGAGAGGGCGGAGGAGGAGATCAGGGCCTCCGGCGACCCGCACCACCACCCCGAGGTGATCGAGGAGCTGAAAGCCGAGGCTCGCCGCCGGGGGTTGTGGAACCTGTTCCTCCCCCACCGGACGAAGTGGACCGAGGGGCTCTCCAACCTGGACTACGCGCCCCTGGCGGAGATCACCGGGCGCTCCCACCTCGCCCCCGAGGCGCTCAACTGCTCGGCGCCGGACACCGGCAACATGGAGATCCTCACGATGTTCGGCACTCCCGAGCAGCAAGAGGAGTGGCTCTACCCGCTCCTCGAGGGCGAGATCCGCTCCTGCTTCGCCATGACCGAGCCTGCGGTGGCGAGCTCGGACGCGACCAACATCGAGACCGAGATCCGCTCCGACGGCGGTGACTACGTGATCACGGGCCGCAAGTGGTGGATCTCGGGTGCTGCCGACGCCCGGTGCAAGGTCGCGATCGTGATGGGCAAGACGGACCGGGGCGCGCCGGCGCACCGCCAGCAGTCGATGGTGCTCGTCCCGCTCGACACACCGGGCGTGCGCGTGGTGCGCAACCTCACGGTGTTCGGCTACAGCGACCAGGAGGGCCACTGCGAGATCGTCTTCGACGGCGTGCGGGTGCCGAAGAGCAACCTTCTCGGAGAGGAGGGCGGCGGCTTCGCCATCGCGCAGGCCCGCCTCGGCCCCGGTCGGATCCACCACTGCATGCGGGCGATCGGCGCCGCGGAGCGGGCGCTCGAGATCATGTGCCGCCGGGTGCTCTCCCGCAGCGCCTTCGGGGGCCCGATCGCCGACCAGGGGGTGGTCCAGCAGTGGATCGCCGACTCACGCCTCGAGATCGACCAGGCCCGCTGGTACGTGCTCTACACGGCCTTCGCCATGGACCGGTTCGGGAACAAGGCGGCGCGCAACGAGATCTCCGGCATCAAGGTCGTCGTCCCCCAGATGGCGCTCCGGGTGATCGACCGGGCGATCCAGGCCTGCGGCGCTGCCGGGGTCGGACCCGACCTTCCCCTCGCACGCATGTACGCGTCGATGCGCACCCTCCGGATCGCCGACGGACCCGACGAGGTCCACCGGCGCAGCGTCGCCCGGCGCGAGCTCGGCCGCTACGCCTGAGGCGTCACATGGGCTACGTCGTGCGGCGTTGGGACAACTGGTCGAGCGCAGAGGGTCTCACCGGCCTCGCCGGCCTGGAGGCGATGCTGAACGCCGAGCGCCGGCAGGGGCGCCGCCTCGTCCAGCTGGTCGTGGCCTCAGAGGACATCTATCTCGTCGTGCTGGAGGAGGAGGAGGGCACGACCGGCCGGTCGCCGGCCTGAGAGCCGGAGCTCAGCCGAGGCCTCGCTCGGCGAGCTCGGCGAAGGCGGCGGCGGCGGCCCTCGTGAGGGGACCGGGGCAGTGCTCGAGGCGCCGGCCGTCGATGGCCGCGACGGGCTGCACCCCCCGGGTCGTCGAGGAGAGGAACGCCTCCTCGACGGCGGGGAGCTCGCTCACGGGGACGTCCCGCTCGGCGACCTTCGCGATCTCGAGGATGAGGCCTCGGGTGACCCCTGCGAGGCAGCCGGCCGACAGCGGGGGAGTGACGAGCTCGCCGCCGAGCCCGACGAAGACGTTGGAGCCGGTGCCCTCGCAGAGGTTGCCGGCGAGGTTGGCGAACAGCGCCTCGGTCGCCCCGCGCTCGAGCGCCCAGGCGAGTGCCACGACGTTCTCCGCGTACGAGATCGTCTTCGCGCCGGCAAGGGCACCCCTTTCGTTGCGCGGCCACGGTGCGAGCACGACCGAGGCCTCGTCGGGTGGTGGCGGCGACTCCTCGCAGGCGACGACGACCGTCGGCGAGGCCGGGGAGCGGGCCGACCCGAGACCCCCTCTGCCGCCGGTCACCGTGATGCGGATCTTGCCCGAGGCCGAGCCTGACGAGGCGACGACGGCGGCCACGGCGGCCGTGAGCTCGCCCTCGGGCGGGAGGGCAAGTCCGAGGACGGAGGCCGAGGCGCCAAGCCGGGCGAGGTGGCGGGAGAGGCCGAAGGGCCGGCCGTTTCGCACGACGATGCTCTCGAAGACGCCGTCGCCGGTCAGCAGGCCGTGGTCGAAGGCGCTCACGACGGCCTGTTCCGGCTCGCTCAGGCGTCCGTTGACGTAGACGAGGGCCACGGCGGGAGTGTAGGAGGCGGCCTCAGCGCCTCGAGGCGAGCGACTCGGCCCGCGAGGCGAGGCCGGGGGAGGAGAGGCCCGCCGCGACCCGGGCGAAGTTGGCCTCCGGTCCGCGCCAGGCGAGCGCCTCGACCCCCGGCACGAGGGACTCGTCGATCCGCAGGGTGGCGAGCTCCCTGAACAAGCGAGCTAGGTCGGCCTGCTCGACAAGGCGGGCGGCGAGCGCAGGCGCCGAGCGCACCTTCGCGAGCACGGCCGGATCCCAGGCCGCAGGGTCGGGAGGGATCGCCTCGAGGTGGAGGTAGTGGCCGAGCACGGCCGAGGCAGACTTCTTCCCCCAGCCCGGAATGCCGGGGAAGCCGTCAGCCGAGTCGCCGACGAGGGCGAGCCAGTCGGGGATCGACTCCGGCAGCACGCCGAACTTGGCGAGCACGCCCTCCTCGTCGATCACGACCCCGCCTCTCCGGTCGACCTGGACGACGCGCGTCCCCCGCACGCACTGGCCGAGGTCCTTGTCGGGAGTCCAGATCAGCACCCGGCCGACTCGCGCATCTGCCGCCGCCACCTCCGCCGCCGTTGCGAGGCCGTCGTCGGCCTCGAGCTCGTCCATGGCGAGGAGGAACACGCCGAGCGCCGCGACCGCCTCCTCGAGGAGAGGGAACTGCGCAAGCAGCTCCGGCGCGACCCCCTCCGAGGTCTTGTACCCCGGCCACATCTCGTTGCGGAAGGACTCGATGCGGTGGTCGGTGGCGACGGCAAGGTGCGTCGCACCCTCGTCGAGCATCGTGAGGAGGGAGGAGACGACGCCGGCGACGGCCGCGACGTCCGTGCCGTCGGGGCTCGTCCGGCTCCCCTTCTGGCCGAAGAACTGGCGGAACAGCTCGTAGGTGCCGTCGACGAGATGCACGTCCATGGCGAGAGCGTCCCACACCTGGGCTTCTCCCACCGCGTGCCCGCACTGGCACAACCGAGGGCACAGCTCTTCGCCCCGGCTCGGGCGCCACGCCCGGCGATTGCGCCCCCTCGCGGGCTCCGGACGGTGCTCCCCATGGAACCGCACGCACCACCACCGCACCCGTCCCCCGGCCCGGTCCAGCGCCTGTCGTCTTGGACCTCGAAGGCGTCCAGGACCGCTACGGCATCGGGCAGACCAAGGCCATCGAGCTGTGCGCGATGGACGCGTTCGTCTCCTACTTCATCGCCACGGAGGCACACGGCCGCGACGACGTCGAGATCCGGTTCCGTCCCCGCCTTGCTCCCGATGCACGCGAAGTCGCGGTTGTGTTCGAGGCCGCGAGTGGATCGCTGACGGTGTTGGTAGACCTCGGCGAGGCTCGATGACCGACTGCGTACATGCGGGGACAAATGGTGCATACCGAGCGTCCCCGAACGTCGCCGGTCCAACGACGGAACCTGGTGCCTAACGCCGCAGGGGGACGCCGCGATCATCAGCTGCTCGTAGGTCAGCCGGCCCCCCAGCTGCACCGGCGCGCCCGTGGAATCTCCATGAGCGCTCGAGCCACTTGTCAGTGCCAGCGTCAGGTGCCTTGAACGCGACGCCGCGACTTCGCTGGCGGATAGACGTATCGAGCCATCGTGGCCGACGTCCATCCCATCCACCAGCCACTGAAGAAGGGGAGGATCTTGCGCAGCTTCTCTTTCTCGTCGCGAGCGGCGAGAGCTCCCAGGATGGCTGCCCATACGACGGCGCAGCCGATGCTGTAGGCGGTGTAGCTTTGTCGACGCTTTCTCACCCGTCCTCCTTGTGGTTGTGAGGGGTAGGAGGCCACTGTCCCAGAAGCGCTCAGGCTGATCCGAGCGGGATAGAGCTTCGACGTGGATCGTTCGACGTCGCACTGGACGGTGCTACGTCGCTTCCATCGTCAGGCCGCCCCGCGGTACACCTGTCGATGAAATGTCTCATTTGCAGCAGAAGTCCAACTGCTGGCTCGCAACGTCCCCTACCACGTGGCACCGATAGCTCGGCCCGGGAGGCCGGCACACCTTTCCCGATCCGCCGGGCAGTTGCGCGCCGTCCGATTACGGGATCGCACGGATACGAGGGGCCAGCCACTCGGCGACCTCGTGCTCGCCCCGAGTGCCCGAAGCGACGTCGAGCATCAGGCGTTCCGTCTCGTCGACCGACGGGTAGGGCGCCCACTCCCACTCGTTCAGCTCGATGAAGACCCGCACCCAGGCTGCTCGCTTGTTGCCGTCGGGAAGAGGATGGCTCTTCGTGAGGCGAGTCACGAGAACCGCCGCCTTGTCGACGAAAGCGGGGTCGAGGTCGGTCTCGGCCCCAGCCGGCCCGTGGGGCGTGGAGTGCCGAGTCGGCGAGGTCGAGGTTCGTGACCTGGATGGCCGTCTCGACGTCGAGGCCCGTCACCTCCGCCACGATGGCCAGGTAATCGGCGAGATCCAGGTAGTAGACGATCACCGAGCCAGGCGCTCGAGCAGCTCCCGGTCCTCTTTGATGATCCGGCGGACTCTGGCCTTGAAGGCGGGGTCGCGTCGACGACGTTCGACCGCTTCGGCGAGTGCCCGCCGGACCGTCTCGTTGAGGCTCATGCCCTCCGCCCGGGCCAGAGCCTCGGCGTCGGCTGCATCCTCGTCGGAAAGCCGCACGGTGAAGTTCTTGGGCATGGCGTCATGATACCAGCACACCACGGTGCAAGCCACCGGCCGGTGCCGCCATCTACGGGCTTGTTCGGTCGCGGACCTGACTCGAAACGCCGAATAGTCGTGCACGGTGTCCGTTCCCCACTTGGGCAGCCACCCGTCTGCGAGGCCCTATCGGCGAGATGCGACGTCAACCAGAGCGTCTGCGAAGTAGCGCTTCAGGATCTCCGCCTGTTCGTCTCCGTCGTGCCGCCCAAGGCGCGCTCGGCTAGAGCTTCTCACCCCTAGGAGCGTGGGTCAGAATCCACCACTGACCCCCTCGTAGCGGCGAGAATTTTCTCATGACCTCCGTGCTTGGCGACGAGCAGCTCTTTGCGGTGGAACTGGACGAGG
>Ga0070737_10003535_pt1 | contig 16712 bp, 11 predicted proteins | sample Coa_R1_10_FD_66438 | JGI IMG/M metagenome (GOLD analysis project Ga0070737, IMG submission 66438) | Surface soil microbial communities from Centralia Pennsylvania, which are recovering from an underground coalmine fire - Coalmine... | ecosystem: Environmental > Terrestrial > Soil > Unclassified...
CGCGGGTAGTCGCACAGGTGCACGCTCTCCGGCGCCGCGGGATCGACCGAGCGCACCAGGTTCTGGTACATCGCCTCGGTCAGGAACGGCAGGAACGGGGCCAGCAGGCGCAGCAGCGTGGTGAGCACCTCGTACAGCGTCAGGTACGCCGCCTGCTTATCGCGGTCGTCGCCCGAGCGCCAGAACCGCCGCCGCGAGCGCCGCACGTACCAGTTGCTGAGGTCATCGACGAACCGCTCCACGGCGCGGGTGGCCGCCGCCGGATCGTAGGCGTCGAGCGCCGCGCGCACCGTGCCGATCAGGCGGTGCAGCTCGCCGAGGATCCAGCGGTCGAGCAGCGCGCGCTGCGGGGTGGGCACATGGGTGCGCAGCGGGTCGAAGCGGTCGAGCGCCGCGTAGGTGACGAAGAAACTGTAGGTGTTCCACAGCGTGAGCAGCTTGCGGCGCACCTCCTCGGCCGGCCCATAGCCGAACAGCAGGTTCGCCTGGATCGGCTGCGAGGCGTACAGCCAGCGCATCACGTCGGCGCCCATGCGCTCGGCCGCCTCGTCGAACCAGATCACGTTGCCCAGCGAGCGGTGCATCGGCTGGCCACGCTCGTCGAGCAGCTTCTCGTAGGCGAGCACCGCCTCGTACGGCGTGCGGTCCTCCAGCACCACGCTCATGAACAGCATGGAGTAGAACCACAGCCGGATCTGCTCGCGCATCTCGGTGATGAAGTTGGCCGGGAACCATTGCCGCCAGTACGCGCGGTCAGTGAGGTAGTTGAGCGTCGAGTAGGGCACGATGCCCGCGTCGAGCCAGGCGTCGCCGACCTCGGCGATGCGGCGCACCGGCTGCTCGCACCCCTTGCAACGCACGAGCACCTGATCGATCCAGGGGCGGTGCAGCTCGCGCAGCTGGTCGAGGCCCGACACGGCCCGCTCGCGTAGCTCGGCCTGCGTGCCGATCACGGTCAGCGTGCCGCAGGCGCTGCACGGGTAGAACGGCAGCGGCAGCCCCCAGTAGCGCTTGCGCGAGATGCACCAGTCGCCCATGTTGACCAGCCAGTCGTCCATGCGCTTGCCGGCCGACTCGGGCACCCAGCGCACCTTGGCCGCCTCGCGCCGCAGCCGCGGGCGCAGCTCGTCCACGGCCAGGAACCACTCGCGCGCCAGTCGGAACACCAGCTCGGTGCCGCAGCGCCAGCAGGAGGGGTAGCGGTGCGTGTAGTCGTGCTCCAGGTAGGTGTAGCCCTTGGCGGCCAGACTGGCGAAGACGAGCGGGTTGATCTCGCGCACATTGCGGCCCGTCAGCTCGCCGAAGCCCGCGACGTAGTTGCCGTCCTCGTCGATCGGCTCGACCACCGGCAGGCCCTGCTCACGCGCCAGCTCGAAGTCCTCAGCGCCGCAGCCCGGGGCGATGTGCACCACCCCGGTGCCCTCCTCCTCGCCGACCCCCTCCCACAGCACGACGCGGTGCTCGATCCCCGCCTGGGCCGGCAGCTCGGCGAACGGCCCCGCGTAGCGCAGGCCCGCCAGCTCGCGCCCCTTGACCGTCCCGACGACCTCGTACCCGGGGCGCAGAAAGCCCGTGGTGTGCGCCGAGAGGTAGTAGAGCCTCCCGCCCTGCCGGATCTTGACGTAATCGAGGTCGGGATGGACGGCCAGCGCCACGTTGGCCGGCAGCGTCCAGGGCGTGGTGGTCCACACCAGGATCGCCTCGCCCGGGCGGTCGCGCAGCGGCAGCGCCAGGTACACCGAGCGGTGCGTCACCTCGCGGTACGAGTCGGTGCCCACCAGCTCGTGCTGCGACAGCGAGGTGCCGCAGCGGATGCACCAGGGCAGGGCGCGCGCGCCCTGGTACAGCCAGCCGTGCTCGTGGCAGCGCTGTAAGAACAGCCAGATGTGCTCGATGTTGGTGTCCGACAGCGTGTAGTAGCTGTTCTCCCAGTCCATCCACATGCCGAGCCGCTTGGACTGGCGCGTGATCTCGGCGGCGAAGCGGTACACGCGCTCGCGGCAGCGGTCGGCGAAGCGGTCGAGGCCATACGCCTCGATCTCGCGCTTGGAGTTGAAGCCCAGCTCCTTCTCGACCTCGACCTCCACCCACAACCCCTGGCAGTCGAAGCCGTTCTGGTGGCGCTGCTCGTAGCCGAGCATGTCGCGGTAGCGGAGGTAGAGGTCCTTGTACGTGCGGCCCCAGGCGTGGTGCACGCCCATGGGGTTGTTGGCAGTGATCGGCCCGTCGATGAACGAGAAGCGCGGCCCACCCACGTTGCGCGCCACACGCTTGCGGAAGGCGTCGATCTGCTCCCAGAAGCGCAGGATTTCCAGCTCCTGCTGGGCGAAATCTACTTTGGCGGGCACGGGTCGATACAAGGTCGCTTCCCCATCACGGATCGTCGCGGCCAGCGCGGCCGCCGGAGAGCACACGGGACGGCCGCCAGCGGGCGGCTCGGGCGATGGACCAACGCGCCGGGGGCGCGCACGGCGGACTCTGCCGCTTCATTTAAGCAGCGTACGGCAAGCGGCGCGGGGGTCGCAAGTGCCCCACGTGCTAGTCAGCGATGGGTCAAGAAGGCCAGCAGCTCGCCCATCAGGCGGTGGATCGCGGCATACCGCTCCGGCGGCGTGGCCAGCAGCTGCTCGGCTGGCTGCACCCACGGCCCGGGCCGCAGGTCCGCCGGGCAGTGCGCCACCAGCGCGTGGGCCGTCTCGGGCGTCGTCTCCAGGTGGAACTGGAGTCCCACCACCCGCTCGCCCCACTGGAACGCCTGGTTAGCGCAGGCCGCGCTGCGGGCCAGACGCACCGCGCCGGGCGGCAGATCGAACGTCTCGCCGTGCCAGTGGAACGCCTCGAACTCGGTCGGGAAGCGGAACCGCGCGGGGGGCGTCGTCGGCTCGCCGTAGACGGGGAACCAGCCGATCTCCCGGGTCGCGTTGGGATACACGCGCGCCCCGAGCACGCTGGCGATGAGCTGCGCGCCGAGACAGATGCCCAGCACCGCCTTGTCGGCGGCCAGGCAGCGCCGCAGCCACGCCTTCTCGGTCGCCAGCCAGGGCAGCGTCGCCTCGTCGTTGACCGACATCGGCCCGCCCAGCACGATCACCAGATCAATGGCGTCGGGCTCGGGCAGGGCCGCCTCGCGGAACCAGCGCGTACACGTCGTCTGGTAGCCGGCGGCCGCCAACCAGGGCGCGATACTGCCCAGGTCCTCGAACGGCACGTGTTGCAAGTAGTGCGCGCGCACGACGATCTCCTTCCGCACAACGCGCGGTGGGCTGCCCCTGCTGGACGGATAGTCGCCCGCCGCTCCCGCGCGCTCAGGAGTACAGCGACACCAGCGCGACGCCGAGCACCACCGCCAGCGCGCCCAGCACGATGCGCGGCGTGATCCGCTCGCTGCCGCGCAGGAACACCGCCGCCAGCGGCAGCACGAACAGCGGCGAGCTGGTGTACAGCGGCAGCACGACCGACACCATGCCCATGCCCAGCGCGGCGTACACCGCCAGCAGGGCGAGCGTCTGGAGCAGCCCGCTGAGCGCGAAGTACGGCGTGCCAGGGTCCAGAATCCCCTGGGCGCGCCAGGCGGGGACCAGCAGCGAGGCGCCCAGCGCCAGCGCGCTGCTCACGCAGATGGCCACGCTCAGCCCGACCAGCGGGGGCGCGCCCTCGCGCAGCGCCGCCCGGCGCACGATATTGTCCAACGCGAAGAACAGCGCCCCGGCGATCGGGAAGAGGATAGCCGCGCGCGGGCGCCAGTCCGTCTTGCCGGGCTGGAGCGACAGGACCATCACGCCCACCACGGCCAGCAGCGCGCCGATGTAGACTGGCAGCGCCGGCCGCTCGCCCAGCGCCAGCGCGGCGATGGCCAGCCCGGCCACGGGCGAGGCGTTCTTGATCGGGTAGCTGATGGCGGGCCCGACGCGATCCACGCCCACGAACAGCAGCGTCACTGCCACTAGCCCGAGCACCCCGTCGAGCGCGAACAGGCCCAGCAGCGCGGGCGGCAGCGCCAGCGGCGGGCGCACTACCAGCAGCGCGACGACCAGGGCGAGCGCATTGACCGTGAAGGTGATGACGATCGAGCGGCGCACGTCGGAGTAGCGCAGGCCGAGCTTGGTGGCGATGCCCACACCGGCGAGGCACACCGCGGCCAGCAGCGACAGGCCCACGACCAGCAGGCGCGTGTCCATCAGCCCGCGCCCCGCCGCGCCGCGCGCCCGCTCACGCCGCCTGCCCGCCAACGACGATCGTGCCGCCCTGGATCACCCAGCGCACGGGCCCCAGCGCGGCCAGCGTGCGCGCCGGGTCGCCCTCGACGGCGATCAGGTCCGCCCGTCGGCCCGCGGTCAGCGTGCCCACCTCGGCGGCGAGGCCCAGGCAGCGCGCCGCGCCGCCCGTGGCCGCGTGCAGGGCCGCCAGCGGCGACAGCCCCGCGCGCTCCAGCCAGACGAGCCCCTCCGCCCAGCGATCGTGCGGCACGTGCGGGATGCCGCAGTCAGTGCCGAAGGCGAACGGCACCCCGGCGGCGTGCAGGCGCCCGATGGAGACGAGCCGCGCCTCCAGCCAGGCCGGGCCGCGCCGGCTGTTGACTTCCTGGAAGCGCAGGTGCGTGGTGGGGCAGGCGAAGATGCCGCGCGCGGCCATCTGATCGGCCACCGCGGGGTCGTAGGCGATGGTGTCGTCGGGGCCCAGCCACGTGCAGTGCTCGACGCTGTCGGCGCCAGCCGTCACCGCGGCGGCGATGCTCGCTGTGGCGTGGGCGTGCGCGGCCAGGCGCCGGCCGGCGGCGTGGGCGGCGGCGGCGGCAGCGCGCACCTCGGGCGCGTCGAACTGCGGCCGCGTGGCGTCGCTGCCCGGGGTGATGCGCCCGCCGCTGACCATCAGCTTCACCCAGTCGGCGCCGGCGGCGAGCTGGCGCTGGGCCGCGGCGCGCACGGCCGCCTCGCCGCGCGCGGTGACACCGCCCAGGAAGTGGCAGTGGCCGTGGGGGACGGTGAGCGGGGCGCCCGAAACGACCAGCCGCGGGCCGCGCACCGCGCCGCTGGCGATCGCCTGCCGCAGCTGCTGGGCCAGCGTGCCGCGCGCCCCGCAGTCGCGTGCCGTAGTGATGCCGCTGCACAGCATGCGCGTGGCGCGCTCGGCCATCGCGGCCAGCGCGGCGGCGTCGTCCTGCCGCGCCAGCGTGCCGATCGGGTCCGGCCCGCCGTCGAACACCAGGTGCACGTGCGCGTCGATGATGCCGGGCAGCAGCGTGAGGTCGCCCAGGTCGAGCCAACGCACGGTGGGCGGCAGCGGCGGCAGGGAGGAACGCGGGCCGACATAGGCGAGCTGGCCCGCGTCGTCGATCACCACCGCCGGCCGGTCGAGCGGCGGCTGGCCCGTCCCGTCGATCAACCGCCGCGCCAACACCACTAGCAACTCCGCCTCCGCGCCGCCCACGGCTGTCGGTCGCGATCGGCCCTCTGGCGAGTGGGCCACGGGCGTTGCAGGGCCATGATAGCGGAGCGGCTCGCCGCCGAACAGCGGCCACAGCGCAGCAGGCAGGGGCGCACGTCGTGTAGGGGGGGCCTACAGGGTTCCGCGTCCCGCGGGGCGGGCCCCCGTGTACGGCGGCAGGCCCGAGCGAGGATCACAGGGTGCTAATCGAGGGCGCTGACCTCCAGCTCCTCGCGCCCCCGGGCACGCTGGCCGCCACCTCCGCGGCGCGGTCGATGGCTTCGAGCCCGGCGACACGCCCACGGAGGTACCCCCCTCCCTTCTCGCCGACGCAGTGTGGGCCTATTCGCCCGCCCTGTCGCAACCTGGGTGCCACACGCCGCGGCTGGCATGGGGCGTGCGAGAGAGCTCTAGGCCGCCCGACAGCGGCCGATGAATCAACCGAGGAGCTGTCATCATGGGCATGGAACGGCGTGAGGGCTGGCGCGAGGCGCTGCCCCTACGCACGGCGATCGACCGCCTGTTCGAAGATGCGGTAGTGCGCCTGGGCGGCGCGGCCGGCCGTGAGGTCCCTCTCGATCTCGGCGAGAGCGACGAGGCATTCGAGGTCCGCGTGGCGCTGCCAGGCGTGCGCCCCGAGGACGTTCGCCTCACGGTGGAGCACCAGGCGCTCACCATCGAGGGCGAGTGGGCGCGCGAGCAGACGCGCGGCGACCAGCGCTGGCACCTGCGCGAGCGGGCCCAGGGCCGCTTCGCGCGCACCCTGCGGCTGCCCGCGCCCGTGGATGCCGAGCGCGTCACCGCGCAGCTCGCACACGGCGTGCTGACGGTGCACCTGCCCAAGGCGCCAGCGGCCCAGCCGCGCCGCATTCCCGTGCGGGGGCAGCCGGCGGGCGGGCCCGCGGCGCTCGACACGGGCCCAGGGGGGACCGCCATCAGCCACGGCCAGCCGGCCGCCAGCGCACAGCCGGTGGCGGGCACGCAGCCGACCGATCCCGATCGCGTCACCCAGGAGTCGATCGACTCGTTCCCGGCCAGTGACCCGCCGTCGTATACTCCCGAGCGCCTGTAGCCGCGCGTCCTCTCCCAGCGCCGAGGGGCGCGCGGCAAAGTGGGCCACCTTCCGTCCACGCGCGACCTGGGTCTACAATCTGAAAAGAGCCGTCTCCCGAGGAGAACGCCGATGCCCACCGAGCCGTGCCCCGTGTGCGAGTACCCGATGGTGGCCATCGCTGGCAGCAAGCAGGCGATCTGCCAGAACTGCGGCTACAAGGAGCCGTGCTGCTAGCGCCACTCCCGGCGCGCAGCCGGGGTGGGTGGAGCGCCCCGGGCGCTAGTCCGCCCTGTGGTATACTGCGCTCGCCATGATCGATGTCGGCAGCGTGCTGGCGGGCCGCTACCAGCTCCAGGCGCGGGTGGGCATGGGCGGCATGGCCGTCGTCTACGACGGCCAGGATCTGCTGCTCGGCCGCCGCGTGGCGGTGAAGCTCCCTCAGCCCGCGCTCGCCAACGACCCCGCGTTCCGCGCCCGCTTCGCCAACGAGGCGCGTGCCGCCGCCGCGCTGGCGCACCCCAACGTAGTGGCGGTCTACGATGTTGGCGAGGAGGCCGGCACGCCGTTCCTGGTCATGGAGTTCGTCGAGGGCGAGTCGCTGCGCGAGCGGCTCCAGCGCGAGGGGCCGTTGCCGTCGGCGGAGATCGTGCGCATCGGGGCGGCCGTGGCCGACGCCCTCGCCGCGGCACACGAGCGCGGACTGATTCATCGCGATGTGAAACCCGCCAACATTCTGCTCACGCCCGACGGCCGCGTGCGGCTGGCCGATTTCGGCATCGCGCTGGCCCTGGGAGCCGATTCGGCGACGCGCACCGGCACGCTGTTCGGCTCGATCCACTACCTGGCGCCCGAGCTGATCCGCGGCGAGGCCGCCACCCCGGCGGCCGATATCTACGCCCTGGGCGTGGTGCTGTACGAGATGGCCACCGGCCGCGTGCCGTATACCGGCGACAACCCGCTGGCTATCGCCATCCAGCACGTGGAGACCGCGCCCACTCCCCCCTCGCGGCTCGCGCCGGGGCTGCCAGCGGGGCTGGAGGCGGTGATCGTGCGGGCCCTGGACAAGCAGCCGGCCGCGCGCTTCCCCTCGGCCGCCGCCCTGGCCGCCGCACTGCGGGCGCTGCCCGAGGCCGCGGGGCCCGCTGCACCGGGCCGCACGCAGCCGTTGTCGGCCGAGGAGCTGGCCCGCGCCCGGCCGGCCGCTGCGGGCGCGGTGGCCCCGGGTCCACAAGCCACGCAGCCGTGGGGTTGGGGCGCGCGGGGCCCGAGCCCCTGGACGCAGGGCGTCCCGCCCGCCAGCGAGCGGACCCAGGTGCTGCCGGTCCAGCCGCTGCCTGCAGCCCAAGCGCCGCCGTGGGGGCCGCGCCCGGCGCCGATGTATCCCAGCGCGCGCTGGCCCGTGGTGCTACTCGGTATCTTGAGCGCGCTGTGCCTGTTGGGGCTCGTCCCGGTCGGCATGCTCGCCTACCGGCAGCTGCGCCTGCCTGATACCCCGCCCCGCGTCGCGCCCAGGGTGAACGAAGCTCCCCTACGGCCCGGGGCGGCTGCACTAGGAGGTGCTCGCGTGTCGCTGTACCCGCTGGGCGACCGGCGCCCCGCGCTGGCGCCCGACGTTTACATCGCCCCGGGCGCCCGGCTGATCGGCGCCGTCACCCTGGGGGCTGGCAGCAGCGTGTGGTTCAACGCTGTGCTGCGTGCCGACGACGAGCCGATCACCGTCGGCGCGCGCACCAACCTCCAGGACGGGGCGATCGTCCACGTGGACCGCGGTTACCCAGCCACCCTCGGCGACGAGGTGACGGTGGGGCACGGCGCGATCGTCCACTCGGCGACCGTCGCCTCGCGCGTGCTGATCGGCATGGGCGCGGTGCTGCTCACCGGCTCCCAGATCGGCGAGGGAAGCATCATCGGTGCCGGGGCGCTGGTGCCCGAGGGCCGCACGATCCCGCCACGCTCGCTGGTGCTGGGGGTCCCCGCACGGGTCGTGCGCATGGTGACCGACGCCGAGTACGCCGCGATCGTGCGCAGCGCCGACGGCTACGCGCAGCGCGCCCAGCGCTACCGCGCCCTCGGTTGATTCGCGCGCGCCCCATGGGCTACACCGTCGCGCTCCAGACGCTGGCGCCGCAGGCCGTGGCCAGCATCCGCTTGCTGCTGCCGCCCGCGGCGCTAGAGGCGGCGCTCGGCGACCTGCTGCTCGAGGTGTGGGACTGCCTCGCCAGCCAGCAGGTGGGCGCCGCCGGGCCGCCGTTTCTGCGCTACCATCAGGCGGAGCCGGCCCAGCTCGATATCGAGGTCGGGTTTCCCGTCGCGGCGCCGGTCGCCCCCCGCGGCCGCGTGCGGCCCGGCACCCTACCCGGGGGCGCCGCGGCTACCACCTGGCACCACGGCCCGCCCGACACACTGCGCGCGGCGTACGAGGCACTGGCCGCCTGGCTGGCGGCGCACGGCTATCCCATGGCGGGCGCGCCGTGGGAGCGCTACTGGAGCGATCCCCTGCTGGAGCCGGATCCGCGCACCTGGCGCACCGAGGTGGTCTGGCCTCTGCCCTGAGCACGGGTACGTGACAGCCCGCGCGACGCGGCGTATGATAGGCGCACTCGATCGGCGCTCCACATCCATATCGCCGGGCGCCACCGCGTGCAGGGAGGGATGTGATTATGTGTCTCGCCCACTACAGCCGCCGCGACTTCCTGGCGCTCACTACCGCTGCGGCCGGCGGCCTAGCCGCCAGCGCCGCCTTCGGAGGCGCTAGCGACGCAGCCCCCGCCCCCAGCGTGGTCTCGCCCGCCGCCCAGCGCGACCTGACCGCCGGCATGATCGACTTCCACGTGCACACTTACCCCGACAACTTCGACCGCACGGTGAGCGCGGTGGAGGCCGCGCGCACTGCCAAGGCGCGCGGGATGCGCGCCATCGTGCTCAAGGGCGGCGCGTTCGAGACGGTCACCCGCGCCGCCGAGGCGCGTGCGGCGGTGCCGGGCATCGAGGTGTTCGGCGGCGTGGTGCTCAACTGGTACAGCGGCGGGCTGAACCCGGCGGCCGTGCAGGCGATGGTCGACCTGCGCGGGGGCGGCGCCGAGCGGCTGGGCCGCGTGGTCTGGATGCCTAGCCTGCACGCGCGCAACCACTTCCAGCGCTTCAATATCCCCGGCCAGCCGGTGGACGTGTTCGATGGCACGCAGCTCCTCCCGGCGGCGCGCGAGATCCTGGCGCTGTGCGCCGACTACGACCTGGTGCTGCAGACCTGCCACCTGTCGCCGCCCGAGGCGCTGGCACTGCTGCGCGAGGCGCGCGCCATGGGCGTGCAGCGCCTGGTCTGCACCCACGCCGACTACGACCCGATCAACATGAGCCTCGACGAGCAGCGCGAGGCCGCCCGGCTGGGTGCCTACATCGAGCACGCCTACATCGGCGTGTACCTGGGGCCCGACTCGCCCGCCGAGCGCTTCCGCACCTGGCGCGGCGCGACCGTAGAGCAGATGGCCCGCGCGATCAAGGCCACCGGCGCCGAGAGCGCGATCTTGTCGAGCGACATGGGCGCGGCGCCGCTCGGCATCCCGGCCGACGGCTACGCGGCGTTCGTCGAGGAGCTCCAGCACTACGGCATCACCGACCACGAGCTCGACCTCATAGGCCGCCGCAATCCGGCCGCGCTGCTCGACCTGGACTAGCGCCCCGCGGCGCGGGCCCAGAGCAGTGCACCGTCCCCCTGCAGGGCAGGAGCGCCGTCCGCGACGGTAGCGACGCGGCGCGATACACGGGTCGCGGCATATGAGCTCGTCAGGGAAAGCGCCGCCCAGCGCCGTAGCTCGATCCCGCTGGTCGCCCTCCGCGCCGAGGGCACCGAGGGGCCCGAATCAGCGGGGAACGAGGTGGGGAGAGGCGCCGCAACCGGTGCGACCGCGTGTTGCGGTCCACCCTGCGCCAGCAGTACACTCTGGCGGCCAGCGGGAACCGGCCCAGTGTGCCCCCGCGACCAGACCGCGCAGGACGAACCCATGGACACGGACACAGCGAGCGCCAGACGGGTGAGCACCGAAGGCAGCGTGCGGGTACTGGCGCGTCCGATGCCAGTGGGGTGGGCCATGGCGTAGCCGCCCCGCGGTAGCGAGCGCCCGGTACCCCGCCGCGCCCTCGGGGCCGGCGGGTTTTTTGTGCCTCTAGCAGGGCGCGGTGTCGCCAGGCAGCGGCCGGCTCGCCCGGCGCGGGCGCGCGCCAGAAGGGGAAGCAACGATGGTCAGGCGGCCCGAGACGACGCTCCAGCCGCGGCGCGGCTTCGGGGCGATCGACCTGCTGCTGGCCCTGGTGCTCGCGGGCGTCATCTACACCATCGCGGCGACCGCCGCTCGCTGGACCGCCCCGGTCACGCCCAGCGTCGCGATCGACCTGGCCCCCACGGCGCTGCCCGGCTACGCGGCGCTGTCGGTGGTCCGCATGGCCGCCGCGTACCTCGTCGCGCTCGGCTTCAGCCTGGCCTACGGCCGCATCGCCGCCACGCACCGCGTCGCCGAGCGGGTGATGCTGCCGGCCTTGGACATCCTGCAGAGTATCCCGATCCTGTCGTTTATGCCCGGGGTGGTGCTGGCCCTGGTGGCGCTGTTCCCCCACACCAACTTGGGGCTGGAACTCGCGGCGGTCCTGCTCATCTTCACCAGCCAGGCGTGGAACCTGGCGTTCGGGTTCTACCAGGCGCTCATCACCATCCCCCAGGAACTGCGCGAGGCGGCGCTGGTGTACCAGCTCGACGCCTGGCAGCGCTTCTGGAAGCTCGAGCTGCCCGCGGGCGCGATCAGCCTGGTGTGGAACTCGATGATGAGCTGGGCGGGCGGCTGGTTCTTCCTGATCGCGGCCGAGCAGTTTACGTTAGGCGACAAGGACTTCCGCCTCCCCGGGCTGGGCAGCTATCTGAAAGTCGCCGCTGACGCGGGCGATAGCGGCGCCCTGCTGCTCGGCCTGGCCGCCCTGATCGCCGTGATCGTGGCGCTCGACCAGCTCCTCTGGCGCCCGCTGGTGGCGTATGCGGAGCGGTTCAAAATGGAGCAGAGCGAGGCCAGTGCGGTGCCGACCTCGTGGGTGCTTACCGCGCTAGAGCGCTCGGCGCTCGTCGCCTGGCTGCACGAGCAAGTGCTGCCGCCCCTCGGCGAGCGACTCGACCGCGTGGCGGCGCGCCTGTTCCCGCCCGTGGCCCCGCAGACGGTGGGCAAGGCCGGCGGGCGGCCCGCGCTGGCAGTGCTACTCGGTGGCGCCGGGCTGGTCGCCGCGGCTGCCTGGGGCGGGTGGCAGCTGCTCCGACTGCTCGCCGAGCTGGGGCCCGACGACTGGGCCGCCTTGCCGCCCGCCGCGGGCGCGACGTTCCTGCGCACGGCGGCGGCGCTGGCCCTCGGCGCGCTGTGGACCGTGCCTGTAGGGCTGGCCATCGGGCTGCGCCCCCGCTGGGCCCAGCGCGCGCAGCCGTTAGTCCAGATCGCTGCCTCGATCCCGGCCACGGCGCTGTTCCCGGTGCTGCTCCTGTTGCTGCTGCGTCTGCCGGGCGGGCTGGACCTGGCCGCCGTCGGGCTGATGCTGCTGGGCACGCAGTGGTACATCCTGTTCAACACCATCGCGGGCGCCCAAGCTATCCCGACCGATCTGCGCGAGGCGGCGGCGGTGTACCGGCTCCGCGGCTGGCGGCGCTGGCGCTACCTGCTGCTGCCGGGCGTCTTCCCCTACCTGGTCACGGGCCTGATCACGGCCACGGGCGGCGCCTGGAACGCCAGCATCGTGTCGGAGTACGTCAGCTTCGGCGGCCAGCAGTACGCGACGCTCGGGCTGGGCGCGCTGATCGCCAGCGCGGCCAATGACGGCGACTACGCCCGGCTAGCGGCCGCCACGCTGGTGATGGCCGCCGTGGTAGTGACCATCAACCGCTGGGTATGGCGCCGGCTGTACTGGCTGGCCGAGGAGCGCTACCGGCTCGGCTGAGCGCCCGCCGCGCGAGAGGGAGGCCCTAGATGGCGACCGTCAGCGCACCCGACACGCGCCCCCTCGCCCAGGACACGCTGCTGGCGGCGCGCGCGGTCAGCAAAGTGTACGAGAGCGGCCGCAGCCGCCTGGTGGTGCTCGACCAGGTGACCCTCGAGCTGGCGGCCGGCGAGTTCGTGGCCCTGCTAGGGCCCTCGGGATCGGGCAAGTCCACCCTGCTGCGCATCCTCGCGGGCCTGATCCCGCCCTCGGCGGGCGAGGTGCTGGTCCACGGCGTGCCGCTGCGGGGGATCAACGACCGCGCGGCGGTGGTGTTCCAGACGTTCGCCCTGTTCCCCTGGCTCACCGTGCTGGAGAACGTGGAGCTGGGCCTGCTGGCGCGGCCGCTCACGCGCGCCGAGCGCCGGCAGCGCGCTTTGGCGGCCATCGATCTCATCGGGCTGGACGGCTTCGAGAGCGCCTACCCGAAAGAGCTGTCGGGCGGCATGCGCCAGCGGGTGGGGTTCGCCCGGGCCCTGGTGGTCGAGCCCGAGGTGCTGCTGATGGATGAGCCGTTCTCCGCGCTGGACGTGCTGACCGCCGAGAACCTGCGGCACGAGCTACTCGACCTGTGGCGCCAGCAGCGCATCCCCACACGAGCCATCCTGATGGTGACGCACAACATCGACGAGGCGGTGGCCATGGCCGACCGGCTGGTAGTGCTCAGCCCGCCGCCCGCCCACGTGCGGGTGGACATCCCCGGCTTGCCCCTGGCGGAGCGCGGGCGCGGCGCCGAGCACTCGCGCCTGGTGGACGCCATCTACCAGCTGATGACCAATCCGGAGGCCGACGTGGCCGCGCTGCTGCCCGTCGCACGGCCGGTCGAGCCGAGCGTGCCGCGCCGGCCGTACCAGCTGCTGCCGCCCGTCAGCATCGGCCGCCTCACGGGTTTCATCGAGCGGCTGCATCGGCTGGGGGGCCGCGCGGATATGTTCGAGTTGGCGCGGGCGCTGCACCTGGAGGCGGACGAGATCATCGCCCTGGCCGAGGCCGCCGACCTGTTGGACTTCGCCACCCTCGAGGCGGGCGACATCGTGCTCACGCCCGTGGGGCAGGCGTTCGCCGAGGCCGACGTGCTGCGCGAGAAGGAGATCTTCCGCCATCAGGCATTGGCGCACGTGGAATTGATTCGCGAGATCGTCCAGGAGCTGGCCGCCGCGCCGGGCCATCGCCTGCCCGAGGAGCGCATCCTGGCACGGCTCCAGGCGGTGTTCACGCCGGAGGAAGCCCGCCGCCAGCTCGACACGGCGATCGGCTGGGGGCGCTACGCCGAGGCGTTCGCCTACGACGACCACGCGGGCGCACTGTACCTCGAAGAACCTCCTGCATCGCCGCCCCCCGCAGCCGGCCCGCCAGGCTGACCCGGCCCGGCCGTACGGCGCCGCGCCTGGATCCATTTCGCGCCCTCGAACCACACGACGCTCGACATCCCCACGATCAGACAGAGCAGCAGGTCATCCAGCGGCAGCGGCGCGAAGCCGAACAGCGCGCGGAGAAACGGTACGTACAGCACGAGGCCCAACCCGCCCAGCGCGCCGCCCACTATCCACCACAACGTCGGATTGGGCACGCGCAGGGTAGCGAGGATGGGCTCGACCCAGGAGCGATTGGCCAAGATCAGGGCGAGATTCGCCGCGATCAGCGTGGCGAACGTCATGGCCCGCGCGGTAGACTCCGGCTGCCCCCGGTACAGCGTGAGGACGTAGACCAGCGCCACGACCACCAAGGCGATCCCGCCTTGGAGCCAGCTCATGCCCAGCGTCCGGGCGCTGAACAGGCGCTCGTGCACGCTCCGCGGCGGCCGCTTCATGACGTCGTCGCGGATCGGCTCCGCCTCGAACACGACCGAGCAGGCCGGGTCGATGATCAGCTCCAGAAAGACGACATGGGCGGGCAGGAGCACGAGCGGCGCGCGCAGCAAGATCGGGATCAGCGCGATCCCGGCGATCGGCACGTGGACGGCTAGCAAGTAGGCCATGGCCTTCTGCAAGTGATCATAGATGCCGCGCCCCAGGCGTACCGCCTCGACGATCGACGAGAAATCGTCGTCGAGCAGCACGAGGTCCGCGGCCTCGCGCGCCACGTCGGTGCCGCGCCCGCCCATGGCGATGCCGATGTGGGCGGCCTTGAGGGCGGGCGCGTCGTTGACGCCATCGCCGGTCATGGCCACGATCTCGCCGTTCGCCCGCAGCGCGTTCACCAGGCGCAGCTTCTGCTCCGGCGTGACGCGCGCACAGATGGCCACGTGACGCAGGCGCTGGCGTAGCAAGTCGTCGCTGAGCTGATCCAACTCGGGACCGGTGAGCACGGCGTCTAGCGGCTGTAGGCCGATCTCCCGCGCGATGTGCTGCGCGGTGCGGGGATGGTCGCCCGTGATCATCACGACGCGAATGCCCGCAGAATAGCACTCCTGGATCGCCGCGGGCGCCGTGGGCCGCACGGGGTCGACCAGGCCGACCAGGCCCACGAACTCGAACGTGAAGTCGTGTTGGGTCTGCGGCAGCGTGGGAGCGCGGAAACGGGCTTTCGCCACCCCGAGGACGCGCAGCCCGTCGGCGGCCATCGCCTCCACCTGTTGGGCCAGCATGGCCGTCGTCGCAGCGTCGAGATGGCAGAGGTCGACGATCGCCTCCGGTGCCCCCTTCGCCGCGACCACATAGTCGTCCCCCGCAGGAGACCGCCAGACGTGCGACAGCGCCAGGAGCACCGGCGACAGCGGGTATTCGCGCACCAAGCTCCAGTCGTGGTGGAGATGCTCGGTGTGCGCCAGGGCCCGCTCGGCTAGCGCCTTGAGCGCCCGCTCCATGGGGTCGAACGGGTCCCGCTGGCTGGCCAGGACCGCGAACTCCAGCACCTCGTGGAACGCCTCGGGCAGCGGCGCCGCGGCGTCTACGACCTCGTAGACCGCCCCGCGGGCGAACAGGCGGCGCACGGTCATCTGGTTGAGTGTGAGAGTGCCCGTCTTGTCCACGCACAGCACGGTCGCCGCCCCCAGCGTCTCGATCGCGGGCGCCTCGCGCGTCAACACCTGGTGCCGCGCCAGACGCCAGGCACCGAGAGCGAGGAACACGGCGAGGACCACCGGGAACTCTTCGGGGATGATAGCCATGCCGAGCGTGATCCCCGCGAGCAGCCCGCCCACCCAGTCGGCATGGGTCAGGCCGTAGCCGCCGGCCACCAGGGCGCAGAGCAGCAGCGCCATGAGGGCCAGGATCTGCACCAGCCGGCGAGTCTCTCGTTGCAGCCGCGTCGGCTCGGGCGAGAGCGCCTGTAGCGCCTTGCCGATCCGCCCGACCGCCGTCTGGGCGCCCACGGCCTGCACTTCCGCCACGCCGAGGCCGCTCACCACCAGCGTGCTGGAGTAGACGAACGGCTGGTCGTCCCCGCCAGGCCGCGCGGACGCCCCCCCCGGGGCCCCTGGGACCTTGCGCACCGGTACGGACTCCCCGGTGAGGAGCGACTCATCCACAGAGAGGTTGATACAGGCCAGGACAACGGCGTCCGCCGGCACGCGATCGCCCTCGGCTAGGACGATGATGTCGCCGCGGACCACCTCACGGCCGGGGATGCGCAGTGGCTCGCCGTCCCGGATGACGAGCGCACGCGGGCTCGACAGGTCGCGCAGGGCCTCCAGCGCGCGCTCGGTGCGCCACTCCTGATAGAGATTGATTCCCATGATGAGGCCGATCGAGGCCAGCAGCAGAAGCGCCTCGGCTAGGTCGCCTAACAGCACGTATAGGGTCCCAGCCGCGAGGAGCAATAGGATCATCGGCTCGCGCAGCACGGCGAGCGCGAGCGCCCACAGGCTGCGTGGGCGCGCCGCGGGCAGCTCGTTGTACCCTTCGGTCGCCAAGCGCCGCGCGGCCTCCTCGCGGGAGAGGCCGCGGTACGTGCGCAGGTCGATCTCCGGGAGCGTGACGCCGGGTGCGGTGGCCACCAGCAGCCCCCTCCGCGCGAATGACGAGTCCAGGAAACCGGGCCTGCCCGACACGAGCAGCTCCCAGGAACACCAGCGCACGAGAGGCTGCTGGTGGTTCCACTGGCTCGGTCCGTACCCGGTGTAGCAGGTGACAGGCCAGCCGTGCGCATCTCTAGTGGAGCGCTGGCCGGCAGGCGCAGCTAATACAGCCCCTGCACGAAGATCCGGCCGGTGATGTGCGCGGTGGCGTCGCGCGTGAACCACACCGCCAGCTCGGCGCCCTCCTCGGGCGTGGGCAGGCGGCCGAACGGG
>Ga0070737_10003537_pt1 | contig 16710 bp, 13 predicted proteins | sample Coa_R1_10_FD_66438 | JGI IMG/M metagenome (GOLD analysis project Ga0070737, IMG submission 66438) | Surface soil microbial communities from Centralia Pennsylvania, which are recovering from an underground coalmine fire - Coalmine... | ecosystem: Environmental > Terrestrial > Soil > Unclassified...
GCGATCTCGTTCTCATGGTGCGGGAAGATCAGATCGGAGCCGCCGCCGTGAATGTCAATCTGCTCGCCTAGCGTCTTCAAAACCATTGTTGAGCACTCGATATGCCAACCGGGTCGTCCGCGTCCCCACGGACTCTCCCACCAGGGTTCGCCCGGCTTGGCCGACTTCCACAGGGCGAAGTCGCGCGGGTCGTGTTTGCGCTCATCCGGCTCGATGCGTGCGCCCACCAGCATAGCGTCTTCGTCACGCCCCGACAGCCGTCCATACGCCGGAAAGCTAGGAACCGAAAAGAACACATCGCCCCCCTCGACGACATACGCATGCCCCTTGTCAATCAATCCCTGCACGACCTCGATGATCTGCGGGATGAACTCGGTGACATAGGTAAACTCGTCGGCTGGCTGGACGTTGATGCGCCCCATGTCGCGGAAGTACGACTCGGTGTAGCGCCGCGCGGCAAGGGACGGCGCGATCCCTTCGCGCAGTCCGGCGGCGATGATCTTGTCGTCAATGTCGGTGAAGTTCTGGATGTAGCGCGTCTTGTAGCCACGGTATTCCAGGTAGCGCCGCACGGTATCATTGACGGCGAAGAGTCGCGCATGGCCCAGGTGTGGCTCGTTCTTCGGTGTCAGCCCGCAGACATACATCTTCACCGGGAACCCCAGAGGAACAAACGGCTCTTCTTCATGGGTCTCGGTATTATAGATGCGCAGTTGCGGGAGTTGCGCCAGCGGCGTAGCTGGCGCTGCCGATTCTTGCGGCTGCGTTGACTGTTTTGCGGTGGTAGCCTTTGTAGATTTCTTGGCTGGCGTGGTCGGTGTAGTCGCCATAACTATATTCTGCCTTCCTGTTGGATTGGGTACGAGAGCAAGCGGTAGCCGACGCAGAGAATCATCAAGTCGTCAAAGTCAAACGCCCATCGGCGCGCGGTGGGCGTTCCCTGCATCATCTCATCGCCTGTTTATCCGCGCGTTCACGCCCGATGGGCGTTGTTACAGGCGCAACAGGAGCCAGTATGCCACAACCGGTGAAATGCTGTACGTGGATGAGGGGCGTGATCAAGGCCGAAACGCACGATGGGCAAGGCAAAGGAGGCGTCGCCAACGCTGGCCACACTGTGCCCATGATCAATCGTTCTAGATAAACTGCTACCCATCAAGAAACCACCCCATAGAATGGTAAGCTAGCCTGGCGCAATGCGCACACGCCCTGCTTAATAGTATCGCCTCTAGATGGGCGCTACGTCAAGACAGGGAAGCACACGCACACAATCTGCGCACACAATCTGCGCTCACAATCTGCGCTCACAATCTGCGCTCACATCATGTCACAGCGACCGGCCAGCCACGCCCCTTGGAGGCGGCGTTGAGCCAGCCATCGCCCGTGTTGAGATACGCTAACATGGCGCCCTCACGGATGCCGCGCTTGCTCACATGCAGCCGCTCCACGCCGAAACGCTCGGTGGCCGCCAGCAACGCCACACACCCAGGCGCCATCAGCAGTCCACGCGCCTCGCGCAGATGATAGCGTTCGGTCAGTTCAGTGGCTCCATAGCGTTGCGTCAGCGCTAGAAGTTGATCCATCTGTTCGAGCGTCAGCAGACGTTGCTGACCGACGGCAGGACGCGCCTCGCTCACGTCGCTTACGCCGCCGTTGCCATTGCGCGCCGTCTTGCGCTGGCTCGCCTGGCTACGGAAGGCGCGCCGGGCGAGCTGCGTGAGCGCTGTAGCCGTGCCGCCACACACACTTACATCCATCACAGAGGTTGGCACAGGCAGTGATTGCAGCGCCTCGGTCACGGTCTGGTAGGCACGCGCCAGTTCCCGAAAGGTAGGTGGATCGCTCGCCAGAAAGCGATTGCGTAGCACACCGCCACCCAACGGCAGCGACGCTCGCCAGAGGATGCGCGTTCCCTCGCCAACGATCAATTCAAGGCTGCCGCCGCCAAGATCAATCACACCACGCTTTCCGGCGATATGCGCCGTCTCACTGGTGGTTCCCCAATAGGCCAGCGCCGCCTCCTGCTCGCCTGTGATCACCTGCAAGCGGAGACCCGTCTCGTTGGCGACCCGCTCGATGAAGGTTGAGGCGTTGGCGGCGCGACGCACCCCTTCTGTCGCAATGCCAAGGATCGTCTCGGCGCCAAGCGCCTTTGCCAGTGCGATTTGTTCGCGCACAGCAGCGATGGCCGCCTCCGCGCGTTCCGGCCCAATGGCCCCAACCGCTGTGACATCGCGCCCCAACTGCACAAACGCCGCCGTGTCCTTGAGAATGCGCAGATCATGGCCGTCATGCGGCGGGAGCATGACGGCCAGATGAACGGTGTTACTGCCAGCGTCAATCGCGGCAAGCGTGGGCGGCATCCTGCCAGCCCGATCCTCACTGGAACTCTTACTATGCTCGCCTGTTTTGTCCTCACCGAGGAACTGACGCCAGAGGTTAGATCGTTCGCGCGCCGAGGCTCTAGTGCTCACAGAGTTCCCTGCTTTCCATGCCAACTTGCTCGTCACATCCCTATCGTACACGATTATTGAGCAAGTCGCTAGCCATCTGCGACCATTGGGCGCACATCACGACCGGATGGATCGGAGGTGAACATATCCTCACCAAGCTCGATGCGCCGCCCTGTTAGCTCACCCTCAGGCGTCGTCTCCACGAGCGCCCACCGCAGTATCACGCCGATTGCTGTCAATCACCTCATGCCACAGGCGGCGCAAGAGCAACACCTTCGCCGTCTGTGGCAGATGCTCGCTGATGTCGGAAAACACCGTCCACCCGCGCGTTCGGGTGCGCCCAACAGGCTCTCGGCGTGTTGGCGCGTAGACGTATCGAGCGAAACCAGCCATTCTGTACAATCCAAAACGCCATCCCGAACATACTCCATATTTGATTTGCCCTTCGTCGAGCGTGGGACTTCCAGCTGAAGCCCACGCACGCCCTGACATCCGCATGGGCTGAAAGCCCAACGGCTTTACGGGCTATTCTGTAAGCCGCCCACGCGCCACATAAGGATCGCCCAGCGGACGCACCTCGAAGCGCACCTGGATGATCTGATCGCCCCCGTTCGTCCAGATCGCCACATGACATTTATAGGGGCCAAGGGGCAATCCATGGGCGTCAATGTTCACACGCACACTGGCGGTTTCCTCATCAATGATGGCTGGCTCGACGATCAAGCAATCAAGATTGGTCTCCGTGCGGCCTGCCAGTTGTCCGCCTCCCTGGTTGGCAATTTGCAGTTCATAGGTAACGACACTCCCTACCTCGATGGCGCCTGCGTCGAGCCGCAGCGGCCAAACGGAAAGATGCGGCGGCATAACGCCAGTACGTTTGGCGGCGCCCATTGGCCTGGCTGCGTTGCTGGCGCCTGGCACGCTAGCCGCGCCAGGAATATACACCCCACCCGGCGGAACACCTTGTTGCGCCGCTTTGCGTCCATCCATTTGGTTTGGGCGTCCCGCTCCCTGTGGAGCGCCTGAGATACGATTTGCCAGAGGGGCGATGGGCACATTTGGCGCGAGAGGAGTCTCTGACCCAAATGGCGCGCGTTCTCTTGGGAGGGAGGTGTGAACACCCGATGACGTTCCACTGCCATCTGGCGCCCCCGGCATGGCGCTCATCCCTTTCGCCTGGCGTAGCGCCCAAAGCAGCGCATCTCGCATGGCAAGGTCGCTTGGAAAACGATCATGCGCTTGCAGATTGAGCGCCTGATGGATGACGCGCTCAACTGGCTCAGGTACCCTGGGGTTGATCGAGCGGATGGGAGTCAGCGTGCGCCCGGCCGTGCGAATGGGCGCCGCCTCAGGCACGCGGCCCGTCACCAGGTGGTAGAGCGAGGCGCCCAGCGCATACATATCCGAACGCGGCTCGGAGTGCGAGCTATATTGTTCGAGTGGCGCATAGCCATCGGTGCCAAGTTGCATCGTATCGGTCAGGCGCGCCGGATGCAACCAGCGCGCGATGCCAAAATCAATCAGCTTGATTGATTTGTCAGGCAGCAGCATGACGTTCGCCGGTTTCAGATCGCGGTAGATAATCGGCGGCTCCTGCGCATGCAAATACGCTAGCACATCGCACAGCGCGATGCCCCATCCCATCACCTCTTCCCAGTCAAGCGGCTCTTTGCGATACACCACCATCTCATCTTCGAGATTATGCCCCGGCACATATTCCATCACCAGATAGTAGCGATTCCCCTCGACAAAGATGTCATAGACCCTGGCAAGCGCGAAATGATCGAGATTATAGAGCATGCGCGCCTCGCGCATAAAATCATTGATGGCCTTCTGTCGCTCGTCGTGGGTAAGATTCGCGTCGCTCATCTCTTTGATGGCGCGTTGCGCGTTGCCCTCGATGGTATCGTGCGCCAGGTAAACAGCGCTTTGGCCACCCTGTGCAAGTTTGCGATCAATGGCATAGCGATTATGTAAAAGGTGTCGCGCATTCAATAAACCGGTATCTGAATGGCGCCGTTGCAAGCTGGCCCCACACGATGGACAAAAACGCGCATTGGGGGGAATATCCTGCCCGCACAGTGGGCAGAGTGTTTTCTGTGGCATAGAGACCTCAGCGCAAGCGATGGCCGACTCATCTGGACACACGTGGACACACCCATACGCAGGCATTGTAGCATAGCCAATGGCGTATCGCATACTCCTTGCCCCCAGCAGGCTGTTCTCTCCATCTCGCCCCTATTTGGCGCCTTCTCAGGCAGATCATGGAGATCAGAAATCAGGCGTTCATTTTTGTCTGCTGGTATGGTACGATGGGGGAAGAAGCATAAGAACAAGCCGCCAGCATGACAACACGTTGATATTTCACCACTCTTTTTGTTCTCGGTCGTGTTGTATTTCTCAGTATCTTTTGACGTTCTGAGGAGGGGGCATACAAGATGACCCGATTTGTTGCGCATCGTCGGCTTTCGCTTCGTTGCCGTCCGAATCACTCGTGTGGGCCACATGCGGTTGTGCGCTGGCCGCTCAGCCTCATCATCTGTTCTCTGACAATCAGTCTGGCAGCCTGCGGTGGGGCAAGCAATACGCCAGCCGCTTCGCCACCAACCGCGACGCTTGCTCCTACGGCGAATACCAGTGGGATAACAGGTGATTTCGTCGGCACGGTACCTGATTTGGAGGCAGGTGTCGCCATCACCACAGACGGGCAAAACGTGATAGCCTATCTCTCCGATGGAACTCCAAACCACATCACCTATGCGCTCTGGTTCCAGGGGCAAGTATCAAACAACACATTTAACCTTGATAACATCTCCACCGTTGAGATGAGCGGGCTGATCAGCGCCAGCGGTGTCACGGGGACGGTGACGCTCTCAGACGGGAGCAACCACACGTTCTCCGCCTCGCCGATTGCAGCTGGAAGTCAGGCAGGCCTCTATCGGGGAGAACTCAACGTTGGAGGTGTGGACTATGTTGCCGGCTGGTACATCCTGAGCGCAGGCGCGGCCACAAATGGAGCGCCCACAGTAGGGGGCGGTGTCCTCAATGAGCAAACCAATACCCCGCTTGCCGCGCCCACCCCAGACTTCACCCAGAAGTCGGTTACAGTCTCAGGGATAGGGACATTCACGCTACACTATTGCCATCTGGCGCAATGCTCGTAAGCCAGCAACGTGTATCGCATTGTGCGCCGTCTCTTTTCTTTGTTCTGTCGCATGTCATATGATGTATAGCTATACGATCCTCAATGGCGAGGATCACGCGAACCGTGCAACGGTTGAGCAATGTGGCTCACCGGGCCAATCGGGGAGGATATGCCCATGCGACACACCACATCCGAGACGACCCACGCTTTCCTCAGCGATGCTCAGGACGCTTACGATGCTTACAGCGTGCATCCCTATGCGCTTCCTGACGACATCAACGGCGCTCCTGTACTTCACCATCTTCAGAGTGTCCATCATGTCCAGGCGCATGAGATGTATGAGGAGCACATAGCGCACGAGCGACCTGAATTAACCGACGCGCGCGCCATCTTCCGCGCATGGCGGCTGGGCGAGGTGTTGGCGGTCGCACTCCCCGCGACGGGCGCCATCCATAGGACGCTTCTCCTCACCACCACTACAGGCCCGTATGTGGTGCGCGGCTATCGCCACGCCGAGCGCGCTCCCGTCGAGCGTGAGCATGCGCTGATTGCTCATATGCAGGCCCAAGGCATTCCTGCGCCCGCGCCACTTGCCATGCCAGACGGCGAAACGATCCTTGAATACAACGGCGGTTACTATGCGTTGTTCCCCTTTGCCAGAGGTGTTCATGTGCTGCGTACACAGCTTAGCCCGCGCGGAGCCGCAACGATGGGCGCATTCCTGGGCAAACTTCATCGTGCGCTGGCCGACGTCCCCCATGATGACGCGCGCCGCCGCGACCTGCGCGTAGATACCTCCGAAGCCATCCAGGAAGCCATCGAACTCGAAGCCATTATGCGCCAGCATCCCCTGCGTGACGAAGTGGATCGGCGTGCCTTTGCGCGTCTGCTCAGCCAGCGCCAGTGGCTCGAACGCCAATCCGAAGATGCCCGCGCGCAGGCAGAAGGCGCACGGCGTGCGCTTTTTGCCTTGCCGACCCAACTCATTCATGGCGACTATCAGGATACCAATCTCTTCTTTGAAGACGAGACCGAGCGGGCGATCAGCGCGATTCTCGACTGGGATCCCGCCTATATTGCGCCGCGCGCCTTCGAGGTCATTCGCACGCTCGACATCGTGTTCAACCTTGAGCCAGCCCGCTGTCAGGCGTTCATCGCCGCCTATCGCGCCAGTTATCGTCAGGCGCAGGCTGAATCTCTTGCCCCCATAGCAACCTACGCGCATGAATATAGGGCGGCAGAAGCGACCCATCGGCGCGGATGGATTCCCCTTGAACTGGCGTTGCGCTGGGGAACACATAACGTTGGCGCGATACAGCCGGTTCACCTGGCCACGTCAGCCTACGGGCCAACAACAACTGATCCGCTGCCGCTTGAGGAACTCGATCTCGCCGCCGCCGTCTATAGCTGGACACGCGCCCACGGCTTCTGGATTTACTGGGAGGTCTACCGGCACGGTAACAACCGTGTGCGGCGCTTCATTGGCCCAGCGGAGTTTATCCCCTTTATCGAAGGCTGGCGGATGATGCGCCACTACCTTCGCCATTTCTAAGCCAACTCTTAGCCCGAACACCTGACGTTCTCAACGCGCCATGCTAGAATTGCCTCACAGTGTTCCATACGATGTTCCATTCGCCTCACTGGCGTGAATCCGGCGTGAATAATGAGCAAGAGTATGTAAGGAGGTCAGTATGCTTGGCGCGGCGATTGGCGCGTTCTTGCGATCGGATGTTGGCAAGGCCATTCTTGGCTTTGCCGTCTTGCTGGTGTTATTCTGGATTCTGGAGTCGCTCTGGCCGGAGGATCGCCAGCAGCCCAAGATTCGCAAGGGCGTGCTGACCGACATGCTCTACTATTTCATCCTGATCCCAGCGACGAAAGTGCTCAGCACCATCGTGATCGTCATCGCAGTCTTCATCACCCTGCGCTTCATCCCTCATCGCCAGATACCGCTGATCGCCGATCAGCCGGGCTGGGCGCAGGCGCTTGAAATCTTACTCATTGGCGATCTCATCGGCTACTGGACACATCGCGCCTTCCATAGCTTCTCGCCACTGTGGCCATTCCACGCGGTGCATCATAGCTCCGAGCAGGTGGACTGGCTCTCGTCAGTGCGTGTACATCCCATTGATACTGTCGCCAGCAAGCTCTGCGTCACCCTGCCGATCTTTCTGCTCGGCTTCTCAGGCGCGTTCCTGGCGCCGTATACGCTCTTCCTGGTGATCTACCCAATCCTGCTGCACGCCAACGTCTCCTGGACGTATGGCCCCTTCAAGTACGTGATTGCCAGCCCGGCCTACCATCGCTGGCACCACGCTGCAGAGGAGGTCTCGCTCTACAAAAACTTCAGCGGCCTCTTCCCCATCGTAGACATCATCTTTGGCACAGCCTACTTCCCCAACCACAAGCCCAGCCGTTATGGGCTGTACCAGGATCATATGTCAAACAATATCTTCGCCCAGTTGTGGTATCCCTTCAGGCGGCGCAAGCCCACGCCGCCCCCCGCGCCTCAAACGCCAACCGCGCCGCAGTTTGTCCCAGGCTATCCATTGCCCTATGGCGCTACACAGCCGCAGCCACAGGCGCCGCAGTATCCCTGATCAGGCTTCCAGCCGCTCGCGCACACGACGCGCCAGAGCGGCGCGCGCCTCGTCGGGAAAGCCGCTCAGGCCAGGGATGTCGTTGTATTCCAGACAAACCAGTTCGCCATCAGGCGTTTCCAGGAAGTCAAGCCCCAGGATGTCGGCTTCGAGCCGCTCCATCATGCGTGTGGTATATTCGCCTGCCAACAACGGAACTTCGATGAGCGTATACTCGGCGCGTCCGGCGTTCACCTTCCAGGAGGAGACGCTGCGGCGCGCCATCGCCCACATTTGCTCGCCAATTGCCAGGCAACGGATGTCACGCTGATAGGCGATATACGGCTCGATAGTCGCGTAGTCGTCAGCGGCGAAGGCAAGGTCTCGCGCGTCGGCCCAGGTGGCTTCATCGGCGATGCGCGCCTTGCCCAGCCCGGCGTGATAGTTCCCCGCCTTCAACACCGCTGGAAACGCTGGCTGAAACGTATCGAGCATGCCATCGCCAAGCGCCACCGAGAACGGGATGGTCGGGAGGCCAGCCTCGCGCAGTTCGTTGAGCATCGCCAGCCGGTCGTAGCCGCGAAGCAGCGTGCGCGCTGGATTGACACACGGAATTCCAGCCAGCCGAATCAATTCAAGCGCCGTGCGATGCGCAGGTTGCGGGCGAATGGCGCCCACTCGCCACAACACCCCCTCCACTGCCAGCGTCAGGTTGTTATAGCCATCCATCACCATCAGGCGCCCATCTGAGAAACGCCAGCGGCTGCTTTGCAAACGAACACGCTCGACGGCAATGCCAGGGATATACTGCCCCCAATCGTGTTCGCCATTGACGACAATCAGCGAGTTCATGCCTCACACGTCCTCTCCAAGAATACGCCTGCGCGCGATGTGTTCGATCTCCTCCGCGTAGATACATGAGGCGTTCAGGCGCCGCAGCTGAGCAGATGTGCGTGTCCCACCCACGATCATGCCAGGCCAACCGCGCAGAGAGATGCGTTGTCATGCCTGTCTATCCTACTACTCAAGCGCGTTGACCTGTGCGCGGAACTGATCGCCGCGATCAAACTCATGCAGGAAGAGGCCAAAGCTGGTGAATCCTGGCGAGAGCAACACCACATCGCCCGCCGTGGCCGCCTGGCGCGCCGCCGCTACCGCCTCTGCCATGCTGTTCAGTGGCCCAACGACCAGCGTCTCAGTGTCATCTCGTCCTTGCGCCCGCGCCGCCGCACGCACATCAGTGGCAAACTGCTCGCTGGCGTTGCCCGCCAGGATGATCACCCGTTTCGCACGCGCCGCCGCCGCCGCAAACTCGCTGTGATCCAGATTCTTCGAGTTGCCCCCTGCGATCAGCACGATTGGCTCGTCGAAGCTGGCAAGCGCCGCGATGCCAGCCATCGGCGCCGTGCTGGCGCTATCGTTGACATACGCCACGCCATCCAGTCGCCGCACAATCTCAAGCCGGTGTGGCGCGCCATCGAATGTGGTCAGCGCCGTGCGGATCACCTCAGGAGCGACGCCTACCAGTTCCGCCGCCAGGGCCGCCGCCTGCGCATTGCCAATGTTGTGTGCTCCACGCAGACGCACGGCGTTGGCATAGGCGAAGGGGCGCGTCTGCGTTGGCTCCGCGCGCGGATAGGCCAGCAGCCGTTTCGGGCTATACAGCCAGACATGCTCACTGGGCGCCTGCGCGCTATAGCGCAGGGAATAGTCGTTATCGGCGTTGAAGATGGCGATGTCGTCGGGACGCTGATAGCGAAAGATGCTCGTCTTCGCCTCGCCATAGTCATCCATCGAGTTGTATGCGTTGAGATGATCGGGCATCAGATTAGTGAAGATCGCCAGATACGGACTTTGCTTGATGGTGTGCAATCCTTCGAGCATCCAGTTTCCCAGCTCCAGCACAATCCAGCTTTCAGGCGTAATCTGCGGCAAAAGCGAGAGCGTCTCGATACCGCCGACGTTGCCGCCAAGCAACGGCGCGTAGCCTGCCTCCGTGAGGATGTGGTGCAACAGCAGCGTGGTGGTTGTCTTGCCGCGTGTGCCTGTCACGCCCAGGATGCGCCCGACGCATGCCCGGAAGAACCAGGCGATCTCCATCTCCACCCGCACGCCCGCCGCCAGCGCCGCCGCCAGATAGGGTGAATCGCGCCGGACGTTCGGGTTGCGCACGACCACATCCGCCTGGGTAAAGTCTGCCTCGTCGTGGCGGCCCAACACATAGCGAATTGGCAAGCCTTCGAGCTTCGCAATGCTGGGGGCAAGCATCTCAGCGGATCGCAGATCCGTTACCGTCACCTCGGCGGCGCCCTGGGCCACAGCATAGCGCGCCGACGCGACCCCGCCCGCCAATAAGCCCAGCCCCATCACCAACACACGCCGTCCGCGCAGCATATTCGGATCATCGCGCTCGTTCGTTGGCTCCTGCGTCCTTCCATCGTCCATCCCACCCATAGGGGACTCCTCCTGGCACAAACTATCCCACTGAAACGTCTAAAGCGATGGAAGGCGCCCATACGCCCCTGACGCGCCCGGTCGCGCTCAACCAGAGAAATCATAACACATAGACCATGCGGCATGTGTGGTTGCCAGCGAAGAAAACATAGGCTATACTGGCCTATAGTTGTATGGCGTCTAGCGAGTCAAACGCAAACGAACGAACCAGGCGGCCAGCGCCAACATGCCAGCAGGAAGGACGAAGTTGTGTATACATGCAAGCGATGCGGCGCCAACGCGCTAGATGCGCGGGGCCTCTGTCACAACTGCGGCTGGCAGGCGACAGCAAACGACTTCTATGCCAATGATGACGCCCCCTCATTGGGCGAGACCCGCGCCGCCGAAGCGCCGTTCACACCTTCCTCGCTGACCTCCCAGGCGACACGCATCCAGGGCGCTATGCAGCAAGGGCCTGTTCAGGGCGCGCCAGGGCCGCAGGGCATCCCAGGGATACAAGCGCCCCAGAGTATGCAAGGGCAAGGGCAAGGGCGACCCCGCCCGATGATGTCTGGCCCGATCGGCGGCGCAGGCGGAACCCGCATCATGACGCCGCCACCTCTGCCACCCACACGCGGCCCACGCAGCGCCAGCAACCCGCAAGATGGGCTGACGAATACGCCGCTGTTCTGTGGGACATGCGGCGCGCGTCTGGAAGATGGGCAGGCGTTCTGTGGTCAATGTGGCTCACAGGTTGACCAGGGCGGCAGAGGGCTGGCTGCGCGTGTGGGCGCTGGGGCAACCATCGCTTCGCCCCCACCGCTTTCCAATGGCGTCAGCGCGCCTCTTCGCTACCGCGTTGGCGAGGAACATGGTTGGGAGGGCGACAACGACGCTCCCACGGAGATGTTCACCGAGGCGGCGCCAGCACGCAGCGCCTATGGCGGCTACAGCGTCTATGGGCAGGCAGGCGCTCGCTCGCATGTGGCCACCCCACCGGCCTATGGAAGCCGCCGCTATGAAGATGAATTGGATAACGGCGACGAACTGGGCGCTCCCGCCGCTCATTCCACCCGCACGACAAAGATAGTATTTGGCGTGTTGTGCCTGTTAGGCAGCCTGATTACGGCGGTCGCCGCTATCGTCCTTGCGCTGCTGACGTTTCACTGACCGCAGACTCGCTGGCCGCAGCTTCACTGGCGCCAGCCGGGCGCGGATACTCCCGGTAGAATCGCTTGCCCAGCCGCCAGCCCAGCCGCGCCAGACTTACAAAGCACACCAGCCAAACGATCACCGTCAGTATGCCGGCCAACCAGGCGCCTCCATACCCCAAATGTGGGAAGAGCGCGGCTCCAACCAATCCAAAGAGGATGTAGCCTAGCGGCGCCAGCACCAACCCCAATACGACACCCATCAGGCAGCCCAGGTAGCCACCATGCGTCGGCCAGTCGTCGTAACCCGGAGGGGTCGCACCCTCATACGGGTCATCAGGGCTATCGGGGCCAACGAGGAGGTCGCTCGACTCGGATGTCTCATAAGGGTCGGCTGATTGTGGGATGTCTGCCTTGTCTTCCGGCGGGTTGGGTTCTTCTGGCACGATGGTCTCTTATCCTCTCAGGGCGCAAACAGAAAAGAAGCGAAAAGAACAGGCTGCGCGTCCATCTTGATGACTATGGTCGTTCTGTCAGATGGTACAGCGTGCAGCGCGTAACGTCCATTTCGCGCCGCTTCACCTTCGTTCGTCTTCGCTTGCCCTCATTCATCCTCATTCGCCCTCGGTATCGTCTGGCTCCTCGCTGTCCTCTTCGCCGAGAATGATCGCGCGAAGCGCCGCTTCACCTTCGTTGGTGGCAAGGGCAAAGATATGATCATCACTCTGAATCACCGTGTCACCCTGAGGAGTGATTTTTTCGTCGCCACGAATGATGAGCGCGAGGTTGACCGTGATAGGAAGATCAAGCGAACGAATGGTACGCCCGCTAATCGCCGACTCGGAAGGAACCACTACCTCAACTAATCCTAATCCTGCTCGATGCAATTCAGCCAGATGAATCAGCGAATAGTGTGGAATCTGGGTCTCGATCATGCTGAGGATGGCATTGGTCGGGCTGACGGTCATATCAATATCAAGCTTCTTGAAGAGGCGCACATTCAGTGGATTGTTGACGCGCGCAATCGTGCGGGGGACGTTGAAATGCTTCTTGGCGATCTGGCAGATAACCAGGTTGTCTTCATCATCGCCAGTGACGGCAATAACCATCTTGGCGTTGCCGCAGCCTATCTCTTCAAGATTACGCACCTCGCAAGCGTCACCGCGTATCACCACGGAAGGGCCAAGTTCTTCCTTCAACTGCTTCACCCGCCGCGCGTCTTTATCCAACAGCACGACATCATGCCCCTGCTTGATCAGCTCTTTCGCCAGATAATAGCCTACCTGGCCGCCGCCGCCGATCACGATATACATTGCCTCGGACTCTGTATCCGTATCCATGTTCATACTTCCCGTATGCCTGACTTTCTCAGCGGTGGGCGCTGAAGGCGCCCCAGCGGGGCGACACTAGCGCCGCGCCTGCGCGACGTTTTGCCGCGTTTTCTCATCGAGTTTCTCCAGAATGGCGCCCGCGCCTATCGTCGTTGGGCTGATAATGGTCAGCCCCAGCTTACGATAAATCTCTTCGCGCTTGGGATCATAAATGCGACAAACCACCGTTGGGATATTGAAGATGATCTGCGCGATCTGGGCAGCCATGATGTTGCGGTTGTCACCGTTGGTCACGGCGATAAAGACATCTGCGGCGGCAAGCCCGGAGCGCCGAAGCACATCTATATCTGTGCCATCGCCCAATTGCGTCTGGCCCTGAAAATCTGGCTCCAGCCGCCGGAAGGAGTCGTCATCTTGATCAATGATGGTCACATTCTCTCCACGCTTGCTGAGTTGCGAGGCAAGCGTGGCGCCCACACGCCCGCAGCCAACGATCACGATATTCATAACCTGGGATGTCCTCCCCTGAGTCGTTTGCTCTGTTCAATGGCTCCATGGCGCCAAAAAGCGCCGAACCAGGTAGCGCGCGGAACACGCCTGCCCGGCATGTATGGTAGCGCAACATGAGCAGAAGATCAAATGTCAGAGGTGATCAGCGCAATCAGGGGCGTACATTCGCCACATAGTCACGAAGTAGCCGTTGCAGCACAGGCGCAATCAACGCCTGGATGGCGGGATTTGCATAGCCAACCCAGGCGACAGGGCTGTGTGTATCCAGCGGCGCCCGTAGCGGCTCACCCCAGGGATCGCAGACGACGACACCGGCCTCCTGCGCAATCAAGGTTACACACACATCATAGGGATGGCAGCACAACAACGCGGCGTCCCCCTCAGTGGCATGAATGATGGGCCGCAGGTCGGCGAGAAAGCGATCATGTCCCATCATCAGTTCATAGAGTTGACCGCCAGACGAGATATATTCGTCGTCGAAGACCTGCGGCGACTCACCGGCCGGTGGCCCCATGACCTCGCGGAAAAGTTGCTCTTCGAGGGCTGCGGCAGCCGCCTTGGCGCCAGGGAAGAACTTGGCGATGGTGGCGAACCCGCCGGTAAGCGTCGTGGCGTGGCTAGGATACGGAGTAAATGAGGCAATCGCGCCTGTGCGCAGATCGTGTGTCTCGCCGTGCGCTCCTTCTCCGCGCGCTGCCCAGAGTACGTCGGCCAGCGCCGCGCGCAGCGTAGGAAGCTCCGCCATCAGCGCCACCTGTATATCGGCCAATGTGGGGGAGCGGTCAGCGAGAGGGGCAGGAGCGATGCCAAAGAGCGCCCAGGCGCTACGCTTGCCATACATCAGGCCGCGAGTGCCGTCAATTGGATCGACGATCAGCGTAAAGGTCGCCTGTTCGCACGGCGCGCCAGCCGGGAAGACACGCCCGCCATCCTCAAGCCCTTCGGCGATCAGCAGGAATGGCTGCTCGGCGCCCCAGCGCGCGCAAAAGTTGAGAAGCGCGCCCTCGCCATGCTCGTCAATGCGATAGATAATATCGCCGCCGCGCTCCTCGGTCGGGGCCGAAAGTTCTTCGATAGAAGAGGCGCGCATCCCCCGGCTGACGGCGGCGCGCAGGTCGAGCGCCAGTTCGCGTAGTCGCTCAACAAAATATGCGCTGGACTGCGGCAATGGCGGGAACGATGGAAGAGACGGCTTGGCCATCTATTGACCGCTCTTGGCGCGCGCGTAACTGCTCAACACTTCATCCTTTGCGCGCTGATAGACCTCGCCGCCAAGCAGCCGCGCCTCCTCGTAACGGTTGCGCAGGCGGCCGAGCAACTCACGCGAGGGGTTGCGCTTCGTCAGCCCCCGCGTCGTCTCGCCTTCCGACGGGTTTTGTGGCCCAAAAAGCAGTGCAGCCGTCACACCGATGGCGACCCCAAGCATCACCCCTGCCCAAAATCCTGATCCTGAAGCGCGTCGTTTCGCCATATGTTTACCCCCCCTCACTGCTGTTTCTGATGCGCCCGTTACCTTCGTTACCTTCGTTACCTTCGTTACCTTCGTTACCTTCTCTGAGAAAATAGCACAGGCGAGAGATATTCCATCATCAAGACGTGTAGGGAGCCTCTGGGGTTACTAACGATGACTACTGCGATTGCCCCGCGCATCCACCTATTTACACAACGTTACACAGCGCGCTGGCAAGCCACTTGCGATCAAGAACGATTGCTCGCAATGACCCCAAATAGCTATGCCAAGAACATGCTATCATCTTTATTTTCGGATGATAGCATGTGTGGTTCCAGTGCGTTAGCGCAAAGCAGCGCACAACAAGGAAATGGGCAAACATATGGCTTGGAATCTCCGGTGGCGCATCAGGTTGATTGGCATAGTGGACAGAATAGCGATCATGATGGTGGGCGCGCTTGCCATCGGATTCGCGCTGCTCTCCCCCGCTTTGGCGCTAGCTCAGCATACCCACTCGGCGCATGGAGCAACCACCAGCAAGATCGCGTGGCTGGCCTTTGATGGCGGCGGCGCACGATCCGGCGCGAACTACGCGGAGGGCGCAATAACTCCTAGCACGGTAAGCCACCTCACACAGTTCTGGCATGTCACGTTGCCCGCCGTCGTTGACGGTTCACCCGTCGAGCAGCCAAACGTCGTCATCAATGGCGTCTCGCATGACATGCTTTTCGTGACGACAACAACAGGCAGCCTGCTGGCGATTGACGCGCAGAGTGGGAACATCCTCTGGCGAGCCGATCATCCCGCTGGTTCGTGCATGATCAACAACGGCTCGACGCCCTGTTATACCACCAGCTCGCCCGCAATTGATCCCAACGGGCAGTATGTCTATACCTACGGGCTGGACGGCTACGCTCACAAGCATGTGATCACCACTGGCGCCGAGATAACGACAGGCGGCTGGCCGGAGCTGATCACGCTCAAGCCCTACGACGAAAAGGGCAGTTCATCACTGAACATTGGCGACGGGTATCTCTATGTGACGACGGCTGGGTATCCGGGCGATCATGGGAACTACCAGGGGCATGTCGTCACGATCAACCTGGCGACCGGCGCACAGACCGTCTTCAACGCCATCTGCACCAATCAGCCGGTTCACTTCGTGGAGCATGGCTCGCCCGACTGCGACACCACACGCGCGGCGATCTGGGCGCGGGCTGGCGCGGTAATCGATCCGGTGCTGAATGGCATCCTGATGGCGACCGGCAACGGCGACTTCGATGGCGTTGGGCACGACTACGGCGACAGTGTGATCCGCTTGAACCTCAACGGAACAGGCGCCAACGGGTATCCGCTGGATAGCTACACGCCGAGCGATTTCCAGCAACTTGAGGATGGTGATCTTGATCTTGGCAGTTCCGCTCCCGCGCTTTTGGTACAGCAGCAAGGCAGCCGCACACCGTTTATGGCCTTCCAGATCGGCAAAGACGGTGTGGCACGGCTAATCAACCGGCAGAACCTCTCCGGGCGGGGCGGCCCAGCGCACTACGGCGGCGAGGTCTATCACCTCGATCTTTCGCAGTATGGTGAGGTACTGACGCAACCCGTCGCCTGGCTCAACCGTGACCACACGCAATGGATATTCGTCGCCAACGATA
>Ga0070737_10003538_pt1 | contig 16703 bp, 14 predicted proteins | sample Coa_R1_10_FD_66438 | JGI IMG/M metagenome (GOLD analysis project Ga0070737, IMG submission 66438) | Surface soil microbial communities from Centralia Pennsylvania, which are recovering from an underground coalmine fire - Coalmine... | ecosystem: Environmental > Terrestrial > Soil > Unclassified...
CTTCGAGCGACAACAGCTCCCCGGTAGCACGCCAGAGCAACGCCACTGGTCCCATCGGTCTGTTGGCTGCTGTCCGTTCAGCCGTCCCTCGCCCGTGGGTGGGCTGCCAGGTAGGCTTCGCGCAGGCGTTCGGGGGACACCTTCGTGTACACCTGGGTCGTGCTGATCGAAGCGTGGCCGAGCAGCTCCTGGACTGCTCTTATGTCCGCCCCGTGCTCGAGCATGTGGGTCGCGCAGCTGTGGCGCAAGACATGAGGCGTGAGCCGACCGGCCAGGCCGGCGAGCTCGCCGTACCGGCGCACGATACCCCAAGCGCCCTGGCGGGTGAGGCGACCACCTCGAGCGTTCAAGAACACTGCCTCGGAGTCGCCCCGCCTAGCCCACCTTTTCGGGACCACCGCCGGCCTGCCCCCAGGCCCGAGCCAGGCCATGAGAGCCTGCCGGGCATAGCGGCCGAGCGGCACGAACCGCTCCTTACCCCCTTTGCCCAGCACCCGCACGAGTTGCTCTTCAACCCACAAGTCGGCCAGGCAGAGCCCCGTGAGCTCCGAGATGCGCATCCCCGTGCCGTAGAGCACCTCGAGCACGGCCCGGTCCCTAAGTGCCAAAGGGCTCTCGCCGGTAACCGCCGCCAGCAGCGAGGACACTTCGTTCTCGGAGAGGGCCTTGGGAAGGCCCTGGGGAACGCGAGGGGGAAGCAGTTCGCCGGCCGGGCCCCCGCCCGCGTCCGCCTCCTCTGCCAGGAACCTGTACAGCGACCGCACGGCCACCATAGCCCTCGCCACCGACGCCGGCGCCAAGCCTCTCGAGCGCAGGTACGCGAGGTAGGCGGCGAGGACGGCCTCGTCCACGCCGGCGTGCAGCGAACCTCCCCGGCTCCCCGACGAGGCGAGCACCGAAGAAGGGGCACCTTGGGCCCCCTGCGCCTCCCGAGGGCGGGGCACGTTGGTGCCGCCGGCTACCGAACGCAACCACGTCTCGTAAGCCCCGAGGTCCCGCCGGTAAGCCGAGAGCGTGTTGGCACTACGCCCCTTTTCGACCGCCAACCACGAGAGCAGCTCCTCTGCCGCCAGGCTGAGAGCTGCGCGAGGCACATGCCGGCTAGCTAGGCCTTCCTCGGAAGCCGCCGCGGCCAGGGTGCTCCCTACCGTCTTGCCAGCCACGCTCCCTAGCCCAGGACCGCCTCTGCTAAGTAAAGGGCGACGATCGTCTTGGCGTCAACGATCTCCCCGCGGCGTACGAGCGCCCTGGTGCTGGCCAATTTCACACGCTCGACGATCATGTGCTGCTCCTCGATGCCGTGGCGAGCGTCAGGCACCGAGCGGAGGTCCCTCGCTAGGTAGCACCAAGACTGCTCGTCTGAGAAACCGGGAGAGTTGTAGAAGCGGCCGATCAGCTCCAACCTGCCAGCCTCCAGGCCCGCTTCTTCGACCAGTTCGCGCGCCGCCGTCACCTCTGGCGGCTCGCCGTGGACGTCGCGCTTTCCCGCCGGCACCTCGAGCACTTCGGCGTCCAAGGGGGCCCGGTACTGGCGCACCAGCACCACCTCGCCCGTCGCGTCGTCGAAGGGCACCATGACGACGGCCCCGGGGTGGTGGACGACGTCGCGCTCGAAGCGGGTGCCGTCGGGACCTTCGAAGGTGGCGACCGCGACGTGCAGTAGCGCCGAGTCGTACACAGCCCTCTCGGAAAGCTTGCGGAACTTAGCGGACGCCAACGCGGTCCTCCGCCGTCCCACCGAGCATGTCGGGGTCTATCAGGTGCGGCCGGCGGCCCTCTGCCCTGGCCAGCGCCGCCCCGACGAGCGCGCTGAAGAGCGGGTGCGGGCGGTCGGGCCGGCTCTTGAACTCCGGATGGGCCTGCGTCCCCACCCACAGCGGGTGGCCGGGCAGCTCGATCATCTCTACTAGGCGTCCGTCGGGAGACTCGCCCGAGCACACGAGGCCCGCTTGCTCCAAGCGGCTGCGGTAGCGGGGGTTCACCTCGTAGCGATGACGGTGGCGCTCGAACACTAGTTCGGAACCGTAGATCGCGCCTATCTGGCTCCCCGGGAGCAGTCGGGCGGGGTAAGTGCCAAGTCGCATCGTGCCCCCGTAGTTGGACTCGCTCATCACTTCACGCTGGTCGCTCATCAGGTCGATCACGAGGTAGGGCGAGCTCGGCTCGAACTCGCGCGAGTTGGCCCTCTCGAGGCCGGCGACATTGCGGGCGAACTCGATCACCATGACCTGCAGGCCGAGGCACAGGCCAAGGCAAGGGACGGCGTTCTCCCGAGCGTAACCGGCCGCCGCCACCATCCCTTCGATGCCACGTTCGCCGAACCCCCCTGGTATCACCATCCCGTCGAGGTCCCGCAGGCGGCCCTCCACCATGAGGCCTTCGACGTCCTCGGCCTGCACCCAATCGAGCTCGACACGCGCACCGTGCGCGTAGCCGCCGTGGCGGAGCGCCTCGACGACAGAGAAGTAAGCGTCCGGGAAGTTCACGTACTTGCCGATCATGCCGATGCGCACGGGTTTCGAAGCCCTCTCCGCCCTTTTTACTAGCGCCTGCCAGTGAGAAAGGTCGGGCGCCGCGGCCCCGCCCCCCTCCCTCGCAGCTGAGAGGCGGAGCAAGCCGCAGACATAGTCGTCCAGCCCCTCCTCGTGGAGCGCCAAGGGGATCTCGTAAAGGTTGGGGGCGTCAACATTGGAAATGACAGCTTCTTCAGGCACGTCGCAGAGCAAAGAAATCTTGGTCTTCAAGCCGTGCGGCACGGGCCTGTCGCTCCGCAGGACTATTACGTCTGGCTGGATACCTCGGGAGCGCAGTTCTGTGACCGAGTGCTGAGTGGGCTTGGTCTTTTGCTCCCCAGACGGCCCCAGGTAGGGCACCAACGTCACGTGCACGTAGCACACGCTGTCGCGCCCGACGTCCTTGCGCAGCTGGCGCACCGCCTCCAAGAACGGCAAGATCTCTATGTCACCCACCGTCCCGCCGATCTCGGTTATCACGACGTCGGTGTCCTCAGTGGCAAGCTGGCGGATGCGCAGCTTTATCTCGTCTGTGATGTGGGGTATCACCTGGACGGTCTTTCCCAGGTACTCCCCGCGGCGCTCCTTGGCGATCACCGACTGGTAGATCGAGCCCGTCGTCGCGTTGGAGGCTCGCGAAAGGGGCTCGTCTATGAACCTCTCGTAGTGCCCCAAGTCGAGGTCCGTCTCCCCGCCGTCGTCGGTGACGAACACCTCGCCGTGCTCGAAGGGGTTCATAGTCCCCGGGTCGACGTTTATATAGGGGTCGAGCTTCTGGATCGTCACGCGTAGGCCCCTGCTTTTCAGCAGGCGGCCCAGGGACGCCGCCGTGAGCCCCTTGCCGAGGGAGCTCGCCACCCCACCGGTCACGAATATGTGCTTCGCCAAAGTTCCTCCATGCTCGGCTCTCGAGTACGTCCGGCCGGTGGAGGCGCCCCAACCTACGAGCCGCGCCTGGCTCGCCCCGGTCAGGCCGTCTCTGGTGGCCACTTCAAACTACCAGACGCCGGCGGCACACCCGTGCATGCCGCCACGCGCCCTCGTCGGTCCTGTAGGCAGCCGAAGACGGGGGCGGTCGGAGCAGCCGCAGGTAGCGTTGCGACGCCAAGGGACGGAGTTTATTTGTTGAATTGGAAAAGAAACTCGGACCTCTTAGCTGACCTGGGCTAACTTAAGCTCGTGGCCAATCGAGACATCAGGGGGGCCGATCTCACCCGTATGAGCGTCCTCGCCTTCCTCGGGCGCAACGGGCCGGCGTCTAGAGCCGACTTAGCTCGTGCCCTCGGCCTCTCCCCTGCCACTTTGAGCCAGGTAACCCGCCGGCTGATCAGCCAAGGCGTCGTAGAGCCGCTGTATTTCGCCCCCTCAAAGGGTGGCCGGCCCGGCCAAATGATCGGGCTCATGAACGACGCAGGCCGCGCTGTCGGGGTCGAACTCGCCGCCGACCACCTCGTGCTCGTAGAAACCCGCCTCGACGGCCAGGTGCTCAACGCCTCGACCGAAGGCTTCGACGCTTCGGCGCCAGAGGCCCTCGAGCAGCTGGCCTCGAGCACGAAGATGTTCCTGCGGCGGGGCCGTACCAAGCTTCTCGGCGTCGGCGTGTGCGTCCCAGGCGTCGTGGCTAGGCCGGACGCGGGGGAGGTAGACGCCAAGGTGCTCGGCTGGAAGGCAATGCCGCTCGGTGCTCGCCTTCGCCGGGCCGTTAACGTCCCCGTGCTCATAGAAAACGACGTCAAAGCGCTCGCGCTGGCTGAGCGCCTCTTCGGCCTAGGGCGTGACCATCCCGACTTCGCCTTGCTGACCATCGGGCGGGGAGTCGGGTTCGCTTGCGTTGCAGGCGGGGCGCTCCAGCGCGGCGCCGGCGGCGGCGCGGGCGAGCTCGCCCACGTCGTGGTCTCCACGAGCGGCCAGGTGTGCGCTTGCGGGGAGCGCGGCTGCCTTGAGGCCTACGTCGGGGCAGCAGGCCTCGTCGCCGCCGGCAAGTCGGCCGGGCTGCTTCGGGACGGTCAAGGCGTCAGGGACCTGACAGCGCTCGCGGGCCGCGGCGAAGCGCGAGCGCGCGAAATCTTCGCCCAGGCTGCCCAGCGCCTGGCGCACGCCGTTGCGCCGGCCCTCGCCGCCCTCAACCCTGCCGTGCTGCTCGTCGCCGGTGAGGGGACGGCGGCCTGGCAGCACTGGGACACCTCGTTCCGCAGCGGCTTGGCCAAGCGCTTGCCGGCTCAGATGCGCGACACGCCGGTGCACATAAGCGAGTGGGACGACACGAGCTGGGCTCGAGGGGCGGCGGCGCTCGTGCTCGCGACTGCCTTTGACGCCAGCGCTCCCGCCGGCAAGCAGCGCCTACAAGTCTTGGCTCGCCTCCACGGCAGGAGTTGACCCTGATTTGGGCGCCTCTCCCTGGCCTCTACGCGCTCTCAGCTCTACGGGTAGGCCGGGCCGGCCCGCCTCTTGCCCTCCGCCGGCTGCTCCGGGCGCCCATCTGCAGCAGTTCTTCGGCATGCAGCCTAGCTGTTTTGCTCGCCGGCTGCCCAGAAAGCATGCGGGACAGCTCGACGACCCGCTGCTCCCCCGAGACCGGCGCTGCTGTGGTGATCGTCAGGCCCCCTCGCTCCAGCTTTGTGACCGCGACTTGGTGGGTGGCGAAAGCCGCAACTTGCGCCAGGTGGGTCACCACGATCACCTGGTACTTTTGCCCCAGTTCTGCCAGGGCTTGACCGACGGCGAGGGCGGCCTCGCCGCCAATGCCGGCGTCCACCTCATCGAAGACCAGCGTCTCGGGCCCAGCAGCTTCGCTCTGGGGACCGGCTTGCCCTGACGAGCCGAACAGCGGCTCGCGAGGCCCACCCTCACTGCCTTTTGTTGCGCGCTCGTGCCCAGCCTTGAGCAGCACCAGCCGCAGGGCCAGCATCGCCCGAGCCAGCTCGCCCCCAGAGGCCACCTTTGCTAGCGGCAACAGCGGCTCGCCGGCGTTGGCTGAGAGCAAAAAGCTCACGTCTTCGCCTGATAGTTCCCGCACGTCCCCTGCAACTTCCCCCTCGTCCCCCACAATTTCCCCCTCGTCCCCCACAATTTCCCCCTCGCCTTCTGGGGCGTTGTCCCCCACGGCAACAGCAAAACGCGCTCGAGGCATGGCTAGCTTGCGTAGCTCGGCTTCAACCGCGCTCCCCAAGCGCGCCGCCGCTTCCCGGCGAACGCGGCCTAGTTCCCTAGCAGCCGCCAGCAGTTCAGCTAACGCAGCCGCATGTTCGCCGGCCAGCCGCTCGGCGGCGACGGCGAGGCTTTCCAGTTCTTTTAGCCGCGCCTGTGCCGTCTCCCGCCACTCGAAAACGCCGGCAAGGCTCCCCTGCGCGCCGTCGCTTGGAACTGGCTTCATGACAGGCTGCCTGGCGTACTTGCGCCGGAGCTCGAAGAGCAAGGCTCGCCGCGCCGTTACTTCGGCCAGCCGCTCGGGGTCGTCCTCTAAAGATTCGGCCAGTAAACGGGCTTCCTCAGCGGCGTCGGCAAGCTCCGCGCCAAGCCCCGCCAGGCGCGAACGCAGCCCGGCCAAGGGAGGGTGGCCGGCGAGCTCTGCCACCACCCGCCCCAGGCGGTCGCCTAGCTGCTCGTCGCCGGCGAGAGCCTCGTGCGCGAGCTCTGCGGCAGCGCGGTGCTCTGAAGCTCGCGACAGGGCCTCTTGCTCTTGCGCGAGCCGGTCGTCCTCGTCGGGCGACGACAGCTTGGCCGCGTCTAGCTCGGCAAGCTGGAACTGAAGAAGCTCGATCTCTCTTTGGCGCTCAGAGGAACTACCGCCCGCCTCCGCCAACGCCTCTCCCACCTGCTTCAGGCGCTTCAAAGCTGCGTCCCGGCGGGCGCGTGCTGGTCCTGCGCCCGCGTAGGCGTCGAGCGCGTCGCGCTGCGCTCGGACTGACAACAGGGACTGGTGCTGGTGCTGGCCATGGAGGTCAACAAGGCCGCCGGCGAGCTCCGCTAGCGCGCCAGCGGTCCCCATGCGCCCGTCTATGTACGCCCGCGAGCGGCCTTCCCTCGGCACGACGCGCGACACAACGACCTCTTGGCCCGCCTCCTCGCTTGCGCCGACGACAAAGCGCCCCTCTACCACTGCCTCGGTGGCACCAGCGCGGACCAAGCCGGGGTCGGCGCGCCCTCCTAAGAGCAACCCGAGCGCCTCCACCACCAAGGTCTTGCCGGCGCCGGTCTCGCCCGAGACGGCTGTCATGCCCGGGCCAAACACGAGCGACAGGTCCTCGATGACACCGAGCTTGGCCACCCTCAGCTCGCAGAGCATCGCCGGCCCGCCTAGCGGTCGCTCAAGCGGAACTTGCTCTTGAGCACGGTCTCGAAGCTGCGCTCGCCGAAGCTCACCAGCAAGGCGTCGTGCGCCCCCGCACGGCAGACCACTCTCTCTCCCACCGCCACCTTGCCGCGCGCGTCGCCGTCTATCGCCAACTCGGCGTCCGCTCGTCCCTCGACCCGCAGGGCCACTTCGTCGGTACTGTCGAGCACCAAGCTCCGGTCGAACAACATGTGCGGCGAGACGGGCGTAACCACCAAGCAACGTAGCTTCGGCGAGACGATCGGCCCCCGGGCAGAAAAGTTGTAACCAGTGGAGCCGGTCGCGCTGGACACGATCATCGCGTCCGCCGCGTAGGAGAGGAACTGCCGGCCGGTGATCGCTACCCGGACGTGCACCGTGTGGGCGCTGGAGGGCCTCGAGAGCACCACGTCATTTATCGCTGTTGAGCGGGCCCGGGCCACCCGCGACCCTTCTGGCAGCACGAGGGTGTCTAGCGTCATGCGCCGCTCCAGCACGTAATCGCCAGCCAGGAAACGTTCTATGGCTGCGTGCAGCCCGTCGGGCTCAGCCGCCGTCAGGTACCCGAACCGGCCGAAGTTCACCCCCAGTACCGGCACGTCCCTGCCGACCACCATCGACACGGCGCGGAGCATTGTCCCGTCGCCACCGAGGCTCACCATCAAGTCCAAGCCGTCCAAGTCGAAGCCGTCGAGGCGCTGTGTGCCCTCGGGCGCGCTGGGCACCTCGGGGAACACATAGGCGGTGTGGCCCTGTCGCTCGAGCCACAGCACCGTCTCCTTGGCGATGTCTGTCGCTTGTGGCCGCTCGGCGTGAGGTGCGAAGCCGATCCTTGCCATGCTTAGCGCCTCCAAGCCCGCCGGGCAAGCTCGTCCAACCCAACCGAGACCGAAGGCTCGCCCGCGCGCAAGTGCAAGAAGAACTCGACGTTGCCGGCGGCACCTTCGAGCGGCGATACGCAGGCGCCCGCCAAGCCCGCGCCGACGGCAGCAAACGCTGCCGTAACCCGCTTGAGCGCCCCCGCCCACACTTCGGGGTCCCGCACCACTCCCTTGCCTCGGCTGACCGCAGCCCTGCCCGCCTCGAACTGGGGCTTCACCAACACGACGAGGTCTGCCCCCGGGAGCGCCAACCCCACCAGCGCGCTCGCTACGACCGTAAGGGAAATGAACGAGAGGTCTGCCACGACCAGGGGGAACCGCCGGCCCCCGAGGTCGCTCGGCTGAAGGCGGCGAACGTTCACGCCCTCCACGACCTCTACGCGGGGGTCTCGCCTGAGGCGCAGCAGCAACTGGCCCCGTCCCACGTCGACCGCCAAGACCCGGCGAGCTCCCCAAGCAAGGAGGCAATCGGTGAACCCCCCGGTGGACGCGCCGGCGTCGAGCGCCTCCTTCCCCGTGACGTTCACCCCGAAGCTCCCCAAGGCTGCTTCGAGTTTTTCCCCCCCACGGCTCGCGTAGCGGGGGAGGCCGGCGGTGACCACGATCGGCTCTGCGGGGCTCACCTGGCGCGACGCCTTTTCCGCCACGGCGCCCGCCACCAGCACCCGCGCCGAAGAAACGAGGGCTTCAGCCTCCCCACGGCTAGCTGCCAGCCCCCGGCTCACCAGCTCGACGTCGAGGCGCCGCCTCGCAGCAGCCAGCTCAGGACCGCTCCTGGCGCGTGGGGGCAGCCGGGGCACCTTTGCGGGGCCGCCGGGCCGCCGGGGCCGTGGCCCCAGCCGCCTTGCGGGAGACCGCAGCAGGCCTCCCCGCGAGGAAGTCCGGCCCGGCACCCGCTCCCCTGGCAGCACCCGCTCCCCTGGCGGCGGCGGCCCTCGTAGAGGCGCCGGCGGCAGCGGCACCAGCCCGTCCCCTGGCCGCCTTGGAGGCCGCGGGCGTCGCCTTAGAGGTACCCCTGGCCCTAGAGGTGCCCCTGCCAGCGCCGGGTGCCCCTGCTGCCTTGGCCGGCCGCGGCCCCTTGGCCGTCCCTGCCGACTTAGCTGTGCGCGTCGGCTTGCGCACGCCAGCGCTCGCACCGGGCGCACGACGGGCGGGCTCATTACTGGCTGACACCGGCGAAGCGGCACCACCTTCACCGCGCAGGTCGCTCTCGAGCCTCTCGAGGTCTCCAAAGACGACCGCGACCTCTCGCCGCAGGGCGTGGACGACGTCGGCTGCCGCCCGCCTCCCCTCCTCGACGAGCTCTTCAGCGCGGTGCCTCGCTTGCTCTCTCGCCCGGTCAGGGGGACTGAGGAGCTGCTCCGCGGCCCGCCTCGCCCGAGACGCTGCGAGGCCCATCAAAGCGACTGCTGCCTGGCCGGCACGGCGCAGGTCCTCATCTGCAGACATGGCCAGAGTTTACGGCACCCGCGCTGCGCGCTGGCCGGCCCTGCTCCTCCTCGGCGCCTTCCCCCGCTGCCGTTCGTCGAACTTCTGGCGCCGAAGTCCCTGAACGCCTTGGCGCTTGGTGGGCCCCTGCAGGCCTTTGTAAGGTCGCTGTTCGGGTAACAGCTCAAGGAGGGTAGCCCTATGAAAGTAACAGGCGTCCGTGTGCTTTCCTTCGACCTAGGAAAGCTGGAGAAGCCTTACCGGAACTCCATAATCACGACCAGCGCCAAGACCGTCACGTTCGTAGAAGTCGAGACCGACCAAGGAGAGGTGGGCCGGGCATTTGCGGCTGAGCGCGAGGCGCCCATGATCGAGGGCCCGGTCCGGGACCGCATCTTGGGCCAAGACCCGCTCAACGCGGCGAGGCTTTGGCATGCGATGTTCACTGGCTGGCGCAAGCCGGTCGTGAAGGGGGACGCGATCTCAGCCATCGGCTCCGTGGACAACGCTCTTTGGGACTTGAGGGGCAAGCTCCTCGGCTTGCCTGTTTACCGGCTCCTCGGCGGTTTCAAGGACCGGGTCCCCGCCTACGCTGCTGGTGGCTATTACGAAGAGGGCAAGGGCGTCGCCGGCTTGGTGGCAGAAATGGAGCGCTTCGTTGCGGCCGGCTACCGGGCCGTGAAGATGAAAGTGGGCGGGGCACCGTTCCGAGAGGACGTGGAGAGGGTGAAGGCCGTGCGGGAGGCCGTAGGGCCAGATATCTCCTTGATGGTGGACGCCAACAACGCTTGGGGGGCGGCAGAAGCGGTCCGCTTCGGCCGCGCCGTCGAGCGTTACGACATCACCTGGTTCGAGGAGCCGTGTTGGGCGGACGACCTAGCCGGAGCGGCCGAAGTCTGCCGAGCCCTCGATATCCCAGTGGCGAGCGGCGAGAACGAGTACACCCGTTGGGGCTGCCGCGACCTAGTCGAGCAGCGGGCTGCGGACATCGTCCAGGCAGACCCGCACACTGCAGGGGGCCTGACCGAGTGGGCACGTATCGCCGCTCTGGCGTCCGCGCACCATTTGCCCGTCGCCCCCCACGGCAACCATTGGCTGGGCGCACAAGCGGCCGCAGCCGTAGACAACGGGATGATCGTAGAGAGCTACGCCCGCCTCCAGGCCTGGCAGGACGACTTCTTCGCGCCTTGGGAGCTGGACGACGGAGAGCTGGTCCTGCCTTCGACCCCAGGTCTTGGCATCGAGGTCGACCTAGAGGCTCTGCGCAAAGCGGCGCGACCCGCCTAGGGGCTCCAGGACCAGGAAACGAATACCGGCGCGTCCCATGACGTGGGTGCCGGGCCCCCAAGAACTACGGCCGCCCCTGGGCGGCCGGCGCTGGCGCAGCCTCGGCGAGACGGTCTCGCGCCAAACGTGCCGAAGGAAGGGCGCGCAGCACCACGACTGCGGCCACGCAGGCGACCACCGCGGCGTACGTGTACGACCAGGAAGGCCCGAGGCCGTAAAGAAGGCCGAGGACAAGGTTGCCCACGAAAAGCCCGACGCTGCGCGCCGAGGAGAGCGCGCCAAAGCCTCTCCCGGCCAAGCGACCGGGCCGAAGAGCTGCCATGAGGGAGGGCTCCAGTGTCTCTACGACCCCGAGCGCAAAACCGAGCACTGCCACGCCCACCAGCAGTTCTGCGGTACCGGCACCAGTGGCGTACCCGGCGGCCAAAAAGACGGCACCGAGGCCCGCCATCAGGTACCCGAGGAAGCCGAGATTGGCGAACTGCGACGGGATGCCCGTCCCAAGCCTCCCGCCCAAGAGGTAGCCTGTGGCCGCCGAGACGGCCTGGAAGACTAAGAAGGCCGCGATCCCGTAGGCCAAGTGGCCGCCTCCCTGGGCGACGGTGAGAACAGGGAACCCGACGCTGTAGGAGGTGAACCCGTACAAGGCTGCGGCGGCTAAAAGCGCGCCCGCTGCGGGTAGCGGTTGCTCCCTGGCAGGCTTGCTGGCCGGAGCTTGTGCCCCGCCTGAGGTTGCACCTGCGGCCTGGCTCATGCCCACCGTCGTACCGGTGCGCGCTCGCGACAGCGGAGCCCCACCGGTGCGCGCTCGCGACAGTGAAAAGGTCGAGATGGCAAGGGGGACGACAGTTCCGAGGAAGATCCAACGGAACTCAACATGAGACAGGACAGCGACAAGGACGTAGACGCCAGCCAGGGCGCCGCCACCGACGTCGAGGGCATGGAGGAACCCAAAGGCCGCACTGCGGCTCGCCTCGTCGGGGACGGCCTCCACTAGCATCACCCGGCGCGAGGGGGTTCGCAGGTTGCGGGCCCACCAACCCCCAGTTAGCAGCCCGATCGCGGCCGCGGGCGACGCGGACAAGGCCGAAAAGGAGAGCAACGGTATAAAGGCGTTGCCGGCGAGGGCGAGCCGGCGGTGCCCGACGCGACCTCCGAGCCGCCCGCCCAGGTAGGAAAACAGCGCCCCGCCCCCATAGGAGAGCGCCGAAGCGAGGCCGAACTCCCAGACGGGTTCGTGCAGCGCGATGACGAGGAACAGAGGGAAGCCGGCGAGGACCGACTGGTAGCCAAGGTCGGCGAAGCACGCCGACAGGCTGATCGCCCAGACGTCGCGGTTGCGCCAACGAGGCGTGCTACGCGTCAAGCGCGCCGTCACCGGCACAGGCGCGAGAGCTGAGCTCTTGGCTCAGCAGCTCGCACAACTCGGCTCAGCGCGCCTCTGCGCCAGCGAGCGCACCTGGCTGGCGCCGGGCCTCCGCACCGGCTTCGCTCACGTAAAGCTGGGAAGCGAGCGCCGGCGTCACGGCCATGGCCGAACCGTTGACCGACAGGGTAAGAGTGCCGTCGGGGGCGCGGTCTTCCACCTCGGCCGTTGCCCCCGGCCGGAACCCGTGCGCGTCCAGGTACACAAGCGTTCCCCGGTCGAGCTCGACCGTTTCGGTGAGCCGCTCGAGACGGACCTGCTCGCCGGGCTCGGCGCCCGCAAGCAACCGCATCGGGGGGCTCTCGGCACCCGAACCAGGGATGGGGTTGCCGTGGGCGCAAGTGGCGGGGTTGCCGAGCAGGGCCACGATGTAGCGCTCGGCTTCGTCTGAGATCACGTGCTCCCAACGGTCCGCTTCCTCGTGCACGTCGGGCCAGGGCAGCCCGACGACGTCCGCGAGGAGCCGCTCTGCCAAGCGGTGCTTGCGCACCACCGCCTGAGCGAGGTCGCGGCCTTTGGCGGACAGGCGCAGCTCACGCTCGTCGGCTGCAAAGTACCCCTCTGACACGAGGCGCCTGACGGTCATGGTCACAGTCGGGCCCGAATGGCCGAGGCGCTCGGCAAGGCGCGCACGGATGACCGGGATGCCCTCCTCTTCGAGCTCGTAGGCTGTCTTCAGGTACTGCTCAACCGGCGGGTGGAAAGCATCTCGCACCCTTTCCAGGCTACCGCCGCTGCAGCCCGAACTTAGGTGCCTCTTGTGCAAGTTTATTAGCTAAGGCTAATCTCACTGGAGCGGTTAGAGTCACCTCATCCGAGTAGCAGGAGGACCGAAGACCATGGCAAAGGGTAAGCGAACTCGGCCGGCGCAGACACCTACGCGGGCTCGGGACTACTGGTACCGGCGCTTGCTGGCAACGGCGCTCGCTGGCGTTCTGGCAACGGCGCTCGCGGCCGTTGGGTGCCCAACGGCTCCAGCTGGGGCGTCAGGGACGAGAGCCGATGCCATAACCCTCTACAACGGCCAGCACCCTCAGCTCACCCAGGCCGAAGTCACAGCTTTCGAAAAGCAAACCGGCATCACGGTGCGCGTGCGGACCGACGACGGCGTCGTGCTAGCTGAGCAGATCCTAGAAGAAGGCGCGCGCTCGCCCGCTGACGTGTACCTTACTGAAAACTCACCCGAGCTCATGCTCCTAAGCCAGCACCACATGCTCGCCGAGCTCCCCAAAGAGCTCCTCGAGCAGGTCCCGGCCCGCTACGTCTCGCCGACTGGCAACTGGGCCGGGGTGGCTCTGCGGGTGAGCTGCCTCGTCTACGACCCTGAGCGCGTAAAAGCCAGCCAACTGCCTGCCCACCTCATTCAGCTCGCCGAGCCACGCTGGAAGGGCAAGGTCGCGATCGCCCCTACGGACTCGGACTTTTTGCCGCTGGTGGGCGGCGTCGTCGCCACCTATGGCAAGCAAGCGGCTCTGCGCTGGCTACAGGGGCTCAAGGCCAACGCCGTGCTGTACGCAGACGACGAGTCAGTCGTCGCAGCCGTCAACCGGGGCCAGGTCGCCCTCGGAGTTATCAACCAGTACTACTGGTACCGCTTGCGAGCCGAAGTCGGCCCCCGCAACATGCGCTCGAAGCTCTATTTCTTCCCTCGCAGAGACATCGGCGGCCTCGAGAACATATCGGGCGCAGCTGTGCTCGCCTCGTCTCGCCACAAGCAAGCGGCGGAGCGGTTCGTGGAGTTTTTGGTCTCCTCAAAGGGCCAGCGCATCTTGGCGGCAAGTGACGACTACGAGTACCCCGTCCGCCCCGGCGTCGCCCCCAACCCGGCGCTGCCTCCGCTTCGGGCCGTGAGGCCGGCGGTCTTGTCGGTGGTGAAGCTGGGCGACGACCTGCCTGCCGCGGCCCTGCTCCAGCAGGCCGGCCTCACCTAGGCCAGACGAGCATGACCAAGTTGCTGTGGGGGCGCCGGCGGCCACCCTTGGGCCTGGCAGCGACCAGCGTCTTGGTCGTCGCGCTGCTCGTCAGCCCCCTCGCTCTCATCGTGGCCCAGGCCGCCCAAGGTGGATGGGCCAAACTGTGGGCGGCACTCGACCGAGCGTTCGTGGCCAGCCTGCTGTGGAACACTGTCCGCCTGGCCCTCGCCGTGACGGCGCTCGCCGCTGCGCTCGGCACGTCCATGGCGTGGCTGACCGAACGGACCGCCCTCCCAGGCCGGCGAGCTTGGGCCGCGCTGCTCGTCGTCCCCATAGTCGTACCCGACTTCGTACTGGCGTGGACCTGGTCGTCGATGTTCCCCTCGGTCCACGGCTACTGGGGCTCGGTCTTGGTCATGACCCTTCACTTGTACCCGCTCGTCTATTTGCCCATGGCCGCTGCCTTCCGGGCGTCCGACCCCGGCCAGGAAGAAATAGCACGTGCTCTCGGGCTCACCCGCTGGCAGGCCTGGCTTAGAGTCAGCGTCCGCCAAGCGCGCTCCACCCTCCTCGGCGGGTCGCTGCTCGTGTGCCTGGCGCTGCTCGGCTACTACGGGGCTTTCGAGGACCTGCGCTACCAGACCTTCACCACGGCTATCTTCGGCGAGATCCAGACTCAGTTCTCCCCGCAAGTCGCTTCGTCGCTCTCGCTCGTGCTCGTCGGGCTGTCGGTCTTAGTGCTCGCCAGCGAGGCCGCCTTTTCTGAACGCGGCGTCCTGCGCCGTTCAGGGCCGATGGCCCAGCGCGCCCAGAGTCCTGCCGCGCTCGGCCGGGCCCGCCTGCCCGCCGTTTGTTCGGTGGCTGCGGTCGTGGCACCCGCCGTCGGGTTCCCGGTGTTCGTTGTGGTCTACTGGCTGTTCGCCGGCGGCTCCTCGGCTCTCCCCGCCGCCGTCTCGCTCGGCGCGGCGGCCGGCTACACGGCTCTTTACAGCGCGCTCGGCGCAGCGGTGGCAACGGTCCTCGCACTGCCCGTCTCGCTCCTTGCGACGCGCCACCCGAGCCGCTGGTCGCTCACCCTCCAACGCTCCACCTTCGCCGTCCAAGCGGTGCCCGGGATAGTAATCGCCCTAGCGCTTGTGTACGCGGCGAGCCATTTTATAGCTTTTGCCTACCAGAGCCCTGAACTGCTCGTGGCCGCCTACGCAGTCATGTTCTTCCCGCTCGGCCTCGTCGCAATGACGGCCTCGGTGGCACGAGCGTCGCCGCGCCTAGAAGAGGTGGGGCGGTCTTTGGGCAAGGGCCCTGTTACGGTCCGGCTCCAAGTGACCCTGCCGCTCGTCGCGCCGGGGTTGGCAGCCGCGTTCTGCTTCGTGTTCTTGTCGGCTGCGACCGAACTGACCGCTACCTTGCTGCTCGTCCCGACTGGGGTGCAGACGCTCGCCACGCAGTTTTGGGCCTACGCCGAGGAGGGTGCCTCCTTTGGGGCCGCCGCTCCTTACGCTGCGACGATGATGCTCATGTCGGTCGTGCCCGCTTACTTGCTCGGGCGGTTTTTCGACCGCAGCCTCGCCGCCGAGAAGGCGGGCGGGGCGCAGGTGCTGGGGGCGCTCACGTGAGCACTGTCCGCCTGAGCGGGATCTCGAAGTCCTACGGCCGCTTGCCGGTCCTAGCCGGCCTCGATTGCGAAGTGCCAGAAGGCGCTGTCGTCGCCGTCCTCGGCAAGTCAGGCAGCGGCAAGACCACCTTGCTGCGCCTGGTGGCCGGTTTTGAACGCCCCGACGAGGGGACGATCGAAATAGACGAGGACGTCGTGGACTCGGCCCAGCGCTTCGTCCCGCCTGAGCGCCGGCGGGTGGGCTATGTCGCCCAAGAGGGCAACCTTTTCCCCCACCTCACGGTAGAAAAGAATGTCGCGTTCGGGCTTTCCCGCGCCGAGCGCGCGGGGGGGCGAGCCGAGGAACTTCTCGCCCTGGTGGGCCTCGCCGACATGGGCAGGCGGTACCCGCACCAGCTCTCTGGCGGCCAGCAGCAGCGGGTGGCCCTCGCCCGTGCCCTCGCCCCGCGCCCCAGGGTCGTCCTGCTCGACGAGCCGTTCTCCTCGCTCGACGCCGGCCTGCGGGCCTCGCTTCGTTCAGATGTCATGCAGCTTCTCCGGGAGCAGCACGCGACGACCGTGTTCGTCACCCACGACCAGGAAGAGGCGCTCTCGGTCGCCGACCTAGTAGGGGTCATGGAGGGCGGCCGCATCCGCCAGTTCGCCGCCCCCGAAGACCTCTACGCACGCCCGCTCGACCGAACGGTCGCAGAGTTCGTGGGCGAGGCCAACATCTTGGCAGGCCACGTGAGCAGCGGCTGGGCCGACACGGCGTTGGGACGGCTGCGGGTGGCCGACGCCTTGCTCCCCAACTACGACGGCCCCGCCTCGGTGCTGGTACGGCCCGAGCAGATAACCCTGCGCCGGCCTGCGGGGTCGAGCGAGGAGCCGGCGGGCACGGTCCTACAGCGCGAGTTCTACGGCCACGATTGCCTCTTGGTCGTGGGCTTCGGGGCAACGCAGCTGCGCGTGCGCTGCCCGGGGCGCCCCCCAGCCGAAGTGGGCGAGAAGGTCGTCTTGTCGGCGAGCGGCGAAGTGGCGTGCTGGCCGGCACCGGGCTGAGAGGCACTTGGTCCCCATCACCCTCTGGGCGGCCCCCAGGGCCCCGCCGGCCCACAAGAGAGGCCTCTTGGTGCATGTTCAGGGCCCTTTGGCCCTAGAGGAGGACAGCGCATAGCGCCCATCCTGGGCAAGTGGCCAACGAGCACCTTGAAGACCACGAGCCGAGAACGCTGTTCATCTATGATTTCGTGGACCTTGCGCTCCCCTTGGAAGCCGCTCGAGGCTCCTTCGCCACTGGCGGTAAGTCCCTTGGGCCGCTCGCTTGCGCAGCCAGCCAGGACGCGAAG
>Ga0070737_10003539_pt1 | contig 16701 bp, 12 predicted proteins | sample Coa_R1_10_FD_66438 | JGI IMG/M metagenome (GOLD analysis project Ga0070737, IMG submission 66438) | Surface soil microbial communities from Centralia Pennsylvania, which are recovering from an underground coalmine fire - Coalmine... | ecosystem: Environmental > Terrestrial > Soil > Unclassified...
CCGAGTAGGGGTTGACCGGCAGCCGGACGGTATTGGCGCCCAGGTTTTCCTTGAACCCCACGAGGATGTCGTGGGCGATCTTGTAGGTCTGATCGGACGTGTACGAGGTGGACAGGCCGGAGGGGATAACCGGGTCGGAGGCGAAATTGTCCCGGATGTCAGCCCAGTTGACGCCGTGAAACTGTCCCGGGTCGAGGGGAACGGCTGCCGGGGCGCTCGACGGTGGCGCGGCGGGTGCGGCCATCGCCGATCCGGAGGCCGCGACCACCAGCCCCAGGGCTGCCCCGACCACACACGCTCCCCTGACCACGCGTCGGCAGCAACCGGTGGAGACGTTCTTCAGGTTCATGGCCTTTCCTCCCTGAGGCAGCAACCCCACCCTCAGTATGGTCATGGCCACCGAAGGCGCGCAACCCCCCAGGGCGCTGGGCCGACGGGCGCTAAACCGCCCTAAACAGCTCACCGGCCGCCTAAAGACGTGAGCAGCTGATTATGGGCGATCACCCGATGGCGCTCTCGTGACCCCGGCCTCACACTTGTCGTGACCGACGAGCCGGCCGGTGACAGGGCATCGCTCCTCTACGGCCCGGCTCCCTGCGTCGAAGTAGACGAATCCATTTACGAACCCATTCGCCCAGGGAGGGGCCCGCCGTGACCGCACTGCAACCACCGCCGTCTGTGATCCCCGCCGGCCGCCGCTGGCGGGCCGCTCGTTCGTTGGCCATCGGTGTGGCCGCCGTCATCCCGGCCGCCTGGCTCCTCACCGTCGCCAGCCCGGCCGTGGCCAGCGCGGCCGGCGCCGGCCCGGCCGTCGCCAGCCCGGCCATCTCCGGCCCTCCACCGGACCAGGCGTCGTTCGCCTTCAAGGGCGGGCAGGCCCAGATTTTCACCGTCCCGCCCGGCGTGAACGAAATCCACGTCACCGCAACCGGTGGATCCGGAGGCCTGGCCACTGACTTCGCCGGGGAGGACGAGACCTTCGCCGCGGGCGGCGACGGCGGCGTCGTCAGCGCCAACCTGGCCGTGACACCCGGCCAGGTGCTCACCGTCGACGTGGGCCAGCAGGGCGGCGACAGCGGCGTCTCGGACCCGTACGTCGGTGGGCTCGGCGGGGAGGCCAGCGGCAGCTCCGGGATGACCGGCGGAGCGGGTGGCAACGGAGTCCAGTACGAGGCGTCGGCGGGCGCCGGTGGCGGGGCCGGTACCGCCCTCTACAACCGAAGCGGTGCCCTCCTCCTGGCCGCCGGTGGTGGCGGCGGCGGTGGGGGGGCCAGCGGAGAGGGCGGCGCCGGGCTCAATGGCGGGGCCGGCGGCCAAGGCGACCAGGTGTCGGACCCCAACGGCGCCGGCAACGGCAGCCCGGGCGCCGGCGTGACCGGTGGCGCCCAGGGCGACTTCGGAGAGAACTTCAGCCCCAGCGGGGCGCCCGGCGAGGCCGGCGTGCAGTTCGGCGGGGCCGGCGGGGGCGGAGGAGGAGGGGTCCTCTACTCCAACCTGGGCTACTACGGCGGCGGTCTCGGCGGCTACGTCGGCTCGACCGCCGGCGGGGGCGGCGGGGGCGGCGGGGGCGGCACCTCCTTCGCCGAGGCCAGCGCCACGGGGGTCAGCTTCGGCCAGGCCGGCCCCGGCGACGGCAGCCTGGTTATCAGCTGGACCCCCTCGGACAACGTGACCCTTACGAACAACCTCGCCGGGCCGGCGGTCAACACCGGCCAGCCCGTCACCTTCACCGCCACCGTCGACACCAGCGGCGGGACCCCCTACGGCAGCGTCACCTTTTACAACGGGACGACGCCCATCGCCGGGTGCGTCGACGTGACGCTGAACGGGTCCGGGAACCAGGGGACGTCCTCCTGCACGCACGCCTTCTCCGATCCAGGCCGTCCCGACGTCAAGGCCGACTACTCCGGGGGCGGCGGCTTCCCGGCTGCGGACTCGGCCGCCGAAACGTTCCAGGTGGACGCCCCGGCCACCCTGCACGTGGCCACCGACGGCACCGACACCGGTAACTCCGGCTGCTCGACGGCCGATCCGTGCGCCACGCTCGCCCACGCTGTCAGCGAGGCCCTGGCCGGCGACACCATCTCCCTCGGCGCCGGGACCTTCCGCAGCGGCGAGGTCACCGTCGACAGCCCCCTCACCATCGAGGGCCGGGGAACCTCGACCGTCGTGGCGCCGCCGGCCGCCGGTCCCGATCCGACCGAGCTGCTCTTGTTGAATAGCGCAGACACGGTCAAGGACCTCACCGTGGCCCAACCCGCCCCGTCACCGTCCCACCCGTCGACCGACACCGACATCTTCGTCGGAGGAGGTCCGATCACCCTCGAGAGCGTCACGGTCACCGGCGCCACCTACGGCATCGCCCGGTCGGCCGGCGACCTCTCGGTCGAGCGCTCGACCCTGCGGGGGAGCTCGGTGGGCCTCTATACCTTCGGGTCAGGCTCCACCACGCTCAAGCAGTCGACGATCTCCGGCGCCCTGGGTGACGGGGTGCTCAGCGACGGGCCGGATCTCAGCGTGCAGGACACCACGATCACCGGCACCATCGGATCGGCGGCCAACGACCAGGGCTTCGGCATCGTCAGCGAGGCTCCGCTGAGCGTGCTGGACAGCACCATCGCCGGCAACCAGGGCGGCGGCGTGCTCAGCACCGACTCCGGCTCCGAGCCGATCGAGGAGGTTGTCGACTCCACCATCGGGCCCAACGGGGAGTACGGGCTCGTGACCGCTGACTCGGAGATCACCGTGGCCGGCTCCGTCCTCGCCGGCAACGGCAAGGCCGCCTGCCAGGGCCAGGTCAACGACCTCGGGTACAACCTGTCGAGCGACAAGACGTGCGGGTTTGCTGTTGCCCACCACGACCTGGCCGGCGTCAGCGCCGGGCTCGGGCCGCTCCGGGCCAACGGCGGCCCGACGGCCACCGAGGCACCGACTCCCACCAGCCGGGCCGTCCACCTCGTTCCCGCCGGGACGACCGTCACCATCGGATCCAACGCCGTCCCGCTCTGCGCCGGCACCGACCAGCGCGGCGTGTCCCGACCGGACCCGGCGGGCACGGCCTGCGACGCCGGCGCGGTGGAGCTGGCGCCGAGCACCACCACCCTCACCTCCACGCCCGGAGCTCCCATCTCGGGTCAGAGGGAGGCGCTGGTGGCCGACGTGACCGGCCACTCCGGCCTGCCCGTGCCAACCGGTACCGTCGCCTTCGAGCGGGGAGGTAAGCCCATCGCCGGCTGCGGAGCGGTCCGACTCACCGCCGACGGCAACGCCGGTCGGGCCACCTGCAAGACGATCCTGCCCGTCGGGACCGACCAGGTCACCGCCGCGGCGACGCCGAGCAACGGCTACTCCCTCTCCCGGGCGTCCCGTACCGTGCGGGTCAGCCGGGCCGCCACCGGGACCCGGTGATATCCATACCGACGGCACCGCCCGCCCTCACCACCGCTGCTGGGCCGCAAGCCGGCTGTGACCCAGCAGCGATGGGAGCTGGTTGAAGCTGAGGGTGGTGCGGTCGACGGGGGTGGTGGTGCCGATCGGGCCCCGATCGGGTCGATAGAAGCGCAACTCGCCGTTGGGTTCGCCGTGGGCCTGGAACCCCTTGGTGTGGAGCAGGCCGTGGTGGTGGCGGCAGAGGCTGAAGCCGTTGTCGATGTCGGTCTTGCCGTCGGGATCCCACGGTTGATGGTGGTGGAGATCGACGATCCGGTGCTGGCAGCCGGGGAACCGGCAGTGTCCGCCGTCGCGGACCAGGGCCGCCCGGCGTTGCGCGGTGTTCCATTTGCGGGTCCGGCGGGACTGGTACAGGGGCTGGCCGTCCTTGTAGTGGTGGACCACGATCGAGCAGTCACAGGCGACCCGGGCGGCTTCGTCGCCGGCGATCCGGGTCCCGTCGGGCAGGGTGGTGACCCCGTCCTGATCGACGACGACGTGCATCAGATAGCGGTCGGCCGCCACCGCCGCCTTGCCGGTATGAGCCGCCGCCGCCCTCGTCATGTCCATCAGCGCGGCGGCCCACACCGTCGGGGGCGGCGGGCTGTCCGCCGCTGCGGACTGGCCCACCCCCAAATCCTGTTCTACATCCGGCTCACTGCCCTCGACCTCGTCCAGGTCCTCCTCGTCGAGCGTTTCGTCGTCGAGCTCGTCCTCCTCGGGGTTGTCCGCCGTGGCGGACCGGCCGTACCGAGCCCGGCTGGCGAACAGGTTGATGGTGGCGAGCACCTCCGCGGCGTCGGTATCAGGAAGGATGCTCTCGATCTTGGTAAGGCCCTCCGCGTACTGGTAGATCCGCACGGAGGGTTGGATCCGCTCGCGGGGCGGCCGATCCTGATCCATGTAGCCCTGGTACTGACGGACCATCCGCTCTACATCCGTCAACGGGCAGTGCTCGGCCACCCTGAGGACGGCCAGGTCGACCTCCCGATCCGGGTCCATCATCCGGGCCATGACCCGGGCCGCCGAATACGAGATCCGCCCCTCCCGGAACGCGTCCGACAACGCCGGGCGGTGACGCAGGGCCCGAGCGACCTGCACCCTCTCGAAGGCGGTCGACCGAGCCATCCTGGCCCGGTGCATCAACCACTCGACGCAACTGTTTTGCCCGTCGATCTCCCACCCGGAGGCGGCGTCGAATTCGGCCAAGCGAAGCAGCCACCTGGCCATGCCCCGGTCCAAGATCTCAGAGTTTTCCAGCAACCACTCCGCGTCCGACACCAACGCCACGGCCGGCAACCTCCACGCGCGAACTCCAACCAGCAGCGAGAAGGTCCGGATCCCGGACCTCGAGGGAACGTCTGTTCGCAGCTTATCCGGACCCTGTGACAACCGGAACCCCGTGCCCGTCCGGGACCTCCTCACCGGGAGCCACCGGCCCCGGCGGGGTCCCCTCGCCGAAAGGCCGGCCGCCGAGCGCCTCCCGCCCGTGCGGGATGAGCCACCCGGACAGGTCGGGTCCGAGGGGCACGATGCCGCTGGGATTGATGCTGGTGTGGACCACGTAATAGTGCTTTTCGATGTCGTGAAAGTCGATGGTGTCGCCGAACCCCGGCGTCCGGAACAGGTCACGGGCGTACGCCCACAGGACGGGCAGCTCGCTCAGCTTCTGCCGGTTGCACTTGAAATGCCCGTGGTACACGGCGTCGAAGCGGGCCAGGGTGGTGAACAGGCGAACGTCGGCCTCGGTGATGGTGTCCCCGACCAGGTACCGCCGGCCGGCCAGGCGGTCGGTGAGCCAGTCGAGCCGCTCCCACAGGCGGCGGTAGGCCGCCTCGTAGGCCCGTTGGGAGTTGGCGAACCCGGCCTGGTACACGCCGTTGTTGACGTCTCGGTACACGAGCTCGGCCACCTCGTCGATCTCGTCACGGAGCTTCTCCGGGTACAGGTCGGGTGCACCACGGCGGTGAAATGCGGCCCACTCGGTTTCCAAGTCGAGCGTGATCCGGGCGTAGTCGTTGGTGACGACGGCACCGGTCGGGATGTCGACGATGGCGGGAACGGTGACGCCGCGGTCGTAACCGGGGGCGGCCTTTTCGTAGGCCTCGGCCAGCCGCTCGATGCCGAGCACCGGGTCCCGGCCGCCCGGATCGAGGTCGAAGCTCCAGCTGCGGGAGTCATGGGTCGGACCGGCGATCCCCATGGACAGGACCGGTTCGAGCCCGAGGAGGCGCCGGACAATGATGGCCCGGTTGGCCCACGGGCACGCCCGGGCCACCACCAGGCGGTAGCGGCCCGGCTCCACCGGCCAGCCCTCCCGGCCGTCGGCCGTGATGCGGGCGTTTAGATAGCGGGTGTCACGGACGAAGGTGCCGTCACCGCTCGTCGAGCTGCTCATGGTCCGACGCTACCGATCGGCGCCGCGTTCACCTGACCGCGACGGTCAGCCGGCCGGGACGGGCTCGGCCGTCCACTTGGCACCCCGGTCGGTGCTGCGGACGAGCGCGGGACCCTCGTGGGCGTTCAAACCGGTGGCCAAGCAGAGCTCGGCGCGGCCGGCACGGCGGAGGCGGCGCCGGCCGCGAGGAAAAGGGTGCCTGCGCCGGCGACAGCGGCGAGCAGGATGGCACGGGTCCGTCCAAATCGGCTCATCGCCCTAATGACGCCGCAAACCGGGCCCGGGTTCCAAGGACGTGGCCTGGCTACGGTGAACGGATCATTGGAGCTGGTCTGGGAGCTGCACTAGGAGTTTCCAAATGGTCAACGTCGGTGTCGTGATCTCAAACCCTCTGGCCGCCGATATGGGCCTCCCAGACGTTGGTCGCCTGGCCCGGTTGGCCGAGTCCGTCGGGCTGGACGGTCTCTGGGCCGAAGACGGGCTTTTCCACGAGGGCGCGACCGGGCTCGATCTCCCGTGCGTGCTGGCCGCGGCAGCCGGCGCCACGGAGCGGATCGAGGTCGGTTCGGCCATTTTTGTGCCTTCGTTGCGCAACCTCGTCTGGGCCCTCAAACAGGTCGCCACCTTGCAGCTCGTAGCCGCTGGCCGTCTTCGGCTCGGGGTCGCGCTCGGAGCGGCCGATGAGGACGAGTACCGCCTCGCCGGCCAAACCCGCTCGGGCCAGCGTCGCCGCACCGACGAATTCCTCCAGATCCTCTCCGCCGCGCGCGTGGGCGACGAGACACCCCTCCCTGCCCCCGCCCTGCTGCTCGGCACCGCGCTGCCGGTGCCGCCCATTTGGGTCGGCGGGACCTCGTCGGCCGCACTCCGCCGGGCCGCCCGCTTCGGTGATGGCTGGTTGTCCGGTTTGCAGACTCCCGCCGAGTTCAGGGCTTCGGCGGCCCGCTTGCGTCAGTTGGCCGACGAAGAGGGCCGGCCGAGCCCACTCACCGGCATTGTGCTCCACGTCGCCGTCGGTGCCTCCTCGTCCGCCGACCTGGCCGGACAGAGCGCGGCGGCCATGCAGGCGTTGTACGGCGTTCCTGCCCCTCGGGCCGAGGAGCTGGCCATCGGAGGCACGCCGCGAGAGGTGGCCGATCGGCTCGCCCCGTACGTCGCGGCCGGCGCCACCCAGTTCTGCTTGGTCAGCAGCGTCCTGCCCTGGTCCGAGTCCTGGCCTCGGCTGGCCGACGTCCGCCACGCGCTGGTTGGTGGCTAACCCTCGACTACTTGTCAGTCCTGACAGTTTGCGCCATACTGTCAGTCATGACAGATCTTTGGGAGGATTGGCTCACCCGCGCCGGGCGCCGCAGTGCCCGCCACCCCTGGCTGGTCATGGGCCTCTGGCTGCTGGTGCTGGCCGGCGCCATGTTGGGCCACCGGGCGTTGGGAGGCACCTATCAGGACGATTTCACCCTCCCGTCGTCGGCTGCCGGCCGGGGCGCCGCTCTCCTCCGGGCCCACGAGCCGGGCGCCGGCGGGCAGAGCGGCCAGCTCGTCTTCACCGTCGACCAGGGCACGCTGAGCGCCCACCGCTCAGCGCTCGAGCAGGCCGTCGGCCGGGTCGACCGCCTCCCGCACGTCCTCGCGGTCAGCGACCCGCTCACCCCGGCCACCACGTCGACCGACGGCCGGATCGCCTACGCCACCGTCCAGTTCAGGGTCAACCCCAAGTCCTACGGCGCGTCCTACATCGACCGGGTCGACTCGGCCGTCCAGCCGGCCCGGGCGGCCGGCGTCACTGTCGACTACGGCGGCGCCCTCGGCGAGGCGGCCCGGCCGGCCGGCAACGACGCCCGCTCCGAACTGATCGGCGTGGTGGTGGCGCTGCTCGTGCTGCTGGTCGGGTTCGGCAGCGTCTACGGCGCCGGCATCCCGCTGCTGTCGGCCGTCGTCGGGGCCATCGCCGGCATCGGCGTCCTCGGCATGGCGGCCGCAGCCACGACCTTCGCCACCGTCTCGCCGACGCTCGGGGTGATGCTCGGTCTCGGGGTCGGGATCGACTACGCCCTGTTTTTGGTCACCCGCCACCGCCAGCAGGTGATGGACGGCGCCGACCCGGTCGAGGCGGCGGCACGCACGGTCGGCACGAGCGGGCGTTCGGTCCTCGTCGCCGCTTCCACGGTGATCATCGCCGTGCTCGGGCTGTACGCCTCGGGCATCGGGTTCATCGGCAAGCTCGGCCTGGCGGCCAGCATCACCGTGGCCGTGGCCGCCCTCGGCGCCGTCACCCTGGTGCCCGCCCTCCTCGGACTGGCCGGGGCGGGCATCGACCGCCGCCGGGTCCGGCGCCGGCCGGTGGCGGAGGCGGCCGGCGAGCACCCGGGCTGGCAACGGTACGCAGAACGGGTGGGGGCCCATCCCTGGAGATTCCTGGCCGCAGGGATCGGGTTGCTCCTGGTCCTCGCCATCCCCGTCCTGTCCATGCACATCGGCCACGTCGACGACGGCGCCGACCCGCCCCGCTTCACCGACCGGCGGGCCTACGACGCCCTGACCGCCGGGTTCGGCGTCGGAGCCAACGGCCCGCTCCAGGTGGTCGTCGACCTCGGGCCGGCCGGCCACGACGGCACCCTCCCCCAGTCGCTGCGCACCGCCCTGCAACAGACGACCGACGTGGCGTCGGTGTCCCCGGTCACCCGGAGCGGCGACGGCGCCATCCTCACCGCCACCGTCATCCCCAAGACGGCGCCCCAGTCCACCGCCACCCTGCACCTCCTGCGCTCACTGCAGGACGGCACCCTTCCCCGGGCGCTCGGCTCGAGCGGCGCCACCGGATACGTCACCGGCTCCCTCGCCGGCCAGCTCGAATTCCGCGACCAGCTCGCCGACCGGTTGCCACTCGTCATCGCCACCGTCATCGCCGCCGCCTTTGTGCTCCTCCTCCTCAGCTTCCGCAGCCCCTTGCTGGCCCTCAAGGCGGGGCTGCTCAACCTGCTGTCGATCGGGGCGGCCTACGGGGTGCTGGTGGCCGTGTTCCAGTGGGGATGGGGCGGCCCGGCCCTCGGGGTCAACGGCACCGTGCCCATCGAGTCCTACGTCCCCATGATCATGTTCGCCATCGTCTTCGGCCTGTCGATGGATTACGAGGTCTTCCTGCTCAGCCGGGTCCGGGACGTCTGGAACCGCACCGGTGACAACCACCGGGCGGTGGCCGGCGGCCTGGCCGCCACGGCGCGGGTCATCACCGGCGCGGCGCTGATCATCACCAGCGTGTTCCTCGCCTTCCTGCTTTCGCCGGTGGTGGTGGTCAAGATGCTGGCCCTCGGGCTCGGCGTCAGCATCCTCGTCGACGCCACCGTCATCCGCCTGGTCGTCGTCCCCGCCACCATGTTCCTGCTCGGCCGGGCCAACTGGTGGACCCCCGGCTGGCTCCGCCACCTGCCCGATCTGCTCGAGCCGGTCGATCAACCCGAGCCGGCCGTGCCACCCGTGCGCGAGCCGGCGCCGGCCGCTCCGGCCACCGCCCTCAGCGGGTCGGCGCCACCGGGATGTGCAGGGTAGAGAAGGCCTGAATGATCAGGGTGGGCAGCTCCGGCAGGGGCCGTCCCTCCTCCTCGAGCTGGTGGCGCCACAACAGCACGGTGCGGAGGAGACCGAACACGGTCCGGGCCGAGAGCTGGGCCAGGAGCTCGACGTCCATCGGGTACCGCTGCCCCCACTGCCGCAGGCGCTCGCCGATGGCGACGGCCAGGCCCCGCTCCACCCGCAGGACGGCGGGGGCGATGGCCCGGTCGGTGACGTGGTCGGCCGGCGGTCCTTCGCTGAACAGCCACCACGGCGACCGCCGGCTGGAGAGCTGCACCGACGGGATCAGCTCGAGCACCGCCCGCCGGACCGCGGTCACCGGGTCCTCGCTCGGGGGCCGCTCGACGATGAGCTGCCGCAGCACGTCCACCCAGGCCAGGGCGTCGTCGAGGATCAGCTCCTGCTTCCCGGCGAAATACCGGAAAAACGTCCGCTCGGTCACGCCGGCCGCCTCGACGATGTCCCGAACGGTGGTCTTTTCGAAGCCGCGCTCGGCGAACAGCCGGTCGGCGGCCTCCTGCAGCGCCTGGCGGGTAGCCGCCTTGTGAGCCTCCCGCCGGCCCATCTCCTGCTGCTCCATCCCCGGCAATGTACCGGCTGTGACAAGCGCGACAGGCCGCCGATCCTCCCATATCTGTGCGATTCGCATGTAGTGTGGCGGTAATGCCGACGAACGGCGGTGGCCAGGCCCTCTTCCGCCTGGTCCGGTACTGGTCGAGGAGATGGCCCCGCCAGGCCGGGCCGGGCGACGACGACGCCCAGGTCGGTCACATCCTGATCCTCGAGGCCATCGCCGCCTCCGAGCGGGAAGGCGTGGCCGCCATCGCCGACGCCGCCGCCGAGCTCGGGCTCGACCGGTCCAACGCCAGCCGGATGCTCTCCGATGCGGTGGCCGCCGGCCTGGTCGCCAAGACCGCCGCCCCCGGCGACAATCGCCGGGCGGAGGTGCGGATCACCGAATCGGGGCGGGCCCTGCTCGGCGCGGCCCGCCGCTGGCAGGAAGAGACCTTCGCCCGCCTGACCGCCGACTGGCCGGAAGCGGAGGCGGGCCAGTTGGCCGCCTACCTCGTGCGGTTGGCGGAGCAGCAAATCACCCCGACAAAGGAGCAGCTGTGATCGTCCTCAACCACACCATCGTCGCCGTGTCCGACAAAGCACGGGGCGCCCGACTCCTCGCCGACCTGCTCGGCTTCGACGCCGACGCCGTCCGCCAGACCGGTCACTTTGCCGCCGTCCAGGTCAACGACGACCTGACCCTGGACTTCGACGACCGCCTCGGGGGCCGCCCGGGGCACTACGCCTTCCTCGTCGACGACGGGACCTTTGACCACGCCCTCGATTTCGCCAAGGCGAACGGCCTCGAGTGGGGCTCGGCTCCCCGGGCCACCGATTACGCCATCAACCACCACGGCGGCGGGCGAGGCGTCTACATCCGGGACCCAGACGGGATCGCCTACGAGTTTTTCACCGCCGTGCCGTCCTGAGGCCGGCGATCAACGGTCGGGCACGGGTTGCAACAGGCGGTGCGGCTCGCTGAGGGCCAGGGCCACGGGGTCGCGGCGACCGGTCCGCCGCCGCGGCTCGGTGATGATGTCCTCAGGTCCGGGCACCAGGCCGCAGCGCGGGCAGGACCCGCCGTCGTCGAGGGGAGTGCCGCAGTCGGCGTGCAGGAACGATCGGCGGCTGCCCTTACGGTGGTGTTCGCCCCAGACCAGCAAGGCGTGGACGACCGGCCACAGATCCTTGCCGGCCTCGGTGAGCTCGTAGAGGTGCCGCGCGCGGTGGTCGGGATCCGGGAGCCGCTGGAGGACGCCCTCCTCGACGAGCCCGTTGAGCCGGTCCGACAGCATGGCCTTGGGAATGTCGAGGTGGGCCTGGAAATCGTTGAACCGGCGGACGCCGTAAAGGGCGTCGCGCACGATGAGGAGGGTCCAGCGCTCGCCGATCACCTCGAGCGAGCGGGCCAGCGAGCAGTCCTGGCCTTGGTAATCCTTACCGAGCACGAGGCCAGTTTAGCCCGCTAAGGGTTCAATAAGCAGACTGCTCTACCGGAAATCGCGGGACTTGATGGCACCGACCCGCATGGGCAGGCGGTCGATGCGGGCGGCGACGATGTTGATCACGCCCTCGACCCGCTCGAGCTGCCCTTGGATCAGCAGGGCCGGCTCGGCTTGGGCAACCCGGCGGTACCGCTGCCAGACCTGACGGTGGCAGACGATGTTGATCAGGCCGGTCTCGTCCTCCAGGTTGAGGAACGTGATCCCCTGCGCCGTCGCCGGCCGCTGGCGGTGGGTGACCACCCCGGCGACCCGCACCCGCCGCCCGGCCGGCACCCGGGCCAGGCCGGCCGCGGTGACCACGCCGAGGCCGTCCAGCTCCTCCCGGACGAACTCCGTCGGGTAGCGGTCGGCCGACAGCCCGGTGGCCCACAGGTCGGCCCGGTTGCGCTCGGCCGGGTCCATGGCCGGCAGCGACGGCGGGGTGGCCCCGGTGACCAGGCCGGCCAGCCGGGCCGACTTGACCGCCGGCGGCGAGCCCCCTTGCCCCACCCCGAGGTCGGGGCCGGCCTGGGCCAGCGCGCCGGCCGCCCACAGGGCCTCCCGCCGGTCGAGGCCGAAGCAGCCGAGGGCGCCGGCGGTGGCCAGGGCCTCGGCCTGCGGGGTGGTCAGCCCGCCCCGGCGGACCACGTCCTCCATGTCGGCGTACGGGGCGCCGGCGGCCAGCCGCTGGGCCAGTTCCTTGCCGATGTGGCGCACGTAGGACAACCCGAGCCGCACCGCCGCTCCACCGGTGGAGGCCGGGTCGGGCACGAGGAGCGAATCGGCGGCGCTGGCGTTGACGTCGGGCCCGAGCACCACCACCCCGTGGCGGCGGGCGTCGTTGACGATGGTCTGGGGCGACCAGAAGCCCATCGGCTGGCCGTCCAGCAGCCCCGCGGTAAAGGCGGCCGGGTAATGCAATTTGAGCCAGGCCGACGAGTACACCAGGTAGGCGAAGCTGACCGCGTGGCTCTCGGGAAAACCGAAATTGGCGAAGGCCAGCAATTTTTCGTACACCTGGTCGGCCACGTCGCCGCCGATCCCCCGCTCCGCCATCCCCGAATACAGCCGGGCTTTGAGCGCTTCCATCCGCTCCACGCTGCGTTTGGAGCCCATGGCCTGCCGGAGCTGGTCGGCCTCGCCGGCGCTGAACCCGGCCACGTCGATGGCCATCTGCATCAATTGCTCCTGGAACAGCGGCACGCCGAGCGTCTTCTCGAGGCTGGGCTTCAAGAGCGGGTGGAGGTAGGTGGGCTCCTCCTGGCCGTTGCGGCGGCGGATATACGGGTGCACCGAGCCGCCCTGGATCGGCCCCGGCCGGATCAGGGCCACCTCGACCACCAGGTCGTAAAATTCCCGCGGTTTGAGCCGGGGCAGGGTCGCCATTTGGGCTCGGCTCTCCACCTGGAACACCCCGACCGAGTCGGCCGCGGCCAGCATCCGGTACACCTCGTCCTCCTGGGGCAGCCCGGCCAGGTCGATGTCGACCCCGTGGAAGGCCCGCGCGTGGTCGACGGTGGCGTGGAGCACGGTCAGCATCCCGAGGCCGAGCAGGTCGAACTTGACCAGGCCGGCCACCGCGCAGTCGTCCTTGTCCCACTGGAGGACGCTGCGGTCGGCCATGCGGCCCCACTCCACCGGGCAGACCTCGGAGACGGGACGGTCGCAGAGGACCATGCCCCCCGAGTGGATGCCGAGATGGCGGGGAAAGTTGGCCACTTCGCCGGCCAGCGCCAACACCGGGCCCGGAATCTCGTGATCCTCGAGCGCCGCCGTCGCGGCAAGCGGACCCCACGCGTCGACCTGCTTGGACCAGGCATCCAGCTGGCCGGGCGCGGCGCCCAGGGCCTTGCCCATGTCTCGGATCGACGAACGGGGCCGGTAGGTGATCACGTTGGCCACCTGGGCCGCGCACCCCCGCCCGTAGCGGGTGTAGACGTACTGGATGGCCTCCTCCCGCCGCCCGGCCTCGATGTCGAGGTCGATGTCGGGCGGCCCGTCCCGCTCCGGGCTGAGGAACCGCTCGAACAACAAATCCAACCGCACGGCGTCGGCCTTGGTGATGCCCAGGGCAAAGCAGACGGCCGAATTGGCGGCCGAGCCCCGGCCCTGGCAATAGATGTCGTGGTCCCGGCAAAACTTGACGATGTCCCAGACGATGAGGAAATACCCGGCGAAACCGAGCTGCTCGATCAGGTTGAGCTCGTGGTCGATCTGGGCCCACGCCCGGGGGTGCTCGGGCGCGTGGCGGGGCCCGTACCGCCGGACGGCCCCCTCCTCGGTCAGGCGCCGCAGCAGGCCCATCTCGTCGAGACCGGGCGGCGTGGGGTACGGCGGCAGCCTCGGGGCGATCAGCTGCAGGTCGAAGGCGCAGGCCCGGCCCAGTTCGGCCGCGGCCTCGACCACACCGGGGTAGCGGGCGAAACGGCGGGCCTGTTCGGCGCCGCTGCGCAGGTAGGCCGCCCCGGAGCCGGGCAGCCAGCCGTCCATGTCGTCCAGGCTGCGCCGGGCCCGCACCGCGGCCAGGGCCGAGGCCAGCCGGCGCCGGTCGGGCCGGTGGTAGTGGACGTTGTTGGTGGCCACCAGCATGGCCCCGGCCCGGTCGGCGACGGTCACCAGGGCGTCGTTGCGGGCCGAGTCCAGCGGGTCGCCGTGGTCCCACAGCTCCACCACCACGTTGCCGGCCCCGAACCCCCGCTGCAGCCGGGCCAGCTCGGCCGCCGCCCGGGCCGGGCCCTCCTCGACCAGCGCCCGCGGGACGGCCCCCTTGCGGCAGCCGGTCAGGACCACCCAGTGGTCCGCGCCCGCATCCACGGGTGCACCCACCTCCGGCCTCCTTTCCCCAGAGCCGGCCGGACCGTGATCGACGGGAGCCCCGCACCCGATGGCGGCCAGGCGGTCCAGGTCAATGGTCGGGCGGCCCTTTTCGCCGCCCCGCAGCTGGGCGAGCGTGACAGCCCGGCACAGGCGGGCGTAGCCGATCGGGTCACGGGCCAGGATCACCACGTGCGAGCCCTCCGGGTCGGCCACCCCCTGCTGCAGTCGGGTCAGGTCCAGGGTCAGCTCGGCGCCCAGCACCGTCGGCACCCCGATCTTGTCGGCCGCCTCGGCGAAGCGCACCGCCCCGTACAGGCCGTCGTGGTCGGTAAGGGCCAGCGCCTCGAGCCCCAGCCGGGCCGCCTCCTCCACCAGCTCCTCCGGGTGCGAGGCCCCGTCCAGGAAGCTGAAGTTGGAGTGGCAGTGCAGCTCGGCGTACGGGACGGTGGCCGCCGACCGGCGCCGGCGGGTGAGGTCGGCCGGGGGGACGTACGCTCCCCGCTTGTAGGACCAGGCCGGGCTGTCCCCGCCGTCACCCTCCGACGGCGCCGGCCGGGCGCGACCTGACAGCCTGGCTTCCAGCTCCTTCCAGGGCATCGACGGGTTGTTGAAGCCCATGGCCCCACCGTAATCGAACAAGTGTTCGATGCCAAGCGTGGCCGGGGGTCGTATCCTGCCCGGGCATGACCGACTGGTCGACGCTCGCCTCGCTGGCCACCGCGGCCGGCACCCTGGTGCTGGCGGTGGCCACCTTCTCCTCGGTGCGCTCGGCCAACCGCAGCGCCCGGGTCGCCGAGCAGGCCTTCCGGGTGGCCCTCCGACCGGTGCTGGCCCCCAGCCGGCCGGGCGACCCGACGCAGAAGATCATGTTCGCCGACCGCCACTGGGCCCGGCTCGAGGGCGGGGCCGGCGTCCTCGACGTCACCCCCGACGCCATCTACCTGCCTGCTGATCCCGCCCGGCGACGTGAGCTTCTGGCAGGGCGCCCTCCGCGACCCGACCGACCCCCTGTTCGAAGCGGTGGCCCAGGGCATCAAGGCGGGGGCGATCGGCGTCGACCTGCTCTACGCCGACCACGAGGGTGGCCAGGAGGCCATGAGCCGGTTCGCCGTCGTCCGGACCGGCGAGGACCGGTGGTGGGTGTCCATGGCCCGCCACCACGCGGTGGCCCTGCCGTGACCCGACCTTTACCTTCCTCTAACCCGCAGACCGCCTACGGGATGATTGGGCCTTATCCTGGAGGCGGATCCTGCTCCCGGCGGCCCGGAACGGGCCCGGCCATCGGCTAGAAACGGCACCCATGCTGGCCTTCCTGTCTTCCAACGGTTTCATCACCTCGGGGGGCTACCTCGCCATCTTCGTGCTGTGCGTCGCCCAGTCGTGCTGCATCCCGACCTCGTCGGAGCTCACGATGGGCCTGGCCGGCGTGCTGGCCGCCCAGGGCAAGCTGAGCCTGCCCGGCGTGATCATCGTCGGCGTCGTCGGTGAGCTGATCGGCGCCGTCATCGCCTGGTGGATCGGGCGGGTCGGCGGCCGGCCCTTCGTGACCCGCTGGGGCCGGTACGTGCTCATCACGAGAACAGACCTCAACCGGGCCGAGGCCTGGTACAACCGCCACCGCCGGGGCGGCGTGTTCATCGGGCGGGTGCTGCCCGTGATCCGTTCGTTCGTGGCCATCGTCGCCGGGATCTCCGAGGTCCCGATCACCCCGTTCGTGATCTTCACCGCCCTCGGCAGCCTGGTCTGGCTCGGGCTGATGGCCGGCATCGGCTACAGCGTCGGCTCCAACTACAAGTCGATCACCAAGGGCTTCAGCGACGTCGGCTACGTGCTGGTGGTGATCGTGGTCATCGCGGTGGCGGTGCTGTTCGTCCACCGGCTGCGCACCTACCGGCACCTGCGGGAGATGGAGGACCGCGAGGACGCCCTGGCCGACGCGGCCGCCGGCGGAGCGGTGGCGGCGCGCGTTGAGGCCGGGGGCGCGGGCTCGGCTGGGGGTGCGGCCGGAGGCAGCCGGTCGGCCGGCGGGGAGGGACGCCTGAGCCGGGCCGTCGCCGCCCGCCAGGCCGAGCGGGCGTCGGCGGCCGCCGGCGGCGGGGCGGCGTTTACCCCTGACAGCCGCATCGACCGGGCCGCGGCTGCTCGGCACGCGGCCCGCGGGCGGTCCGGCCGGTCCGGGCGGTCCGGGACCGGCGCCGACCCGGGCGCCGGCGGTGCCGGCGGTGCCGGCGGTTCCACGGGTTCCCGGCAGGGTCCGCTCCCCCGCCAGTACGGCGAGCCGGCCGACCCGGCCCGCGACCCCCGGCAGTCCGGGCCCCAACACCGCAAGCGCTGAGCCGGCGGCCGCTCGGGCCGCTCGGGCCGCCCCTCACCGGCTACCCCGCCGGCTGGCTCGCCGTCATCTCGAGAGCTGTCCCATCTGGTGTACATCCAGGCGAGACCTGTCGCGTT
>Ga0070737_10003540_pt1 | contig 16699 bp, 16 predicted proteins | sample Coa_R1_10_FD_66438 | JGI IMG/M metagenome (GOLD analysis project Ga0070737, IMG submission 66438) | Surface soil microbial communities from Centralia Pennsylvania, which are recovering from an underground coalmine fire - Coalmine... | ecosystem: Environmental > Terrestrial > Soil > Unclassified...
GAGGTCGCAGAGCAGATTGAACTTGCGCAGCAATTGTACGGCACCGGCGAACGTGCTGCACGCGCCGGCTACCGCGGCGCAGCGCTCCCGCCAAGATCACCATCGCCGCGCGACCCGATAGCCATCGCGCGGGATCTGCACGCTGCGAGCGGCCACCTGGCCGACCTCGCCGAATTGATCGGCGCCGAACACTTCGACGCGGCAACGCTCACGAACGCTGATGCCTTGCTGGTCGGTGCCGGCCGGCTGATCTGCGAGCTGCGGGCGAGGGGAACGGTATGAAGCCGAGCGCCCTCGCATCGGTTTTCAGGCGCTCCGCCAGCGACAAGGGCGGACCCCATGAAGGCACCCGCGCGCGCTACCTCAAAAGAGGCATGACCCATGACATGGCTGACCTGCTGGTCACGCTGGCCAAGATTCTCGACATGCCGCGCGAGGAACGGCATACCACGCCAGCGGGGCGCTCGCTATGGATCAAGTACATGGCGGGCTGCGCGATGGTCGACGCCGACTTCGAAGCCTTCGCACGGAACAAGGCGTTCGAGGAATTCTGGAGCGAATTGAAGCGCCTCGCCGCGCTGGTCACTGAACCCGGGGCGCCGGTATGAGTCAGGTCCCTGCTGACGTCTTCCGCCTTGATGCCGACGAGCCGCCATCAAAGGGCGTCCACAAGTTCGAGACCTTGGCCGCGGCGTGCTGCGATCCGCACCTGACCCGCGCGGACGTGGCAGTCCTGGCCGTGATCCTGCAGCACGGGAATTCGCGCTCGGGCCTCGCGTGGCCCGGCATCAATCGGATTGCCGAGCAGGCGAAACTGCATCGGGTGAGTGTTGTACACGCGGTTTCGAGATTGGAAGCCGCCGGCTGGATTCAGGTGGATCGAGCTGAGCGCGGGAAGTCGAATCGATACCGACCCATCTTCAGAAGTAGTAGCGCCAGCGCTACTAGTAGCCCGCGCGCTACTAGTAGCCGCAGCGCTACCGGGGTAGTAGCGCCAGCGCTACTTGGGGTAGTAGCGCCAGCGCTACCCGAACCCCGTAAAAGAGAACCCCGTAAGAACGAACCCCGTATGTCTCGCGCAAAAAGCGCGCTCGACAGTCGGTTTGCTGACCTGTGGGCGATCTACCCGAAACGGGTAGCGAAGCAGTCTGCGGAGAAAGCTTTCCGGAAACTTAAACCGGACGAGATCGAAGCCGCCCTCGCTGACGTGAAGCTCCGTGTCGCTGGCGAATGGAACGGCAAGGATCCGCAATACATCCCGAACCCAGCGACCTACCTGAACGGCCGGCGGTGGAACGACGAGCCGCAGCGCGGCAAGCCCGGAACGAACTTCAAGACGGCCGCGTACGACGTGCCGGATTACCTGGCGGGTGCGATATGACCAACACAGCGACCGTCGAGCGGCGCGAGTGTGCGAAGCATGGCGCGTACGACGCGACCCTCACGCCTGCACCGTTCGCAGGAATCGGGCCGTTCTGCTCCGGCTGCCCCGAATGCGCGCGCGAAGAGGAGACACGTGAGCGCGAACGACGGGCCCTCGAAAAGGCCAAGTGGCGCGCGGAGCGTGTCGCGAGCCTTCGGCGCGACTCGGGAATCCCGACACGTTTCGCAGAGGCTGCCTTCACCCTTACGGGTGGCGAGACCCCGGAAACCATCAAGGCGATCCGGACGGCCGAGCGCTTCGCCGATGACTTCCGCGCGATGCACGATGAGGGCAAGTGCCTTGTCCTCGTGGGGCCGCCAGGCACGGGCAAAACGCACATCGCCGCGGCCGTTGCCAACCGGGTGATGGAGAAACACGTTCAGGCCACCCAATACGCGACCGTTGCAGGCCTCGCCAGAGCGACGCGCGCAGCCTTCCGCAAGGACAGCGAGGAATCGGAAGCCGGCCTGTTCGAACGCTACGCGGGCGCGTCGCTGACGATCCTGGACGAGCTCGGCGCCGGATCCTCGCAGCACGAGCGCGACTTGCTGTTTGGCCTCATCGACGCGCGGTACGCCGAGGAGCTCCCGATGATCCTCATTTCGAACCTGCCGCCCGCTGACCTCGAGCGCTACATCGGCGAGCGGGCATTCGACCGGCTGATCGAGGCGGCGGTGTTCCTGCCGATGACCGGCAGCAGTCGGCGCAGGAAGGTCAATCCCGACACCAAGCGCAGAGCGGAGGCGTTCCGAGCGAACGGCAAGAACCATGATTGACGCGCTGCTCACCGGCAAGTTGGCGGCCAACCCCGAGGCCCGCACCGCGAGCAACGGCAACCGCTACTGCACCGCGCGGGTATGGGTGAGCACGGGCGCGGAAGATCACCTCTCGGTGATGGTGATCGCCTTCGATCCCGACACCGTGGCCGGCCTGCTGGCGCTTGCGAAAGATGAAACTGTCGCGCTCGCCGGCGAATTCACGCCGAAGGTCTGGACGGACAGGGACGGCAACGCCAAGCCCTCCGCCGACATGAAGGCACACGCATTGCTGACCCCGTACCACGTCACCCGCAAACGGCAGGCGATGGCCAGCCAGGAGACAACCGCATGAATATCGTGGAGGCTTTTTTCATCACGCTCAGCATGGACACGAGCGACTACGAGAAGAAACAGAAGCAGGTCACGACTTCGCTGAAGAAGTTTGGCGAGGCCTCGGACAAACAAACCAAGGTCATCGCGGAGGGCGCCAAGAAAGCGGCGAGCGCCTTTTCCGCGCTGAAGATCGAGATCCTGGGCGCGATCGCCGCCTATGGCCTGGGCGATGGCATCAAGGGGTTCATCGAATCCAACGTCACTGGCAACGCCGCCTTGGGGCGTCAGGCAGCGATGCTCAAGATGTCAGCCGCCGACTTGAAGGCGTGGGGTTACGCGGCGCAGTCCGTGGGCGGCAAAGCAGAGGACGCGACGAACGCCCTGCAGTCGGTGGCCGCGGGGTTCGCCGAAGCCAGGAACAAAGGCAGCTCTCCGCTGATTCAGGCGTCGTGGCGGTACGGTTTCGCGGTATCAGATGATCCGGTGCAAACGCTGCTGAGTCTCAGCCGCCGCATGGCGGAAGCGGCAAAAAAGTACGGACCACAGCAAGCGTTGCAGATCGCCGACGCAGCTGGAGTCAACGACTGGTACGCGCAACAGTTGCTCATGCTTGGGCCCGACCGGCTTGAAAAGTTAGTGGCGCATTACCGCAAGCGCACTGGCCATGTCGACACGAAGGACGCGATCGCGTTCCAGGGAACCCTGACCGACATCCGCGCCGACATCGGCAACCTAAGAGACGATCTCTTTGCGAAGATGGCGCCGGCGATGGAGGTGTTCGCCAAAAAGTTCGAAGCCTTCCTGGACAAGATCACGCCCAAGCTCGAGGCCTTGGTCGAGCGCTTCGGCAAATGGCTTGAGAGCATCGATTGGAACAAGGTAGCGAGCAAGGTGGAGGAGCTCTTCAGGCAACTGCAGCAGATCATCAAGGCACTGGGCGGCGTGAAAGGCATCCTGATCGAGATCGCTGCCATCAAGGCGTTTTCGTGGATGGCCGGCGTTGCGGGATACGTGATCCAGCTGCGCGCACTGGCCAAGGCCATTGGTGCCGCTAGGCTGGCTGCCGCTGCAGCCGGTGCGAGTGGTACGGTGGCTTCGGCAGCAGAAGGCGCGGTCGCAACCCGTGCGGGTGGTTTCCTAGCAACCCTGTTCGGCGCTAGCACAGCATCCCTCTTGGTCGGCGCCGGGGCATTGGTGTACAGCAAGGGCACGGGCGGAAGGCGCCGCGCGGACGGCACCTACGAGGACGAGATTTCCAGTGCGCAACTGGCGGCCACGGCAAATGCGGCGCGGGCACTGGAAGCCAAGCACCGCGCACAGGCGATGGCGTACTTCACCTCGCAAGGCTGGACGCCGCAGCAGGCGGCTGGGATCGTCGCAAATCTCACTGCGGAAAGCGGACTGCGCACGAACGCATACGGCGACAACGGGCAGGCGTACGGACTTGCGCAATGGCACAAGGATCGCCAGCGAGCCTTCGAAAAGTTCACCGGCCGGCCGATTCAGGGATCTTCGTTCGCCCAGCAGCTCGCGTTCGTGAATCACGAACTGCAGACCAGCGAGAAGCGCGCCGGCGATTGGCTGAAGCGTGCCGGCAATGCCTACATGGCCGGGGCCCTGGTTTCGTTGATGTATGAGCGGCCGGCTGGCGGCCAGGTCGAGGCAGAGCGCCGCGCACGTATGGCACAGATGATGTCGAATGCCTACGTCGGCGCGCAGCCTGAGATCGCGAAGGCCAAGTCTTCCACCACGACCAACACCGTTACGATCAACGGGATGACGGTCAACACCCAAGCCACGGACGCGAATGGCGTAGCCAAGGGGATGAAAAGAGCTCTCCTCGGCAATCCGCTGATCGCTGGATCCGTGGGGGTGCTGCACTGACACAGGAACGAAATCATGAGCTTCAAAAGACGTGGACTTAGCTACACGATCGAATTGAACCAAGGCGGCCTCGCGGACAGCAGCGACCAAGCCACATTCGACAACGGCGCGGATAAGTTGACCATCACGGGCATTCGCAGCGTCGCATCTATCCAGTCCGTGATCGGTGGCAATACGCCGGCTGGCAGCCAAGCCCTGTTGCAACTCTGGGGCATGAAACCCTCCGACATGGCGCAGCTCTCCACGCTGGGGTTCAATCCAGAAAAGTGGAACAAAAACAAGATCACCGTGTTCGCTTATGACCTCGATAATGAGAACAGCAAAGTCCAGGTGTTCTCCGGCGGCATCTTCGTCGCCAGGATCAACTACAACGCGATGCCGGACGTCTCGCTGGAGCTCGAATGCCACGCGACCATCAGTGAGCAGATGCAGGCGATCGACGGTACCAGCGTGCAGGGCTCCGGCGACGTCGCGACGATGCTGCAGGGCATATGCGCGGCCTGCAATCCGCCGCTGACCTTCGTCAATCACGGCGTTTCGGCAAGCCTCGCGAATCCGGCCTATGCGGGTTCCGCGTTCGATCAGATCACCGGCATTTGTTGCGATGCGGCGGTGCCCCACACGTTGGAGGGCGGCACGCTGACGACATGGCCAATAGGCACCAACGTCGATGGCGTGGTCATCGAAACCAGCCCCGACAACGGCATGGTCGGTTATCCCGAATACACTCGGATGGGAATCGACGTCACGATGGAATTCAACCCGGAAGTGCAGCGCGGCCGGCAACTCCAGATCCTGCCCGTGAATTCCAGAAACCCGCTGCCGATCCCCGGTGTTCCAGGAACCTACTGGATCAACATCGTGGAGCACGAACTGTCGTCCGAAATGCCGGACGGCCCTTGGTTCACGCGCGCTAGCGTGAGCAAAACACAGATAAATGCACGCAACTGATGGCCCGGTTATCGCAAACGGCGGTACACAAAGTGAACGGGAGGCGCGCGCCGAATCTGACTCCACGCCAGCAGCGCTTCGTCGGCGAGTACCTGATCGACCTCAACGCCACGCAGGCGGCGATCCGGGCCCGGTACAGCGCGAAAACTGCCGAAGTGCAGGGTCCGCGCCTGTTAGGGAATGTTCGGGTTGCCGCGGCCATCAAGATTGCACAGGCCAAACGCGCAGAGATGCTGGAACTCACGGCGGCATCCATCACGAAGCACCTGATGGCCATCGCGGATACGGCCGAGGCAGAGGGGAGCGTCAGCGGCCTCAATGTGGCCCGGCAAGCCCTGATGGACGTGGCGAAGCTCAATGGCCTGATCGTGGAGACGCACGAAACCATCGTCCGTAGCCCAGAGGAACGCGCGGCACGCCTTGCCGAGTTGCGGGCTGAGCGCGAGCGTCTCAGACAGGTGCACTGAAGCTTTCGGTGTGGTTCGCAACTGAAATCCAAAGTAGAGGACAAACAGAAATGGCTGGCACAGGTAGACCGAAGACGGGCGGGCGCAAGAAGGGCACCCCGAACAAGGCGACCGCCAAACGTGAGGCCGAGATTGCCGCATCCGGACTCACACCGCTGGATTACATGCTCAAAGTCATGCGCAATCCACGGGAAGACAAGGACCGCCGGCTGGATGCCGCGGGCAAGGCCGCGCAATATGTTCACCCGAAGCTCGCAGCGATCACGCACAAGGGCGACGCCAAAGCGCCTGTGACGATTGTCGACATGGACGCGAAGCAGTTCGAAGCGATCGCGCGAAAGATTGCACAGGAAATCTGATCCGCTCGAGCCAATGGCGGCAGCGTAGGCCTGCGTCGGCACGATCGATGCTTGGCTTCGGTGAATCCCAAAGGGGGAATCTACATGGCTCTGATCAATTGCCCTGACTGCGGAACGGAAGTCAGCGATGCTGCGGCCGCTTGTCCGAAGTGCGCGCGGCCGATCACACCGGCGGCGACGCCGATGGAATCTGACCGTCCAGCCCAGAAAAGGAGGGGCGCCGGCGCGGGATTTACGTTGGTGGTGCTCATCGCACTTGGCGTCTGGATTTACTATCAGGCGAACGCCCCGGATCAATCACCCGCCGCGGACGCTTCGCAAGTTTCGAGCACGCCAGCTGCTGGAACGAGTACAGGCAACGCCCAAGCGCCACAGGCAGCGGCCGCCCAGGCGCGGCCCGTATTTGTGACCACACCCGCAGACCTCTATCGCGCGTACAGCACAAATGAGGTAGCGACCAACCAAGCGCTCGCCGGCAAGACGATCCAATTCACCGCCCCCGTGCTGTCCATCGACGAGGACTTCACCGACAGCGCCGTGCTGGCTTTCTCGACAGGAGATGAGTTCAGCAAGTTGCAGGCCACCTTGAAGGACAGCGACAAAGCCGCGGCTGCCCAACTCTCCCCTGGCCAAGTTGTGACGGTTCGCTGCGCCACCTTTCAGCGCATCCTGGATTCACCGATGGGAGAAGACTGCACATTCCAGGTCGGCGGCGAATCATCGGCCAGCAGCGGCCCAGCAGAGCAGAGTGTAGCTACCGATCAACAGGCTGCGACGGCAGAAGCAGCAGCGGCAGCGTCGGTGGCCGAACCTTCAGTGCCTACGGCTGCAACCGCGGACGATTCGACGCCCGATTCAGGCGGAAGCGTTTCCTCCACCCAGGCAACGGCATCGAACGAAGTGAACACCGCGGGGCCATCCTTCGACTGCTCAAAGGTTACGGATGCAACGGACCTCACGATCTGCAGCAATGCCGAACTCAGTGAGCTCGATCGACAAATGGCGGCGCTTTACCACGTGCGCATGCAATCCGTAGACGATCCAACCGTGCGGGACGCACAGCGCGCATGGCTTCTCGATCGCAACCAGTGCGGCGCCGACGTGATATGCCTGCAGAAGCAATACGCAGCGAGGATTCAGCAGCTGCAGGAGTGAGCCGCAAGACGTCGAGGCTCGCGACGCGCGGCGCATCAAACGGTAAGCGTCTGACGGTCGCACATTGGCACGCAGGATGCATCCGTCGTGTAGGAGGATCGAACCGTGAGATACCTGATCGCGCTGCTACTGCCTTGGGTTGCATTCCTGACTGTGGGGAAAACCCTTCTCGGCGATCGTGTGCCTGATCCTGCAATGCACGCTGCTGGCGTGGCCGCTGGCGGCTATCTGGGCCATGTTCGGCGTGCACGAGTACCACGAGCGCAGGCGGCTGGAGCTTGCGATCGCGCGGCTGGAGCAGCGGTATCAGTAGGCACCACGGCAGCGCGTAGGATTCGCCCTACCTGCCACGTCCTGGCGCCGATCGGCTCGGGCCGTACATTGGCTCTGGCGTGAATTGCGGCACGCCCTCGCAACCTGGCGGGTTGCCCAGCAGGATCGCGTTGACCTTGATCCGATCCCATAGCCCTAGCTCGTGCACGTCCGCACCCAAGCCGATACCGTAACCACCGGCACGCCATGCGAGGGCGCCCGTCTGCCCGTCCATCGTGATCGTGCCGTAGTAGCGCCAGTCATGCTCACTGCGCGGTTCCGGCAGCGGTTCGGCGTATGGACGCCAGTCCGCGAGTAGATCGAGCGTGACCACCCGCTCACGTTCCGCTTTCGTTGGCCGATGTCGCCGCATTCGCCCATTCTGGCGTTCCCGGACTCACCAGACGAGATGGGCGGTCACCGGCGCAGTTTGTGAGTAGCTTTGTGAGTAGGTATCGCCGGCCGCGTGCCTAGCAGCTAGCGCAATCAATTACTTGCGATTCATATTCGAGTCAGACTGTCGCATTTCTTCCGTGTGTCCGATTACGGCTTCGCTGGCTCCTTCGCGCGCATGGCTTTCACCTGGTCGGCCGTGATCAGCTTGCCCTGATTGCCCCACGACGATCGCTCGTGATTGGCGATGTTGGCGATGTCGGCATCGTTCAACGTAGAGCCGAACGGTGGCATCGCACTCGGGTAGGTTATCCCGGCGATCGGGACACCGTGTGCGCCGTGCAGGATCGTGTCGATTTGCGTGGCGGGATCGGCGTCGAGCACGGCCGGATTTCCCTTGAGCGGCGGGAACGCGCCCGGCAATCCGGTGCCGGTAGCCTGATGGCACGCCGAGCAGTTGGCTGCGTAGAGCGAGGCGCCGCGGGCGGCATCGAACTTGTACGGTCCGCTGGGCGCCGACGGCGCGGGCGCCGCACTCGCGATCGGCGCAGCGGTGGTGGACGCGGGCGCCGGAGAGAATGCCGAGGTTGCAGGCGGCTTTTCACCCGGCCGCAGCACGTCGAAAAGGCCCTGCGCACCCAAGCCCATGTGCGCCATGTCGTGATCGACGAAGGCGTACTTTCCGGGATCCGGAATCACCAGATCGAAAATCGCGCCAGCGCCCGGTCCGACGGTGTACGTGGAAACGCCGCTCAGCGCGTGCGCGGGGTCGCCGTCAGGATAGACCTTGTCGAAAATCGCGCCGATGACGTGGAAGGACGACCACAGGTCCGGCCCCGCATTGACGAAGTAGATGCGCACGCGCTTGCCGGCTTCGACCGGCAGCGGATGGTCGCGGTACTGGAAGGCCGCGCCGTTGAAGACGACCTCATCCGGCCGCTCTTCCTGCATCATCTCGAAGTTGGGACCCATCAGTTTCCCGGACACCTGCTGCGTGTACCACTCGCCCTGCACGATGACGTAGCTTTCGGCGGCGGGCGGCAAGGGCGTCGCCGGGTCCACGATGATCGCGCCATACATGCCGTTGGCCATGTGCAGCAACACCGGCGGCGTGCCGCAGTGATAGACGAATGCACCCGGCACGTTCGCGACGAACGAGAAATGGATCGACTTGCCGGGATCGACCTCGACGAAATTCACGCTGGGCGGCGTCATCGCGGCGTGGAAATCGATCGAATGCTGCATGTTGCCGTGGTTGGTGAAGGTGACGTTCACCGTTTGTCCTTGGCGCACGTGGATCGTCGGACCGGGCACGCTGTTGCCGAAGGTCCACGCCTGGTATTCCACCCCGCTGGCGATTTCGACGGTGCGGTCCGTCGCAACGATGTCGACTTTGACTGCTGGCCCCGCCTGCAGCGGCGGCAGGCGCGCATCGCGTGCCTTGGCGATAGGCTCACTGGAAGCGAGCGACAACGGCGTGACGGCGGCGGCCGCGGCGGTCGGCGTCGGCGGCTTCACGTGCAGGCTGCTGTGCAATCCGGCGACCAGGAAGAACACCAGCACGGCGATGCCGAACAGCGCCGGACCCTGCACGCGCCACGACACCGGATGGACCGTGCGCTGCACCGTGTCGCTGCGCCATTCGGAAATGCGCCGCCAGTACGGCCACGCCTGTTCGATATAGAAGTCGAGGCTGTACGGACTCGGCCCCGAACGGCTGTTGATCACGAGCAGCGCGATGAACACCAGCACGTAGACGATGCCCGTGCCCATGTTGGTGGCGCCGACGGAGTAGGGGCCGCCAAAACCTTCGGCCGTGCTCCAGACCAGCAGGCTGAAGAGGGCGCCCAGCACGTACACGCTCTTGCGCGCGAAGCCGAGCACCAGCGCTGCCGCGAGCGCGGTCTCGATGCCGCGGGTGACCCACACGAAGACATCGACGTTGGGCGTGACCAGCCAAATCCAGAAGTTGAACCACCACGTCGACCAGCCCGGTTGCCCTTGCGCGGCGTTGTGCAGGTAACCGACGTAGTGGACCGCGAAGCCGGACGTCCAGGTGAATGCGGCATTCGCCACCCATATGAGGCCGAACGCGACCCGCAGCGCGGTTCTCGCCATGGCGGGCCAGGATTCGGAAAACGATTCGCGGACGTGTGCGTCGGCCATGCGATGCTCTCCAGATTGGTCAATGCTAGGCGAACGGGAAGTCCGCTTGGATGACGCGGATCAAGTCGGGTGCGCGTGGTGGTGCGTCCCTCTGAGATCCCGTTCGCCCCGATCGAGTCCAAGGCTGGCGCTGAGCGTAGCCCCGGCTTTTGAAAGCTGGGGCGGAGTCGAAGGGTGCCTTGCGTCCGACTGCGCTCGCGTAGCCCGTCCTGAGCTTGTCGAGGGGCTCGACGCGAATCACCCGCGACCACGCGATCAGTTCGGCCCCAGCGCCGCGAGGAACGCGCGCCGCCATGCCGCGATGTCGTACTTCGAGAGGTGTTCGAACATCGCAGCCCAACGCTCGCGACGTTCTTCCAGAGACATGGTGAGCCCTTGCTCGATGCCTTCGACCATGCCTTCCGGGTCGTAAGGATTGACCAGGATCGCGCCGTCCAACTTGCCCGCGGCGCCGGCGAAGCGCGACAGCACCAGCGCGCCGGGGTTATCGGGCGGTTGCGCGGCCACGAACTCCTTGGCGACCAGGTTCATGCCGTCGCGCAGAGGCGTCACCAATCCGAGCTGCGCGATGCGATAAAAGCCGGCGAGTGTGGCTTGCGTGAAACTGCGGTTGACGTAGCGGATCGGTACCCAATCGGGATCGGCGTAACGGCCGTTGGTGGCACCGGCGGAGCGTTCCAGTTGACGGCGCAATTCGCGGTACTCCGGAACCTCTTCGCGCGAGGGCGGGGCGATCTGCAGGAACGAAACCCGCGAACGCCACTCCCGATGTTCGGCAAGGAAACGTCCGAACGCCTCGAAACGTCGTGGAAGGCCCTTCGAATAATCCAGCCGATCCACGCCGATCGCGAGCATCCTGCCGCTCAAGCTGTCGCGGAGTTTGCGGTTGGCGGAATTGCCGACCGCGGCCCGCGACTGGCGCGCAACCTCGGCGGTATCGATGCTGATGGGAAATGGCGCGATGCGCGTATGGCGTCCATCCCCCACGACACCGCCGGCATCCGCCTCGATCCCGTCCAGGCATCGCACGAAATAATCCTTCAATGCGCGTGCGTCGTCGGGATTCTGCAAGCCGACCAGGTCGTACGCGCCGAGCGTGGCCAGCAGGTCGGCGTGGCAAGGAAGATTGATCAAGAGCTCCGGCGGCGGCAGCGGAATGTGCAGGAAGAAGCCGATGCGCGCGCCGATCCCGAGATTGCGCAGCTCCGCGCCCAGCGGGATGAGGTGGTAGTCGTGAATCCAGACCCGGTCGTCGTCGTGCAGCAGCGGCGCGAGGTTTTCGGCGAACAGCCGGTTGACGGCACGATACCCCGCGTATTGCGCGCGGCTGTACTGCATCACCGTCGGCTGGAAATGCAGCAGCGGCCACAGCGTGCGATTGGCGAAACCGAGATAATACGATTCGTATTCCTCGCGGGTCAGATCGAGCAGCGCGTAGTCGATCGCGCCTGCTGAATCGCGGTGCAGGCCGCGCTGCTCGGCCGCGACCTGTTTGCCACTCCAGCCGAACCACAGGCCGCCGTGTTCCTTGAGTGCCGCGCGCATCGCCGCGGCGAGGCCGCCGGCGCGGCTCTCGCGAGGATGCGCCACGCGATTGGAAACGACGATCAGCCGGCCCATGCCACTTCGCTCCGCGGGATGGACGGCGTTTGAATGCGAAGGCGGCCTGGATCAAACCTCATGGGGATCGCAGAGGGTGGACGAATCCGTATGCCATCCGGCGAACCAGTGACCGCGAGCGCTGCGCACGCGCGTTCGCCCTTGTGTCGATACGCGTCGCCCTAGGCGCGATGGTTGCGGATTTCGCGTCGGCGCTCGTTGCAGTTTCGCGCGGGGGCTGCACGCTCGCGGGGAACTGTTTGTCGAAACCTTCATGGCACTCGAGAGTCCATCCGGTGGGCCGCTGCGCGTTGCAGTGCAAGCCATGGTGAACGCACCACCGTGAACAAGCGATCAATCCAAGCCGCGGATTTCGTTAAACAAACGCGATGGAACGACCCATGTTTTGGCGCGCCGCTTCAGCGAGGGTGGGTCAGGATTGCCGCAGCCGTTGCAAACGGCAGGTCAAGGTGCTTTCGGATTCCTGACGATCTGCTCGATCGCGACGCGCAGGTAACGGCGCGCAAACACCGGGGGATGCCTGGTGAAAACCTGTTTGGCGTTTGCCGCATCGTCGTCGTTCGGCGCGAAGACGAACAGGAACGCTCCGCCGTCCTGTGCGTGCATCTTGTCTTCGGTGGTGTAGGCCTTTTCGGTGCCGACGTGCTTGACGACTGCATTCTCGATCTTGTCCAGCAGGTTCCGGTCGGGGCGCGTTTCCAGTTGCCCCGCCACGAAACTGCCGGGCGCGGCGCGCACGTCCTCGGCGGCGACGCCGCTGTCGCGGAAGGCGGTCTCGGCCGCCTGCGCATCTTCAAAAGTGTCGTAGCCGGCCACGATGTAATGGAGGGGATAAAAGACGCCGAGGGACGTCTCGCCCTTCTTGAAGAAATCCCATTGCTGGTCCATACGATTCCTCCTTGATTGCGTCCATTCGGTTGGGGCGCGGACACCGGAGACGCGGGCGGCGCCGTTGCCCCGCGCACAGTGTCGATAGGCGCGCCGCAACCACCACTGAACCCGAGCTGCGTCGCGGCGGCGCCATGGTGGCGACGCGCCGCACTGTCCCTGCGCCGGCGCGCTGCGGATCACCACGGCGGCGGCACGGGCACGCGGTTGACGAAATCGGTCAGCATCAGGCCGATCATGATCGTGAGCCACACGAATCCGACCGCCGCCGCGAGTCGCAACAGGCCGGTGGCGCGGTGCAGGTGCATGCAGAACACCATCAGCGTGAATGCCATCGCCACGCAGATCGTCAGTTTCACCGGCAGACGGATTCCCTCGCCGATCGGCCAGTAGGCGAAGCCGATGTTGATCGCCAGCAAGGCCAGCAAGCCCAGCAGGGCAAAGGCAGGTGTCAGTGCAGTTTTCGTCAGGATTTCGCGGTTCATGGGAGTCTACCAATCAAGACCCCTCTCCCTTCGGGAGAGGCGGAGCGAAGCGAACGCGCGCGTAGCGCGAACCGAAGGGGCGGGTGAGGGTCCGCATCTTCTTCGTGAATCGCAAGCGAGCCCGGACCCTCATCCGGCGCTACGCGCCACCTTCTCCCGAAGGGAGAAGGAACAGCACAGCTACCTTCCAATCAGGTACATCAGCGGGAACAGGAAAATCCAGACGATGTCGACGAGATGCCAATACAAACCGGCGAGGATCAGCGGCGTCGGATACTCGGCCCGAATCCTCCTCCGCCACACCAGCGTCGCCATCGTCATGATCACGCACACGCCGACCAGCACGTGCAGGCTGTGGTACAGGGTCATGGCGTAGTAGAGGAAGAAGAACAACTCGATGCCGCGCGCGTGCGGCCCGTGTTGTGCGAAGTCGACGGCCACCATCAGGTGTTCGTCGTATTCGTGGGAGTACTCGACGCCGTGCAACACCAGAAAGGCCACGCCCAGCAGGGCAGTCAGCACCAGCAGCGCAGCGACCCAGCGGCGCTGGTCGAACGCGATCAGGTTCACCGCAAAGGTGATGGTGGCGCTGGAGAGCAGCAGGATGCCGGCCTCGACCGCCCCGAACACGATCTCCGTGTGCTGGCTGCCGAGCAGGAAAGCCTCCGGATTGCGCACACGGCAGACCGCGTAGCCCGCGAACAGCACGCCGAAGAACAGCACTTCGGTCGCCAGGAATACCCACATCCCGAACTGCGACGTCGCACGCTGCTGTTCGACGTCGTCGAACTGCTCCGCGACCAGTCCGCGCGCGCGCATCCCGGCGGCGGTGCTGTTCACGCGGGCGTCCCCGGCGCGGGTTCATCGTAGGCGTAGGCCTTCTGGACGACCGGCCGCTCGAGAAAGTTGCTTTTCGGTGGAGGCGAGGTCGTCTGCCATTCGAGGCCGCGCGCGTTCCACGGATTGTTGCCCGCGCGCGCGCCCTGGAACAGCGACCAGCCCAGATACAGCACCGGGATCAAATAGGAGACGGCGAGGATCGATGCGCCCGCGGAAGACAGGATGTTGAGCAACTGGAACTGCGGCGGGTACGCGTGGTAGCGGCGTGGCATCCCGAGGTAGCCCAGCACGTACTGCGGGAAGAAGGTGAAGTTGAACCCGAAGAACATCAGGATCGCGGCGAACTTCGCCCACGCTTCCGAATACAGCCGGCCGGTGATCTTGGGCCACCAGTAGTGGATGCCGCCGAGGTACGCCATCACCGTGCCCCCGACCATCACGTAGTGGAAGTGCGCGATCACGAAGTAGGTCGCGTGCAGCGGGATGTCCAGCGCCGGCGCGGCCAGCATCAGGCCGCTCATGCCGCCGATCATGAACAGGCCGACGAAGCCGAGCGCGTACAGCATCGGCGCTTCGAAACTGATCTGGCCGCGCCGCAGCGTCGCGGTCCAGTTGAATACCTTGATCGCTGACGGCACCGCGATGGTGAAGCTCAGGATCGAAAACACCAGCACCGCGGTCGGCGACATGCCGGCCACGAACATGTGATGGCCCCACACCAGGAAGCCGATCACCGCGATCCCAACCAGCGCATACACCATGAATTGGTAACCGAAAATCTTGCGGCGCGCGAAGCAGGGGATGATTTCGCTCACCACCCCCATCGCCGGCAGGATCATGATGTACACGGCGGGGTGCGAGTAGAACCAGAACATGTGCTGGAACAGCAGCGGATCGCCGCCCAGTGCCGGATCGAAGATGCCGACGTGCGCGACGCGTTCCAGCCCGATCAGCGACAGGGTCATCGCCAGCACCGGCGTCGCCAGCACCATCACCAGGCTGACCGCGTACATGCCCCACACGAACAGCGGCAGCTTGAACCACGTCATGCCCGGCATGCGCAGCTTGTGCGTGGTGACGATGAAGTTGAGCCCGGTGAGGATCGTCGAGAATCCGGTGACGAACACGCCGACGGCAACGAGGATCACGTTGGTGTTCGAGAACAGCGTCGAATAGGGCGTGTAGAACGTCCAGCCCGTGTCGACGCCGCCCAGGATCAGGCAAGTTACTGTAAAGCCGCCGCCGATGACGAACAGGTACCAACTGAAAAGATTGAGCCGCGGGAAGGCGAGGTCGCGCGCACCGATCATCAACGGCAGCAGGAAATTGCCGAGCGTTGCCGGAATCGACGGGATCAGGAAAAACCACACCATCACCACGCCGTGGAAGGTGAAGGTCTTGTTGTAGGTCTCCGGGCTGAGCAGCGCGCCGTTCGGCTCGACGAGGTTGATGCGCATCATCGCCGCGGCGACGCCACCCATGATGAAGAACAGCGTGATCGTGATCGCGTACAGGATCGCGATGCGCTTGTGGTCGGTCGTGAGAAGCCAACTCAGCAGTCCGGACTTGTGCGTGTAGAAGGTGCGCGGCGGTTCCAGCTCGGGAAACCCGGGGGTGAGGACGGTGGCGTTCATGGCTTCGTACCTTTGTACGTCCCCTTGGTGCTTTCATGCGCGGGCGCGGTGCCCGGCCGCGTCGACTTCAGGTAGGCGATGATCGCCAGCACCTGGCTTTCGGTCAGTTCGCCGGAAAACGACGGCATGATCGGCGCATACCCGGCGACGATCTGCTTGTCAGGCAACATGATCGAATCATGGATGTACCGGTCGTCGGCGACGACGGTACTGCCGTCGGACAGGTGCACGATGCGGCCGTAAATCCCGTCGAGGTCCGGCGCGTGCACCGAGGCGTTCGGTCCGTGGCAGCCGCTGCAGCCCTTGGCCCGGAACAATGCCGCGCCTTGCTCCGCAAGGCTCGTGCCGGTGTTGTGCTGGTCCAGCCAACCGGCGTAGGCCTTCGGTGACATCACGATGACTTCCCCGCCCATCCGCGAATGATCGAGCCCGCAATATTGGGTGCAGAACAAGCGGTAATCGCCGATCCGCGTGGCGGTGAACCAAAGTTCCGTGTAGCGATCCGGCAACACGTCCTGCTTCACGCGGAAAGCCGGTACGTAAAAGCTGTGGATGACGTCCTGCGACGTCATCATCAACCGGATGGGGATTCCCTCGGGCACGTGCAGCGTGTTGATTTCGCGCTGGCCGCCCGGGTGCTGGATCTTCCACATCCACTGTTTGGCGACCACGTAGATGGTTTCGGCATCGGCTGGCGGCGTGCGGCTGCGCGCGTACAGGACCAGGCTCCACGCGAACACGCCCATGAAGATCAGGAACGGCACGACCGTCCAGGTGAGTTCGACCGGCAGGGTTTCCCTGGCCAGATGGTGGTCCGCCGGCCTGCCCTTGCGGTAGCGGATGCAGAACACGAACATCACGACGAATACTCCGATCGCTATGGCCGCGCAGAGCCCGACCATCGACCACCACAGCACATCGACGGAGTGCGCATTGGCCGACGCCTCGGGCAACAGGAAGTGCAGGCCGGTGGCGCTCACGCCTCGGTTCCTCCGTTGCGCGCCCGCCGCGATTCGCCCTTGCGCAGGAGT
>Ga0070737_10003542_pt1 | contig 16689 bp, 16 predicted proteins | sample Coa_R1_10_FD_66438 | JGI IMG/M metagenome (GOLD analysis project Ga0070737, IMG submission 66438) | Surface soil microbial communities from Centralia Pennsylvania, which are recovering from an underground coalmine fire - Coalmine... | ecosystem: Environmental > Terrestrial > Soil > Unclassified...
TAGCTGTTCGCATCAAAACAGGTGCAACCGTCGGTCTGGCCCGCCGCCATCACTCCCATTTCAAGGTATACCCCGATCGGAACAAAGATTACAATCACGGCGATGATCAGGATCGCCATCGCTCGCCTGTCCCGCACGGAGTTGACGAATGAGCTCATCGAAAAACAACTCGCCTACCGATAATCTTTCTTTTCATTCATTCATCCACCGAAGCTTGTACTATCGGTCTATCCGCCGGTCGGGTTAGTCGCTCCTTTGCTCGCGTCGCTGTCAAGGGCCCGGAGATCCTCGTTGCCTGGTCCTGGCCGAGCTCCGGGAGAACTACCTTCTTCCGGGAAGACTATTGGCGCTCTGGGCTCGCTTCCTATCATCTCCGGGGTGGGCATCGGGGTTTCATCCGGCCGCCCCACCGATGGTCTGCGGAGCGTCTTGATGATATTGATGATGAACGGAATCTGAGCGAATGCTGCGATGAACGCGAATATGGCGGCTATCAATAGGTATGGGCTGTACATATCGGTGAAGGGCAGCACCGGAACGACGGGTGCGAATTCCCTCCTCGGCACGCCGAGATATCCCATCGCCGCGAACGTTCCCACCATTCCAAACCCACCGATGATCGTCACCCAGAAGTGCAACTCCGAAAGCTTCTGACTGTACCATTTCTTGTTCGTTATTTCCGGAATCACCCAGTAGAGAACTCCAAAGCCAGCCGGTACGATTCCGTCGAGCGCGTTGAAGTGAAAGTGAGCGAGCACCATGTACGTGTTGTGTCCGTACACGTTGTAGGCGGGAGCGCCCAGTTCGACTCCAATGACCCCACCCAATATCCAGCCGACTATCGCTGCCAGGATCCAGCGGGCCGTCAGGTTCCAATCGTATCTTGACCTCCAGATCAATCCAAAGAGCGTAAACACGGAGATCCCAGAGCCCAACGCTATTATCATCGTCATGTACTGAGACATGATCTGTAGGAAGAAGGGCTGCGCCGTGTCCATGAATATGTGGTGACTGTAGACACCCACTCCAGGGATGAGAAGCAGCGGCCAAGGAGCTCTCACCCACCTTGAACTTTCAAAAGCTCTCGTCGCAAATATCGGGATGAGGGTATAGTACATGCCCACGAGTGGAAAGAATGCAAAGTATACGATCGGGTGATAATTCAACCATAGAAAGTTCTTTGCAACGAGGTTGGGTAGGAAGGATGGATTGTTCAGCGAGGTCCACGCGCCATCGGTCAGGAGCACGAGGAAAGGAGGTAGCGACACGATCATATCAAATGCGGTGACCACCGCTCCTATGACCGCGATGGGGTATCCGACTATTCTCTGCCTGATCGACTTTGGCATGTATGCGTCAAAGCCCATCGCGGCTGCAATCTTTGCGGAAATCGAGTGGTTCATCCCCGGCGAGGTGTTGTAGACGTCCTTGTATTCCTTGGAAAATACTGTCCCGAACACCGAGATGACGAACGTGATCAGAGAGATGTTCGTGATTATCATCCCAATGAAGAAGACGAGCGATGAGCCAAGTGCCCAAGGCACGCTCGCTCCGGGACCGCCGAAGATGGGAAGCGGAAAGAGGAAGTACCAGCCGGCTCCGAACCCGTAGAGCGTCGCGAGCCAGACCATGTAGAATCCGATGAAGAAAAGGTAGAAGGTGACGGCAAGAAGTTTCTCCTTGTATATCCGTCTCTTGAGATACTTTGGAAGGATGTACGCGCAGAGACCGTAGGTGAACGGGAACTGCCACCCCACGAACATCCCGAGCCCGTGAGCTGTTTCGAGCTGACCAAAAACTCCGGGGCTGCCGATGGGTCCGAGGAGTGAGGATCCGCTCGATTGGTCAGTTCGCATGAAGAGCGCGATCGTTCCGGCGATGATGAAGTCAAGGAAGGACATCAGCAGAAAACGGCGCACCCACGCTTTCGTGTACGGTGTGAGCGCCTCTGAAGCTTCGCGCACAATCTGCGGCTTTTCCTCCTCGCGCATCTCGGTCATCTTCTTTTCCTCGCCACCTCGCTGATCTCTCTCCCTCTCTGTGTGTGCGTTTGTTTGTTTACCTCATCATCCGGTCACGTTGATCTGACTTACCATTCCAAAGTGACCGTATCCACAGAATTCAAGACATCTCACGTAGTATGTTCCCGGAGTCGTGAACTGATAGATTATGTTGTTATAATACCCGGGCATGACCTGCACCTGATCCAGCAGCTGCCCGCTCGAAGAGTAAAGACCGAACCCGTGGGTTACATCAATGCTGGACGTGTTGAACAAGACCGTCCCGAGCGGTATCTTGATGTCCGACTGACAGTTTGTTCCCCAGCTCGGATAATATGCAAGGCACCACTGGAATTGCTGCGCCCTAACATCGATGACGACGTTTGGAGTTACGCCCGGGTGAGCATAAGGATAAGGAAGCAGCCCAAGAGTCGAACTCGCGAACGCGAGCACCACCACGAGGAAAACGAGTGTGTAAACCCATTCCCTCTTTGCCATCGCGTACCGGTGGCTCTCGCTGGGATGTTTGTTAGACCAGAAGACAAGTGATAGACCGGCTATGACGATGAGTACGAAGATCAGGAACACTATGCCCAAGAATTCTGGGCCAAATCCCAGATCTCCGGGCAAGATGGAGGCCGCCCAGATCGGCATAATTTGGAAGGCTCTAATCCAAATATTCACTAATCTAGCTTGCCGAATTTCGTTCAAGAATTTCATATAGTAACCGTGATCATGTTAAATCCAAGTTAGTACCTGCGCTACGCTTTTTGAGATTTAGTACAAAAAAAGATACTGTAGTATAATTCATGACCGGCCGGGCGCCGAAATGGACTCGGCGGGGGCCTTCCGAACCTTACTCGTTTCTTGCTGTCTCCACAAGACAGTTCCCACGATTCCCATGATCAAGCCGAAGAGGAGGTGAAGAAGGAACAGTCCACCGACCACCGCCGGTACGGTTGATGAAAGCAAGACGAGACCCGCGAGCATCGGCATGAAGAAAATTGCGTAGATCAACGCGCCCGCGATTACACCAATCGCCGCTCCCCGGTAGGTTCTGTCGAGCCTCAAAGGACTGGCTGAGCTCGTAAACACTCCAAAGATCGCTCCAAGTATGACTCCCGCAACCAGATGCAAGATCCAACCGCTTATGGGAGCGGCAGGAACTCCAATTTTCTGCGTGAAAGTTATGAAGAAGGGTGCACCCGCAACTGGAATAGCGTAGGATACCAATCCCATTACTATTGAGCCGATCAGTCCACCAACAACCGATGCGGAGACAGCACGAGTGTTCGGCATTATCCCCCGTTGAGCGGCGATTCCTCTTTTATTGGCGAAATGGTGATTTTTTATGCGTAAAATACTCGCTACTCAAAAGCCATGATCTCCATAGCGTACCGTTGTTTGGAAGAAAGGACTGTAAATCAGAAATAACCATGGGACGCTTGACTAACCGGTTTGTCAAGGCACGGCTCGGAACCGGAAGGCGTGAGGTGCAGTGCGTGTGGCGCGAGATTCTCTCACTATGAAGATTTAGAGCGCCACAACAAGGAGGTGCACCACTCTTCTCATCCACAAGTCAAAGGCGAGTCCTGACCCGGCCTTGCGCACCTTCGGCGCGAGGCTAGTTGAAATTATCTCCGCCATTGACGAGCAGGGTCTGCCCCGTCACGAAATCGCTCGCATCTGAACACAGGTAAAGTATTGTACCAGTCAAATCACCGGGCACTTCGTCTCTCCGAATCGAACGCCTCCTTGCCCTATCCTTTGCATATTCAGGGTCAGGATCCATCTCGCGAGCCGCTTCGGTAATGGTATAACCGGGCGCGAGAGCGTTTACGCTGATGTTGAACTGTCCCAGCTCCCTTGCGAGAGCCCTCGTCAGACCTATGATGCCTCCCTTGGATGCCACGTAATGAGCAAAATATGGAACGCCACCAAAGAACGTGCCAGAGGAGATGTTGATTATCTTACCCTTCCCCTGAGCTTTCATTTGAGGAAAAACTGCCTTGCAGCAGAGAAAGGTCCCCTTCAAGTTCACCGCCATCAAGCGGTCCCACTCTCCCACCGTTATTTCGTTGAACGGCTTTTTCACAAGACCTTGAAATACCGCGGCGTTGTTTATGAGCGCGTCGATTCTGCCGTATTTTTCCACAGCGAATCGCGACATACTTCTGGTCTGTTCTTCATCGCTGACGTCTACCAAAATGCTCCCGCAATCGCCTCCATCTGACCTGATTTCTGAAGCGGAAGAGTGTACTTTGGGAGATATGTCTGCCAGAACGATTCTGGCTTCGCACTTTGCAAGGTAAGAGGCATACGCCTTTCCCAAGCCTTGGGCGGCCCCGGTGATCAGAACTACCTTATCCTTCACAGTTATCATAAGAACCGGATCTCGATCGATTTGCGCACTTTATTACATTTGGCAAGTCATCAATCCAACCCTTGATCTTTTCAGATTCATGATAAAAAAACTAGTCGTGGTGCAAAGCAGAGCCTATGCGCGCTGATTGGGTCCAAGAGTGTGACTGACAACCCGCTCTCCGTTCAGATACACGTTGGTGGTGAGGGGTAGCGCCTTCTTAAGCGTCTGATGCACGAAACATCTTCGCTCTGCTTCATGCATAAGTTCGCTCACGTTTTCCCTTGTCTCGCTACCGATAAGCCTGACATCATAGATGAAATCTAGAAATTCCCTGTTCTTCGCCATATCGTAATGAGCTCTCGCCGTCATTTCAAGCGAATCGATTTTGAGGTCTCTGATTATGATAGTCCTTGCAAACTGATTCAGAAAGCAGGAGGCGGCACCCGTGACAAAATATGCGAGCGGATCAGGTCCACTGTGCGTCCCTCCTCGTTCCTCCGGTTCATCGACAACGAGATTGAATCCGTGCGTGGCGACTTCATGTCTCAGCTGTTCCACATGCTTGACCTCGACTCTTTTGGTTCCGATGTCCCTGCCAAGCGTTAGGCGTCGCTGCTCTCGCGCCCTGACAGTTTCCCTCAGTTCAGGAATCGTCTTCATTTCTTCCAATATCCTGTCACTGTGGGTTTTGATTTATGCTGTTCGGCCTGGGCTTTTTGAATCTGCTGTCGTTTCTAATTTTTGATTCTCTCCGAGAATAGCGCGATTCTAATTAATCGCAATTTCCGAAGCACCGAACAATGCATAAATATGTATCAAATTATGCGATTATTCCGAACAAATGTTCTAATGTATCGACGGAAACGAGACACATGAATGGCTCTCGAAGCACGCAAGTGCAACCGCCCATTTCCCAACCCAGTGCGATGATTAGAAAAAAATTGGACGAAAAATCTGATGTCAAAGAGGACAGGATAGCGCAGTTCGGTTTAGGCCGACTGATCGACAAGAGGACATACATCATAGTCACAGTTGCCCTCGCCGTTGTTTTGCTTCTCACTTTGATGCCGGCTGTTCATGCTCAAAATTTCAACGCCAGTAGCGACGCCCCGCCTCCTCCGAACGAAAACAGCTTTCCATCAGCGGCGGTTCCCTCTTGGCTCGATACTGGCTCAAACGCGTGGATGCTAACCGCCGCCACGCTCGTCGGGCTCCAAAGTTTGCCCGGCCTTGCGATCTTCTACGCTGGGCTGACGAAGAAGAAGTATGCGGTCAATACACTGCTCATGATCTTCTACGCGTTCGCATCCGTCTTGATAACTTGGCTCATTGCCGGATACAATTTCGGGTTTGGTCCCGCTGGTTTGAGGGTAGGGAACTACGGCATCTTGGGCACCCCGTTTCCCGCAATGTCCGGAATCTATGAAGGTTCTCAGACAGTGATCGGACCCATGAACGTTGTTCTAAATGTCCCGACCGCCACGATAGTGTTCTTCCAGTTTGTATTTGCCGCCATCACGCCGGGACTCTTCGCGGGCGCGGTGATAGAGCGCATGAATTTCAAGGCCTGGATGCTGTTTGTTCCGCTTTGGTCAATCCTAGTCTATAGCCCCCTCTCGTACTGGCTGTTTGCGGGAGGCTGGCTGAACCAGTTAGGCGCCGTAGACTTTTCCGGGGGTTACGTCATCCACCTTGCGGCGGGGGTCACGGCGCTTGCCGCGGCTGCCGCGGTGGGCCCCAGGATCCCGGCCGATAGGAAATTCAAACCTCACAACCTCACATTGGTAATGATCGGAGCCGGTGTCCTCTGGCTCGGGTGGAATGGATTCAACGGGGGAGATCCTTACGGGAGCTCGGTTGATGCTTCGATCGCCGTCCTCAATACGGAGCTCGCTGCCGCCGCTAGCGTGATCGCATGGATGCTGATGGACATGAAGTTCATAAGGAAACCGACGCTCGTGGGAGCCACGACCGCCTGCGTCACGGGGCTTGTAGCCATCACCCCCGCCGCGGGCTACGTCGATGGATACGGAGCCCTCATAATCGGGATAGCAGCCGGAACGATTCCCTGGATCTCACTGAACATGCTGTCGCCGAGACTGAAGGTCGATGACACGCTGGGGGTCTTTCCCGCTCACGGTATCGCTGGGATTGTCGGTGGACTGCTCACTGGAATATTTGCGGATCCCTCGGTGACGAAGTACATTGATCCCGTCCTCGTGGGCGCAATCTTCGGGAATCCGATGCAGCTCGTGATCCAAGCGTTCGCGGCGGGCGTTGTCTTTGTATACGTGTTCGCGATTTCATTTGGCTTGCTCAAGGCCATCGGGATTTTTATCCCGCTTCAGGAGAATTTGGACCGACTGAGGGTGGGCGACGAAGCGATCCACGGCGAGGTAGCATACGATTTTGCCGACTTTTGAAGGGGAACAGTTGTCCAGACCAGAAAAATAAGCGAAGCGCAGATCCACACAGGTGCGGACAGAAATTTGAAGAAGATCGAAGCGATCATCCGCAAGGAAAGGTTCCCGAACGTGGATGAGGCTCTGAAAAAGATCGGGGTCGGAGGCCTCACCTACTTTGATGTGGCCGGAAGGGGACGCGCAAAGGGAGAGGAGATGGTCTCTGACAGAGGTACCAGGACATACGTTCCTGAATTCATAGAGCACATCAAGATCGAGGTACTAGCCAAGGATTCCGATGCTCAAGCGGTGATTGATGCCATAATGAATGCAGCAACGACCAAGACGATAGGAGACGGGAAGATCTACGTGTACTCGATTGACCGCGTTTACGACATTGCGTCGCTCTCCAACGGAGATACGGCAATCTGAGAGGCGCGCTAGAATTTTGGAGCTTGTTCCTTAACAACTGACAGTACTATGTGAGTTTCGGTCCTGTACACGTTGGGGATTGCTTGAATCGATTTTGTGAACTTGCTGAGTTCCCCGGTTGATTTGAACTTGCCCAGAACGATCGCGTCGGTCGCGCCGGTCACGTCATACACTGCGCTCGCTTGAGGCATCTGAGCGAGCTTGCTCTCCACCTCGGGCAACTTTCCCCCGACCGTCGTGACGGATGTGATTGCTGTCACCGTGAGACCGAGTTTCTCATAGTCCAAAATCGCCGTGTACCCTTTGATTATGCCCTCCCGTTCGAGTCTCCTCGTCCTGGCCTGAACCGTCGAGACGGCCACGCCTATCTTCTTTGCAACCTGGTGATACGATTGCCTCGCGTCTTGAGCATATTGAGCGATAATTTTCTTATCGATGTCATCGATCTCCGCCATAAATTTCCCTCCGCGGGCTCAACGTTCGTGGTGAATATAATTGAACCTATTGGTTCCGGTTCCCCGCGCCCCCTCTCTTTTTCCTTTTTGACTGGCCGGAAGAAGTGGATGTATTTTATCGCGATCATTACCCAATTTCTCCTGTCAGCTTTTTTAGCCACGGATGAAAAAATATCCAACAATAATAGTCATGTTTGAAAAAGGTCTCGGGTTTCTCTCTCGTGGAGAGCGGGAACTAATCGATAACGCTCTCGCAAACTTGGACATTTCGATTGACGCGGCTTCACACGTCCTTGCCCTTGTCAATGCTCTGAAGGAACACAACTACGAGACCGTCCACGAAGAGGCTAGACAGATTGGCGAACTTGAGACGAAGGGAGACGCCGCGCATCAAAAGCTCGTCGGGTCGATTTGTACCGGTTCCTTCTTCGGTGGAATCCGAGAGGATTTCCTGTCACTTGTCGAGCAGATCGACAACATTGCGGATGCCGCGAAGGATTCCTCGAAGATATTTGCCCAAAGAAAGATCTCGGACGAGGCGATTGACTACCTATTCAAAGGAGACGTTGCGTCCTTCATCTCGCAGTGCATCGAGACTGCAAAGTTATTCAGGCAAGCCATCGCATCGTTGAAGAAAAACAAGAAGGAGGTGATCAGGCTTGCAAACGAGATAGAGCGATCCGAGGAGAAAGCCGACTCCATTCGCGGTAAGGTGCTCGAGAACCTTCTGATGAATGAGATCGGCGCCGACACGCTTGACATTATCCTCCTCAAGGACTTTCTCAACATAGCTGACAGCATTGCGGACCACTCCGAGGACGGATCGGATGTCTTGCTGATGCTCGTCGCGAAGGGTTACTCGTAGGTCGAGCTTTTCCGCCTGTTCCCCCTCAATTCCTCAGATCTCGTCGATCTGCTTGTAGTCGCTTCGTTGTCCATCGCGTTCGTGCTCGGTTGGAACAACTCGGGCCTCACGACGGGCAACCTCTCAAATCTGATCAAGTACAACGTTTCGCTGGTGGTCACCCTGGCCGGAATCGCTTCGGGGCTCGTCGTGGAAGGGCAAAAAATGTCGCACAGCATCGTAGGCAAATTTGTCACAACGCGGGTGTCGCCTGCGGAACTCGTCCTAGCCTGTGTAGTTACCCTCGTTCTGTTCCTCGTGCTAACTATAGTCAAGATCCCGGTGAGCCTATCAAACTGCGTTGTTGGGTCGTTTGCGGGGGTTGTTCTTGCTTCAGGTGGAAGCATCAGCGTGGGATTTTCCGCAGAGATCGCGGCGTCATGGATCTTTGCACCATTTCTTTGTGCGGGGCTTGCAGCTCTAATTTACGAGCTCGTGATAAGGGGGGAGGGGTTGTTCTCCCTTTCCTCCATAACCTGGATCAATCGTTTGACGCTCGTGGGAGGTGTTTTCTATATTTCTTACGCGCTAGGTGCTAACAACTTGGGCTTCATCCTTTCTTTGGTCAAGGTAGGTGCTGGAGCCATGAGCAGCAACAGCACTCTCACGGAGCTCGAAGCCGCTTTGTTCGTTTCGCTCGGAGTTGGTACGATTTTATTTGGTAGGTCGATAGCCAAAGTAGTGGGAGATAAGATCGTAGGGCTGACTCAGATCAAAACGCTTTCGGCCATACTTGGAGCCGCCACGATGACCTGGGCGTTCACACAACTTGCGGTCCCAGTGTCGCTTACGCAGCTCGTGATCGGTGGGATGCTCGGCGCGGGGCTCACTCGCGGCCCCGATGTCGTGAACAATCATGAAGTCTTCGTCATGGTCAGAGACTGGATCCTTGTCACGATCCTGTGCTTGTTTGTCGGCTATGCAACTGAATGGCTAATCTCATTGCTTCCACCTTAGCAGAGTGCAGTAAAGTAAATTGAAGAGATTCGAGGAGCGATTCAAAGTAAAACCTGACCAGAAGGTCAGACTGAAAGAATACGACCCTGATGACACGTCAAGCTACGACGGAAAGAAGAAGGACGCGCTTAAGGAGATTGAGGATCTTAAGGAAAAGTTAACCGCCCTTCAAGAGAAACTCTACGCAGAGAAGAAACACGCTTTGCTCATAGTCCTCCAAGGAATGGATGGGGCAGGCAAGGACAGCACGATCAGATTGGTGTTCGACGGAGTTGATCCTCAGGGCGTCAACGTGTTCTCCTTCAAGGAACCAACGCCGGAGGAAGAGGCGCACGATTTCTTATGGCGCATTCACAAGAAGGTTCCGGCGAAGGGAGAGATCGCTATCTTCAACCGGAGTCACTATGAAGGCGTGCTCGTTGAAAGGGTGCACAAACTCGTACCCGAAGAGGAAGAGAAGCGCAGGTACGAAGAGATCGTAGATTTCGAGCGCCTGCTCTCCGATGAGGGAACTTCAATCATCAAATTCTTCCTATGTATTGATCAGGAGGAGCAAAGGAAGAGACTCGAGGAACGACTGAAGGACCCGACGAAAGAGTGGAAATTCAGCAAGAACGATCTCCGCGAGCGTGATCTTTGGAAGGAGTACATGTCGGCATACGAAGCGGCCCTAGAAAAGACGAGCACTCGATTCGCGCCCTGGTACATCGTACCCGCCGATCACAAATGGTTTAGGGATCTTCTGGTATCAAGGGTCATCGTCAAAACGCTTGAGGATATGAATCTGAAATATCCGCAGCTTCCAAAGAAGGTAACAGAATCGACCAAGGTAAAGTAGCTCGCCAAGATTTTTTTCCCTGACGCCCCATCCGCAACCCAGCTTTCGTAACTCATGCAGCCTAAAAGAGCGGAGAGGTTACTCGCTTTTTTCGATAAAGTTGAAAATGAGATGAAGACGCCTCGCGGTTCCAAGGCAAATAATCAAATAATTGAGCTTGCAGTTCGCTATGATCATTTCGAGTTGAAGAGAAGTACCAAATGGGACAGAATTCAGACAGGACCTTGATGAAGCTGAAGACTGGCGTCGCTGGATTGGACTTTATGCTGGATGGTGGATTCAATGAGGGGAGGGTGGTGCTCGTCCTCGGGGAGCCGGGTACAGGCAAGACTGTCTTGTGTTCCCAGTTTCTGCATTTTGGTGCGACACAGGGAGAAATCCAGAAAGGCGTGTTCATTGGGATGAACGAACCAAAACCAAGGTTCTACGCAGAAATGAAAGCTCTTGGAATGGATTTCTCCAAACTAGAGTCAGAGGGCAAGTTCCAGTATGTGGACGCGACCGATGTGCGAAGGATACCCGAGCAGGCCAAAGTCGGGAGGATACCCGTGGGAGGTCGGGAGCTCGGACTAGTGAATTTGATCGACACTATCCAGGAGACGATGGAGCGATTCTCTCCGAATAGAATCGTGGTTGACTCGATCTCCGACCTCGTGTTTCGCTTCCCAAACGTTGAGGAAAGGAGACCAGTGATTCTTGATCTCGTCGAATCACTGCAGGCTTCAAATGCTACGACACTTTTGACCAGCGAACTTCTTTCCACCGGAGAGGAACGGGTTCTCCAGCCCGAGGAGTATCTTGCCGAGGGGGTGATCCTCATGCGCACTCTTCGAAAGGGCGTGAGGACCATTCAGGTACTCAAGATGAGGGGCTCCAAGATCGACGCGCAGCCAAGGCCCTATGTCATAAAGGATTCCGGCCTCGAAGTTTACGCAACCGAAGAAGTGTACTGAGAGAGGAAACCTGAATAGCATCACCCTCCAACGAAGAGCCGAGAATTCAAGGTCTGTACATTGGAACGTTGACCGAGCCATCGAGATGTTGGTGGACGTCTGGTCTCTCAGCGACACCAGACGTTCTATACGCTTCCAGCGGGACCCACCCGAGCGTAAACTGTTAAAGGCACGTCCCTCGGCAGGTAATTCCATAAGAACGGTGAAAGCACGAAGGAATGGCTGTCTGCTGGCATTGCAAGAAAATGTTCAAGGAGGATACGCTTCGCGCCTGCCACTACTGCGGCAGGATACTGTGCGCAGAACATCTTCCAAGAAAGAAGCATACGTGCGAATTAATCTGACTTTTTCTTATTGCACTTTGGGCGATCGGGGCATCACAGACACGGATTCTATCATCGTCAAGCTAAACCAAAGTTGACACAAAGCAACCAACCATCGTCAGCGAACTGCGATGAAAGAAGCGCGGTTCAAACGGGCTTCTCAAGCAAAAATTTACTATGACGCTTTGGTGCGACGTTTTCGAGATGGCCGCTGGGTTGATCTAAGCGAGACCAGAGACCTGATTTTTTGCAGTAGTTCGGCATTCTTTCCAGCGACTCTCTTGATGTTCTCGAGCCTCCCAGCTAATTGCTTGGGCGTGCCTTGATTGGCTAGTTCGGCCTCGAGAAGGATGATTTGATCTAATTCAATTGCCGTATGCAACATCGATTCAATTTTAGCGAGAGGGAAATTTTCGTGAGCTCATCGTACTAGGATAGGGTGAAAACGAATTTCCTCCATCTATAAAGATTAGCATCATCATCTTCTTCGGCTCCGGCAGTTTTTCTATTTGTAAAGAGTTGGTTTTGTAGATATCTTAGTTGAATCAGCAAACCGTTACTGATGAAACTCATACGACGTAACTGATGAAAAGAAGTAAGCTAGGTAAGATCTGTCCGGTTAGGGACTTCGCCGGAAGAGGATCCAGTTCCTATCTCTTTCGCTTGGTACCGTTCCAGATCTTCCCATCGTAGTCTGGATTGGCGGGGCATCGAGTGCAATACGGTAGCATGTTGCACGGAGGATCGTCTTTCCTTTCTATGCTCAACGGAACGGAGACGATGAGTCCGGAGGCCCATGAGACTATCGGAGAAAAATGCAAGCCCGTTACCCCAGGAAGGCGCCTCACGTGTTGATCGACAATCATTTGAAACATTTCATAGTCCTCTGCTACGAAGAACAAACTCAGATTTACTCCGCCCACGGCTACCGACCCATTTACAAAAAGCGGACAGGTCTTCGCCCATTCCATAGCCTCCTCCGCGTTGTCGCATGCGAGGTCCACCCTGCACATTTGGAGCCCGATGCTGCGCGGGTTGATCCCGATGGATTCGCTAAGCAGGCCTGATCTTCGCAATTTCTCCAAGCGAAGCGCGATCGAGGATTGAGAAAGCCCCAATCTCCTCGCGATTTCAATCTGGCTCATAGTTGATTCGTGTTCAAGGAGAGTGATGATCTTCTTGTTTGTCGGATCGAGTAATCCCACGGCGTTTTCAGAATCCGATTCGATTTGCCTCCTATTGCTGGGATCTACTTTACCCTTCGATGACGGTGGTATCGTCGATGGTGATTGCTCGTCCGCAGAAATTGGCGTGCTCTCAATCAATCCATCGAAGTTGGATGAATCAGACCGCTGGTTGTACTTTGCCAAAGACTAGGGGGACCATTCACTTGCTGCTCTGCAGTACCGGATTGCCAAGGTGCAATTAGTACTGCGCACCGTTGACAGATAGATTATCGTACTACTTGTGCCTTTCTGTAATGCTCATCCAATTACGACGGCGGGTTTTTGATAATCTATTATCAGGAGGTTTGCGTAACGCCTAATTGAAAACAAAGCAAATCGAAGGTGAGCTAGCTCCATTATCCCATCCTTGAAGTTGAATCGAATAATTTATGAAAAATCGTCCAGCAGATGATGGTTCGCTGAGAACACCTATAAGCGAGACCGCTAGCTAAACCTGCTGTCGGATGAAAAGAAGTCGGCTGCTTTGGTTTGCAACGTTCTCAAGGTTGAAGAAGTGAAAGAAGTTGCCGACGTCGAGAAGATGCTAAGCTCGCACGAGTGGGTTCACGTCCACTCCGAACTGTATGATTTTGGAGGGATAATATCGACCATGCGATGCATGAGGTGCGGAGCTGAATGGAGCTCAGCTTTTCTGCCAGGTCGGTAGAGCGGATTCGTGAGAGGGCTGACTCGGGATGAAGGCAGCTATGTATGCCCGTCACCCGCTCCCCGCCACAATTTCCCATTATTCAAAGGATTGCTTGGACAACGGGGGCAGTACGGAGACACTTCGCATGGAGGTGATTTTTTCTTCTCTAACGCCAATGGGAGAGGCACGTATTGATGATTGGACCAACGAAGGATCGGAGAAAATGCAATACCTGTCACTCCCTTTAATTTTCTTATATGATGCTCCACAATGTATTGGAACATTTCCAAGTCCTCTGCCGCGATGAATAGAGTTAGATTCTCGCCTCCAATTCCCAAAGTTGCACCGACCAAAAGCGGGCATTTATGTGCCCACGCGAGCGCGGTCTCAATATCCGATGTCGATACGTCCACGCGACCCATCTTCAGATTGAGCTTTTCCAAGTCCAACCCGGTCGAACCGTAGATGATACCCCTGCGCCGGAGTTTGTCAATCCTTACGGCGATTGAGGATTGAGACATTCCGAGCTTCTTCGCGACATCGATTTGACTGATGAGTGGATCCCTTACCAGAAGGTCGATTATCCTTCGATTTACGTCATCCAAGAGATTCTCGACGTTCTCTTCGCTCTTGAATTCGCGTTTGTCAATTTGGCGCGGTTCCATTTTGCGATTCATCCACCCGCCTCGACAGTGGGATTGGCATTCGACTGTGCTAAATTATCATGAACATAAGCATTTATGTACTATTTATCGCCTCTTGCACCAAGATCAAGAACAGGAATCGGCAAAGAGCAGTCAAATTTGTATCATGCTATCAGTCGATAGAATATCTGTGCAAACGCAAAGAAAGTGATGAACTATGCGCTTGATTGCAGATCAGCCGCTCATTGACGTGAATTCGGTTCCGGCCGCGGTCCATCGCTGTAATCTCGGAGTGACGGAGGGTCAGTGTGGAAATTGAATCGATTCGAACCTCGCTCGCGAGGCGCGATGGGCTCCTTCCCCCCTTTTTTCCCCATTCACTTTCTTGATCGACGTTTGGAAGATCTATGTGAATGAGAGTCCCGTGAAATGTTTCGCGAGAACTCATTCCTCCAGAGCAACCCATCGTAATTCGGATTTGCTGGACATCGGGGACAGAAGGGCTGCCGTCCGCACGGGGGAGTGGAGGTCTTGGACACATCCAACGGGAGCTGAGTTGGGAAGCGCCCGACCCACGAAACAATGGGGGAGAAGTCCATGTCGCACACGCCTGGCAACACTCGAAGGTGGTTATCAATGATGTGCTGAAACATCTGTATGTCTTCCGCGGCGAAATAAAGCGAAAGGTTCTTTCCTCCTACGCTGACGGACCCGTTGAGAAAGAGCGGGCATTTTTTGGCCCAACGTAACGGGACCTCCGCGTTATTTGTGTTGAGGTCAACCCGGGAAATATAGAGGCCGATCTTTGAAAGATCGATCCCAGTACTCAATTCAACCAGACCGTGACTTTTGAGAGCTTTTAGGCGCGACGCGACAGCCGACTGCGATATTCCCGCCCTCCTCGCTATCTCGGATTGAGTGATGTCAGGATAACCTTGGATCAGGGAAAGTATCTTCCGATTGGTAATGTCTAGGTCCGTACTCAATCGGATTGGCATATCGCCTACGAAGTATTATTGGCATTATTATGTTTTCATGAATATTGCTACGTCTGGCCCGCGCAAGACCCGATTATTCTGCGTTTTTCATCCGTGACGACGATGTGATTCTTGACGGAAAGAGAAAGAAGCGCAACTCTCGTCCTGCAAAGCAAATGGAAGACCCCTGCAATAACTTCGATAAATATCGACTAATTGCTTTCCGGAGCGCTTGTTTATCGCCGAAAGCGATAAGTAAGCGAATACTAAATTGAACATTGAACCAAAACCCGCGTAGATAATGTAGGCTCGGTCTGTTCCGCATGGAGGAAGTGAAAAGATAACACCTGGCTGCCTTGTCCATCCTTGATGAAAGCAACAGGAAGATCATTTCTTTGCTGGAGGAAAACCCCAACCTCACGCAATCAGAAATAGCGCGTGAGCTCGACATCTCCCAGTCGGCCGTCGCGATGAGGGTCAACAAGCTTGTCAAGAGCGGCCTTTTTGTCAGGGGCGGTGTATTGAACATCACAGCGCTGGGCCTTCAGATGGGACGAGCCGACCTTGCCACCGAGGACTATTCTAAGGTCTTGGAGTGGGCGTCAAAATGCCCCCTCTTCATCAATGGTTCTCTCAGCGTGGGCGGGAGGAACGTGAGTTTGTTCTTTGTTTCGGAAGATTTGGAAATGTTCCACCATATCGTGGATGATCATCTTCGAAAGATGAAGGAGGTCTCCGATCTGAGCTTTTCTCAAATTGTAAATTGGATTCAGGATTATAATGCGAACCTGAACCTGGACTTCGATCGAGTTTCGAGCCCGCCTTGTGGGCAGTATCCTTTTTGCCCGAAATGTCCTGGGAATCCAAATTACAACGGTCGGGTGTGGAATTACGAAAATCCCTCGCCGCGTCACAAGTTGGTCAAGGGGGAGATTAAACCCGAAAAGCAAGCAAAGAGAAGACGTGTTGCAATCGAGGTAGCGAGCGCCACGAAAAGAGTCTACGCTCCCGGCGCATATTAGGAGGGGAAAGGGCGTACTGAGAGGGACCCGTCAGAAGCTGGTTTGCGAGACGGCAAAAAAGATTGAGAGAAGAAAAAGCAGCGCGAAAACAAGAACGAGCCCCACCAAGAACGATAACCAACGACGGATGGCTTTCGTCAACATCGATCGGCTCGGCCTCCAAATAGGGCGCATCGATGTGAGCACGTCCAAGGTGCAAAACGTCGTAAACTGGGCGCGAAGATGTCCGCTGTGCCTGAACGGCACGCTAGAGATCAATGGCGTCAACACTTCTCTTTTTGTTGTGGGAGAAGATCAATCGGTTTTCCAATCAATCACTGACGAACATGTGAGAAAGATAGACGGCGTCAGAGGTGTCAAATTCACACCGATTGTGAGGTGGACTAGGGGGTTCAGCGCGAGGCTGGATCTCAGCACCGAGCGTACCGATGACCCTCCCTGCAATATGATGCCCTACTGCGAATGGTGTCCTAGGAACCCGATGTACGTGGGCGATGTCTGGCGTCGCTCAAAACAGTAGCAAGCGTCGAGCTTCGTGTACT
>Ga0070737_10003543_pt1 | contig 16689 bp, 14 predicted proteins | sample Coa_R1_10_FD_66438 | JGI IMG/M metagenome (GOLD analysis project Ga0070737, IMG submission 66438) | Surface soil microbial communities from Centralia Pennsylvania, which are recovering from an underground coalmine fire - Coalmine... | ecosystem: Environmental > Terrestrial > Soil > Unclassified...
GGCTTCAGCAGGATGCGCCGGCCGGTCAGCTGGGACAGTGAGTTGGACAGCCGCACCGGCGTCGGGCGCAGGACCGGCGCCACCCGCTTGCGGGCCGCCTCCACGTCTCCCAGGTTGATCACGAGTCCTTCCCCTCGTCGATCTCGCCGGCGGCGGGTCGGGAGGGGGTGGTCCTGACCGTGCTCATGGCCGCGGCGTCCGATCGCTCGGTGCCGGCCGGCCGGCTGCGGACGATCACCGACTCGCTGGCCCGCACGTCGGCCAAGCCGGCGGCCCGGCGGTGGGCCCGCCACAGGGCCAGCTGGCGGGCGTCCTCCTCGGCGTTGTAGCGGTCGGCTCGTCGGGCGTGGCCCTCGTCGGTCTGCAGCCACTGGAGGAGGACGCCGATGCTGGCCCCGATGGCGAGCAGCACCCCCACCGACCAGATGATCCCGGCCCCGGTGTGCAGATCGGAGACGGTGATGCCGGGGGCGATGCGGTGGCGTTGGCTCTCCACGGCCAGGCCGAGCACTGAGTAGTAGACGACGGCCAGCAGCACGTACAGCATCCGCCACCCGATGGCCAGCGGCACCGGACGCGGGTCGGCCCCCAGCACCGCCCACGCCCAGAGGCAGCCGATGACCAGCAGCTCCAGGTACACGAGGCCGAGCCCGTAGGGCTGAGCCAGGGCCCAGGCGTACTGGCGCGAGAGGTACAGGCCGAAGGTGCCGGCCGCGAAGAGGGCCCATCCGAGGATCGGGTGGCGGACCACTCGAGCCACCTTTCCCATGAACACCTGCCGCAACCGACGGGCGCCCTGCTCACTGCTGCTCTCCAGGGCCAGGGTGAGGGGGGCGGCCAAGGACAGGAGGACCGGTGCCAGCATGAAGATGCCGAGCTGCTGGACGGCCGCCACCTCGAAGCTGGTCCGGTCGTAGGCGGTCAACCCCGAGAGGGTGGCAACGACCAGGATGAGGATGCCGACTCCCCACGACAGGCTGCGCATGGGCGGCCACTTGCGGCCCGTCGCCTCCAGCCGCCGCACCGCCCGCCAGTACCAGGCCACCATCACGGCCAGCACCACCAGCGGCACCGGGTGGAAGCCGATCCTGGTGACCAGGTCGAACGGGGTGAGATCGAGGGCCAGGACCATCAGCCCCGACGGTACCCCCGCCACCCCGACCCGCCCCAGGCGGCCGGCCGCCGGGCACCCTGAGCGGATTGTGAGACGCCACTCGATGTTGTGTAGAAATAGACCCCAGTGACTGCGATCTCCTCCCCCGGGGAACTCGAAGCGGGCCCCGCGATCAGGCCGGTCAACCCAGCCGATTACCGACCCGCCTTCCTGAACGTCGGCGTCATCGTGTGGCTGGCGTCGGAGCTGATGTTCTTCAGCGGCCTGTTCGCCGCCTTCTTCACGCTCCGTGCCGACACCAGGGTGTGGCCGCCCAAGGGCGACACCATCGACGCCGTCACCGTGGGGATGGCGACCATCATCCTGGTCATCTCCTCCGGGACGATGCAGATGGCGGTCCACCGCACGACCAAGTCCGACAAGGTCGGGTTCCTCGGCTGGCTGGCCCTCACCTTCGCCCTCGGGGCCCTGTTCGACGGCTTGCAGCTGTCGGACTACGCCGGCCGGCCGTTCCCGATCAGCCAGAACGCCTGGACCGGCTGCTTCTACGTCCTCACCGGCATCCACGCCATCCACGTGGCCGGCGGGCTGCTCGGCATGATCATCATGGGGATCAGAGCCAAGCGGTCACGGAAGTTCGGGCACCACACGCTGGCCGCGGTCGAGTTCCTCTCCTACTACTGGCACTTCGTCGACGTGGTGTGGATCGCCCTCTACGCCTCGATCTTCCTCCTCAAGTGATGTCCATGCACCTCGCTCCTGTCCGCCGCTTCCTGCGGTCCCTCGTCGCGGGCCGCCGGCGCCTGCTGGCCGGCCCGCTGGCCGTGGTCGGCGTGGCCGTCGTGGCCGGCTCGTTCCTGTTCGGCCTGGGCGGCACGTCCAGCGCCACGCAGCCCAAGGTCAGCACCAACAAGGCGACCATCACGGCCGGCGAGAACCTCTACAACGCGCACTGCTCGAGCTGCCACGGCATCGACGGGGTCGGCGGCCGGGGGCCCAGCCTGATCTTCGCCGGCGCGGCTGCCTCCGACTTCTACCTTCAGACCGGGCGCATGCCGCTCAACGACCCCAACGACGAGCCCCTCCGGCACCACCGGTGGTTCAGCCAGCACCAGATCGTCGCCATCAACTCGTACATCGCGGCCCTCCCGAAGATCAACCGGGTCAAGGGCTCGGGTCCGGGGATCCCCGAGATCCTGCCCCTGTGCCCGGCCTCGGAGTCCCACAACAACAGCCAGATCGCGGCCCAGCAGGCCAAGGGCACGGCCAAGTGCGTGACGCTGAGCTTCGGCCAGCACACCTTCGCTCTCGACTGCGCCCAGTGCCACCAGATTGCCGGGAGCGGCGGCATGCTCTCCAAGGGCTTCGTCATCCCGACGCTGCAAAACGCCAGCCTCGACGAGCTCGGCGAGGCCATGCGGATCGGACCGATGCCGATGCCCAAGTTCGGCACCGGCCAGCTCAACCACGTGCAGCTGTCGGCCGTCGCCCGCTACGTCAAGTACCTGCAGCAGCCGGCCCACCCCGGCGGCCTCCGGATCAGCGGCTTCGGGCCGGTGGCCGAGGGCTTCGTCGGCATCATCCTCGGTCTCGGCCTGCTGGTCCTCGTCGCTCGACTCATGGGAACACGCGGATGAGCACCGATCAGCCAACCACGGGCCACCGGCCGGGCCCCGAGCCGGCCGGCCCGCACTACAGCGAGCAGGACCACGGCGAGCAGGAGCAGCTGTTCGACCTGCCCCCCTCGACGTCGCCGGACAGCGAGTCCTACCACCTGGATCCGACCCACTTCGGGATCGAGCCGGGGGAGCCGTGGCCCGAGGACGTCCCCCGTGACCAGGACGACACCTGGTGGCGGTACCGGGACGACCCGGCCGGCGCCCGGAAGGCCGAGATCAAGATCGCCTTCATGTGGATCATCACCCTGCTGTGCGGCCTCGGCCTGGCCGTCATCTACGTCATGGGCGGCGATCCCCAGATCGAGGGCGGCCTGCTGGCCCTCGGGTTCTTCTGCCTCGGCGTCGGCTTCGTCTGGTGGGCCCGGGACCTGCTCCCCGGCCACGACGTCACCGCCAGCCGCGGTCACCACTCCCAGTCGACGGAGGCCTACCGCACCACGGTCGTCGCCTCCCTGGGGCGGGGACTCGAGCCCATCGCCCGGCGCCCGTTCCTGGGCAAGGCTCTCGGGCTGGTCGGCGGCGTCTTCGGCGTGTGCATCCTCTTCCCGCTGGCCTCGCTCGGCCCCCGCCTCCACAACGGGCTGGCCAAGACGGCGTGGGGCAGGAATACCCGCCTGGTCGACGAAAACGGCCGCCCGGTCAGGCCGAGCGACATCGACCCCAACGGGATCCTCACCGTCTTCCCGCAGACCAACCCGGGGGATCCGCAGGGCGCCACCCTCCTCATCAACCTCGGCCCGGCGTCCAATGACTACAAACCGCCGCTCAGCCGGTCCACCTGGAAGATCGACACGCCGTCGGGCACCATCATCGCCTTCTCCAAGATCTGCACCCACGCCGGCTGCCCGGTCGGGCTGTACAACACCATCGCCCACGAACTCGTGTGCCCGTGCCACCAGTCCACGTTCAACGTGCTGCAGGACTGCAAGCCGGTCTTCGGCCCGGCTCCCCGGTCGCTCCCGCAGCTGGCCCTGGCAGTGGACACGGACGGATATCTTGTTTCTCAGACCGGCTATGACCAGCCGGTCGGTCCCGGCTACTGGGGGCGCGGATGAGCACCACCGCCGAGCGGCGAGCGGCCGACCAGCGCCAGAAGCTGGAGAAGGCCGGCCTCGACTTCGTCGACGATCGCTTCGGGTCGTCCAGATGGCTGCAGTCGGCCATGGACAAGATCTTCCCGGACCACTGGTCGTTCATGGTCGGCGAGATCGCCATGTACAGCCTGATCGTCCTGATCATCACCGGCATCTACCTGGCCCTCTTCTACGTGCCCTCCGGCGCCGAGGTCGTCTACCACGGCTCTTACAAGCCGCTCGACGGGCAGACCATGAGCGAGGCCTACCAGTCGGTCATCAACCTGTCCTTCCACGTGCGGGCCGGTCTGGTCATGCGCCAGGTGCACCACTGGGCAGCCATCGTGTTCCTGGCCGCGGTCTGCTTCCACCTGTGCCGCATCTTCTTCTCCGGGGCGTTCCGCCGCCCCCGTGAGATCAACTGGACGATCGGCCTGCTGCTGCTCATCGTGGTGATGCTCGAGGGGTTCAGCGGCTACTCCCTCCCCGACGACCTGCTCTCCGGCACCGGCCTCCGGGTCGTCTACTCGATCGTCGAATCCATCCCCGTGATCGGCGGGTGGGTCGCCTACGACCTGTGGGGCGGCGCCTTCCCGGGCACGACGCTCATCCCGCGGCTGTTCGTCGTCCACGAGTTCCTGTTCCCCCTGGTCATCGTCGGGCTGCTCACCGCCCACCTGGCCATCCTGTGGCGCCAGAAGCACACCGACTTCCCGGCGCCCGGCAAGACCGAGACCAACATCGTGGGCAGCCGGCTGTGGCCGCAGTACGCCATCAAGTCCGGCGCCCTGTTCATGATGGTCATCGCCGTGCTCTGCCTGCTCGCCGGCTTCTTCCAGGTCAACCCGATCTGGATCTACGGCCCGTACACCCCGTACAACGTCTCGGCCGGCTCCCAGCCGGACTGGTACGTGGGATGGCTGGACGGGGCGCTGCGCATCATGCCGCACTGGGAGTTCCGCAGCTTCGGCGTGGAAATCCCCAACCCGTTCTTCCCCGGCATCCTGATCCCGGGCGTGCTCTTCGGGATCATGTTCGCCTGGCCGTTCATCGACCGGAAGATCTACAACGACGAGGGGCCCCACAACCTCCTCAACTACCCGCGTGACCGGCCGTTCCGGACGGCGGTCGGCGTGGCCGCCCTGGTGTTCTTCTCCGACCTCACCATGGCCAGCGGCACCGACCTGATCGGCAACAACCTCCACATCAGCTACGAGCGGCTGATCGACATCCTCCAGTACGGCGCCATCATCGGACCGATCGTGGGCGGCATCATCGCCTACAAGGTCTGCGTCGCCCTGCAGCGCACCAGCGCCCATCCCATCCAGAAGCCCATCGGCGGCGTCATCGTGCGCGGGGCCGACGGCTCCTACCACACCCTCGGTGACACCGACCACGGCGGCGACCACGACGGGGCGGCCACCAACGGGCACGGGGCCGAGGACGAGCACCTCGACGGGGAGGGTGACGGGGCCGGCAACGGGCACGGCCGGCCGGCCGAGGAGGAGACGGTCGGGGCCGGCGGGACCTCCGGGGCCTCGGCCCATTCGGCTGGGTCGTCGCCGCCTACGGACGACTGATCCGCCGACTCCCCGACTCCCCGACTCCCAGGCGGGGAGTCGGGAGGCTGTCGCTTGAGGTAGTGCAGGCGATCCGGGGAGCAGTTCGACTCGGCGCCGGGGCCTCGGTGGCCCGCTCGGGCACGTCATGGCGGCCAAGGCGGTGGCGCTGGCCGAGGCGCGGCAGCCGCCTTCGCCGCCTACGCCGGCAAGATCGTCGACAACGCGTTGGCGCTGGCCGACGGGCTGCTGCGCCGGGGCGCCCGGCTGCTGACCGGCGGCACCGACAACCACCTCGTGGTCATCGACGTGGCCGGCTCGTTCGGTCTTACCGGCCGGCAGGCCGAAGCCGCCCTCCTCGAGGCCGGGGTCGTGACCAACCGCAACTCGATCCCCGGCGACCCCAACGGAGCCTGGTACACCTCCGGCATCCGGCTGGGCCCGCCCGCCCTCACCACCCTCGGCTTCGGCCGGGCCGAGATGGACGAGGTGGCGGCGATCATCAGCGAGACCCTCTCGGCCACCACGCCGGCATCCGCCTCCTCGGGGCCGTCGAAGGCTCGGTACCGGCTCGACGCCGGCATCGCCGGCGCCGGCCGCGGCGGGCGGCGGAGCTGCTGCAACGGTTCCCGCTGTACCCGCAGCTCCGCCTGTAGCCGGCGATCGGGGGCCGGCCCCGGCGCTCGGGGGATCGGCGGTCGAGGCCGGCGCTCGAGGGGCCGGCGGCTGGCCATCGGGGAGTGACGGTCCCGGGGACCGGCGATCGGCGCTCCGCCGGCGATCGGCGGGACGAACGCGCCGGCCTCCTTTCCCCACCATTGCCTGCACGCGAAAGATCCCCGACCGTACGGCCGGGGATCTCGCCAAAACGGGGGAGGGCGAACTACTCCTCGCGGGCCTCGCCCTCGACGGTGAAGCCGATGACCCCGCCGAAGATGAACACCCCGGCGATGACCCAGTACCAGGTGCCGTAGATGAGGGCGACACCGGCGAAGATGCCGCCGATGCCGATGGCGGCCGGCCAGATGGAGGCGGCCGGGAAGAACCCGACCTCGCCGGCCCCGTCGGACTGCTCGGCGTCCATGCGGTCCTCGGGGCGGTCGACGCCCTGGCGCCGCCGCCACTGCATGAGCAGGTAGACGGCGACGAGGACGTAGGCGGCGCACCCGAACAGCAGCAGGACGGTGCCGGTGGCCTCCTGGCTCCAGAAGCCGTAGATGATGCAGATGGTGGCGAGGAACACCCCCGCTCCCATCATCAGCTTGTATTCGAAGCGCATCAGTGACCGACTTCCGTGAGCTGATCGGGGTGGTTGGCGTCCCACAGCGGCCGCTCGGAGCGGATCGGCGGGAGCAGCTCGAAGTTGTGCTCAGGCGGCGGCGAGGAGGTCGCCCATTCGAGGGTCTGGCCGTCCCACGGGTTGTCGCCGGCGATCCGGCCCTGCCGGACGCTCATGATCAGGTTGATCACCGTGAAGAGGGTGCCGATCCCGATCAGGTAGGCCCCGATGGACGAGAGGAGGTTGAGGAAGTTCCAGCCTTCGAAGCTCGAGTAGGTGAAGATACGGCGCTGCATGCCCCGCAGACCGAGGTCGTGCTGGGGGAAGAAGGTCAGGTTGACGCCGATGAAGATGATGGCGAAGCTGATCCGACCGATCCGCTCGTCCAGCATCCGCCCGGTGAACTTGGGGAACCAGTAGTAGATCGCCGCAAAGGCCCCGAAGGCGGTGGCCCCGATCATCACGTAGTGGAAGTGGGCGATCACGAAGTAGGTGTCGTGAAGCTGGAAGTCGAGGGGCGGCTCGGCCAGCATGACGCCGGTGATGCCCCCGAGCAGGAACAGCCCGAGGAAGCCGAGGCAGAAGAGCATCGACGTGCTGAGGGTGATGACGCCCTGCCACATGGTGCCGATCCAGTTGAAGAACTTGATGCCGGTCGGCACCGCGATGAGCAGCGAGAGGGCGGCGAAGAAGGGCAGCAGCACGGCGCCCGTCGTGTACATGTGGTGGGCCCACACGCCCATGGACAGGCCGCCGATCGACAGCGTGGCCGCCACCATGCCCTTGTAGCCGAACACCGGCTTCTTGGACATGGTCGAGATGACCTCGGTGACCACCCCGAAGTAGGGGAGGGCCAGGATGTACACCTCCGGGTGGCCGAAGAACCAGAACAGGTTTTGCCACAGGATCGGTTGGCCCCCTCCGGACGGGGCGTAGAAGTGGGTGGTCAAATGCCGGTCGCACCACAGCAGGGCCATGGCCGCGGTCAGCACCGGGAAGGCCAGCAGCACCAGGAACATCGTCACGAGCTGGTTCCAGGTGAAGATCGGCATCCGGAACATGACCATCCCGGGAGCCCGCAGCGTGAAGACGGTGGTGATCACGTTGACGGCAGTGAAGATGCCGGAGAAGCCGGTGAGGGCGATACCGACCACCCACATGTCGGCTCCCGGGCCGGGGGAGTGGATCGCCTCGGTGAGAGGGGCGTAGCCGAACCAGCCGAAGTCGGCCGCGCCGTTGTTGGTCAGGAAGCCGAACATCATGACGACGAACCCGCCCAGGTACAGCCAGTAGGACAGGTTGTTGAACCTCGGGAAGGCCATGTCCGGCGCGCCGATCTGGAGCGGGACGATGTAGTTGGCCAGGCCGAAGGCGAAGGGGCCGCCGAAGACGAACAGCATGATCGTGCCGTGCATGGTGACCAGCTGGTTGTACGTGTCGGCCACCAGGAAGTGGTTGTCCGGCACGATCAGCTGGGTGCGCATCAGCTCGGCCATGATCCCGGCCACCAGGAAGGCGGCGAAGGCCGTGACCATGTAGTTGAGGCCGATCTGCTTGTGATCGGTGCTGGTGATGAACTTGACCAGGCCGCGGGGCCGGGGGCTCGGGATGATCTCGAGCAGCGGCTCGGGACCATAGCCACCGGCCGCACGCGGGGGGGCAAGGCGTTCTTGGGTGGCGCTCATCAGCAGTTGCCTCCACCGGCACAGGTGATCGAGTTGGGTTTGGTACTGCGGTACCAGGTGTTGTAGGCGGATTTGGTCATGACCAGCAGTCGGAAGCGCATGAAGGCGTGGTACGTGCCGCACAGCTGCGTGCACTCACCGATGTAGTTGCCCGTCGTGGTCACGTTGACGTCGACCACATTGTGGACGCGCTGGATGAGGTCCCGCTTGAAGAGGAACTCCGGGACGTAGAAGGAATGGTTGACGTCGTCGCTCTGCAGCGTGAACTGGACCGTCTCGTGCTCCGGCATCCGCAGGATCGGCAGGTTCTGGACGTCCTCGATGCTGGGCTCGGCCGCCACCGAGCCGACCTCCTGGTGCCCGTTGGGGTAGGTGAACCGCCACCCCCACTGGAAGCCCTGGACGGTGATCTTCACGTCGGGGTTCTTCTTGACGTGGATGATGTTGTTCTCGACTCCGTACATGAAGCCGAAGAGGACGGCCACGACCACCAGCGGGATGATGGTGTAAGCCGCCTCGAGGGGGATGTGGTACTGGAACTGCCGGGGGCGGCGGTTGTCGTCCGGTCCTCGGCGGTGCCACCGGATCACCGCCCAGGTGATCAGCCCGATGACGATCAGGCCGATCGGGATGGCGAAGAGATACGTGACCCACCAGACGCGGTTGATCTCCGGCGCAAAGGTCGTGATCCCGCTGGGGCCGCCCCAATGGGTGGCCGGCAGGGGCGCTGAGGCGATGAGACTCACTTCTGTGACTCTAAGCAGTTCGCCCCTGCGGTACAAAGCCGAGACGCAGTCGCGGCGCCACGGGCCGTGACCAGGGACCAAGCAGCCGCGAGGGCTCGTGTGGCGGGTGTCTCACCGTTCCGTTTTGAGGTGGCGTCGGACCGTTGTACCGTCGACGGCCGGTCGGCGGCCGGGCCGATTGCCAGAGCGGCCCCGGAGGCTCTATCCTGGTGACTCGGCCCTTCCGAGGCCCGCATCAGCCTGCGCCGGTGGCAAGCGTGGCCGGCCCCAGCAGGTCCTCTTTTTTTGTTCTGGCTCACCGACGCTCCGAGGTCCCCGTGCGTACGTACACCCCCAAACCCGCCGACATCGAGCGCGCCTGGTACGAGGTCGACGCTGACGGCGCCGTCCTCGGCCGCCTGGCCGCCGAGGTCGCCAGGGTGCTCCGCGGCAAGCACAAGCCCATCTTCGCCCCCCACGTCGACACCGGCGACCACGTCGTCATCGTCAACGCGGCCAAGGTGGTCATGACCAGCGACAAGGCCGACAAGAAGGTCGCCTACCGCCACTCCGGCTACCCGGGCGGTCTGCGCTCCCGCACCTACCGGCAGCTGCTCGACACCCGCCCGGAGGAGACCGTGCGGCGGGCCGTCAAGGGCATGCTCCCCAAGGGCGCGCTCGGCGCGTCCATGCTCCGCAAGCTCAAGGTGTACGCCGGCCCGACCCACCCGCACGCCGCCCAGAGCCCGCAGCCGCTCACCGTCGACCACTCCGTGCACCGCACCGCCTAAGAGGAGTCCCCAGACCCGTGCCTCAGCCGCTCATCCAGACCACCGGCCGCCGCAAGGCCGCCGTGGCTCGCGTCCGCTTCCGCCCGGGGACGGGGCAGGTGATCGTCAACCGGCGCCCCATCGACGAGTACTTCCCGTCGGCGACGCACCGGATGATCATCACCGAGCCGCTCCGGGTCGCCGAGCGGGACGAGACCTACGACATCGACGCCACCATGGACGGCGGCGGCGTCTCCGGCCAGGCCGGCGCCCTGCGCCACGGCATCGCCCGGGCCCTCGCCGAGCTGGACCCCGAGCTGCGCATCCCGCTCAAGCGGGCCGGCTTCCTCACCCGTGACCCGCGGGAGAAGGAATCCAAGAAGTACGGCCTCAAGAAGGCCCGCAAGGCTCCTCAGTACTCCAAGCGCTGAGCCGCTCGGGGCGGGTATCGATGGCTCCACGGTTCGGGACCGACGGACTCCGGGGCGTGGCCGGCGTCGAACTCACGCCCGAACTGGCCCTGGCCGTCGGGCGCGCCGCCGCGGCCGTGCTGTGCCCGGTCTCTCCGGCCGGGCCGGATGGCTCGGGCAGTGAAGGGGGAATGAGGCCGGAGGGGCGGCGGATCGTCGCGGGACGCGACACCCGTCGTTCCGGGTCGATGCTCATGTCCGCCCTGACGGCCGGGTTGGCCGCCGGCGGGGTCGACGTGCTCGACGCCGGGGTGATCCCCACCCCGGGTGTGGCCCGCCTGGCCGGCCGGTTCGGCTGCCCGGGGGCCGTGATCACCGCTTCGCACAACCCGTTCGGCGACAACGGCATCAAGCTGTTCGGCGCCGGCGGGGTCAAGCTCGACGGGGCCATCGAGGCGAAGATCGAGGATCTCCTCTTCGACTCGGCGGTGGCCGGGGGTGGCGTGCCTGCCCTCGGCGGCGCCGCCATCGGCACCATCACCCATGACCCCCAACTGGTCGGCTGGTACCGGGACGAGCTGGTCCGGATGCTGCCTCCCAACCAGCTCGACGGGGTTCGGCTCGTGGTCGACTGCGCCAACGGGGCGGCGTCGGTGACCGCGCCGGCCGTGTTCGCAGCGGCCGGCGCCGAGGTGCTCGAGGTGGTGGCCGGCGACCCCGACGGGGTCAACATCAACCTGTCCTGCGGCTCCAGCCACCCGGACCGCCTGGCCGCGGCCGTGGCCCGCCACCGCGCCGACCTCGGGCTGGCTTTCGACGGTGACGCCGACCGGCTGGTGGCCGTCGACGGCAACGGCACCGTGGTGGACGGCGACCGGCTGCTGGCGTTGTTCGCCTCGGACCTGCGGGCGCGGGGCGAGCTGCCGGGCGACACCGTCGTGGTCACGGTCATGAGCAACCTCGGGTTCCACCAGGCCATGGCCGAGGCCGGGATCGCGGTGAAGTCGACCGACGTCGGCGACCGGCACATCCTGGCGGCCCTCGACGCCAACGGCTGGTCGCTCGGGGGAGAGCAGTCCGGGCACCTGGTGTTCCGTCGCTTGGCCACGACCGGGGACGGCGTCCTCTCCGGGCTGCTGCTCGTCGACCTCCTGAAGCGCTCGGGGCGCAGCCTGGCCGACATGGCCGGGAACGCCATGCGGACCCTTCCGCAGGTGTTGCGCAACGTGCCCGTCAGCCGGCGGGACGATCTGGCCGACGCCGCCCCCGTCTGGGAGGCGGTGCGGGACGTCGAAGCCGACCTCGGCTCCTCGGGCCGGGTCCTGCTCCGCCCGAGCGGCACCGAGCCGCTCATCCGGGTGATGGTCGAGGCGCCGACGCCGGAGGCGGCGGCCGAGGCGGCCGAGCGGCTGGCGTCGGCGGTCCGGGTCGCGCTGGGCTGAGCCCACTGGGTGGTTGCCGCGCCGGCGGTGGCGTTGGGTCGTTGCCGGCGGCGGGTCGTTGCCGGCGGCCCCCTCCACTGGTCAGGCCTCCCGCCGGCCGGCCCCCCACCGACCGCGCAGGATCCGAGCCTTTGAGCCGCTTTCGGGCGTCTGCCTGCGCGGTTGTGGCAAAACTATGAATGTTATGGGCGAGTTGTCATCCATATACTATGACAACTCGCCCAGAGCATTCATAGTGCGCTCGGCGCCACCGTACTGAAGTACGCTGAAAAGTATGGAAAAGGCCCGGAACGAGGCAGAGGTACGGCACTTCGCCGAGTGTCATGGGGTCATAACCCGACACCAGGCCCTGGCCCTCGGGTTCTCCGAGCCGCTGATCGACTACCGACTGCGGTCCGGGCGCTGGGAGGCCATCCACCGCGGCGTCTACCACCGGCGAGGCGAAAAGCTCACCCCGGAAGGCAGGCTCCTTGCCGCCTGCTACGCCTTCGGCCGGGAGGCGGTGGCCTCCCACGCCGCCGGCGCCTGGCTGTGGGGACTGCTGCCTGGGCCGCCGCCCCATCCGGTCGTGACCGCACCCCGGAGCGCCGCCCGCGCTCACCCGGACATCCGTGTCCGCCGGCGGGACGAGCTCGACTCGAGTGAACGCACCCAGCGACGCGGCATTCCCGTGACCACGCCGGTCCGGACGCTGTGCGACCTCGGGGAAGACGAGGATCTCCCCATCGTCGAGCAGGCGACCGACGCGGCGTTGGCTCGGGGACTGGTCACCGCCGACAAGCTGAGCGAGGCCCTCGACCGGGCGGCGTCATCGGGGCGGCGCGGGGTCAGAGTGCTCCGGGCGTCGCTGGAGGAGCGAGGGGTGGTGGGGGCGCCGGACCCGTCGGTGCTCGAGAGCCGCGTGGCCCGGCTGCTGAAGAGCTGGGGCGTCGCGCCCCTCGGCGCGGAGGTGGTCGTCGCCGGCGGGGCCTACCGCGTCGACTTCATGCTGGCGTCCCGGCTCATCCTCGAGGCGGACGGGTTTGCCTTCCACTCCTCGCCGGCGGCCAAAGCGGCCGACGACCACCGACGCAACCAGCTGCAGCTGCAAGGGTTCGTCGTCCTGCACACCAACTGGGTGGAGGTCACCCGCCATCCGGAGCGCCTGCAGGCCACCGTGCTGGCCGCGTTGACGCCCAATGGCTGGCCGGTCGGAGGGCGGCCCGGCCAGTAGCCTTCCGCCCATGTGCGGGATCGTCGCCGTCATCGCCCGTCCATCCTCCCGTCGACCGCCGGCGGCTGACGATCTCGGCCGGGAGATCGGGGCGGTGGCGGAGCGGCTGGCGCAGGTTCGCGCCGAGCTGAAGGCGGGAGCCGACGCGGCCGCCGCCCTGCAGGAGCTGGCCGGGCGCCTCGACGTCGTCGACCGCCAGCTGCGGGGCACCTCCGGCCTGGCCGCCCTCCTCTCCGGCGCAAACAGTGCCGACGGCAAGGCCGAGCGCACCGCCGAGGGCACCGCTATCGGCCGGCTCGCCGCCGCCGCGGCCCCGATCGACGCCCAGCTCACCGGCATCGAGGAAGACCTCGACAGCGGCCGCCTCACCCTCGAACCGTCGGCCCTGGAGGCCGTCAACGCCGCCCTCGTCCACCTGCGGGACGCCTGGTGGGCCATCACCCGTGACCGGCTGGGCGCCGCCGGGGACGTCCTCGCCCTGGCCGGTCCCCAGGTCCTCTCCGGCAACCTGTCCGGCTGGTGGGCCATCAACGTGGCCCTCGCTTCCATCGACCGCCTCGAGGTGCGGGGCCGCGACTCGGCCGGCATCCACGTCCTCGTCGCCGACCACGGCCTCGACCTCACCGCCCCCGCTCTGCGGCTTCTGATCGAGGCCCGCAGCGAGGACCCGCTCTTCACCTCGATGGCCCTCCGGACTCCCGGCAACGAGCTCAGCTTCGTCTACAAGGCGGCGGCCGAGATCGGCGAGCTCGGCGACAACGTCAAGGCCCTCCGGGCGGCGGTCTCCAGCGACCCGCTGCTCGCCGCCGCCCTGGCCTCGCCCGGGGGCCGGGTGACGGTCGTCGGCCACACCCGCTGGGCCAGCGTCGGCCACATCTCCGAAGCCAACGCCCACCCCCTCAACTCCGAAGAGCTGGGGCGGGCGGCCGGCCCCTACGTAACGGCGGCGCTCAATGGGGACATCGACAACCACATTGAGCTCCGCCTGTCGGACGCCTTACAGGCGCCGGCGGAGATCACCACCGACGCCAAGGTGATCCCGGCGCTGGTGTCCCGGCGGCTGGCCGACGGGCTGGACCTCGACGAGGCGGTCCGGCAGACGGTCAACCGCTTCCACGGGTCGACGGCCATCGCGGTGTCGTCCGCGGCCCACCCCGATCAGCTCCACCTGGCCCTCAAGGGGTCCGGCCAGTCGCTCAACGTCGGGCTGGCCGAGGACGCCTTCGTGGTGGCCAGCGAGCCGTACGGCCTGGTCGAGGAGACGTCCGCCTACCTGCGCATGGACGGCGAGGCGACCCAGGGCCAGCTGATCGTGCTCGACCGGGCCGGCGCCGGCACCCTCGGGGGCATCCGCCGGATGCGCTACGACGGCGGCCCGCTGCCCGTCGACAACGGCGAGGTGCGGGTGGCCGAGATCACCACCCGCGACATCGACCGGCGCGGGTTTCGGCACTTCCTGATCAAGGAGGTGTCGGAGGCGCCCGGGTCGTTCCGCAAGACGCTGCGGGGCAAGATCACCGCCAGCCCCGGCCCCGACGGCCGGCTGAAGGTCGCCCTCGGGCCCGACGTCCTGCCCGCCGAGGTCACCGAGGCCCTGGCCGGAGGCCGCATCCGGCGGGTCGTCGTGGCCGGCCAGGGCACAGCCGCCGTCGCCGGGCGGGCCATCGCCGCCGCCATCGCCTGGGCCCTGCCCCACCTGCCGGTGATCGCCACCCTCGGCACCGAGCTGTCCGGCTTCGGGCTCACCGACGACATGAGCGACACCCTGGTGGTGGCCGTGAGCCAGTCAGGAACGACGGCCGACACCAACCGGGCCGTCGACCTGGTCCGGGCCCGCCGGGCCCTGGTCCTCGCCGTGGTCAACCGCCGCAACAGCGACCTCGTCACCAAAGCCCACGGCACCCTCTACACCTCCGACGGCCGGGACGTGGAGATGAGCGTGGCCTCCACCAAGGCCTTCTACTCGCAGGTGGCCGCCGGCTGGCTCCTGGCCATGGGCCTGGCCGACGCCGCCACCACCAGCCCCGACGCCGCCAAGAACGCCGAGCCCGCCACAAGCACCAACCCGGCCGACCACGACGCCATGCTCCGCCAGCTGCGGGCCCTGCCCGACGCCATGCAGCAGGTCCTCGAGAGCCGGAAGGCCATCGCCGACATCGCCGCCCGGGTGGCCCCGCCCCGCCGCTACTGGACGGTCGTCGGCAACGGCCCCGACGCGGTGGCCGCGGCCGAGGTGCGGATCAAGCTGTCGGAGCTGTGCTACCGGTCGATCGCCTGCGACAGCACCGAGGACAAGAAGCACATCGACCTGTCCTGCGAGCCGCTCATCCTGGTGTGCGCGGCCGGCCTGACCGGCCCCAACGCCGACGACGTGGCCAAGGAAGTGGCGATCTACCGGGCCCACAAGGCGATGCCGGTCGTCATCGCCCCGGCCGGAGAGAGCCACCGGTTTGCGGGTGACGCCACCAGCGCCGGCGCCGTGATCGAGGTGCCGGCCGCCGCCCCCGAAGTGGCCTTCGTGCTGGCCGCCATGGTCGGCCACCTGTTCGGGTACGAGGCCGCGGTGGCCATCGACGACCAGGCCCAGCCGTTGCGGCGGGCCAAGGCGGCCGTGGAGGCGGCGGTGCTGGACGGCAGCCACCTCCTCACCGATCTGACCGTGGGAACAGAGGTCGCCGAGGCGGTTCGCCCGTTTTGGACCGGCCTGCGGGCCGGGGCCTACAACGGCAATTTGGAGGCGTCCACCGCGGTGCGGCTGGCCGGCCTGCTCAACTACGTCACCGGGCACGTGCCCATCGAGGCGTACGAGACCGAGACCGGCAAGGTGGGCTCGCCCGGCGTGGTGGTGGACGACCTGACCGAAGCCCTGGCCGAGGCCATCGACCAGCTCACCCGGCCGGTCGACGCCATCAAGCACCAGGCCAAGACGGTCACGGTCGGGACGTCCCGCAACGAGGACGCCCTCCTCGCCGTCCCGCTGGTCAAGGAGACGCTGGCCGCCGGGGCGTCCGCCGACGTGCTCGGCTACCGGGCCCTCCGAACCCTCGCCAGCCTGGACGCCGCCGTCGAGGCGACCGTCGGGTTCACCCGCTACTCGATCGACTGGCCGGCGCCGGGCTCGGGCGGGTGGGCCACGGCCCGGGTGGTCGGCCGGGGCGGCATCGCCCTCGGGATGGAGTCGAGAACGGCCACCGATCCCCGCCTGCGGGGCACCAAAAACCGGGCCGCCGAGGAGCGCGAGGTGACCGTGGCCAAGGGCCTGGGCGACGGCCGCACGGTAATCCTGGTCCCCGAAGTGAGGTCGGACACGGTGACCGGCCTGACCCTGCTCCACGTCCGATTCGCCGACCGGCTCGACCCGGCCACCGCCCGGCAGGTGCTGTCCGGCTACCGGGGGCGGTATGCGGCCGTCCGGGATGCGGTCACCGAGACCGAGCCGGCCATGGACGACGGCCTGCTCGGCGAGGTGCCGATCACCGAGCTGCTGACCCGACCGGTCCACGTCCTCGCTTCGCAGTGGCGCCGGCGCTGATCGGGCTCGGCCTCGACTCGGTCGACATCGGGCGGTTCGCCGAGGTGCTGGCCCGCCGGCCGGTGCTGCGGGAGCGGCTGTTCACGGCGGCCGAGCAGGCCTACGCGGACACCCTGTCCAACCCGGTCCCGACGCTGGCCGGGCGTTTTGCGGTCAAGGAGGCGGTCATGAAATGCCTGGGGGTGGGCCTCGGCGCCTTCGACTGGGG
>Ga0070737_10003544_pt1 | contig 16686 bp, 13 predicted proteins | sample Coa_R1_10_FD_66438 | JGI IMG/M metagenome (GOLD analysis project Ga0070737, IMG submission 66438) | Surface soil microbial communities from Centralia Pennsylvania, which are recovering from an underground coalmine fire - Coalmine... | ecosystem: Environmental > Terrestrial > Soil > Unclassified...
CGCGAAGCTACTGCATCACCTCACCGACCGAGGTGCGCACCAAGACGCTGGACCAGGTGCGTGAGTTGTTGGCCACCCACCCGGCGCTGGCCAACAACAACGGCCTGGCCCTGCCGTACGTCACCGTGTGCGTGCGGGCAACACTTTCGTAGCGCCGAGTGGCCAGTTATTGCACGCTTTTTGGTGATTTGCGTGTCATAAGTGGCCACTCGGCACCTTAGAAGTTCAAGCCCGAGAACATGATTCGACCGGGGTCGTACTTTTGCCGCACAGCGGCCAGCCGGCCCAGATTCGGGCCGAAGTACCGCGACGCGGGCTGGTTCGCCTCGAGGTAGTTCACGTAGCCGCCAACCGAATATGGCCGCACCGCTTGGTGTGCGGTGCCCAGCCAGCCGGTGGCCGCCGAAGGGTCACCGGATGTCTCGACGTACCACTGGACCAGCGCGGACTGCCGCCGCCACGGGAACGCGGTGGCCGTCGGCGCCACACTGGCGAGCGCGCCGTCGAGGGCATGCATGATCGCCAACATGCGGCCGGCGCCACGCGGGAACGCGTCGACCGCCGACGCGATCCCCTGCGCGGCGGCCGGCGTGATCGTCGTGAAAACATCGGACCCGCCGACATATCCCAGCGGCGACGGGTTGAGGTTCCCGACGGCCAGGTAGTTGACCAGGTCCAAGTAGTTGAAGGTGTGGTTCTCGGTCCCGGTTGGTTGCATCCCAACGGCTTTGGTGATTGCGCCCGCCACGCTGCTGCCCGACCCGGCCGGGCAGGTGGCGAGGATACGACAGTGTGTGCCCATCGCGTCGACGGTGGCGTCGGCCAGCGCCCAACTGCTCGGGTCGGCGGTCCGCAGCCAGTTCTGCCAACCGACCAGAACCTGCGCGAACGACTGCGGCGGGAAGTTGAGGTTCACCGCGTCGACGTCGCCGGCGGGGAACGTGGCGAAGGTCAACGACGTTGTCACGCCGAAGTTTCCACCGCCGCCACCGCGCAACGCCCAAAACAGGTCGGGGTTATCGGTGGGCGATGCGGTGACCGCCTGGCCGTTGGGCAGCACGACCGTCGCCGATCTCAGCGCGTCGCACATCAGGCCCGCGTGGCGGGACTGCGCACCGAGCCCGCCGCCCAGGGCGTGCCCCGAGGCGCCGACCGACGGGCAGGTGCCGGTCGGGATGCCACGGCCCGCCGCCGCCAGCGCCTGGTGCATCGCATACAAGCTGGTCGCCGGTGTCACCGTGACGAGCCCGGTGCCGGCGTCGTAGCTGATTCCGCCGGGCAGCTGACGTAAGTCGAGAACCATCGCGCCGTTGGCCGTCGACGCTCCCACATAGGAGTGCCCGCCGCCGCGCGGCGCGACCTTGAGGTTGTGGGCGGCGGCGAATGCCATGGCCTTCTGGACGTCGGCCGCCGAGGAAGGAACAACGACGGCCGCCGGCGTCGAGTCGTTGTAGTTGGTGTTGAAAACCTGCTTGGCCGCGGCGAATTGGCCGCCGTCGCCCGGCGTGAGCACCTGCCCGCCGATGGCGGACGAAAGACCGTTCCAGCCAGCTGGATTCGGTTCCGCTCGCGCCCGCACCGGGCCGAATACCGCACCGGCGGCCAACGCTCCGGCTGCACCGCGTAGAAATGTCTTGCGTGAGAACTCACGAGCCACCGCCGCATTGTCGACCACGGGACTGGCAAAAACCGGGCTGACGCATACCGTGTCAGGCGTTTCGGGCCAACCGTAGGCGAACCTTTACCTCGCCGTGTCGTAGACGTGATGCGCGTGACTCAGTGTTCGTTGGAACCCCTAACAGATGAGGAGCGCGACATGCGTCGCAATTGGACATCACCAGCAGCTGCCGCTGGCCTGCTTGCGGCGGCTGCGGCCATCGCGGCGCCGGCGCAAGCAGATTCGATCGACGAATCGTTTCTTTCGGCGCTGGGCGGCGCCGGGGTCAACTACCAGGATCCGGCCGGAACGGCCGCACTCGGCCAGTCGATTTGTCCGATGCTGTCGCAGCCCGGCGGATCATTCGCCTCCGCCGCGTCGAGCGTGGTCGGCCACAACGGCATGTCGCCGGCCATGGCGCAGATGTTCACCAGCATCGCGATCTCGATGTATTGCCCGTCGATGATGGCGTCGATCGCCAACGGTCAGATGCCGAACCTGCCGCAAGTGCCGGGGATGCCGAGTATCTAACTCTAACGCGTGCCCAGCGGGTCGATCGTCGACGCGATGTAGACCATCGCCGTCGCCACCACTGCCGTCGTGGCGAAGTCAATTCCCTTGCTGCGCACCACCAGAAGACCCGCCCGGTCGTCGGACAGCACTAACCGCAGCACGGCGGCCATGCCCACCCCGATACCGATCAGCAGCGCGCCGCGGCGCCAGAAGTTCAAGCCCGCCAACGTGAACGCGGCGACGAAGATCAGCCCGACCGACAGGATCGGCCACTGCGCCCGCAACCTTGCGCGCAGACTCACCGGGTGGCCTCGGCCAGTTCGACGACGTTGGTCAGCAGAAAAGCCCGGGTCAGCGGGCCGACCCCGCCGGGGTTCGGCGACACGTGACCGGCCACCTCCCAGACGTCCGGGTGCACGTCACCGACCAACCCGTCGTCGGTGCGGCTGACACCCACGTCGACGACGTCCGCGCCCGCGCGCACCATGTCGGCGGTCAACAGGTGCGGCACACCGACGCCGGCTACGATGATGTCGGCTTGCCGAGTCAACGCGGGAAGATCGCGAGTTGCCGTGTGGCACAACGTCACTGTGGCGTTTTCGGAGCGACGGGTGAGCAGCAGACCTAACGGCCGGCCCACCGTCACACCGCGGCCGATGACCACCACGTGCGCCCCGGCGATCGGTACGTCGTAGCGGCGCAGCAGGTGCACGATGCCGCGGGGGGTGCATGGCAGCGGGCCCGGCGTGCCCAGTACCAGCCGGCCCAGGTTGGTCGGGTGCAGCCCGTCGGCGTCCTTATCCGGGTCGACGCGCTCCAGCGCGGCGTTCTCGTCCAGATGCTTGGGCAGCGGCAACTGCACGATGTAACCGGTGCACTCCGGGTTCGCGTTGAGCTCGTCGATGGTCTCGTCGAGCTTGGCCTGGCTGATGTCGGCGGGCAGGTCGCGACGGATCGAGGTGATGCCGACCTTGGCGCAGTCCGCGTGCTTGCCGCGGACGTAAGCCTGCGACCCTGGATCGTCGCCGACCAGGATGGTGCCCAGCCCGGGGGTGCGGCCCGACGCGGCCAGGGCGGCCACCCGTTGCTTGAGGTCGACGAAGATCTCGTCGCGCGTGGCCTTGCCGTCCAAAGTGATCGCACCCACGCCAGACAGTCTGGCACGCCTGCGTACCCTCCGAATATGCCCACCGACGTGTTCGCCCCGGCCAAGCTCGGTCCAGTGACGCTGCGCAACCGCGTGATCAAGGCCGCGACGTTCGAGGCACGCACACCGGACGCGTTGGTGACCGACGACCTGATCGAATACCACCGGCTGCCGGCGGCCGGTGGTGTCGGCATGACGACGGTTGCCTACTGCGCGGTCTCCCCCGGCGGCCGCACGTCGGGCGAGCAGATTTGGATGCGCCCCGAAGCCGTCGCCGGGCTGCGCCGGCTCACCGACGCCGTGCACGCCGAAGGCGCGGCGGTCAGCGCACAGATCGGCCACGCCGGGCCGGTCGCCGACGTCCGCTCCAACAAGGCCACCGCGCTGGCACCGGTGCGGTTCTTCAACCCGATCGGGATGCGGTTCGCCCGCAGGGCCACCCGCGACGACATCGACGACGTGATCGCCGCGCACGCCAACGCGGCGAAGCTGGCGATCGACGCCGGATTCGACGCGGTCGAAATCCATTTGGGCCACAACTATTTGGCCAGTTCGTTCCTCAGTCCGCTGATCAACCGCCGCGACGACGAGTTCGGCGGGTCGCTACAGAACCGGGCCAAGGTCGCCCGCGGGCTGGTGCAGGCGGTGCGCCGCGCGGTCGACAGCCAGATCGCCGTGACCGCCAAGCTCAACATGGCCGACGGCGTGCGTGGCGGTATCACGGTCGAAGAAGCGGTCCAAACCGCCAAATGGCTGCAGGACGACGGCGGGCTGGACGCCATCGAATTGACCGCCGGCAGTTCGCTGGTCAACCCGATGTATCTGTTCCGCGGCGACGCGCCGGTCAAGGAGTTCGCCGGCGCGTTCAAGCCGCCACTGCGCTGGGGCATCCGGATGACCGGCCACAAGTTTCTGCGCGAATACCCCTACCGCGACGCCTATCTGTTGCGCGACGCCCGGTTGTTCCGCGCCGAGCTCACCATGCCGCTGATCCTGCTCGGCGGCATCACCAACCGCGAGTCGATGGAGCTGGCGATGGCCGAGGGCTTCGACTTCGTCGCGATGGCCCGCGCGCTTCTGGCCGAACCGGATCTGGTCAACCGGATTCGCGACCAGCGCGACGTGCGCTCGGCGTGCATCCACTGCAACCGCTGCATGCCGACGATTTACAGCCGCACCCGCTGCGTCGTCACGGGCGCACCGGACAGCGCTGCCTGACGGGCGCGTCAAACCCGACTGCGCCACAATAGATACAGTCGGTTCGGTGAACCAACCAGCTACAGTTGTCTCGATGAGTCAAGCAGCACCTCCGGCGCTGACGGTTCGGTATGACGGATCCCAACGCACGTTCGCACCGGGCCATGACGTGGTTGTCGGACGTGACCTTCGCGCCGACATGCGCATCACCCATCCGCTGATTTCGCGCGCGCATCTGTTGCTGCGCTTCGACCAGGGCCGGTGGCTGGCGATCGACAACGGTTCGCTGAACGGCACCTTCGTCAACGGCCGCCGCGTGCCGGTGGTCGACATCCACGACGGCCAGAGCATCAACATCGGCAACCCCGACGGGCCCCGGCTGACCTTCGAAGTCGGCCGGCACGCCGGAATGGCCGGCCGGCCACCCCGCACCGCGTCGATGCGCGTCGTCCAACCGTCCGGCGCCCCTCGCCCGTCGCACCCGCAGCCGGCGCGCCAGCCGGGCGGGTCGTGGCCTCCGCAGTCGGCACCGATGCGCCCCCATCCGCCCGGCAACCACCCGCACACCGCCCCGGCCCCACCCCAGCCGATGTATCCGCCCAGCGGCGGGCAGCGACCCGCGGCCGCATACCCGGGCAGCCCCCCGCCGTCGGCACCGCCGCCCAGCGTCCAGCCACAGACGCGGATGGCGCCCGCCCAAGCCAAGCCGCCCGAGGTCGGCAACCTGGCGACGAAGATGATCCAGGTCTTGCGCCCGTCGGCCGCGACGCCGGAGAAGCCGAGCGGCTCGCTGACGATAGGCCGCGCGACCGACAACGACATCGTCATCCAGGACGTGCTGGCGTCGCGCCATCACGCATTCCTGGTGCCGTCGCCGCTGGGCACCGAGATCCGCGACGCACGCAGCATCAACGGAACGTTCGTCAACGGCGTGCGGGTCGGGTCGGCGGTGCTCAACGAGGGCGACGTGGTCACGATCGGCAACGTCGACCTGGTCTTCACCGACGGCACCCTGGTCCGGCGCACCGAGGCCGCGACGCGCACCGGCGGTCTCGAGGTCAGCAACGTGCACTTCAAGGTCGACGGCAAGGAGCTGATCGACAACATTTCGCTGACCGCCCGACCCGGCACGCTGACCGCGATCATCGGCGGATCCGGCGCGGGCAAGACCACGCTGTCGCGGCTCATCGCCGGATACACCCGCCCCAGCCAGGGCACGATCACCTTCGAAGGGCATGACATCCACCGCGAGTACGCGACGATGCGCAGCCGGATCGGGATGGTGCCGCAGGACGACGTGGTGCATCGCCAGCTGACGGTCAACCAGGCACTCGGCTACGCCGCCGAGCTGCGGCTGCCACCGGACACCAGCAAGGAAGAGCGCGCCCAGGTCGTGGCGGGGGTGCTCGAGGAGCTCGACCTGACCAAGCAGGCCGACACCCGGGTGGACAAGCTCTCCGGCGGCCAACGCAAACGCGCGTCGGTCGCGCTGGAGCTGCTCACCCAGCCGTCGCTGCTGCTGCTCGACGAGCCGACCTCCGGCCTTGACCCGGCGCTGGACCGCCAGGTCATGCTGATGCTGCGCCAGCTGGCCGACGCCGGCCGCACCGTGCTGGTCGTCACCCATTCCGTGTCCTACCTGGACGTCTGCGACCAGATCCTGCTGGTGGCGCCCGGCGGCAAGACGGCGTTCTGCGGTCCGCCCGCCAAGGTCGAGTCCGCGTTCGGAACACGGAACTGGGCGGAAATCTTCGCCAGCGTGGGCGCGGACCCCGACGAAGCCAACCGGCGCTTCATGGAACGGGAGGGCCGCCGACCCGAGCAGCCGGCGCGAGCCACCACCACGGAGCCCGGGGACTTGGGTGAGCCGGTCCACACCGACAGATGGCGCCAGCTCTCCACGATCGCCCGACGGCAGGTTCGGCTCGTCCTTTCCGACCGTGGCTACACGGTGTTCCTGGCGATATTGCCGTTCCTGATGGGTGCGCTGTCGCTGACCGTGAAAGGGCCGAAACCAGGACTCGGTGTCGCCGACCCACAGGGCCCCGCGCCTACCCAGCCGCAGTACATCATGGTCCTGCTGTGCATCGGGGCGGTGTTCATGGGCACCGCGCTGACCATCCGCGACCTGATCGGCGAGCGCCCGATCTTCCGCCGGGAGCAGGCGGTCGGCCTGTCCACCACGGCCTACCTGCTGGCCAAGGTCGTCGTTTTCTCCGCTTTCGCGACCATCCAGGCGGCGATCGCAACCGCCATCGTCAGGATCGGCAAGGGTGCGCCCACCGCGCATCCGCCGTTCTTCGACAACTCGACGTTCTCGCTGTTCCTGACCGTCGCGGCAACCTGTGTCGCGTCGGCGATGTTCGGCCTGCTGCTGTCGGCGATAGCGCAGACCAGTGAGCAGATCATGCCGCTGCTGGTGGTCTCGATCATGTCGCAGTTGGTGCTCTGCGGCGGGATGGGGATCCCGGTGACCGGCCGGTTCGGGCTCAACCAGCTGTCGTTCGTGACGCCCGGCCGCTGGGGATTCGCCGCCGGGGCGTCGTCGATCGACTTCCCGCACCTGGTCAAGGTTCCGCAGATCCCGACGAACGACCGATGGTGGCAGCACACGAAACACATCTACGTGATCGACATGGCGATGCTGGCGGCGTTGTCGATTGCCTACACCGTGTATATCCGGTGGCACATCCGGCTCAAACGGAAGTAGCGCTCAGCCGCCTGCGGGTTCCAGGGTTGCCAGCGCGTACTCGCTGATGGCGATCAGCGCGTCGGTGGCCGACCGGCGATCGCGGGCATCGATGTTGATGATCGGGATGTGCTCGGGCAACGTCAGCGCCTTGCGCACCTCGGCAACGGGATACCTTGGGGCGCCCTCGAATTCGTTGACCGCGATGAGGAACGGCAGGTTGCGGTGCTCGAAGAAGTCGACCGCGGCGAAGCTGTCCTGCAGGCGGCGGCAGTCGACCAGGATGATCGCGCCGATGGCGCCGCGCACCAGGTCGTCCCACATGAACCAGAACCGCCGCTGCCCCGGAGTGCCGAACAGATAGAGCACTAGATCCTCGTAGAGGGTGATCCGGCCGAAGTCCATTGCCACCGTCGTGGTCCGCTTGTCCGGGGTGGCCTCCAGCATGTCCACCCCTGCCGAGGCGTCGGTGACCATCGCCTCGGTGCGCAGCGGCATGATTTCCGACACCGCGCCCACAAAGGTTGTCTTGCCGGCGCCGAACCCGCCCGCGATGACGATCTTCGTCGAGGCGGTTTCCCGCGCCTCAGAGCGCTCGTAAGCCACGCAGCGTCCTTCCTATGAGTTCGCGGCGTTCATCGCGGGTGGAACGCTCATTCAAGGTCCGGCTCACCTGAAGGTAGCCCGAAGTCACCAAGTCGCCGACCAGGACGCGCGTGACACCGAGCGGCAAATCCAGCCGGGCAGAGATCTCCGCAACCGAGGGACTCTTGATGCACAGTTGGACGATCTTGCCTCGCAAGTCGCTGGCAGGCCATTTGTGAAACAATGCCGACTGCAGCGTCTGCACCGGCGCTTCCATGGGAAGGTCGACGGTGGTGTCGGTCCGCCCGGCCGTGAGGGTGTACGGGCGGACAAGGCTCGCCTCAGTCGCGGGCGGCGGCGGCTCGGGTCTTTCCATCGCGGCTCACGACTGCTTCACGAGGGCTGGGGAGCTCGCCGGGACGACTGCACGACGCCGCCAACCCGTTCGACAAGGACCGCCATCTCGTATCCGATCTGGCCGATATCGCACGACGTCGAGGCCAGTGTGGCCAGATGCGAGCCGTCGCCGACCCGCATCAGCAGCAGGTAGCCGTTCTGCATTTCCACCACCGACTGCAGCACCTGGCCGCCATCGAACAGTTGCGCGGCGCCGGTGGCCAGGCTGGCCAGGCCGGACGCCACCGCGGCCAACTGGTCGGCCCGGTCGGGCGGCAGATGCTCGCTGGCGGCGATCAGCAGGCCGTCCACGGACACCAGCACCGCATGTGACACCCCGGGCACGTCACGGGCGAAGTTCGACACCAGCCAGTCCAGCGAGTTGTCGTGTGACTGGCGCGACGGCTCGGGCGGAAAGGGCGAGCTCATTCGTGATCAGGTCCTTGATTTGTCTCGCGGGCGTGCGACCGTCCGGCCCGCACGCCGCCGAAGTGGCTGCTGATGGAAGCGCGGATCGCTTCGGGGTCCGGGGCTTGGTGCCGGCCGGAACCAAATCCGCCGTTCGATGCTACCCCGTTGTCCTCGTCGGCCCGGCGGTGCGCTGCACCGTTGACGCGGTCGCCGGACGGCTCGGGGGTTGCGCCGCCGGGTACCAGTCGCGCGCCGGGTTCACGCACCGGCAGACCCGTTTCGGTATGCGCGGAGACCGGCACGTTCTCCACCTCGGCGGCAGCCGACCAGCCGCGGTCCCACACCGTCTGCCAGTCCAGGTCGGCGCTGTGCGCCAACTCGTGCGGGTCGACCAGCCACTCGGAGAGCATTCGCTGGTAGATCAAATCCTCGGGTTCGGCTGGCTTGCTTGACGGCGCGGGCGGCTCGGCAGGCCAGTACTCGTCGGTCTCCGCGGTGGCGGGCTCGGCAGCGTCGGGCTCAACCCGCGACCGCGACGAGAAGAACGACGACGTATTCGAAACCGGTTGTGCCGCAGGCGGTTCGGCGTACGACTGGTCCTGCTTCTCCCGCCACGGCTGGGGCTGCTCGGGTGGCGGCGGTTGGACCGGACGGACCGGAGCGCCGGTGATGCCGCTGGAGCCCGGGGTGCGCCGCGGCAACAAGCTGGCCGGTGCTTCGGGCGGGTGCGACCCGTTGCGCTCGGCGGGTTCGGGCGGGGCGGCGAACTCGGCGGAGTCGTCGTAGTCCGCGGCTACCACCGCCTCCTCGACCGTGGCCATCCGCCGCTGCGCCGGGGCCGGTCGCGGCCCGGCGTGGTCGTCTGCGCCCGCCAGCACCGCCGGCGGCAGGTACACCTCGGCCGTCGTACCCGGACGGTGCCCGTCGCGCGAGGAACTGCGCAGCCGCACCCGGATCCCGTGCCGGTCGGCCAGCCGGCCGACCACGAACAGGCCCATGTGGCGCGCGTTGTCCGGGGTGACCTCGCCACCGGCGCGCAGCCGCATGTTGGCGATGCGCCGGTCCCCCCCGGTCATGCCCAGGCCGGCGTCGACGACCTGGATGAGCACGCCGCCGTCGTTGCGCCGCGTGGCGGACACCCGCACCGGTGACATCGGCGGCGAATAGCGCAGCGCATTGTCGATCAGCTCGGCGAGCAAGTGGACGATGTCGCCGGCAGCGGTACCGCGGACCGTGCTGTCGGGCACGGTCGGCGTCTCGACCCGGCGATAGTCCTCCACCTCGGAGGTGGCGGCGTTGATCACCGTCGACAGTGGCTGAGGTGCGCGCTGGTCGCCCCGGGAGGACTGCGCGCCGGCCAGTACCAGCAGGTTGGCCCCGATGCGGCGCATCCGGGCGGCCAGGTGGTCGAGCCGGAACAGGCTGTCCAGCCGCTCCGGGTCCTGCTCGTTGCGCTCCAGACGGTCGATCAGCGACAGCTGCTGGTCGACCAGCGAGCGGTTGCGCCGCGACATGGTCTCGAACATGTCGTTGACCAGCAGCCGCAGCCGGGCCTCGTCGCCGGCCAGCAGCAGCGCCTGGGTGTGTAGTTCGTCGACCGCGTGGGCGACCTGGCCGATCTCCTCGCTGGTGTAGACCGGCAGCGGTTCGGGGGCGCGCTCGTCGCCGGCCCGCACCCGGGCGATCTCACGCTCGAGGTCTTGGTGGGCGACCTTGAGGGCGCCGTCGCGCAGCACCCGCAGCGGCTGGATCAGCGAGCGCGCCACCAGCAGCACGATCACCAGTGCGGCCACGATGGCGGCCAGCACCAGCACGGTGTCGCGGATCGCGGCGTCGCGTCGGTCCTTGGCCCGGTCCTCGACTGCCTTGGTCACCGACGAGGTGGTGTCCTTGATGATTTGCGCGGCGATCGCGTCGGTGGTCTGGATCGACCGCAGCAGCGCCGGGTTGTTCACCAGCAGGCTGGCCGGGTCGGACATGACCGCCATCCGGGTCACCATCTGCTGCTGCAGCTTCTTGGCCTCCGGCGAGCCGACCCCCAGGACCTCCGCCATCCCGAACAGCGTCGACGGCTCGGTGCCCGCCAGGGTCATCATCGAGGTGCGCAGCTCCGGCTCGGGCAGGTCCCCGCCGCGGGTCACCAGCAGCTGCTGCATCATCATCTGGCCGCGGGCCCCGATAGCCCGGCTCAATCCCTGTGCGGCGGCGCGGATCTTCTCGTTGTCGACGCGCACCGACCCGTCGATGGCGTTCTCAGCAGTGAGCAGGATGGGCGCGTAGCTGGTCACCCGGTCGCGCAAACCGATGCCGTTCGAGGCGACCTTGTCCAGCAACGCCTGGCCCCCGTTGAGCAGCACGCCGAGCCCGTTGCGCACGTCGGGGGCGACGTCGGTGTCCGCCAGCCGCGACTGCAGCTCGTATTTGCGGGCCTCGTAGTTTTTCTTCGCACCCTCGACGTCGCCGCCGTTGGACGCCGACAACAACGCCACATCGAGGGCCGACATGTATTTGGTAATGGCCGGAACGACTTCGGCGCGGTCGGCGGCCAACCGAAGCTGGCTGGCCTCGTTCAGCGCGCCATAGATGCGCAATCCGCCGAAAACCATTGCCAGTATCAGCGGCACCGCGACAATCGCGACGACTTTCCATCGGACCGGCCAATTGCGCAACGACCATGTCGGGGGCCGTTTCGCCGGTGCGGCAGGGGCTTCCGGGGTTTCGTCTATAGCCGGCGACACCGCCCGAGTCGGGCGGGCAAACATGGTCACCGGACCGCGGTCGTGCTACCGACCGCTCCGCTGATATGCAGTGTTCGCGCGTCGTTCATAAGGCTTCCTGCTAATTGCACCCGTGCCGAGGGCAGACGGGCGAGCGATATGCGCCTGGCAATTCGACGAGTATGACAGCCTGCGGCCACAGTGACCATAATTCTTACTGAACAGACAGAGTTCGCCGGACCGTGCCAGACGCCGCAAAGGATAGCTGAGCAAATTGGTGACGGACAACTGCGATGATCGTCAGATGTTCCGGCTGTTGTTTTACTCGCCGCGGATAGCGCCTAACACCGGCAATGCGATCCGTACCGCGGCGGCCACCGGCTGCGAGCTCCATCTGGTCGAGCCGCTGGGCTTCGACCTGTCCGAACCCAAGCTGCGCCGAGCCGGGCTGGATTATCACGACCTGGCGTCGGTCACCGTGCACGCGTCGTTGGACGCGGCCTGGGACGCGTTGGCGCCGCGGCGGGTGTTCGCGTTCACCGCCCACGCGACGACGTTGTTCACCGACGTGCGGTATCAGGCCGGCGACGTGTTGATGTTCGGGCCGGAGCCCACCGGGCTGGATGCCGCGACGCTGGCCGACGCGCACATCACCGAGCCGGTCCGCATCCCGATGCTGGCAGGGCGACGGTCATTGAACCTGTCGAATGCCGCCGCGATCGCCGTCTACGAAGCGTGGCGCCAGCACGGGTTCAGTGGGGCGTGAGCGTCGTGTGGCCACTTAATGCACGCTTTGTGTCCCGAACCGTGACATAACTGGCCACTCGGCGAGAGGTTTACCAGCTGTTCCAGTGTGTGAGCTGCTCGGCGGGCAGCCGCTTGGCCGGCTTGAAGTCGGTGCCCTTGGTGTAGGCGATCGGGAACAACCCGCCTTGGCTGTACTCGTCGAAGGGGATGCCGAGCACCTCGGCGGCCTGCTTTTCGCCGTCGCCGACCAGATGCAGCGTCGTCCACGCCGAACCCAGTCCGCGCGAGCGCAACGCCAGCATGAAACTCCACACCGCGGGTAGGAGCGATCCCCAGAACGACGCGCTCATCCCGGCGGGCGAATTGTCCGGCCGCCCTTGCAGACACGGGACGAGCATCACCGGCACCTCGTGGAAGTGCTCGTTGAGATACTTGGCCGACTCGTACACCAGCGGCCGGCGTTCGTCGCGACTGTCGCCGTACTGAGGCTTGGGCAGGTCGAGGTACGCGGTCGCGTTGGCGCGGTAGATATCGGCCAGCGCCTTCTTCTTGTCAGGGTCGTCGACGAACACCCACTGCCAGCCCTGGGCGTTGGAACCCGTCGGTGCCTGCAGAGCCAATTCGAGGCATTCCATCAACACCTCCCGCGGCACCGGCTTCTCCAGGTCAAGCCGTTTCCGGACCGAGCGGGTGGTGGTGAGGACTTCGTCGAAGGACAAATTCAGGGTCATGTAGCGAGACTATCTTTCTGCCGCGAGCGTGCGTGTTCCCGGTCGACACGCCGGGTCGAAACCCGGTTTTGCGCACGCTCGGCGCAAAAGGCGTCAGCGGAAGTCGCGGGACTTCGAGGCCATTCTCAGGGTGAGCTTGCCCAGCCGCTCGGCCACGACAGTGACTGCGCCGCTGGCGTTTTGGACCTGGCCGCGGACCAGTAGCGCCGATGCCGTCTGCGCCAGCTTGCGGTGCCGCGCCCACACCCCCGGCGTGCAGAGCACGTTGACCATGCCGGTCTCGTCCTCGAGGTTGAGAAACGTCACTCCCTGAGCCGTCGCCGGCCGCTGCCGATGGGTCACCGCGCCGGCGATCAGCACCCTGTCGCCGTCGGGCACGCTGGTCAGCTTCTCGGCGGCCAGCACCCCCATCGCGTCCAGGTCCTCGCGCAGGAACTGGGTCGGGTAGCTGTCCGGGGAGATGCCGGTGGCCCACACGTCGGCGGCGGCCAGCTCCAGCTCGCTCATCCCCGGGAGTTCCGGGATGTGCGACGACGAGCCCACCCCGGGTAACCGGTCCGGCCGTTGGGTGGCCGCCGCCCCCGCCGCCCACAGCGCCTCCCGCCGCGACATCCCGAAGCAGGACAGCGCCCCCGCGGTGGCCAGCGCCTCGGTCTGGGGCACGCTCAGCTGCACCCGACTCGTCAGATCCAGCAGAGAAGCGAACGGCCCATTGGCTTTTCGCTCCTCGACCAGTTTCTCGGCCAGGTCGTCGCCGATATGACGCACACTGCCCAGCCCGAGCCGCACCTCTGTTCCCGCGTTCTCCAGGGTGGCGTGCGCCAGGCTGGCGTTGACGTCGGGACCGTGCACCGCCACCCCGTGCCGGCGGGCATCGGCCACCAGCGACTGCGGCGAATAGAAACCCATCGGCTGGGCCCGTAGCAGCGCCGCGCAGAACGCCGCCGGGTGGTGCAGCTTGAACCACGACGAGTAGAACACCAGCGACGCGAAACTCAGCGCGTGGCTTTCCGGAAAACCGAAATTGGCGAAGGCTTCCAGCTTTTCGTACACCCGGTCGATCACTTCGTCGGGTGCGCCGTGCAGCGCGCGCATGCCGTCGTAGAACCGGCCGCGCAGCCGTCGCATCCGTTCGGCCGAGCGCTTGGAGCCCATGGCCCGGCGCAGCTGGTCGGCCTCGGCGGCGGAGAACCCGGCGCAGTCCACCGCGAGCTGCATCAGCTGCTCCTGAAACAGCGGCACGCCAAGGGTTTTCCGCAACGCCGTCTCCATCGAGGGATGGTCGTAGACGACCGGGTCGACGTCGTTGCGCCGGCGGATGTAGGGATGCACCGAGCCGCCCTGGATGGGCCCGGGGCGGATCAGCGCGACCTCGACCACCAGGTCGTAGAACTCGCGCGGTTTCAGTCTCGGCAGGGTGGCCATCTGTGCGCGCGACTCCACCTGGAACACCCCGACGGAATCGGCGCGGGCCAGCATCTCGTAGACCGCGGGCTCTGTCAGGTCCAGCTTGGCCAGGTCCACCTCGACGCCCTTGTGCTCGGCCACCAGGTCGATCGCGTAGTGCAGCGCGGAGAGCATGCCCAGGCCGAGCAGGTCGAACTTCACCAAACCGATTGCCGCACAGTCGTCTTTGTCCCACTGCAACACGCTGCGGTTTTCCATCCGGGCCCACTCCACCGGGCACACGTCGGCGATCGGGCGATCGCAGATCACCATGCCGCCCGAGTGAATACCCATGTGCCGCGGCAGATTGGCAATCTGGGTGGCCAGGTCGATCACCTGCTCGGGGATATCTTCCACATCCGGGGAATCGGCCAACCCGTTCCAGCGGCTGATCTGCTTACTCCACGCGTCCTGCTGGCCTTGCGAAAACCCGAGCGCACGGGCCATGTCGCGCACCGCGATTCGCCCTCGATAGGTGATGACGTTGGCGACCTGCGCGGCGTAGTCACGGCCGTATTTGTCGTAGACGTACTGGATGACTTTTTCGCGCTGATCCGACTCGATGTCGATGTCGATGTCCGGCGGCCCGTCGCGCACCGGCGACAGGAAGCGCTCGAACAGCAACTCGTTGGCCACCGGGTCGACGGCAGTGACACCGAGCGCGTAGCAGACCGCCGAGTTGGCCGCCGAGCCGCGGCCCTGACACAAGATGTTGTTTTCGTGGCAGAACCGGGTGATGTCGTGCACCACCAGGAAATAGCCCGGGAACTTCAGTTGCTCAATGACTTTCAGCTCGTGCTCGATCTGCGCATAGGCCTTTCGCGCCTGAGACGGCGGGCCGTAGCGGTTGCGGGCGCCCGCCATGGCGAGGTGCCGCAGCCAGCTGTCTTCCGTGTGCCCGGACGGCACGTCGAACGGCGGCAGCTGCGGGGCGATCAGCGCCAGGCCGAACGCGCACTGCTCGCCGAGTTCGGCCGCGGCGCTCACCGCCTGGGGATGCCAGGCGAACAGCCTGGCCATCTCCTCACCGAAGCGCAGGTGCGAACCTCCCAGCGGGGCAAGCCATCCGGCGGCGTCGTCCAGGGACTGGCGGGCCCGGATTGCGCCCATCGCCATCGCCAGCCGGGCACGCGACGGCTCGGCGAAATGCGCGCCGGTGGTGGCGACCACGCTGACGCCAAATCGCGGCGCCAGCTCCGCCAACGTGGCGTTGCGCTCGTGGTCGAGCGGGTGGCCGTGATGGGTCAGCTCGATACTGACCCGGTCGGCACCGAACCGGTCCACCAGATCGGCCAGCGCGTCGGCGGCGGCTTCCGGTCCTTGAGCGTAAAGAGCCTGCCGCACATGGCCTTTGCGGCAGCCAGTCAGGATGTGCCAGTGCCCGCCCGCCGCTTCGGTCAGAGCGTCGAAGTCGAAGCGCGGCTTGCCCTTCTCGCCGCCGGCCAGGTGCGCGGCGGCCAGCTGCCGTGACAATCGCCGATAGCCCTCCGCGCCGCGGGCCAGCACCAGCAGATGCGGGCCCGGCGGATCGGGCTCCTCGGTGCGTGCGCCTGCGCCCATGGACAGCTCGGCGCCGAACACGGTGGCCATGTCCAATTCCGCGGCGGCCTCGGCGAACCGCACCGCCCCGTACAGGCCGTTGTGGTCGGTCAGCGCAATAGCGCGCAGATCCAGCCGCGCCGCCTCCTCCACCAGCTCCTCGGGCGTGCTGGCGCCGTCGAGGAAGCTGTACGCCGAGTGCGCGTGCAACTCGGCATAGGCGACCGACGAGCCAACCGACCGGCGCTCCCCAGCCGGCTGGTATGCCACACGCTTGCGAGACCACGGAGCATCATCGGCCGGCCCGCCCGCGGGCGTGCCGGAACGGCGCGGCTTGCCGTCGAGCACCCGCTCCATCTCCGCCCAGCTCGGCGGCCCGTTTCCCCAGCCCACCAGCCAAGCATATCGAACTTGTGTTCGACTATGGCGGGCGAGGATCAGGTCCGCGCCACGATCACCGGCGTGCGCGACGCCTGCACGACCGCCAGGCTGACCGACCCCAGCAGCATCCCCGCGAAGCCGCCCCGGCCGTGACTGCCCACCACAACCAGCTGCGCCGCGCGCGACTGCTCGATCAGCTGGTCGGCCGGCCGATCGCCCACGACCACCCGGCGCACCGCGACATCGGGGTAGCGCTCCTGCCAGCCCGCCAGCTGCTCCGCGAGCACCCGCTCGCCGTCGGACTGCATCGTGGCGAGGTCGATTCCGGGCACGTCGAACAGGCCCGTGTCGTGCCAGGCGTGGACGGCGACGAGCTCCACACCCCGCAACGACGCTTCCTCGAAGGCCAGCTCCGTCGCGGCATCGGAGACCGGCGAACCGTCGACACCCACAACCACCGGCGAGCCGGCAGAGTGCGTTGCCGGGTCTTCGTCGTGGATGACCGCCACCGGGCAATGCGCATGCCGGAC
>Ga0070737_10003547_pt1 | contig 16683 bp, 16 predicted proteins | sample Coa_R1_10_FD_66438 | JGI IMG/M metagenome (GOLD analysis project Ga0070737, IMG submission 66438) | Surface soil microbial communities from Centralia Pennsylvania, which are recovering from an underground coalmine fire - Coalmine... | ecosystem: Environmental > Terrestrial > Soil > Unclassified...
GTGATCGGATCGACGGCGGCGCCGCTCATCCCCGACCTCCCGGCACGGCCTCCCGGTCCACGATCAGATGGCCGCTCCCGTCGACGGTGAGGCGGGCCCCAGGGGGCACAACGGTGACCGCCAAGGACTCCTATCGGCTCGCATCGCAGCCCGCGCACCGACGCCGGTGCGACAGGTCAGCCGGCGCCAACTTGACCCATAGGCATGAGGTGCGAACCCTGTGAGGGTGATGGAGATGAGCTCGCCATCCTCTCCGCAGGGCCTCCGCCACCGAGAGCTCGTGCTAGCCGCGCAGCCCTCCCGTGAAGCCTCTGATCAACCTGCGTTGGGCGAACAGGTAAAACGCCAACACGGGAGCTAGGGAGATGGCGACCGCCGCAAAGACGACGTTCCACTGCGTCTCGTACTGACCGACGAAATCGTAAACTGCCACCGGCAGGGTACGGTTGTTGATCCCTCCACCGAAGAACACCAGCTGGGTGAAAAAGTCGTTCCATATGATCAATGAACACAGCACCGCGACCGTGCCGGTGATGGGAGCCAGGAGTGGGAACACGATCCGCACAAACGCCTGCAGCTGCGTGGCCCCGTCAATGAAGGCTGCTTCTTCGTATTCTGTGGGAAGGGATCGAACGAACCCCGTGTACAAGAAGACCGAAAGTGGCATCAGGATGCCGGTGTAGAGAAGGACCGCACCGGCCAGGGTGCCGAGAAGCCCAAGATGCCGGAGCGCGACGTAGATGGGCACGATCCCGAGCTGGGTCGGAACGATGATCCCCATGACAAAGGCGATGTAGAGGACGCCACCTAACCTGGGTTCCTGGCGAGCGACCCCATAGGCGGCTAGGGCGCCGATGACGATGAGCGCGAGGACGCTTCCCACCGTGATCACGGCACTGTTGACCAGCGCCTGCCCCATGCCTACCCCTCCGCTGCCCTGCCACGCTGTGGCGAAGTTGCCAAGGTCGATGTGCTGCGGCAGCGCGAAGGGTGAGCTGATGGCCTCGGCAGGAGGTTTGAGGGCGACCACGATCAGCAGGTAGAAGGGGATCCACCAGCCGGCGGCCAGCAGCAACATGATCACCTCGCGAGCCAGAGTCCTTGGCGTGTAACTTGCGAGCTGAGCCATGGCCTTACAGTTGCCTTTCTCGATAGCGGAGAATCGTCAGCTGCCCGAGAGCTACAATGGCCACGAAGAGCGTCATCAGCAGTGCAAAGGCATCTCCGTAGCCGAAGTGCCCAAATATCCAGGTCTGCTCGTACACCTGGGTCGCGAGCGTCTCAGTGGCTCCCGCCGGCCCGCCATTCGTGAGCGCCACCACCTGATCAAAGACGCGCAACCCGAGGACCGCGCTAAACGTCATGCTCACGGTGACCGACGGGGCGAGAAGCGGAAGCGTCAGCGTCCGGACCCGGGCCAGGGTCCCCGCTCCGTCAACCGCTGCAGCCTCGTCTAGCTCATCGGGAATCCCCTGAAGTCCGGCCAGGTAGAACATCATCATCAGGCCCGAGAACTGCCACACCATGACCACAAAGATCATCCAAAGAGCGGTCGAAGGGTCTGCCAACCATGCCCGCCTCAAAGAGCCCAGGCCGATGGCCCTCAACGCTCCGTTCAAGGCGCCGTCATAGGCAAAGATGAACTGCCAGATGTACGAGACCGCGAGCGGGCTCATCGCGACCGGGGCGAAGAAGGCCGATCTGAGCACATTGCGGGTCTTCACTCCCCGGTGCAGCGCAAGCGCGAAGATGAGACCGAAGAGATTGACCAGAACGACGAATGCGGCCGCAAGGATGACCGTGTTGACGAACGCTGTCCGAGCACCCTGATCGTGGAAGAGCTGCTGGAAGTTGCGCAGCCCGATGAAATGAGGGGTGGAGATCCCGTTCCAATCCGTGAAGGCGTACCAGGTTCCGGCGATCACCGCCGCGTAGTGCACCGACAGCACGAGGAGAAGGCCGGGCACCGTCCACAGGAGCAGGGCTCTGCGTCGATGACGGCCCACGGTCCGGAGGCGGAGAAGACCTAGCACGACCGACAGGAGGGATGGCACCGCCCGGTGGCGGCCGCCGACCCGGAGGCGACTCCGTGGTCGTCGCCGGGACGGCGCGCTCAGTCGGTCATGGGGCCGATCTGTCATGGCGCCAACGCGCGTGGTGGGCTCGTCTCCATGGCTCACGCCATCATGAGCTACAGGTGGGCATGGGCACCATCGGTGGTCACGAGCTCCCGCTGTCCCAGGCGCTGTCCATGTTCCTCAGAACCGTGCTCACCGTATCCTGGCCGGTCATCAGGCCCTGCAGCCCCTTGGTGAGGGCTGTCCCAACCGCCGCGTTCGGCCAGATCAGCGTCGGCAAGGTCACGACCTTGTTGGCCTTCAGATAGGGCCCGAACGCGCTATACGTGGCCGGAACCTTGCCCACCGCGGCGTCAGGGAGGGAGACCTCGGCTTGCTCCTCGGCGTAGCGTTGCTGCTGATCGTCCTGGGATAGGAAGTCCAGCAGCTTCATGGCCGCGTCCAAGTGGGACGAATGGGCGTTTACGCTGAACGAGTCGTTGTACTCGACGACGGCTCGGGTGGAGGCGGCCGACGGCCCTGGCACCGGGAACATGGCGGCCTGGAATTGCGGGTTGATCCCCTCGATGGCCCCGATGGCCGCCGAGGGAGCGAGGAACATGACCGCTTGGTTGGACGCCAGGAGGTTGAAGGCTTGGGCGATCGTCCCTGCCGCTGCCCCGGGCTGGAAGCAGCCGGCGGCGTTGAGGGCGGTGAACTCGTCCAGCGCCTCCTGCCATCCCTTGGTGCTGGCGAATGTGGTCTTGCCGGCCTGGCGTTGCTGGTTCCAGCTCGGGTCCGAGGCGTAGACGGTGCTGGCCGCAGGCGCCTCACCATAGAGATCCGGCAGCTGACCAGCTAGGGCCATCGGGATCTTGCCCTCGGCCTTGATCTTGGGGCAAAGCGCCACCAGCTGGGAGAACGTCTGGGGGACCTGAAAGCCTAGCTGGTGGAAGAGACTGACATTGTAGACGACCCCCACGATGCTCATCCCCATCGGGAGCCCATAGAGCTTGTTGCCCACCCAATAGAGGTCATGCGCGGCCGAGGGCACCTTGTGGGCCCAGCTCCGATCAGCGAGGTTAGCCAGGTATCCCGCCTTACCGAGAGGAATGACTGAGAGGTTTTGGCCTGTACCCCCATTTGTGTAGAACACATCGGGTGCATTGCCCGCCTGCAATTGGGTGTACAGGGCTTGGTTGTAGGTGTCGACCGGGGTGTATTGGACGTGCACGGTGATGTTGGGATAGGCTTTCTCAAAGCTCTTCACGAACGGTGCCATCTCATCACGGCCTTGGGCCAGGTACTCGAGCGTGAGGGTGACATGAGCACCACCGCTGCTCGAGGCCAGACTTGCCCCCTGGCCGCAGGCGGCCAGGAGAGCCACCAGCCCCATGGTGGCAACAATCGGTAGGCGAGGGATGTGCCTACCAATAACCTCCCTTAGCCTTTCCATCTCTGTTCCTCCCATCGGTACAGATTACCAATCATCAACCAAATCGAAAAATCGATTTTGATAATTCCTGGTATTTGTTCATTTATGGATGTGAGCATCCTTCTCTTGCGATGGAAGTGGCGGGAATGACTCGGACATGGTGGGCGAGAAGTCACGATTCCTAAAGAACACGTTCGAGCCCTTCTCAGGTGTCCACTTAACCGGTTTCCAGTCCGGCTCGTAGTTGCGGATTGTGCCGGAGTTGAGCTCAATCCGCATGCCACCCGGCTCTCGAAAGTACACATAGTCAATCTCGCCCATACCGTGCCTTCCCGGACCGAACTCAATGGTCACGCCCAACTCCAAGAGAAGGTCCGCTGCTCGCCTGACGTCCTCTCGCTGATCGAGCCAGAAGGCGACATGGCTGATCCGTCCGCTCATCGAGGAAGGATCGGGGACGATGCCGAGATCGTGACTGCGCTCGCAGACGGACAGCATGGCGAAGATACAATCGTCGGAGTCCTCAGATGGCGCGGTCCACTCCATGAGGCGGTGGCCAAGCACGTCGCGATACCAGAGACAGTCGGCCATGATGTCGCGGCTCGCGATGGTGACGTGATCGAGGTAGCGGACGGAGGCCCCGCGGGCAAGGTAGCGCTGGGGCCGGTTGGGGAAGGTCGATCGTAACTCGGGAGGGGCCTGATAGCGCTCGACCTCCCAGAAGACCTCGTGGAGCTGGCCGCCGTAGGGGGCACGATAACGATAGGCGGGTCCATGACCCACGGAGTTCTCGAACCAGCCCAATCCCTGCCCGGAGGCCTCCAAGCGAGCGACCGCTGAGTGCAGCTGCTCCTGGCCGGCGGCGCGCCAGCCGATATGCCCGAGCCCGGGCGCCTTCCCCTCAGTGATCTGGAGGCTGTGGTGGAAGAACTCGCTCCACCCTCGCAGGTAGGCCGACTGCCCATCACGGCACGTCTCCTCCAGCCCCAGCACCTGCGTGAAGAACTCCACTGACTCCTGGGGCCGTGGACTCAGGATCTCGACATGAGCCAGCTGAGAAAGCAGTCTCTCCATATGTCCTCCCTCCAGCGCTAGGACGCGGTCGCTGCCAGCCCAGAGATGGTCGTCTGGGGCTGCGGATCCCAGATGGGCTCCGGACGAAGCTGGGGAAGCACCTCGCGCACGAAGAGATGGAAGGACCGTCGGAAGTACTCATGTGGGCAACCAGGCCCGAAGGTGAACCAGAGCCGCATCTGGGGAACGCCCTCTGCCTCGTACGCCTTGAGTCCCTTGAGCACGGTTTCGGGGCTGCCCACCAGCCAGGCGGCCTGGATGAACTCCTCGTAGCTGCGCGCCTCCCTGGCCACGTCGGCGCCGTCAAGGCCACCGAACCGGCTCGTGTTGCTGCCAGGATGGAAGGTGCGGCCGATCAGCTCGAAATAGCGCCGCATCGGCCCTTCCGCCTCAGCCCGAGCCTGCTCGTCCGTCGCCCCAACGTACACCATCTTCGTGCTCGCCATCCATTGCACACACCATCGCACGGTGTCCGGGGGATGGCCGGCGCCCTCCAGCGCGCTTCGATAGAGACGGGTGGCCTGGCCCATTCGGTCCGCCGGCAACCTGCCCAGCATCACTGGCCAGCCTCGCTCGGCGAAGGCCCTCATGGTGGCATCGGAGTTGGTCGCCCGAGCCAGGTAGGGATGAGGCCGGCGGTACGGTGCGGGCATCACACGACCGGTGAGGCGCGCACGATCGTACACCGTCTCCAGCTCCAAGGGCGGGGCGCTAGCCGTACGCGCCCAGATGCGCAGCATGGCCTCGATGGTCTGATCAAGCGCGTCGCGGCGTAGCTCCGGATCGCGGCCCAACCCTTCGTACATGGCTGGCCCACCCCCGCCTGCGAGCCCGAAGATGACCCGGCCGCGACAGAGGGCGTCCAGCAAGTTGAAGCTCTCCACCAGTCGAACTGGGTGGTGCAACGTGACCAAGGACACGCTCGTGGCCAGCCATGCTCGCTTGATTTTGCCAGCAAGGTGAGCGCCCAAGATGATTGAATCGCCGTAGGTGTTGTAATCGTCGAAGTGGTGCTCGGTGAGATAGATGGTCGAGAATCCCGCCTCATCTGCCTCGACCGCCTGTTCGACGATCGCCTCGATGTTTGCCAGGTCCTCTCGCTCACCAGAGGTTTGGGGAGCAAGATACAGTCCCACATGCATGGCCGTTCACCTTCCTCAAGTACTGGGCGAATTCGGCTAGCCACTCAGCGCGATCACGTCGCTGAGCCGAATGTCGGTGACCGAGCGACCCACACAGATCTGATACGTACCAGGCAGCACCTCCCAGGCCTTTGTCCTGCTCGACCAACGGGAGAAGGATCGTCGGTCCAGGCGGAGGCGAGCCACGGCCGTCCCACGGGCCTCAACCTGCAGCACAGCCCATCCCCTCAGCTGAAGCGGGTTGGGGACAAGCTGCTCCGGCCCCCTGAGGTATAGCTGCACGACCTCCTTGCCTGCTCGGTCAGAGAGGTTCCGCACGACCACCGCGACCTCCACCGTGCTGGGGTCAGGGCCAACCTCGATGTGCATGCTCTCGTAGGCGAAGGTCGCGTATCCCAGCCCGTGTCCGAAGCCAAACCTGGGCTCGATGCCACGGAGATCGAAGTGCCGGTAGCCCAGAGTGGGCTCTGCCTCGTACACGAGGTCGCCATCGACGGGTGTCAAGTCGAACACCTGATAGTCCTGGTCGCGCCTGGCGATCGTGATCGGCAGACGTCCTCCCGGCTCAGCCTCGCCGCTCAACACTGCGGCCAGCGCTGGACCGAACTCCTGCCCTGGGAACCATGTCAGCAGCACGGCAGCGGCCCGGTCTACCCAGGACATGCCTATCGCATGGGCCACGTTCACCACCACCACCGTGCTGGGGTTGGCGGTGCACACGCGCTCGATGAGCTCGACCTGCCGACCCGGTAGTCGGGTAGTGGTCCGGTCGGCGCTCTCCAGGGCGTTGTCTTGGGTTTCACCGACCACCAGCACAACCGCATCGGACGCGGATGCGACCTCGACAGCCCGCGCCAGCAGGTCATCGGGCTCTGGCGCTCGACAGCCCAGATGCAAGCTGTGAGCACGCGAGGGGCCAAACCGCATGTCGACCTCGACGCGCACAGGCACGCCCGCCCTGAGGGGAAGATCGGCGGTGAGGACGTGGGGCCGCATCAGCGCACCCATATCGTCGATCGGTGACCTCTCGCCCTGTCTGATCAGCTCTCGTCCATCGACGAGCAGGGTGAAGGCAGAGGAGCTACCGACGTAGAAGGTGTGCACGGCGCTCACCTCGGGGACGAGCGTCCCGGTCAGGTGGACGCGACCTCGCTGGTTGGCTCCTCCAACGCCGGGCATCTCCCATCCCGGCACCGGCATCCAGACCATCGACCCCCCGGTGCGCGTCTCGCGCCCCACCGGCTCGGTCCTCCCTTCCAGGTAGTACTCGAGAGTGACGCCTGGCGTGGTGCCGTCCGAGGCCATGATGTTCAGCTCGCTCAGCGGCGGCACCTTGGGCGCTGATCGCGCGCCCAGCTCGTAGCGAACCCTCGTGGCGGCACCGTAGCGAGCGACGATGGAGGAGAGCGGGGTGGCCACGTCGTCGGGGAGCGGCAGCTGGGAGAAGGCGCCCCCCTGGAAGCAGGGTGAGGTCGCATTGGGGCCGATCACCGCCAGGGAGCGGATCGATCCGGGAAGGATGGGCAAGAGCCCGCCCTCGTTCTTGAGCAGGACGAAGCCTGCTGCCGCCGCCTCCCTCAGCACCTCGCGGGGATTGGCGAGCGGCTTGGGGGTGGGAAGCGGACCGTCACCGAGCTCGCCAACGCGCTCGGCCAGCAGGAGCAAGCGGTCGACCGCGGCGTCGAGCACCGACTCGTCCACGAGCCCGTCCCGGACGGCCTGTGCCAGTGGCTCGCCGAAGCGCTGGGGACGGCCGGGCCCGGGGAGCTCGAGGTCCAATCCTGCAAGCGCGCTGGGAACGGTGCTGCGCGTCCCCCCGGCGTCTGAGATCACGATCCCATCGAACTGCCACTCGGACTTGAGGATCTGGTTGATCAGGAACGGGTGCTCGCTGCAATACGTCCCGTTCACCCGGTTGTAGGCCATCATCACTCCCCACGCACCGGCCTCAACAGCCATCTGGAAGGGAAGGAGGTATGTCTCCCTCAGCACACGCTCCCCGACCACGGCGTTCATGGTCTGACGGTCGGTCTCCGAGTCGTTGCAGGCCATGTGCTTGACCACAGCGGCGACGCGGCGGCTCTGTAGCCCCTGGATCCAGCTCGCGGCGAGCACCCCGCTCAGCCACGGGTCCTCTGAGTACTGCTCGAAGTTCCTCCCTCCCAGCGGCCCCCGCACCAGGTTGACGTTCGGGGCGAAGATGGCGTGCGCCCCATGACGTCGGGCCTCATCTCCGACCACCTCGCCTACCCTGCGGAGGAGGCCCGGATCCCACGAGGCCGCAAGCGCCAACTGGCAGGGGGTCAGCAGGGACCTGGAGGCCCCGCCCGACTTTGCTCTCACGCCGGCAGGACCGTCCGTCAGATGCAACGGCCTCAGTCCGATCGACGCCGCTCCCCAGGGGGTGGCGGCCCGATGGAGGGTCATAAGGCGCGCCTTCTCGTCAAGCGAAAGGCGCTGGGCCAGCGCTCGGAGCCTTCCGCTGCCGAGGCCAGTCGATCGGTCCACGGCCGGAGTATAGGAGCGGCAATGGGAATTCAAAAATCGATTGTTATGATGTCAACAATCATTTCGATGATGATTGATTTGACGGTCCTCCCGGTGGGGGCCGGGGACGCCGTCACCGGCAATGAGGAGAACGATCGGCGCTCCTCGCCCAGCGGACGTTAGGAGCCACTGGGGTCGGCGGCGCTCACAGCTCCGCCGCTAGCTCTCGGAGCAGGGAGCGCAGCCAGCGATGGGCCGGATCGGAAGTGTGGCGCGGGTGCCAGTACATCGCCTCCGCCACCGGAGGCGTCTCGAAGAGCGGCTCGACCAGCCGGATCTTTGCCGCCTCCGCGAGCCTGAGCGCTAATCGCTCTTGGAGGAGGGCGACCAGGTGCGTCCCCTCGAGCAAGAAAGGCAGCAACAGGAAGCTGTCCGTCGAAGCCTGCACGTGCCGGGGGTTTGTGCTGCCCAGGACGGCTCGATCCGCGATGCCCAGCACCTCGTCAAGGGCACGCCCATAGATGACGTGGGGGAGGCTCAGGTACTGGTCCCGGGAGATCCGGTCGGCGACCCTGTCGTTGCCCTCCCACACCACGCAAACCCATCGGTCGTGGAACAGGATCTCGCAGGGCAACTCAAGGTCGGCAGCGGTGGGGCTGGGCCAGAGGCCGAGGTTGAGATCGGACTGGGCCTTCTCAGGCTCCCCCCGCGTCGAGCGCTGGAGCTGAAGGGTCACGCCCGGTGCCCTCTCGTCAATCCACCGCATGAGCGGTTGCAGCAACAGGTAGGCGCTGTAGTCCGAGGCCACGACCGTGAAGACGCGGGAGTCGGTGGCCGGATCGAAGCGGGGGCGGCGCTGGACCGTCTCCTGGGCCAGCTGGAGAAGGTCTCGCAGCGGCTCGCGTAGCTCCTCTGCCAGCGCCGTGAGCCGATACTCGCGACCGACGCGCACCAACAGCTCGTCCCCGAACATGCGCCGGAGCCTGGCGAGGGCGTTGCTCATGGCCGGCTGGCTGAGGTGGACTCGCTGCGCTGCCCGGGTCACATGCCGTTCGGCGATCAGCGCGTCCAGTGCCACCAGAAGGTTAAGGTCGACTCGCGCCAGGTTCATCGCATCTGCCCGGCTCCAATTAAGAAACAAATTTCTTCTCCGCCATTCTATTGCTCTTATGATCAAGATGCGCAGCCCTCGAAAGGACGGACACGGACGCCAGGCTGCGAGAATGGACCGGCGTGGGATGCCCATCGCGGCCCAAGCCCTCCTGCTGCCAGGCCCCAGAGTCGACGTGAGCAGCGCGATGGATCTACTCCCGCGGCCCCGAATCGCCGTCTGGCGCCGACGCCCGGAGCAGGCGTCCGTATCGGCAGAATGACGGGGGGGTTAGCGTCCACGGAGGCGATGGAGGCAGAGGAGATGGGCCAGCCCGCTGAGACGACCATGGCCCCTGGCTCACTCCTCGGAGATCTCACCGACGAGGGCGGAACGACACGCTGGCCGCGCCCAGAATGGCCCCCAGGACCTTGCTCCGTGAAGACCTTAAGGCTCACGCCGACGGCTCGGGGGCTTGCGGCAGGGCATGGTCGAGACGCTGACGGAGACGAGCGCAGCGCCTCTGCGGGATCGGTTGTGGCGAGCGCAGCCCAAAGTGAGGGAGGGGTCGCAGCGGCGACCGGCTCCGGGCGTGGGACACCCAGGCCGTGCTTCCCGACCAAGAGGTCATGTCGGAGTTCTCCCACGCCAGCTCGCGGTCGTCGGATGGCACGGTGGTCGTCGTCCCCCACCTGCCGCTCGGTGAGCTCCGGGGCTGGGCTCATGGGGCCTGACCTTGATCGGAGCCGGTCGGCAAGCACTCGGTCCGAGAGCGTCCGGTCGGCCCCGGAGCGCGGCTCCGAGCCGAGCGAGAGGCAGGGTGATGATCACGCTCGGGGCAGATGCGCACCAGCGCGTGCCGGGGGCGGTGGCGCGAACCGAACCGTCAGCGCAGGGGGAAGAGTTGGCCCGCTGGGCCGTCGAGCTAGGTGGACCTCGGCGGTGGGGCATCCAGGGAGTTGGGAACTCCGGCTGCGGGCTCGCCCAGCACCCAGTCACGAGCGGCGAGGCCATCGATGAGGTCAACCCGCGGTGGACGGCGCCGGGCCGCAGCGCCCGCACGGTCGGCACGAGCAATCCCCGGGATGCGCCCCCCTCGCAGGGCTGGTCCAGCGCGAAGGCCAAGCCCTCCCGTGGGGAGCCGCCAGAGACGAGCTGGCGGCTCTCGGCCGGCTTGTGATCTTTCACCGGGCTTGTGGCCGACCCCGGCAGGACTCGCCAACCAGATCCGCACCCAGGATGGCAGGGCGTTTCCCCCGAGGCGCCGGTGCGGCATCCACCGCCTCATCGCTGGCCCACTGGCCGGGACTCAGGCCCGTCTCGGCGCTTCGCCAGCCAGGCTCAGCTCGCGGCGTTAGGCGGGCGTGGCCCCACAAGGAGGCGCCGTCTATCGACGGGATGCGGCACCGCCGCAACCGCAGGGACCATCGCCGGCGCAACTTGATCGGACCTCGGACCGCGTCACCCAAGCCCCCGCCTCGCCGGAGAGTTTCCTGGGAGACCGCATCGTCGAAGGCACAACCTGTCGCGCGGCCATCCACTCTGTCCCTTCGTTCGGGGAGCGCAGCGAGGAGCAGCTGGGTGCCTTGCTCCTTCCTCGCTCCGGTTGGCCGAAGGCTCCGCGCAGAACCTCGTGGGAGGTTGCTTGGGACCCCCGGCGAGCACGAAAGCCTTGGTCCGACGGCGCGGATGTGGATGGAGCATCCACCGCCGGTCCGCAGCATCATGTAGGCCTCCAGCTCCGAGAACGCGAGGCTGCGCCTGAGTCGAGAATCGAAGCCGCCGGTGACCGTCCCATCGCGTGCCTCGAGGTAGGGCAGTGATCTTCTTGGGCAGGGCAGCCTCGGCTCCACGACCAGCATGACACGCACGCCGGGAGCACAAACTTCGTCACGGTTCGTCACCGCCGGGCGCGGATGCGCTGATACAGGTTGCGCACGTTCATGGCGTCCACGTCCCCGAAGTTGAACAGGCGCTGGCCGATCGGATAGGGATCGATACGGGGGACGTCAAGCGGCTCGCCCAGCGCTTCATCGAGGGTCAGGCCTCGCTCGACGAAGCGCCCCACCACTCCAAGCCAGCTCTCGATGATCTCCGCCTGCCTGCGAGCGTAACTCCGGTCGCACGGCTCGCCATGGCCCGGGACGATGACCTCGACGTCGAATTGTTCGATCCGCTTGAGCGCTGCCAGCCATTCCCAGGGGTCAGCTTCCTGGATGAAGGTCTTGGTCTCGTGGAAGATGTTGTCACCTACGAACAGCACCCCTTCCTCGGGAACGTGCACCGCCGTCTGTGGCCGGGTGTGCCCAGGCAGGTGGATGCAGTGGAAGCTGTGGTTGCCCACCCGCAGCGTCAGCTCGTCCTCGAACGTCAGCGCCGGCGGGTTGGGCGGGTAGCTGGGGTGGCCCAGCAGCCACACGCTGTCAGGGTCGGTCTGCTTCATGGTCTCGATCCGTTGAGCTGAGGTCATCATCGGGATGAGGTCCAGGTAGCGGGACCGGAGCTCGGCCTGGCCCACTACCTCGACACCGGGGTAGTAGGCGTTGCCCAGGACGTGGTCCGGATGGGGTTCGGTGTTGATCAGGTAGCGGATAGGGCCGTGCTCCAGCATGCGTTCGCGCCAGCGGACGGCGTCGATGGGCTGCTGCGGGGCATCGATCATCACGACCCCCTCGCTGGTCGTCACGAAGCTGGGGTTGCAGCCCCAGAAGTAGATCTCGGTGTAGACGTTCATGTGGAGCTTGCGCATGACAATCACTCTTTGCAGGAGGCTGCGGCTGTCAAATGACTGGTGGCGATGCCTGGCATCAGCTCTGGCCATGCCCAGGGTGGCGGACCGTGCCCGATACTCGCGAGCATGGGGTGGTGCACATGACCGCAGTCAACAGGGCGCTCATCGCGGGCGCTGGCATCGCGGGCCTGTCCGCTGGCATCACGCTTGCCCGTGCGGGCATCGAGGTGTCCTTGGTCGAGCTCGATCCCGACGTCACCGTCGAGGGCACGGGGTTGACGATCAGCCCGGTCGGGATGCGGGCCATCCGAGACCTGGGCCTGGCCGAGGCCGTGCTCGCCCGCGGCGCTGGGTACTCGGACCTGGTCATGGGCGACGCCAGCGGCCGGGAGCTCGAACGGATCCCATATCCGGCCCTGGCTGGGCCTGGCCTCCCCGTCGCGGGCGGGATCCTGCGCTCCGAGCTCCACCGGCTGCTCGTGGACGCCGCGGAAGCAGAGGGGGTCGCGATCCGGTTCGGGGTCGGGGTCGTCGGCGTCGAGCAGGTTCCGGACGGCGTCTTAGTGCGCCTCTCGGATGGCCAAGCGGTGCAGGCCGAGCTGCTGGTCGGGGCCGATGGGCTCCACTCGAAAGTGCGGGAGCTGGCGTTCCCTGACGCCCCTCGGCCCCGCTACACGGGCCAGCGCGTGTGGCGGGTCCTGATCGAGCGCTCGCCGAAGTACCGTGGTCGCGACCACGGCATGTGGTACGGGCCGACGACCAAGGCCGGGATCACCCCGCTGTCCGACCGCACGGCCTACATGTTCGTCCTCGAGAACAGCTCCGACCCAGACCGACCGCCGCGGGAGGCGTGGCCAGGACACCTTCGTGCTCAGCTGGAGGGCTTCGAGGGGATGATCGGGTGGGTCCGGGACACCCAGCTGGGTGACCCTTCCCGGATCGATTGCCGGCCCCTGCAGGCAGTCCTCCTCCCGCTGCCCTGGCACCGCGGCCGAGTGATCCTGGTCGGCGACGCCCTCCACGCCACCACCCCCCACATGGCGTCGGGCGCCGCGATGGCGATCGAGGATGCCATCGTCCTGGCCGACCTCCTCGCCCAAGAAGCCGACCTGGAGGTAGCCCTACACCGGTTCGGAGAGCTCCGGTTCGAGCGTTGCCGCATCGTGAATGAGGGCTCCCTTCAGCTCGGAGAATGGGAGCAGCATCCTGACGCCCCCGATGCCGACCCGGTCGGTCTCATCACTGCCAGCATGGCCGTGCTGACCCAACCGTACCGTCCCACCCCCACGGCGTCGTTGTAGCTCATCGGAAGGAGGCGGATGAGCACACCGAACGTGCCCTGGGTGGTGGTCAAGCACGATCCCAACGGCTGCTCGGCCCTAGCGTCCCCTCGCTCATGCGTCGTACCAGCTCGACGGGCTATGGAACTGTGCTCGAGGGGTAGCCTACCATCGAGGCTGGAAGGCAAGGATCGGGTCCACCTCATGGCCGGTGACGTGCTCGCGCAGCGAGGCACCATCCGCCTCTGAGCCGACGAGGGGGCAGGCGCCCTGCCGCATGACGCCTCCTGGCTGACACCGAGCCGCCGGGCCGGTGACCGCGTCTCGAGGCGGCGCCGCTTGCGCATCTCAACCGCTGATCAGCGAGACGGGGCCCATGGCGCGCCAGCTGCTGGGTCCCCACGCACCTCGGACCCACGCCAGCGCCCGGACAGAATGCCATGGCCGCGGAGGAGATCACCGGTGCCGGGACCAGCATCCCGGTCGGCCTCACCGCCGATCCGACTGCTTCGCAGCTCGAACCCTACGAGACGAGGATCCCCTCGACGTTGTGCTCCCGCTCGATGGCATCCCAGGCCTCGAGCAGCGATACCAGGCGGCTGCAAGATGCCCCGACCAGCTCAGCTTCGTCATGTGGTGCAGCCCAGATGCCAACCCAGCCAGGACGGCATGGAGGCCGTGGCGAGCGCCGCCGGGCGCAGAGCCGCCCCCGGTCTGATGAGCTGCGTGGCGACGCCTCGCCCGGCGCACGTCGCCCCTACGATCACGAGAGAAGCCGAGGGCCGGGGCCGTCCGGCCCTGCCTCCAGACGCTCCCGAGCGTCCTCCTCGAAGCGCTCGATGAAGTCCCGCGCGTGCTCTGGCACGGGGAGCCGGCCGGGCAGCCCGTGGCGGACGTAGGATCGTTCGTTCTCCTCTTTGACCACCGAGGTCCGGATGGCGCCGATGCCCTCGATCCACACCTCCACCATGTCGCCCGGCCGCAACCACTTCCCGATGTCCATGGAGCAGCCCAGACCCACCGTCCCGGAGCCGAGGAGGTCACCAGGGACCAGGTCCTCACCGTCGGATGCGTACGCGATCAGCTCGGGTGAGTAGTAGTGGCGTCGATGCCCAACGTTGCCCTCGAACCAGGTCTCGCCGTTCACCCGGATCCCGCAGCGGGCATCCTCCTCGTTGAACGAGTCAGGGGTGACGAGACAGGGTCCGAGCAGCGTGCAGAAGTCCTTCATCTTGTAGGGGCCGAGGTAGTCCTTGGGGCCCAGGTCGCGGGCACTGACGTCGATCAGGATCGTGTAGCCACCGATGTGGCCCTTTGCCTCTTCGATGGGGATGTTCCGGCCATGCTTGTGCACCACGCAGGCCAGCTCGAGCTCGGGATCCAGCCAGTCGGTGTAGGCGGGGTAGAGGATGGGATCCTCGGGCCCGACGACGGCCTGCGGGTTGCCCTTGTAGCAGGTGGCCGCATGGTAGAAGACGGGCGGCTTCTGGGGACGGCGAGTGCTCATGTGCTCCTCGTAGGTGCTGTAGTCGCGGATGGAGCGCGGCCGAGGCAGCGGGGCCAGCAGGCGCACGTCCTTCCGTTGGAAGACCAACGTCTCACCACGGGGCCCAACGGCGCCGGCATGGTCGCGGGCGAAGTCGAGCGCCTCGCGGGCACGCCGCTGGGCGTGGTCGCCACCCTCCAGGAAGGCGAGCATGTCCGGAGGCAAGAGCACCGCCGCTGCCTCGGACGCGCGCGGCTCACCGCCCTCCGCCAAGAGCGCCGCGTAGCTCGAGCTGAGGTCAGCAACCCGGGCGTCCTCGGTCAGGTCGTTCTCCAGAGCGGCACCGATCCTGCGCACCGGGCCGAACGGTGTTCGAACTTCAAAGGTCACGAGCTTCATGCCTGCAAACTCCTCCTGCGAGCATTAGGGTCGAGGCCCGTCCACGCTCGGCTGGGCGCCATGCAGCCTCCTGCAGATGATCGGTCTCAACCGCTGGTGGCCCTCCTCCGTGCCCCGGCATCGCAACGTGACTCGGGCCGCAGGCCAGCTGGGCCTGAACCGGCCTGGCGTTAGCGGCCAGCTGCGGGACCCCCGCTGGGCCTTCGGCGACCGGCTCCGGTGCGGGTGGGCTGGGGCTGGAGGTTGGCGCCGCCGGCCAAGCTGCTCGACGAGGTCATCCGGCAGGCTGGAGGACACGGTGAGCGATCGCGCGACGCTCACGGCGCGAGGCTTCCCTTGGTGACCTCTTCGCGCGCAAGGCTGCTGATCCAGCAGGTAGGCAGTGCCCGAGCTCCCGAGCGTGACCCTCCACACGCCCTGCTGGCCCCCAGAGCATCCTTGAGGAGCGCTGCAACCAGCTCCCGGTCGAGGGCACAAGCCCCATGCGACCGCCACCGGCCACCTTGACGTCACCGACGGCCTCACACCGGAGCGGTCACGAGCTTGCCCCATCTCGCGTGGTGATGGGGCGTCGGCTGGCCCATGTAACTCGTGGGCCCAAGGTGGGCCTGACGCGGCTCGGCTTCGAGCGCCAGGCATTCGTGACCCAGGGGAGCTTCATGGCGCCGTGCATGCTGCAGGGCCCACGCATGGATGACGCTCGCCCACGAGCGCGTCGGCCAACAGGTGCAGCCGTCGCATCGCATCGAGCTCGTGCCACCGCTTTCGACCCGGCCGCTGCTAGAGACCACGCGCGAGGATCCTACAGCCGACGATGCTCCCGCTCGCTGCTGACCACGGCGTCCGCTGGCAGCGGCCGTCGCGCAGGTCTGGCGTCGACATGGGTGAGGCAAGCTTCGCCCCGCGAAGCGTGTCGGTCAAATGGATCGTGGTGATACCTGGCATCAGCGCTTGCCATGCGCCGCGGCTGTGGTCCTGCCCGATACTCCCGAGTAGATGGAGGAAACGCTCGGGCACAGGGCGAGGGTCGACTCATGGCCGTGAGGGGGAAGCTGGCAGGAGCAGCGGCCAGTCGGCGGGAGGTGGTCAGGCGGGCCAGCGAGCTGCTGCCCGCGCTGCGAGCCCGGGCTCGGAGGGCCGAGGAGCTTCGCCACCTGCCCGATGAGACGGTGGCCGATCTGAGGAGGACGGAGCTCCTGCGCCTCGCCAACCCGGACCGGTACGGCGGCCTGGGGCTCGACTACGACACGGTCCTGGAGGTCACGATCGAGCTGGGGCGCGCCTGCGGCTCCACCGCCTGGTGCTACTCGGTCTGGTCGAGCCACAACTGGCTCATCGGCCTCTACCCAGAGGAGGCGCAGGAGGAGTACTTCGGGCCGTCTCCGGACGTGCTCTGCTCCTCGGCGTTCAACGCTGCGCTCGGCCGGGCCGAGCCGACCGACGGCGGCTACCTGCTCTCCGGGCACTGGGACCTCTCGAGCGGCTGCGACGTCGCCTCTTGG
>Ga0070737_10003549_pt1 | contig 16671 bp, 12 predicted proteins | sample Coa_R1_10_FD_66438 | JGI IMG/M metagenome (GOLD analysis project Ga0070737, IMG submission 66438) | Surface soil microbial communities from Centralia Pennsylvania, which are recovering from an underground coalmine fire - Coalmine... | ecosystem: Environmental > Terrestrial > Soil > Unclassified...
GAAATTGTCCGGGTTGTTAACGCTAACAACCGCATCCGCGCTATTCGTGCTCATCGCGACCCCGGAAGGGTGGGCCAGCACCCTCGTGGCGCCAGCAGTGGCCAGCGTTCTCCGGAACCGGCTAGCACCCCGGGGGGCCGTCCCCCGCGAGCCAGCGCAGCGGCCCCGCAGGCCCACGCGTATGGCCGCCAGCCGACCGCACGGCCACGCAAACGGGACCCGCCACGGAACCGGGCAACGCTACCTGCGGTATGGCATGACCATTGTAACGGCAGTCGTTTGCAGATGCAAGGCCATCTGCACGTTCATTCTGCACGTTCATTTGCGGCGTGCACCTGCCAGCGCAGGCCGTCCTGTATGCCAGTGAGGAACAGCATAGCGCCCCTGAGCTGAGCCAATGGCTGGTTCCTGCCACGGCCCGGGCGGGCTGGCGCGGCGCGGGCGGGCTGGCGCGGCGCGGGCGGGCGGGCGCGGCCCGGCGTCCGGGGCCGTCTCCGGGGTACAGCCGGCGGCGGCCCCGGACTGGCGCCGGAGCGGGCATACGCCTTACGGTGGCGTCGGGCGCATGGAGCGCCATCTTTCGCGAAACTTTCGGGAGCTGCTCATGCTGGTGGCAGGGGTTGACTGCTCCACCCAGTCCACGAAGGTCGTGCTCTGCCGCGCGGAGGACGGTGCCGTCGTCGGGCAGGGCTCGGCTCCGCATCCCGACGGCACTGAATGCGACCCGGAGAACTGGTGGCGGGCGCTGGGCGAGGCAGGCAGGGATCTCCTCGGCCGCGCCAGCGCCATCGGCGTCGCCGCCCAGCAGCACGGCATGGTGCCGCTGGACTCCGGCGGTGAGGTCATCCGCCCCGCGATGCTGTGGAACGACGTGCGGTCCGCCCCCCAGGCACGAGCCCTCGTGGCGGAACTCGGCGGTCCCGCCGAGTGGGCGCGGCGGACTGGCAGCGTCCCCACCATGTCGTTCACGGTGACAAAGCTGCGCTGGCTGGCCGAACGCGAGCCCGCCAACGCCGCCCGCGTCGCCGGGGTGGCACTGCCGCACGACTGGCTCGGCTGGCGGCTGCGCGGCGGCAGGGGCGAGCGCGAGCGCGCCGCGGGGAAATCCTCGCCAGGCACGGGACCGGCCCGGGAGGCCGAGCTGGTCACCGACCGGGGTGACGCCTCGGGCACCGGCTACTTCGCGACCGCGAAGGGAGAATGGCTGCCCGAGATCGCGGAGGCGGCGATCGGGCACCCGATCAGGCTGCCGCGGGTGGCCGGGCCGGGCGAGGTCATCGGCGAGACCGGCTGGGGAGCGAAGGTGTCGGCCGGCACCGGTGACAACATGGGCGCGGCACTCGGCCTCGGCCTGCGCGACGGCGACGTGGCGGTGTCGATCGGCACCTCGGGAACGGCGTACGCGGTCACCACGGTCCCGGCCGCCGACGCCTCCGGCGCGGTCGCCGGGTTTGCCGACGCGACCGGGCGGTTCCTGCCGCTGGTGGCCACGCTGAATGCGGCTCGTGTGCTCACCGTGACCGCACGCATGCTCGGCGTCGACACGGCCACCCTGTCCGACCTCGCCCTCGCCGCCGGGCCGGGTGCGGGCGGCCTGACCCTGCTGCCCTACCTGGACGGCGAGCGCACCCCGAACCGGCCGGCGGCCACCGGCGTCCTGTCCGGTCTCACGACCGCGAACGGCACCAGGGAGAACCTGGCGAGAGCTGCCGTCGAGGCGGTGCTGTGCTCGCTCGCGGACGGGATCGACCACCTCGCCGCGTGCGGGATCACTCCACAGCGCGTGGTGCTGATCGGCGGCGGCGCGCGCTCCCCGGCGGTCCGCGCCATCGCGCCCGCCGTCTTCGGCGTCCCCGTGACCGTTCCCGAGCCTGCCGAATACGTGGCGATCGGCGCCGCCCGGCAGGCGGCATGGGCGCTGTCCGGGGAAGCCGCGCCCCCGGAATGGCCCGGCCCCCCGGCGGGCAGCTATACCGCCGAACCATGCCAGGAGATCCGCGACAGGTACGCCGCCCTGCGGGACGGCACCGCCGCGTGGCATGAAGGGACCAGCCAGTAAGCGCCGCTTTCCGGCGGCCGCCAGGTACCGGGTCTGCTGGACGGCGGACCCGACAACTCTTACGAGGAGCACAGTGGGCACAACAGACATTGACCGCTACCAGCCGTCCCGTGAGGACCGTTTCTCGTTTGGCATCTGGACGGTCGGATGGCAGGGCGTGGACGTGTTCGGCACGGCGGTACGCCCGCCGATGCCCGCCGAGCGGGCCGTCCGCAAGCTCGCCGAGCTCGGCGCCTACGGCGTCAACTTCCACGACAACGACGTGTTCGGCTTCGGCGCGACCAACGCCGAACGGGACGAGCGCATCGCCGCCTTCCGCAAAGCCCTCGACGACACCGGGCTCGTGGTGACCACCGCCACCACGAACCTGTTCGGCCACCCCATCTTCAGGGACGGCGCGTTCACCGCCAACGACCGCGAGGTGCGCAGGTTCGCGATCGCCAAGGTGATGCGCAACCTCGACCTGGCCGCCGAGCTGGGGGCCAGGACCTACGTCTTCTGGGGCGGGCGGGAGGGCGCGGAATCAGGCGCTGCCAAGGACATCCGCGCCGCGCTCGACAGGTACGCCGAGGCGCTGAACGTGCTGTGCGAGTACGTCGCCGACCAGGGGTACGGCCTCAGGTTCGCGATCGAGCCGAAGCCGAACGAGCCCCGCGGTGACATCCTGCTGCCCACGCTCGGGCACGCGCTGGCGTTCATCAACGGCCTCGCCCGCCCGGACATGGTCGGGATCAACCCGGAGGTGGGCCACGAGGAGATGGCCGGGCTCAACTACGCGCACGGCATCGCCCAGGCGCTGTGGCACGGCAAGCTCTTCCACATCGACCTCAACGGCCAGCACGGCCCCCGCTACGACCAGGACCTGCGGTTCGGCGCGGGCAACGCGCGCGGCGCGTTCTGGGTGGTGGACGCCCTGGAGTCCGGTGGCTACGACGGACCCATCCACTTCGACTACAAGCCGCCGCGCACCGAGGACGACGCGGGGGTCTGGGACTCGGCCGCCGCGTGCATGCGCAACTACCTGATCCTGCGGGAGAAGGTGCGCGCGTTCCGCGCCGACCCCGAAGTGCAGGAGGCGCTGCGCGCGTCCCGGGTGGACCAGCTCAGCCAGCCGACGCTCGCCGCCGGCGAGACCTGGCGCGACGTGCGTTCGGTGGAGGTGGACGTCCCCGCCCTCGCCGAGCGGGGCATGGCCTACGAGCGCCTCGACCAGCTCGCACTCGAGCACCTGTACGGCGTCCGCTGAAAGTTACTAGTCAGTAACAAAAATGGCGCCGTACCCGGGGCCTGGCCACGGTGCGGGCGCCGCCGGGCGCAGGTCATCTACTGGCGCGCCCTGCCCCGGTGAGGAACTCGCGCAGCCGCAGGGGGCCGCCCGCCCCGGATGCCAGCGGCGGGGTGGGCATGCCCGCGCCTGCGCGCAGCCCGGCCAGGAACTCGCCGAGCGTGTCGGCCGCGCTGCGGGCCGGCGACCAGCCGAGTTCCTGCCGCGCCCGCGTGGTGTCCATGACCGGCAGGTGAAGCGCCATGTCGAACAAGTTCGGCTCGGCGGGGACGAGCCTGGCGTACCATCCGGCGGCGAGCCCCGCGCGCAGCACGGCGGGCGGCACGCGCACCGGCTTCGCGTCCAGCAGGCGCGCGAGCTGCTCCGTGCCGATGGCCGGCTCCGCGGCGATGTTGAAGGGGCCGCGGACCTCGCGCACCACCGCCAGCCGGTAGGCCTGGCCGGCGTCGTCCGAATGCACGACCGGCAGCCGCAGGCCGGGGATGTCCGGGATCACCGGGATGGCCCCGGGCCTGGCCAGCTTCCCCGGCAGCAGCGGCCCGGCGAACAGCCGCCGCTGCCCGGCGGCGGACTCCCGCTTGAGGATGAACCCCGGGCGCAGCCGCACCACGCGGCACTGCGGGTGGTCAGCCTGGAAGCTGTCGAGCAGCCGCTCCACGTATGCCTTCTCCCTGCTGTAGGCGGCTGTCGGCCAGCCGTGAGTGGGCCAGTTCTCGCCGACGGCCCGGTCAGCGGGGCCGGGCGAGTACGTGCCCACCGACGAGGCGTACACGAGCGCGGGAACCCCGGCCTCCGCGACCGCGCGGAACACCCTGACGCTGCCGAGCACGTTCGTCTGCCAGGTCACCAGCGGCTGGTGGGTTGGCTGGATCAGCCAGGCCAGGTGCACGACGGCGTCCGCGCCGCGCAGCAGCGGGACAAGGTCCGTCTTCGTGATGTCGGCCCTCGCCCATTCGGTCTTGTCCGCCTTCCACTCCGGCAGCCGCCTGGCCAGCCCGAGCACGGACGTGATCGCGGGATCACCGGCCAGGGCATGGACCGTGCTGGTACCGACATTGCCTGTCGCGCCGACTACTACCACGCGCATGAGCACTCCTCCTCTGGTGATGGCCCCGCCGTACCCGGCTGCGCGGCCGGCATGCACGGGCGGCCCCGCATGGCCTGACTGCTTTCCCGGGCCGCACGGTAGCGCCGTTGCCCGCCAGCGCGGAAGAAGCGCACAAGAGCGGCCGCAGGCAGGTGGCACATGACCTTGCCCGGCATGAAAAGCTTCGTTGCATCGGGCAGGTAGTGCGGAGGGCACGACTGGAAGGAGAGACGTATGCGGGTAGCGAGGCTGCACGGGGCCCATGACATCCGGATAACGGACGAGCCCGTCCCCTCACCGGGGCCCGGCGAGAGCCTGGTGCGGGTCACCGCCACCGGGATCTGCGGTTCCGACCTGCACTGGTGGGACGAAGGCGGCATCGGTGACGCGAGGCTGTCGCGTCCGCTCGTGCTCGGGCACGAGGGCGCCGGCGTCATCGCCACCGGGCCGAGGCGCGGCGAGCGGGTCGCGATCGACCCCGCGATCCCCTGTGAGGCCTGCCGGCAGTGCAGGGACGGGTACCGCAACCTCTGCCCCACGGTCCGGTTCTCGGGTCACGGGCCCACCGACGGCATGCTGCGCGAGTTCATGGCCTGGCCCACCCACCTGCTGTTCCCGCTGCCCGACGGGCTCTCCGACGCCGACGGCGCCATGCTGGAACCGCTCGGGGTCGCCCTGCACGCCTACGACCTCGGGCACGTGCCGTTCGGCGGCAGGTGCGCGGTCATCGGCTGCGGGCCGATCGGCCTGCTGCTCGTGCAGGTCGCCAGGGCCGCGGGCGCGGAGTTCATCCTGGCCGCCGACCTGCTGGCACACCGCAGGGAGGCGGCGGCGAAGCTGGGCGCCGACCGGGTGGCCGACCCCGGGTCCATCCCCGCGTCCGAACGGCCGGCCGGGGACGAGGCGGTGATCAGTGAACCGTCCTGGCTGCGTGACCTCGCCGGCGACGGGGTGGATGTCGCGTTCGAGGCCGCGGGCACGGGCGGCGCCGTGCAACTGGCGATGGACGTCACCCGCGCCGGGGGCCGCGTCGTGCTGGCCGGGATCCCCGGCGATGACGTGACCACGTTCCGCGCGTCGCTCGCCCGGCGCAAGGGTCTCACGATCGCGATGGCCCGGCGGATGAACGAGGTCTACCCCCGGGCGATCAGCCTCGCGGCGCGGGGCCGCGTCGACCTGGCGCCTGTCGTGTCGCAGCGGTCGCCGCTGAGTGATGCGGCAGAAGCGTTCGGCGCGGCGGCGCGGCGCACGGGCCTGAAGGTCGTCATCGAGCCCGCGGGCGGATCATGACCGTGTGACGGGCGGCTCGCGACCGCGCGAGCCGCCACTTCCCGCCCAGGTCCACTCTGGCTGCCGCACCTCGGCATGTTTGTTCGTGCGTAGTCTTGACTGTTCGGGAGCACTCCGTCAGCATCGACTGTGTTCGGACCGATGCTGAGGAGGCTCCCTTGCCACCACGACCGGAATCCCGCAGGGCACCGGGCGCCGGACCGGGTGCGGGGGCAGGCCCCGGGTACCCGCCGGATGGCCAGCCGCCACACCGCCGCGCGCGGTCCCGCCTCAGGCGGTTCCTGACCGCCACGGCAGGGTTCGCGTTGGTCCTCGGCGCCCTGCCCGCCGCGCTGGTGGCGACCAGCGCGGCTCCTGCCCTCGCCCTGGACAACGGGCTCGCCCGCACGCCGCCGATGGGCTTCAACGACTGGAACGCCTACCACTGCGGCGTGAGCGCCCAGCTCATCGAGCAGACCGCGCTCGCCATGCACACCGACGGGATGCAGGCGGCGGGCTACGACTACGTCAACATCGACGACTGCTGGCTCGCGCACACCCGGGCACCGGACGGCCAGCTCCAGGCCAACCCGGCCACGTTCCCCCACGGCATCAAGGCGGTGGCCGACTACGTCCACTCGCTCGGGCTCAAGCTCGGCATCTACGAGGACGCCGGCACCGCGACCTGCGCCGGGTTCCCCGGCAGCTACGGGCACTACGCGCAGGACGCGAAGACGTTCGCGTCCTGGGGTGTGGACTATCTGAAGTTCGACTGGTGCAACGTGCCGTTCGGCGACTTCCCAGGAAAGACCCACGAGCAGGTGGCCCAGACGCTGTACACCCAGATGCGCGACGCGCTCGCCGCGACGGGCAGGCCGATCGTGTTCAGCATGTGCAACGGGTGGGACTCCTCCGTCCAGCCGCAGGCCTGGGCGTCGTCCGTGGCCAATCTGTGGCGGACCACGTCCGACATCTCCGACAGCTTCGGCAGCATGATGCACAACTTCAGCCAGAACGTGGAGTACTGGCGGGACGCGGGCCCGGGCGGCTGGAACGACCCGGACATGCTGGAGATCGGCAACGGCGGCATGACCGCCACCGAGTACCGGGCCGAGTTCAGCCTGTGGGCGGAGATGGCCGCGCCGCTCATCGCCGGCACCAACATCCCGGACATGACGGCAACGACCCGGTCGATCTACGAGAACCGCGCGGTGATCGCCGTCGACCAGGACCCGCTCGGCAAGCAGGGCGTGCCCGTGGTCGACGGCACGAACGGCGTCTGGGTGCTCACCAAGCCGCTCGCGAACGGCGACCGGGCCGTCGTGCTGTTCAACTCGAACAACGCGCCGGAAACGGTCAGCACCACCGCCTCCCAGGTGGGCTTCACCGCGCCCGCCCACGGGCGGCGCGTGTACCAGCTCACCAACCTGTGGACCGGCGCGCGCTACGAGACCGCGGGGACGATCGCCGCGGACGTGCCCGCGCACGGTGCGGTGATGTACCGCGTCAGGCCGTCCTCGCGCACCAACGCGGCACCGCTCGTGGTGACCAGCCTCAGCGGCGCGGCGGCATCCGGGACATGGCTGCAGGGCGGCCAGCCCGCCGGCATCACGGCGACGGTGACCAACTACGGCGCGAGCGCCGCCGGTGACGTGCGCACCGGCTGGAGCCAGGTGCCGTCCGGCTGGCAGGTCACGGCATCTGCCGGCAACCCCGCCACCCGCGGTCTCCCGCCGGGCGGCTCGGCGTCCTACGCCTGGACCATCACCCCGCCGTCCGCGGACACCGCCGAGCCCATCGCCACGGTCCAGATGAACCTGGACACCACGTGGTCCGGGCCACCGGCGCGCGGCGGCCCCGAGCAGTCCACCCTGCCGGTGCCGTTCAGCATCGTGTACTCCCCGGTGCAGGCACCGCAGGCGACGTACTCGTCGGCGACCGACGCGCCGGCGCACTTCGGCCAGCTCGGGCAGAAGTTCGCCATCGACGGCGCCGGCTCCGATGTGTGGGCCGGGTACGACATGTACAGCACCATCTACCGGAAGGGCGCCGTGGGCTCCGCGGCGACCGTGCAGACCGAGGTCACCGGGCAGCAGGACATGTCCGGGTACGCCAAGGCCGGCATCATGGTGCGCAACGACATCACCGGGGCCGGCAGCACGCCGGAGGGCGTGATCTTGTTCGAGTCCCCGTCCGGCGGGATCCAGCTCGAATGGGACGACAACGGCGGAACCTACATCGACAACGTGACACCGCCCAACGGGACGATCGGCGACACCGTGCCCGTGTGGCTGCGGCTGGTGCGCGACGGCGCCTCCTACACCGGCTACTACTCCACGGACGGCAGCACGTGGCACGAGGTCGGGTCGGCGACGGTGCCCAGCCAGGCAGCCACGCAGGACGCGGGGCTGTTCATGACCTCGCACGCCACCGGGGCTCCCGGCCTGGTGTACTTCGACGGGTTCAGCGTGAGCTGACCAGTCCTGGGAGGCCAGCCGCCCGCATGGCGGCGCCGGGGGCCGGGGCTCCGCACGGGTCTCGGCCCCCGCGTCTTTCCCGCCGTAGCGGGTCCGCCTGCCCGGCCGGTTTCCCGCCGTCGCGGGTCCGCTGTCCGGCCGAACGGGCGGTGGCGGCGCTCCGCCAGCCCGGGCCGCGGAGCACGGCCCCGCTCCGGGGGTCCGGGTCGGCGGTCCGGGGAAGGGGGCTTCCACCCGGGCGGGCACGGCTGCGGCACTACAGTGGCGGCGAGCGCTTTCACGTTTTTCTGAGGACAGGAAGGCCATGACACTGCGCGTGCTGGTGCCCGACGAGGAGGGCGTGGCCGCTCTCAGCGGCACCGACGGCATCCGCCCGGTCCGGTACGACCCCGCGGAGCCGCTGCCGCTGCCGCCGGAAGCGCGGGACGCCGAGGTCATGGTCGTCCCGCCCGCCTACGCCGGCCGGCTGCTCGCCGCGATGCGCGAGATGCCCGCGCTGCGCCTGGTGCAGACGCTCAGCGCGGGGACCGACCGGTGGGAGGGGCGGCTGCCCGAGGGAGTTGCGCTGTCCAACGCGCGCGGCGCGCACGGCGGCTCGACCGCCGAATGGGCCGCCGCCGTGCTGCTCAGCATCTACCGGGATCTGCCGCGCTACGCCAGCGACCAGGCGGCGGGCAGGTGGCGGCCCCGGGCATCCGACACCCTGGACGGTAAGCGCGTCCTCATCCTGGGCGCGGGAGACCTCGGCACCAGCCTGCGCGCCCGCCTTGAGCCCTTCGGCACACGCGTGACGATGGTCGCGCGCCGCCGGCGCCCCGGCGTGCGCGGCGCCGGCGAGCTTCCCGCGCTGCTCGGCGGCCACGACGCCGTCGTCGTGATGGTCCCGTGCAACGACAGCACCCGCCACATGGTTGACGCGGCGTTCCTGTCGCGCATGCCCGACGGGGCGGTTCTCGTCAACGCGGCCCGCGGCCCGATCGTCGACACGGACGCTCTGCTGGCCGAGCTGCGCAGCGGCCGGCTGCGCGCCGCCCTCGACGTCACCGACCCGGAGCCGCTGCCTGCCGGTCACCCGCTGTGGCACGCCCCCGGTGTCCTCATCACGCCGCACGTCGGAGGCAACACGGCGGGCGCCGCAGAACGCGCCTGGCAGGTCGCGGCCGGCCAGATCGCCCAGTACGCCGCGGGGAAGCAGCCCGGCAACCTCGTCATCGCTTAGCGGCCGTCCCTCACGTCACTGCCGTGGCGGGCGCTGGCCCGTCCGTGCCCCAGATGAACCGCGATCATGGCGATGACCACCGGGCCGGGCCGCTGACCGGCCTGCCAGCGGCCCGGCTGGGCATGGCAGGAGCGCAGCTACCCTGGGCTCATGCGTTCCGCGGTGCGGGCGGCTGTGGGTGACTTCTGCTGCGTCCTTGCGTTCGTCGTGATCGGCAGAGCCAGCCACGGCCAGGGGGAAGCGGTCACCGGCGTGGCCCGGACGTTCTGGCCGTTTCTCGCCGGCCTTGCGGCCGGCTGGCTGGTATCCCGTGCGTGGCGGAAGCCGGCCGCGCTCATCCCGTCGGGCATCGGCGCCTGGGTGGGTACCGCCGCCGTCGGCATGGCGCTGCGGGCGGTCTCCGGCCAGGGAACCGCGCCCGCGTTCATCCTCGTGGCGCTGGCGTTCCTCGGGCTCTTCATCCTCGGCTGGCGGGCGCTGGCGCACCTGGCCGCCAGCCCGGCAGGCAGCCCGCCCCGGCGGTCCCGCCCCGGCCGGGCAGACGAGGGGTGAAGCCGCCATCCCGGGTGGCCTGCCACCAGATGCCAGTGCCTGCGCGGCGGCGCGGCCCGCGTCTTCCTGCCGTGCCCGGCTCACCGCCACGCCCGGCCTGACGGGACTTATGTGATTAATGTGATGATCAGTCATTTAACCCAAGATTCCAGGTTGAAGCGGGTATCTGCGGGCAGGGTCGCAGTGACGGGGATGCGAAACCGAGTGAAAGGGAAACAGCCCGTGGCTAACGAACTCAGTGGCCGGCGCGTGGCCTTCCTCATCGCCAACGAGGGCGCGGAGCAGGTGGAGCTGACAGCACCCTGGCAGGCGGTCAAGGACGCCGGAGGAACTCCCGAGCTGCTGGCCCCCGAGGCAGGCCAGGCCCAGGTCTTCGATCACCTCGACAGGGCCGGCACGTTCCCCGTCGACCGGGCCGTCGGGGACGCAGACCCGGGGGACTACGACGCGCTCGTCCTGCCCGGCGGGGTAGCCAACCCGGACCAGCTCCGCACGGTGCCGGCCGCGGTGAACTTCGTGCGGTCCATGGTCGAGGCGGGCAAGCCGGCGGCGGTGATCTGCCACGGCCCGTGGACCCTCGTCGAGGCCGACCTGGTCAGGGGCAGGACGCTCACCTCGTGGCCCAGCCTGCGGACCGACATCCGCAACGCCGGCGGCACCTGGGTGGACGCCGAGGTCCAGGTCTGCACGAACGGCCCGAACGTGCTCGTGACCAGCCGCAAGCCCGGCGACCTCGGAGCGTTCTGCGCGCAGTTCATCTCGACGTTCCAGCGCGAAGCCAGGGCCGCCTGACTGGGCCCCGGGACCGCCCCGCGCACGGCAGCGGGACGCAGGCGCCGGGGACGCACACGGCACCGGGGATGGCAGTGTCAGGCCGGGGATGGCAGTGTCAGGAAGGCGACGGCGCGGATGACGCAGCCGCCCGGGCCGTGGCGGCCCCGGGCGTTACCGCCTGATCCTGCGGGCACCGTGCCGCCTGAGCTCGCGGATCTCCTGCACGGGGGCCGCGGGCGTGCCGGGCCGGGCCCGGCGCGCCCGCTGGAGTCCCCGCAGGAAAATCTGGAGTCCCCGCAGGAAAATGCGGTGACCGCCTGTTTAGGCACCGCCAGCCGGGGCATGCAGCGTCGGCATGATGGGGGCTCGTGCCAGCTCCGGCTTCGAGGCCGCCCGGGCGACGGCCGATGCGATCTTGTACGAGGGATACCTGCTGTACCCGTACCGCCGCTCCTCGGCCAAGAACCGGGTCCGCTGGCAGTTCGGGGTGCTCGTCCCGCGGGCCTGGGCGCAGGCGCGGGGGCTGGCCGAGGGCGGCGTGGCGGGCTCGGCCGAATCCTGGTGGCAGCAGGCCGAATGCCTGCTGGAGGCGGCGGAGGATGCCACGATCGGCTGCCGGGTCCGGTTCCTGCAGCTCCAGCGCAAGTCGGTGGAGGAGCGCCTGCCCGGCGGCTCCTACCGCCGCGTGGACGCCCTGGAGGCCGGGGGCCGGCTGGAACTCGCCTTCGACGAGGCCGTGCCCCGGGAGTTCGGCGCCGGGGCGGCGGTCACGGATCTGCTGGCGGGCGAGCGGCGGCTCACCCTCCGCGAGCCCGCTGGTGAGGACGTCGAGCCGCTGGGCACAGGGTCCGGCGATGCGGGCCGCGAGGGCGGACGGGTGGTGCGCCGGCGGTGGCCGCTGACGGCCACGGTGACGATGTCCGCGAACAGTTGCCCGGTCCCGGAGGCCGCGGAGGGCCGCAAAGCCCCGTCCCGGCTGCTGCGGCTGCGGCTTCGCGTCGAGAACACCGGCGGCGCGATCGGGGAGGACGAGCCCCGCGAAGAGGCACTGCGCGGCTCGCTGATCGCCGCGCACGCGCTCCTCACTGTGCGCGGCGGCTCGTTCCTCTCGCTGCTGGAGCCGCCGCGCTGGGCGGAGCAGGCGGCCCGTGCCTGTTCCAACGTGCACGTCTTCCCCGTGCTCGCCGGCGAGCACGGGAGCAGGGACGTGATGCTGGCCTCGCCGATCCTTCTCTACGACTATCCGCAGGTGGCGCCCGAAAGCCCCGGCGACCTTCACGACTCGGCGGAGATCGACGAGATCCTGTCGCTGCGGACGCTTACGCTGACCGACGCTGAGAAGCGGGAAGCCCGCGCCACCGACCCTCGCGCCGCGGCGATCCTCGACCGTATCGACGTGATGCCGCCGGAGGTGATGTCGCGGCTGCACGGGGCCGTCCGGTCGCTGAGGCCGCTGCCCGCTGGCTCGGAGGGCCCGGGCCCTGCGGCGCACCCGGACCCGGCGGACGCCAGGCATACGCGTGAGGAAAAGGCGGACGGCAGGCATGCGCACGAGGAAAACCCGTGGCCTGGCGGCGGCGCGGACGCGGGCACGATGCCTCCGGGCGCCGGATGGCCGCGCCCGCGGGCACCCTGGTGGGAGCCGGGTGCGGACGCCTCCGTGTCGCCGGACACCGACAGCGTCGTCATCGCCGGGACCCGCGTGTCGAGGGGAAGCCGGGTGCGGCTGCGCCCCCGCCGGCACGGGACGGACCCGCAGGACGTGTTCCTCGACGGGAAGACCGCCCTCGTGGAGGCGGTCCTGCTCGACGTGGACGGCTCATACCACCTCGCCGTCACCCTCGAGGACGATCCCGGCGCCGAGCTGAACCAGTGGTACGGCCGGTTCCGCTACTTCTCCCCCGACGAGGCCGAGCCGCTCGGCCCGCGGACATGACGGAGGTGCGCGCAATGACTTCAGCTCCCGAACGCGGCGGGATCGATGAGATCCACATCCTGTGGATCTCCGAGGGCATGAGCTGTGACGGCGACTCGGTGGCGATGACCGCCGCGACGCAGCCGCCGATCGAGGACGTGGTCGCCGGGCTCATCCCTGGCCTGCCGACGGTGCGGCTGGCCAACAAGGTGCTGTCCCCCAGCGTGGGCGGCGAGGAGTTCCTCGCACCGTACCGGGCCGCCGCCCGCGGCGAGATCTCCCCGTTCATCCTGGTCATCGAGGGTTCCGTCCCGAACGAGAAGATCAACGGGGATGGCTACTGGACCTCGTTCGGCAACGACCCGGAAACCGGCGAGCCGATGACGCTGAACACGTGGATCGACCTGCTCGCGCCGAAGGCGTGGGCGGTCGTCGCCGCGGGGACATGCGCCGCCTACGGCGGGATCCACGCCATGGCCGGCAACCCGACCGGCTGCATGGGGCTCGCCGACTACCTGGGCTGGGATTTCAGGTCGGCGGGCGGCCTGCCGATCGTCAACGTGCCAGGCTGCCCGATCCAGCCGGACAACTTCATGGAGACGCTCACCTGGGTGCTCTACCATGCCGCGGGCGCCGCCCCCCCGCCACCGCTCGATGAGATGCTGCGGCCGCAGTGGCTGTTCGGCAAGACCGTGCACGAGGGCTGCGACCGCGCCGCGTACTACGAGCAGGGCGACTTCGCCAGGGACTACAACTCCCCGAAGTGCCAGGTCAAGGTCGGCTGCTGGGGGCCCGTGGTGAACTGCAACGTGCCGAAGCGCGGCTGGATGGGCGGCATCGGCGGCTGCCCGAACGTCGGCGGCATCTGCATCGCCTGCACCATGCCCGGGTTCCCTGACAAGTTCATGCCGTTCATGGACGAGCCGCCGGGCGGCAGCCTCTCGTCGGCGATGATCAAGCCTTACGGCGCCTTCATCCGCCGCATGCGCTCCATCACGAACCGCACGGCGAACAAGGAACCGAAGTGGCACCACAACCGTGACGTGCTGACCAGCGGTTACAACCCGCGCTGGCGTCCCTGAGCCCGGCGGCCGGAGCGGAGCCCGCACAACGAGGAAAGGAGCGGCGGATGGCAGTCACGGAGCAAAGGCCCGCGGCGCGCGAACCCGGGCAGCTCGTCGAGATGTCGTGGGACCCCATCACCCGCATCATCGGGAACCTCGGCATCTACACCAAGATCGACTTCGCCAACCGGCAGGTCGCCGAGTGCCACAGCACATCCTCGCTTTTCCGTGGCTATTCGATCTTCATGAAGGGCAAGGACCCGCGGGACGCCGGGTTCATCACCAGCCGCATCTGCGGCATCTGCGGTGACAACCACACGACGTGCTCGGTCTATGCCCAGACCATGGCGTACGGGATCAAGACCCCGCCGCTCGCCGAGTGGATCATCAACCTCGGCGAGGCGGCCGAATACATGTTCGACCACACGATCTTCCAGGACAACCTGGTCTTCGTCGACTTCTGCGAGGCGATGGTCAAGGATACGAACCCGGGCCTGCTGCAGCGGGCGGAGAACACGCAGGCGCGCCACGCCTCCATACACGGCAAGCGGACGATCGCCGACATCATGCGGGCGTTCAACCCGTTCGAAGGCGACGTCTACAAGGAGGCGCTGCGGGTCAGCCGCACCACGCGCGAGATGTTCTGCCTGATGGAGGGCAGGCATGTCCACCCGTCCACCGTCTACCCGGGCGGCGTCGGGACGATGCCGGAGCCGACGCTGTTCACCGACTACCTGTCCCGGCTCATCGGCATCCTGGACTTCGTCAAGAAGGCCGTCGCGATGAACGACGACGTCTTCGATTTCTTCTATGAGGCGCTGCCGGGATACGAGGAGGTCGGGCGGCGGCGCATCCTGCTGGGCTGCTGGGGGACGTTCCAGGACCCGGACGTCGTCGACTACCGCTACGAGACGATGAACCGCTGGGGCAAGGCGATGTACGTCACCCCGGGCGTGGTCGTCGACGGCGAGCTGGTCACCACCGACCTCGTCGACATCAACCTCGGCATCCGCATCCTGCTCGGCAGCTCCTACTACGAGGACTGGGTGGGTGAGCAGCCGTTCGTCACCCATGACCCCCTCGGGAACCCCGTGGACATGCGGCACCCCTGGAACCAGACGACGCTGCCCGCCCCGGGCAAGCGCGACCTGAACGGCAGGTACAGCTGGGTGATGAGCCCCCGCTGGTTCGACAGGCGCACCGGGGACCACCTGGCCCTCGACACGGGCGGCGGCGCCTTCGCCCGGCTGTACGTCACGGCGCTGGCCGGCCTCGTGGACACCCCGTACGTGAAATCGACGGGCCGGAGCGTGCGGATCTCGCTGCCGAGGAGCGCCGAGCTGCCGGAGACGACGCTGGAATGGCAGATTCCCCAGTGGTCGAACGCCATCGAGCGCGACCGCGCACGGGTGTACTTCGTGGCCTATTCGGCGGCGATGGCGGTGTACTTCATCGAGCAGGCCATGCAGCTCATGCGCAGCGGGGACACCAGGGTGTTCCAGGACTTCGACGTGCCCGAGGAGGCGATCGGGTGCGGCTTCCACGAGGCGGTGCGCGGTGTCCTGTCCCACCACCTCGTCATCCGGGGCGGCAAGATCGCCAACTACCACCCCTATCCGCCGACGCCGTGGAACGGCAGCCCGCGGGACAGCTACGGCACGCCAGGGCCGTACGAGGACGCCGTGCAGGACATGCCGATCTTCGAGGAGAACGGCCCGGACAACTTCAGGGGCATCGACATCATGCGGGCGGTGCGCAGCTTCGACCCGTGCCTGCCCTGCGGCGTGCACATGTACCTGGGGAAGGGGCGCACGCTGCAGAAGCTCCACTCCCCCATGTTCGGTGCCACCCATGGCTGAGGAGCAGCCCGGCCCCGCGCGGCAGCGGCTCGGTGACCGGGCGGTCGCCGCGGGCCTTGCGCGGATCGACGAGCTGCTCGGCCGCCTCGAGCAGATACCGGGAACGACCGCGGAGACGGCGCTGGAGGCGGTGGCCATGCTCGCGGACGTGTACGGGGAAGCGCTTGCCCGCGTCATGGAGTACGCGTCGGGGGACGCCGCGATCACCGGGGCGATCGCGGATGACGAGCTTGTCGGCCACCTGCTCGTGCTGCACGGCATCCACCCCGAGCCGGTGGAGCAGCGGGTGTCCCGCGCCCTGGCGGAGATCCGCCCGTACCTGCACGGCGGGGATGCGGGCCTTGAGTCGATCTCCGGCGGCGTCGCGCGGGTCAGGGTGCCGGGCGGCTGCGGCTGCCCGTCCTCACCGCAGGCGCTCGCCGCCGCGGTGCGGGATGCGGTGCTGGCCGCCGCGCCGGAGCTGTCAGGTGTCGAGCCGGTCACCGGGGCCGCCGGCCGGGCGGCGGCGTTCGTCCCTGTCGAGTCGCTGCTGCGGGGGGCCGGCGCCAGCGGGCAGGGACACACCGTGACGCCGGGAGGCGCGGCGTGACAGCGGAAGAGGGCAGGCCGTGACGCCGGGAGCCACCGGGGCTCTGGGCAGGGTCATCAGGCGCGCTGCCCTCCGGCAGCCGGATGACGCGCAGCGGTGCGACCTGTGCGGCGTCCCCGTCCCCGACGCGCATCCCCACCTGCTCGACGAACGGCACGGCGAGCCGCTGTGCGCCTGCCGTCCCTGCGCCCTGCTGTTCGAGCGCGAGGAGGCGGACCGCGGCCACTACCGGCTCGTGCCAGGCCGCCGTGTCCGGCTCGCCGGCATCTCACCGGCCGACCTGGGTGTCCCCGTGGGCCTGGCGTTCTTCGTGTGCCAGCCGGGCGGCGGCGTGACCGCCCACTACCCGAGCCCCGCAGGCGCGACCCGCTGGGAGCTCGCCAGCGGCGCGTGGCAGCGCGCGGTGCAGCGCTGCGAGCCGCTGCGGTCGATGCGGCCAGGTGTCGAAGCCCTGCTCGTCAACACGGCCCACGGCTCGGACGAGCAGTGGCTGGTCCCGATCGACGACTGCTACCGGCTCGT
>Ga0070737_10003550_pt1 | contig 16668 bp, 12 predicted proteins | sample Coa_R1_10_FD_66438 | JGI IMG/M metagenome (GOLD analysis project Ga0070737, IMG submission 66438) | Surface soil microbial communities from Centralia Pennsylvania, which are recovering from an underground coalmine fire - Coalmine... | ecosystem: Environmental > Terrestrial > Soil > Unclassified...
AGGGTCAAGCGGTGGAGCACCGCCGCCCGCCGAGAGGGCGCGTGGTGCCCGGGGGCTCCCAGTGTGTCGTCACGCTGGAGAGCAGAGGGCAGGAACCAGGCAGCAGCGATGAGAGCGAAGGCGAGCGTCGCCACCTCCACGGCCTCCCGGAGAGTCGAGGGGCCAGCGCCGGCGAGGCCGTCACCCACGGCACGCAGGTAGTGGGCGGTCGCCGCCTCGGCCGATGCGACTGGAAGGTTCCACGCACACCAGCACGAGGGCCAGGGCACGCGCAGATAGGCGAGGTCCCAGGCGACATGACGGAAGACGGCTTCTTCGAAGTCGACGAGGCGCAACCCCGTTGGAACCAAGATGTTGTTGTCGGGACATGCGTCGCCCTGGGACAGGGCCTTGCCGGCCGGGTCATCCAAAGTGGCCATTATGGAGCTGAGTTCCGCCTCGATGTGAGCGGGAACGACGAGCTCGACGCCGGCACCGTCGATCAGTGTCGGAGTGGCGGCAAGCCACCGGCTCATCGGATCCACCTCCACTTCGCTCCCGCCTCGCTCTACGACGGCTGCGCGAAATGATCGGCCCAACCCTGCGGTGCGGCGATGGATCCGTGCGATCGCTTCGGCCCAGGAACGTAGCGCCGCCTGTGCTGCGTCGGCGCTGTCCCCGAGCAAAGCGTCGGCCAGGCTCGGTCCGGAGCCGACATCGGTCATGATGATCACTCCCTCGACGGGATCCTCAGCCAGCAGCTGAGGTGCCGGGGCTCCGGCCGGCATGACCGACAGGGCCCCTGCTTCAGCCGCGAAACCGGCTTTCTGGAGAAGTCGCTTTACTACTACATTTTCAGGTTCCCCCGTGCTCAATCGGGTTAGGCGGACACGCTCCACGACGGTCCGCTCACTCGACCGCAGTCGCTCAATTGATCGGACCTCAGATCCTCGTAGGAGACGCTGGACGACGGTGCTGGCCGAAACCATGCGGAGGTTCTAGCCTCTCTTACGGGCGCTGTCCTGGCACCCGCGGCCCGACTCGTCGGCGAGAGTCCCGAGCTCGGCATGCGGCTCCATCCACAGCCGAGTGCACCCCAGACTTGGGGTCGGCTTGCCGGTTCGTAGGTGGGCGGTTGGCAACTGGCTACTCCCAACCGAAGTGTTTCATGACCGTGGTCACCTGCTGTCGCAGTTCGTGTTGCTCGGCATCGGTCAATGGGATGTGGTCTTGATATGCGGCAACGAACGCCTCCCGAATGGACGGGCTCGTCGGACCCCAGTTGCGGTAGCGGGTCCGGAGCAGGACCGTTGCTTGGGCCAGGTCAGCCACTCTTGTGCGGTAAGACGCGTCTTCGAAGTCAAGGATTGCCGTGATGCTTGTGCCGTCGTGGAGGATGTTGGCGGACCGAAAGTCGTTTTGGACGAGCTGTTCGTGCCCGACCGGTTGGCCGCCGTCGATGGAATGGGGGTAGACCGCCAGTTCCTCGTGCAGGGTCGCCAGCAGATGGCCCGCCTCGACGACTTGTGCTAGATCGTCTACGTCGAGGAGATCGCCGTCGACAACGGGAAAAACGCCCAGAGAGATGTCACCCAGCTGGACTCGAAGGCGACCATCTTTGGCCGGAATAGGAGCGGCAACGGGGACGCCGCGACCGTGAAGCCACATAGTGAGCCTGGTCGTATCTGCGAGGCGCTGAAACCGCTTGGGGGAGGTGGACCACTTCGCGATGACGCGTCCGCGACCGGTCGTCAGCCAAGCCAGCAGGTTTCTGTCGCTCATGACGATCCGGTCACATTGATCAACCGGAGTTGCCCAGGTGTCCCAAAGGGTGTCACTGATCCAGCTAACGACAGAAACAGCATCGTTGAAGCCGAAGCGCTCGCTCAGGGCGTCTGCGGCGTCGACTGACTCCCACAACATGCTGAGTATGGGCGCCTCCGTCACGCCGGAACAGTCAACCACATGGGGCCGGCAGGAGCTGACTTAGGACCCCAGCGATTCGGTCGAACGGCTTGGCCCGCTTTCGGGCCAACTCTGCCGGCTGATGCGGGGCTCCGGAGGACGAGAACGACGGACCACGACGGCCTCCCAAGACGGTCCTACCGCCTCAGCGCACGTACCCGTCGGCAGGGAGTGGAGGAATGACGTCAGAGGGCGAGCACGCCCTCCACCGTGTCGAGGACCTCGGCCATCGGGGTGTCCGCTGCCGGCGTCCCGGAGAACAGCTCGACCACGCGGAATGAGTGGACCAGGTAGCGGATGAGGGCCTGCGCTCGTTCGACCGCGGCTGGGTCGTCGAAACGGGAGGGGTCGGCGAGAGCGAACGCGGGGTCGACCTTGGCGTAGTCGGCCAGTGCAGCCCGGGCGGCGTCAGCGATGCGCTCGTGCCGCTGGTTGGGGTAGGCCCGGACGCTGGTGCGGTCGGGATCGATCGCCGGCCAGAGGTGAGCGTGCGCGCGGGCGGGATCGAAGGTGATGCGGGCGCCGAACCCCTCCGGTAGCGCCTCGGGAACCGTTACAGGCTCGGGCGTGTAGGGGGCCAGCATGACCGTGGCCAGCACTGACGGATTCGCCGCCAGGCCTGGAAGGCTGACGGTGACGTCGTGCTCGTAGCCGGGTGCGGGCACGCACGTGACGACCTTGGGGCCGGGCGTCGCAGCCAGACGCTGGAGGCTCTCGGCGAACCGCCGGCGGCGATCGGCGGGGTCGCCCGGGCCGACCAGCTCGACGGTGCCCGCCATGTCACGCTCGAGGGCGTCGCGCTCCAACTCGACCGGCTCATAGGGTCCGTGCTCGAACCCGACCACCCACCAACGCGCCGGAGCGAGTGCGTCGACCAGCCCCAGCACCGCCCGTATCGCCCCGAGCCCGTAGGCGGGCGGGATGTGCACCAGCGCCCCTCGGCGGAGCGGAGCGAACAAGTCGATAGCCCGGATCCGGGTCCACAAGACATTCCCGTCGTGGGCCACGGCCCGAGGGGCCGCCGCTATGGCACCCCAGTCGGCGGCGATGCGGCCATGGGCGTCGGTCGCCTTCGGGTCGGCCCCGGCCGTCAGCAGCCGCCGCACGAGGTCGTGCCGCTGGCGGTAGACGGCGACATGCAGGGCGGGGACCTCCCCCTCGAACGCCCCGCCCGCAACCGAGGCGCCGTGGTCGAGAAGGTAGTCGACCACATCGGTCGCGCCGATGTTGACCGCCGCCCAGAGCGCGCTCTCATGGCCGGCGCACAGGCAGGCATCATCGACCGGTGCGCCCGCCTCGACCAGGAGGCGCACCAGCCGCAGATCGCCCGTGCCAGCGGCGCGGATCAGCGCGGTCGCCCGATCCGAGAACCCGAGCCGCGACTCGAACCCCTCGACCGGCGACCAGTCTTCGGTAGCGGTGGCCAGGGAAGGGTTCCGGGATAGGAGGCGGGCCAGGCCATCGGCATCCCGGGACCGAAGGGCCTGGAACAGCAGGATCGTGTCCCGAAAGGACTCCGTACCTGAGGGGCGGGCGGCGGCGAGCGCGTCGGCAACCACGGGGAGCAACTCCTTCAATCGACGGCGGGCAGACCACGCTCGCTTCTTGACGGCAGGGACGGTGATACCGAGAAAGGCGGCCACCTCGGCATAGGGCATTCCGCCCAGGTAGTGCAGTGCGACCACGCACCGCTCCCCCTCGGGCAGGCACTCGACCGCAGCCCGCACCTCGCTCGCCGCTACCGCGGCAAGCACCACCTCCTCAGGTCCGGCGGCCGGGTCCACCAACCCAACAGACATGCCCTGGCCGCCGGGCGGGGTGTCCAGGGACACGGCGGCAATCCGGTGGCGGCGGGTCCTTCGGTTGGTCGCGGTGCGAACCAGCCGCAACAGCCAGGCCGGGAACGCCGCCGGGTCCTGTAGGTCATCGATGTGGCGGAAGGCAAGGACGAACGCTTCCTGGGCGATGTCGGGGGCCTCGTCCAGATCGCCTGACAAGCCGACCGCCGAGGCGACGGCGATGTCCTCGAAACGGTCGATGAGCGCCGGCCAGGCCCTGGCATCACCCCGTTGCGCAGCACACACCAGCGCCGCCCAACACTCCCGATCCTCAACCAGCGTCATCACCAGAGAGGAGCCTGTCCAACCCGCACCGGTTACCGCACGCCCCGGCGGAGACGGCCGGCTGACCGGCCTGGGAAGCGACACGATGCTCATTCACGCGTGCGGAAGGGCCCGGACGGAGCGCTGGCTACCGTGTAACGCCAGATGGTCACCGGCACCGCGGGTTGGTTCGGACGTCGGTCCATGATGGCGGTGATGCCGTCGGCGAGCCGGCGACGCTGCGATGCGGTCATGGCCGCTATGTGAGCGTAGGAGAGCTGCCAGTCGACGTAGCGGAGGACGGGAACGTTGAGGTGCGCTTCATCCATCCAGTGGTCGACAACCGTCAGATGGCCGCTGCGATCGATTTCGTTGCGGCCGTCTTCGAGTAACGGTGCTATCTGGTCGAGATGACCTTTGGGGGCACGGACCAGGTCTGGGCTGAGATCGGTGTACAGGGCGTTGAGCTCGTCGGCGAGAGCGGGGTCCGCTACGACCGGGAACCCCCAACTGGAAAGGAGCCTACCGGCGGGTCTGAGGACCAGAGCGGCGAGGCGGTAGCCGGCGGCCAGGTCAACCCAATGCCACGCATCGCTGCTCCAGATGTGGTCGAAGCCGCCCTGGGAAGTCGAGTCGAGATCTTCGAAGCGCTCCTCACGGACTTCGAGGCGCCCGTTACTGACCTCCCGAGCGAACCGGCGGCGGAGGCGGGCAGCCATGGCTAAGGAGGGCTCTAGCGCAGTCACGTGCACGCTCATCTCCAAGAGCGCGCCAGTCAGCTGGCCGGTGCCGGCCCCGACCTCCAGTTGCCGGCTGCCGAGCTCGCAGCCCAACCTGGCCATCGTCTTCGTCACGAAATTGGCTGGGAGTCGAGGACGTCCGGTGTCGTAATGCTCGACCAGATCGCCGAAGGCGAGAGCCATCGCTCGATTGGTATTCGCCCTCATCGCCAACCGCCACCAGTCGATGCCATTGCCATGACTGACACACTGACGGCTCCGACCATGGTCTGTCTATACGCTCGGAGCAAGTGGTCGGCGGGCGTCGGGTCGGTGCAGACGGTTCCACAAGCACAGCAAGTCGGTGGCAGCTCGAGTGCCTTCCGAGTAGCAGCCTGCCATGCCGCCGCCGCCAATTCCCGTGTCGAGAGCCGACGCCATCACCATCGCGCGCCGGAACGGGTCATTGTCAGTACCCGGCTGCTGGCCTGCAGGTCGCGTCGACACTTTACAACAGAGCGTAGTAGTGAAATCGTACACGCTCTCATCCGCACGAAGTCGAAACACTGTACCCAGCGGTACCTGCCGGCGCCCCGGATGGATGTCTAAGCGTATTTTCGATCTATCGACATCTCTCGTCCTGCTGACAGGAGGTCGACGCCGCTTCGTCGCCTGATTGGCCGGAAAAGTGCCGACCAGTACTGCCCGGAGTGGGCGGTTTTGGGGGGTACCGATGGGTGTACCCCACCGTCATGGAGGACTGGGCGGGTCGGCCGCTCTGTACCAGACGCGAGGGCTGCGCATCTGCTCCTGACCTGGAATCTGGTGGCGGGTCGCATCGCCGCACACGGCTGTGGGCATCCACCGCACGGCCTAGCCGAGGAGGTTGGGCCCCTCTCCCGGGTCCGGTTCGCCATCAGCGTTTCCTTCTTCTCCTTGTTCACGCGTGGGGCGGCGACTGCCTGGTACCGTCCCGGTCAGGGTGGGGTTGGGCAGCCGCTCCGCACGAGCAGGAAGTGAGGGCGGGCACATGGGCGACGTCGGTAGAGGGTCCTGGTTTGGGTGCGGGTCGCGGCCGCATCGTCGGGGCGGGTGGCGGCGGGTAGCGCTGGCCACGGTGGCCGCGGGGGCGCTCGCCGTGGGCGTTCCGTCCCTTGCCGCGGCGGCACGGCCGGCGGCGACCGGGTCCCGTACGGCGACCGCGGCCAGACCGCCGAGCACGGCGCGCGACGGTCGAGCTGCCATCGGCAGCTCGCCCCGCCTTCCGGCCCGGGCCGCCTTGATGGGATCGGTGCCGGCCGATCGCACCATAAGGGGCGTGATCGGGCTGCGGCCGCAGCACGCCGCCGCTCTGGCCGATTTCGCCAAGGCCGTCTCCACGCCGGGCACCGCCGAGTACCGCCACTACCTCCCGGCCCGGCGGTTCGAGGTGGCCTTCAGTCCGACCAGGGCGACGGTCGATGCCGTTGAGCGGACGCTGCGCTCCGAGGGGCTGACCGCGTCGGTGGTGTCCTCCAACCGGCTGCTAATCGACTTCCGCGGCACGGCAGCAGCGGTCGACAGCGCCTTCCACACGTCGTTGGCGGCCTACCGCCTGCCGAGCGGCAGACAGGCGTTCGCCAACACCTCCGCCCCCACCCTGCCGGCGTCGATCGCCCCGTCCGTGCAAGCCGTGGTCGGCCTCAACGACCTCGTGGAGCCGCAAATCACGCCGTTCCGGCCGGCCAGCAAGCCTCGCGGCACGCCAGCCCAGCGAGCGGCCGCAACCAAGGCGGCCGCCAAAGCGGCAACCACGTCCGGCGGACCCGCCGCCTGCAAGACAGCGGTCAGAACCGCCGGCGCCCTCCTCGGGTTGACCGACACGCAGCTGGCCGACATGTACGGAGTCCGCGGCCTCTACCAGACCGGCGACACCGGCCAGGGCCAGACCGTCGCCGTCTACGAGCTGGAACCGTACCGGACCACCGACATTGAGCATTTCGACAACTGCTACTTCGGGGCCGCTGCCACCGGCCAGATGCTGACCCGGCTGCGGACCGTCAATGTCGACGGCGGGGATCCCCCCGGCCCGGGGTCGTCGGAGTCCGAGCTCGACATCGACGACGTCTCCGCCCTGGCCCCCGGAGCCAACATCGACGTCTACCAGGCGCCACCGAGTGACGCCGGCTACCTGGACGACTGGAACGCCATCGTCGCCGACGACACGGCCAAGACGGTCACGTCGTCATGGGGCAGCGGCTGCGAGACGGCGGTGGCGGCGGCTGAGCCAGGCCTCGAGCAGGTCGAGAACACCATCTTCGAGCAGGCCGCCCTCCAGGGCCAGACCATCCTCGACGCGGCCGGGGACGCCGGCTCAGACGGCTGCGCCTACGACAGCTACGCGCCAGTGGCCCCCGATCTGTCGGCCGCTGACCCGGCCAGCCAGCCGTACGTCACCGCGGTGGGCGGCACGACCGTCGACGAGCCGTCGGATCCGCCCGTTGAGCAAGCGTGGAACGACGGCGCCGGCAATGGCGCCGGCGGGGGCGGCATCTCGGCGGTGTGGCCGCAGCCGGCCTGGCAGCGCTACAGCACCGTTCTTGGCATGGATACCGCGTCGGTCATCGCCAAGGCCAAGGCGGTCTCCGGCAGCCACTTCTGCGACACCTCCGGCGTGACCACCCCCTGCCGCGAGGTCCCCGACGTCAGTGCCAACGCCGACGAGTACACCGGTGTCACCATCGACTACGACGGCTCGTGGGGGACCATCGGCGGCACCTCCTCATCCACGCCGCTGTGGGCGGCCATGCTGGCCGACATCGACTCGACACCGGCGTGCCATTCGGCCGGCGGCGTCGGCTTCGCCAACCCGTCCCTGTACGCCCTGGCGTCGGTGCGAGACGAGTACCGAGCCTCCTTCAACGACGTCACCACCGCCGACAACGACCAGTTCGGCGCGGCCGAGGGTCTCTACCAGGCAGCCAAGGGTTATGACATGGCCACCGGTCTCGGCACCCCGCGGGTCACCGGCCCGGGCGCCAGCCGGGGGCTCGCCTACTACCTGTGCACGCCACCGGCGACGGCCCCGCCGACGGTTACGTCGGTCACGCCGGCGGTCGTCTCCAGCGCCGCCGGATCGGGCAGAGGCAGCGCCGGGGCGCCGGTCAGTCTCACCCTCAAAGGCGGACCGTTCGTCCGCAACGGCGCCCCTGACGTGGCTGGCGTCACCATTGGCAGCTACCAGGCATCCCCGTTCGAGGTCCTCAACAGCTCGACCATCACCCTCACCCTGCCCCGGGCCGTCGCCGAAGCGGCCACAGGCACGGGCGGGAGCGCCGGCGTTTACGACGTGACCGTCACCCTCGTCGGCGGCCAGACCAGCCGGCCGACCTCGGGAACCCGGCTCACCGTCACCAACGATCCCTCCGGCACCGGAGCGTCGGTGCCGACCGTGGCCGCCGTGACCCCATCTGGCGGCAACGTCGCCGGCGGTACGACCATGCACATTTACGGCACCGGGTATACCGCCGGCGGCCCGAGCACCGTCACCATCGGCGGCGTCCCGGCGACCGTCGAGGCGGCGACCGACACCCAACTGACGGTCAAAGTGCCGCCCTACGTCCCGTCGACCACCGCCTGCGAAGCAGGGAGCAGCATCGCCGGCGACGGCGTCTGCCAGACCGAGGTGCAGGTCCACAACGCCTCCGGCAACAGCGCCACCTCGACCATCGTCCCGCAGTACTCCGGGTCGCTGGCCGCCGCCCCCAGCGATGGCGCCGGGCTCGTGGCGGCGCCCACCGAGTGGGACTACCTCCCCACGCCGACGGTCAGCACGCTCACCTATCTCGGCCCGCAGAGCTATGCCAGCGAAGAAGGGTTCTCATGGGTCAACGGGGCCGAAAACGAGGTGACGATCACCGGCACCGGCCTCGGGGCCCTCGGCCTGGAATGGCTGGATGTCGGCGCGCCGGGCTCGGCGGGCACCGCCGACAACTACTTCGACACGATCACCCCGACGTCGGTGACCGTCTACCTGCCCAACATCAGGCTGACCCACCAACAGGAGGTGCTCAACCTGGCCGCCCAAACGCTGGGCAGCCCCAACCAGGGAAACCTCACTTCGGGTGAGGAGCCCAGCAACACCATTCCGGTCGTGTATGCCCCCATCCCGAAACTGGCGTCGGTGTCCACGTCCACCGGCAAACACCTGGTGCCCACCGCCGGCGGGACCCGACTGACCCTCCACGGATCCAGCTTCGTCGACGACCCGTTCATCGCCTTGATCAGCTTCTCCACCGGACTCGCCACCACTGAATACGACCTGGTGCCCTCGGCCACCTCCCCACAAACGACCCAATCGGTCACCCTCACCCCGCAGATGACCGGTCTCTACGGCGTAACCGCCTGCACCGTCTCGGGCTGCGCCGGGGATCAGGAGTTCTGCCAAGGCGGCCTGTGCATCGTCTTCACCGGAGGGTTCGGCGCCAAAGACCTCCTAACCTTCTATCCGCCAGGACGACCGTCCCTCACATCGATCAGACCCGATCACGGCCCCGCCGGAGCCGTCGTCCTTATCACCGGACACAACCTGGCCATGCCTCAGCACATCTACTTCGGGTCACACAAGCTGCCCGACAACGACTTCGGCGACCCCATCGCCGACACAGGCCAGCCGGACCCCAACCAAATACTCCTCTTCGTCCCGCGAGGACTGCCCCTAGAGCACAAGTTCGACGTCCGGGTGGTCACAGCCGAAAGCGAAGCCATCCAGCGGCACCCCAAGACGCCGATCAATAAGGCCGTGACCTTTACCGTCACCCCGCTGCCTAAACACCACCGCTACTAACGGCGCTCCCTTCACAAGTCACAATTGCAACGTTGTTCACAACCAATGGCAGCACCTCGCCGCCAGCGGGTCTTCGCGCCAGAGTCGGTGAACCGACCGTGGTTACCGTGAGTTTTGAACCCAGTTCCGATAGTGCATGGGCTCGATCTTCACCCCAGACATCAAGGTCCTCAATGCCGTCCATTTGCTTCCGGTCCTGCGAGGAGCTCGTCGCCGGTGATGGCCGCGAACATGCCGGTCTCGTCGTAAATCATCACGCGTCGCTTGTCGCGTCGTGCAGCGAGCGTGATCTGGCCGATTTCGTCGAGTCTTAAGACGTCCGGACCTGCCACCGGAGTCCCAGCCTCCAGCAGACGCTGGGACTCCGAGGGATGGCCGTTTGCTGTCAGTCGGCAGCGCGAATGCCTCGCAAGCGTTCGGCCGCATGGTCAACGTCGATTGCGCCGGCGGCGAGTTCAGCGAGAGCCTGCTTGTAAGGGTCGTCGTCTTCGTCGGACTCGCTGGCGATCGAGGCGTGCTCGGCGTAGACCCACGCGGTCCCCATCTTCACTCCGGGGGTCACGATCCGCCATGCCATCATCTCGCCTTCCAGCCTGGTGCCGGAGGGGACTCGCAGGCGGACCACGCAGTCTCCGCAGTCCTCCAGGGGGCGGGCGTGCACCTGCCTGCGGTCAGCGTCAAGGACCTGCTCGTCGGCGGTGTGGGCGAACCCTGGCCCGTCGATCGCCAGCACCTCTCCTTCCTGACGGACTGTCCAGCCGGGGCTCGGCTCGGCCACCACCTGGTCCATTCGCGAGTCGACCTCGATGTCGATGTTGAGGAAGCGACCCGTCAGTTGCACCCGGCGAACCGGTCCGCCGATCGCCTGCTGGTTGCGGAACTGGCGTAGCTGTTGGTAGGCGGCTTCAGGTGGGAGCTGGCCGGCAGCCACCTGGCCCAGCACGAGGCGCGCGTTGTCTTCCATGGTGTGTCCCTTCGGGGAGCGCAGGTGCCGAAGGGCAGCCGTATAAGATTCGCCGGTCTTAGCCGCTCGACCTCGTACTCGGCGCTTGAACTTCTTGTTCGCTGTCATTCGGCCCTCGCACTTCGGACGAGGGCCCTCAGCGACCACGCCCGAAGCGGACGGTCAAGACAGCGACCTGAGACCGGGAAGTCCCTTTGCCTTCGCGAACGGCCGTGCTGGGGACGGCCGAAGAAGGTTCGGCGTAGGCCACGCCAAGCAGATTGTGGCGTGTCTCATACCGCCTGTCAACCGATCGCGTCGAGAGTTTCCACCTTGGCGGCGTTGAAGGTGCGCCGTACCCGCACCGGGTAGTCGCGGTTCCGCAGGCTCAGCTGCTGAGCTGGCTTCCAAGAGCCTGAAGATGGTCATGCCCCGAGGAGGCAGCCGGAGCGCTCGGAGGGGGCGCAGTAGCGGCAGCTCGCCGGCCAGCCCTCAGGCGTGTCCAAGGGGCTCGACGGGCTCTCGACGTGCAGCTGCTCCGGGCGCGGCGACCATTCGTCGTTCATAGTCATCGGCGAGGTCGGCCAGGGCTTTGGCGCAGTCACCGTTGTACGACGAACCATGCATGATGGCCAGCGTCGTGGGTCGGAGATCGGCGAGGGCCCGGATGGTCGGCGCCGTGTTGGGGGTGAGGCAGGTCGACTGAAACATGTCCTCTGTCTGCGTTGCCGTCTCGAGGATGTCGTTGGAGGTGATCGGCGGACCATCGCCGACCTGACTGAGAAGGTCCCCGCACAGCAGCGTGCCGGTCGTCTCCTCGAAGAGAACATGGGCGTCCCAGCCGTGGGGCACATGCGGCGTGTCGAGGTTGCGTACTCGCCTGCCTCCCAGGTCGAGGACTTCGTCTGTGCCGAGCGATCGTGGTTGGCGGTCGGCAAGGTCGTTGATCGACACCATGCAGCCCATGGCCGAGTGCGCGACCTGCGAGTTGGGCGCGGCCGCGAGCCACTCGTTGATCGATCCCGATTCGTCGGCTTCGAGGTGGCCGAAGGTGATCCAGCGCAGCTTTGCCAGAGGCACGACCGAGGCGACCGCCGATGACACCATCGGGAACAATGCCCGCAGACCGGTGTGGAACAACAATGGCTCGTCGGCGTCCACGAGAAACTGGTTGAACGTGAACCCGGTAGGCCCGATGTCGGGGACATAAGTGGAGAAGCGGTAGACGCGATCGGCGATCTCGTCAATCCGGGGTTGCATGGTGGTCTCCTTTCAGAGGGTGGAACGTTAGGTGGTAGGTCCTGACTGGCCTGGCACGGCGGATCCCGCTCAGAAGGGAACAGGTGTAGCTAGGAGCCCGGAGCCGTCGGCGCGGCCGGAGAGCACGCGGCAGAACTCGACCGCGTCCAAATGGAGCACTTCGCCGCCCTCCCCTTGGCTGAAAGAGCCGCCGGCCGGCCCTTCCAGATGCAGGACGAACGGTTGGCCATGGGTGGAGGCCCATTCGGTGACGACGTCTGCGACGATGCGTCCGTCGTGGTCGGCGCTGAGGACCATCGCCTTCGCGGTGGCACGCGTGAGGTCGACTCGGTGCATCCAGAAGTCGCGGTTCATGACGACATCGACCAAGTAGCCGAGCTTCCAAGGGCCAAATGGGGCTGACGCCTTGAGCGGGAGGGTGCGGGCGCGGAGGATGGCGGGCACCCGCCTTCTCCCGCGCACGGCCCTGGGGGCGATGTCGTGGATCCGGCGGGCCATCTGCTCCGGCGACAGGGCGGCGTGGTCTCTAACCTGGCACGCAGTCATCTCGTCGATCATCGGCCGGCCGCTTCGCTTGGCGCTGCTGGTGGCAGAACGAAACTGTCTGAAGAAGTCGAGGGGGCTGGCGTTGGCTTCCATGGCCCCGAGCACGTGGGAAAGCAGGGCCTTGACGTCCCAGCCTGCGCAGTCGGTGGGTCTCACCCAGTCGGAGCTGTCGAGCAGGTCCGTCACGTCGAGCAGGCGGGCCGCCTCGGTCTCGGCGAGCGCCATCGCCTCGCCGTGGCCGATGGGGGCGACTGACCTCACGTCTGTGACCGCCGGACTGGTCATAATTCCTTCCTTCTCGGGGAACGCTGCTCAAAGACATGGTCGACATACATGTCCACCGCCTCGTCTACCAGGCGCAGCCACCGATCCCCTCCGGGATCGTTGGCGATCTGTTGGGATCCCAAGCCCGCTACCAGCGCCGTCCACAGGTCGAAGTGCGCTGATTGCCCCAACGCGCCGACCAGGAGCGAGTGCCCCAATTCGAAGACTTTGACCGCCAGGGCATAGGACTCCGGCGAGGGTTCGAACTTGGGAATGGTTCGCTGGAACAGCAGTTGGGCCCGGGGCGGGTCTTCGGCCGAAAACTCCACGAAGATTCTTGCCACGAGCCGCAGCGCCGCTCGAGGATCACCGGGCCAGTCAACCGATTGCAGCCGGGCCAGCAGCGTCCGGTTGCCCTCGGCGAACATGGCGTCGTAGACCGCATTCTTGGAGTCGAAGTACCAGTACAGCGAAGGTGGCCGCATACCGATCTTGGCGGCCACGTCCCGCAATGTCAGCCCGGCCAGACCCTGCTCGCCGGCCAGTTCCCACGCCGCTTGCAGAATCTCCGCGCGGGTAGCCTCGCGCCGCTCGGCTCGTCGATCACGAGTCGAGTGGTCTACCATGCATAGAACGATAAAACGCCGTTAGAGAGAAGTCAAGGGCTTGTCCGGGCGTCCGGGCGTCCGGGCGGTCAGACGCGTCACCCCCGCCCACCCCGAGGTTTGGCTCGCCGCGGATCAACTGAGGCCTCTGGTGCCGGGCCGGCGCCGGTCAGCGCCAACGGCCGTCGTCCCGTGCCTGGGTGCCGCCCGTCCCTAAGGCGCTACCGCTCGGCCTTCACGGCAACAAAGACCATCTCGAGATCCGGACGGTCAGGGGCATCGCGCACGTCGACCACACCGAAGTGGGCCTTCGCGAGGGACATCACGACCTCGTCTCGCTCACGGAACCGCAGGGTCGACTGCGAGGTCACCACAGCCCCGTCGGCAGCGAAGACGAACGTCGTTTGGAACGAGACGAGCGGTAGGGCCACGGCAGTCAACTCCGCCCACGTCTCCACAACACCCACGCCTGGGATGTCGACCTGCCTGTAACTGTCCTCCCTGGTCCAGGTGCGCCAGGCTTGCCTCGCTGGGTGCCGCGTCTCGAAGACGAGTCGTCCGCCTGGCCGCAGAGCAGTGTGGAGGGACGCCAACGTCACGTCCCAGTCCTGGTCGTCCACGAAGACCTGAGCGACGTTGCCGGTCATGGTGGCCAGGTCGACCTGAAGCTGCGGCAAGGCCGTCGCGTCCCCGTGGACCCAGTGGACGGCGTTAGCGCCAAGCTTCCGGCGGGCGACCTCCAGGGAGGCAGCCGCGGGATCGACGCCGACCACGGCCTTGCCGCGCCGGGCGAGAGCACAGGCGAACGTGCCCGTGCCGCAACCCACGTCCAAGACGCTGGTCGCGTGGAACTCCTCGGCCATCGCCAGGTACGCGTCAAGGTCGCGACGGTCCGGATCCAAAGGGTCATAGAGCGCAGCGAGACGCGGCGCTGCGAAGAGGGCGTCGACCACCGGATCAAACTGCCTGACCTGCGCAGACGAGAGCAACACTCCACCCCCCACAGCCACGCCGGATGACGGCTATAACCCTTAGCCGGGCTCACCAACTCCGAGGCGAACGTGCCCTCCGACCGACCGGTCCCCAGCCGGAGGGGGTACGCCCGGCTCCTCACGGACTAGCTGCCCCTGGCCATCCGGGAGGCCGTCCCAAACCCCTGCAGCCAGTTAGGAGCCGTCTGGTGCATCGGCTGGCATCCCAGCAGCGGGCACCGGGACCCGTCGTTTCGCCTTCTCGGTCGTGATGGGAAACCGCAGCACGCAGGTCATGCCATCAGCGAGGCGTACAGTCCCCTTGTGGCGCTCGACCTCTTGGACCGCCGGGTTCAAGACCAGCTGTGCGACGGATCTGGTCGCAGCTACCAATCCGTCGTCATCTTCGCTACAAAAGACGGCGAGGTGGCCGGTACGCGTACGCGGGCACCCAGCGGGCGGCTCACGGCTGAGGCGGGCACGCGACGTTCCGAGAAGACTGAGCGGCGATGACCTTCAAACCAACATATGCCGGCCACGGCTCGGCCGAGATCGTGGCGGTTCCGTGGGACGACGTGGTGTCGGCTTTGCCCGGCCCTGGCTGGGCTCACGTGCCGGCAGCCATCGACACGGACCTCGCCGAGCGATTGGCTGATGACGATCGCCGTCAATGGCGGCTATTAGGGGACGAAGGTGGGGTCCACCAACACGCCTTCGGATCTTACACCCCCTTCCGTGAGACGCTTCCGGCAGTCCGTTTAGTTGGCGAGCGTCTCATCGCCGGTCTCTCGGAGACGGCTCGCCGGCGAGGGCTGCCGGCACCCTCCGACTTCAACGAGGCGACCTGGGGTCGATACCCTGCGAAGAGCGGCCGGATTACCGTTCACAGTGACCCGAGGGAGTACGGCGGCATCATCGCGGTATTCACCCTAAGAGGCCATGCGATCTTTCGCGTCTTCGACGGCAACAATAAGCCGACGGAGTGGGAGACGGGCCCTGGCCAACTCGCGCTCCTTCGCGGCGCCGGCTGGCCCTGCGCTAACAGCCGCTGCCCGGCTCACGAAGTCGATCCGCCGACGACAGAAGAGCGGATGATCATGACCTTCCGCCATAACTGCGGAGGGGCCGGCGCTGGTTACACCGTCTAAGGACGGTTGCATGGTGCTACAGCCGAGCACGAGACGGTGCCGCGAAGCGGGATTCCCGGTCCCGATGTGGCTATGACCGAATCTGGCAACGCGAACATGGAATGCCGCCTGCCAGCCCCTGGTACGTCCGCATCACGCCACAGCAATATTACAGCACCAACTGCCGTGTGGCTGCATTGTCGCGATAAGGCTGACAACGTGATTAGGGTAGTCTCGCGGTGTGCCAAGAGGACTTCCATCGCTCTGTTCGATCGTGCTGGACACGACTGATGCCCGGGCACTGGCAGAGTTCTACAGAGAGTTGCTTGGATACGAGTACCGGGCCGGGGACGAGCCCCCGGGTCCTGGGCAGCCCGACCCGCGCGGGACTGACTGGCTGATACTTCTCGCGCCGGACGGTCGAGGGCGCCTCTCCTTCCAGCAGGTCGACCGCCTGCTGGCTCCTACGTGGCCAGACGCGGCGATACCCCAGCAACTTCATCTCGATCTGGCGGTTGGCGACAGTGATGAGTTGAGCACTCAGCATGAGCGCATCCTCGCCTTAGGGGCCCGGCTCCTCAAGGATCGGTTCGACGATCCCAAAGAGCCGGCCTACATCTACGCCGATCCAGCCGGTCATCCCTTCTGCGTCTTTGTGGCTGCCGATACCCTTCCGTAGAGCGGGCATTCAGGCCGCACCGCGGTCCACCCTGACGTCTTCAGACGCTCGGCAGCCCCGTCTTGAGCTCTAGGCGTCCGAGAAGCGAGAAGCGCGACCAGCGCACAGATGGCACCCCGTCGCGCCATCTGCCCAGGACATGTGACGTGAATGTGCCATGACGACGGCCGGGCGACGTCATCTCGGCCCACCGGAGCCGCATAACCCCAAGTCGGAGGTGGTGGAGACGATGGGACTCGAACCCACGACCCCCTGCTTGCAAAGCAGGTGCTCTAGCCAACTGAGCTACGTCCCCGAGGGGTCCAGGACCCGAAGAGGCACGTCAGGCTACCACCGGCCCATCGCCTGCCCGCCACATAGCCGATCGAGGCGCTCGAGGGTCTGGGACATGGCGTCCAGCCAGCACCGCCCGCCGTCCATCTCGGCCTGCCCGTCGGCGGGCACCTGGGAACAGTCGTAGATCTCGGTGACGATGGTGGCGTCCGGGCCGTCGGGGGTGAGGCGGTAGGCCCACCGCAGGCCCCACCTCGCCTCCCCGCCCTCCTCGGGATGACCCCGGCCCGACTCCGGCTCCCAGGCGATCAAGCAGTCGGCCTCGAACGCCACCACGTGGTTGTTCATCTCATAGTCGCCGATGGGCGCGAGCCCCCTCGCTACCAGAGCCGGTCGGTGGCCAGCGCCGC
>Ga0070737_10003551_pt1 | contig 16665 bp, 11 predicted proteins | sample Coa_R1_10_FD_66438 | JGI IMG/M metagenome (GOLD analysis project Ga0070737, IMG submission 66438) | Surface soil microbial communities from Centralia Pennsylvania, which are recovering from an underground coalmine fire - Coalmine... | ecosystem: Environmental > Terrestrial > Soil > Unclassified...
GAAGGTGTCGCGAACTTCGACACGGCCAAGCGAAATCTCCTTGTACCGCACATCGAGCAATCCCAGCTTGGCCTTGCGAATTTCGTCCACAAGCTCGTAGATGATGGTGTGCAGGCGGATATCAACCTTTTCCAGGGCTGCAAGTTCCGCCGCCTTGCGCTCTGGCCGCACGCTGAATCCGATGATGACAGCGTTCGATGCCGCCGCCAAAAGAACGTCTGTTTCGGTGATGGCTCCTACGCCGGCGTGAATGACCTTCACCTTCACCCTGTCATCGCTCAGCTTGGCGAGCGTCTCGGAAACAACCTCGACAGATCCCTGCACGTCCGCCTTGATGATGACGGGCAATTCCTTTACGTCGCCGGCTGCAAGCCGCTGGTGCAGATGATCCAGCGTAAGCCGCGCGGATTTCGCAAGAGCGGCCTCGCGCGCTTTGGCTTGGCGGTGAACGGCGATCTGCCGGGCTTTCGTTGTGTCTTCGATCACCTGGAATCGGTCGCCTGCCTGGGGCACGTCTTCAAGTCCCAGCACTTCCACCGGCGTCGCGGGGGGCGCCTCAGTCGCGGGCTGGCCGCGGTCGTCCAGCATGGCCCGGACTTTGCAGTAAATCGCGCCGACGATAAAACTGTCACCGGCGTGCAGCGTGCCATTTTCAACCAATACCGTCGCCACCGGCCCGCGACCGCGGTCCAGTTTGGCTTCAAGCACCGTGCCTGAGGCTGGCCGGTTGGGATTGGCCTTAACGCCTTGCATGTCGGCGACAAGCAAAATCATTTCGAGCAGCAGATCGAGGTTCTTCTTCTGCTTGGCGGAAACCTCAACAGTCACCGTATCGCCGCCCCACTCTTCCGGCATCAGATTCAGGTCCGCCAGTTGCTTCTTCACCCGCTCCAGGTTCGCTTCCGGCTTGTCAATCTTATTGATGGCGACCAAAATCGGCACCTTGGCGGCGCGGGCGTGGTTGATGGCCTCTACAGTTTGCGGCATGACGCCGTCATCGGCGGCTACGACCAGCACGACGACGTCGGTTACTTTGGCGCCGCGCGCACGCATCAAGGTGAACGCCTCGTGGCCAGGTGTATCCAGAAACACCACCTTGCGGTCTTTCACGTTCACGTGATAAGCGCCCATGTGCTGCGTGATGCCGCCTGCTTCACGGGCGGTGACGTTGGTTTCACGGATGGCGTCCAGCAGCGAGGTCTTGCCATGGTCGACGTGACCCATGACGGTGACCACCGGCGGCCGCGGCCGCAGATCTTCGGGCTTATCGGCTTCTTCCACCTCCTGCGTAATCTCTTCTTCAAAAGTGATCACAGCGGTTTCCGCGCCGAAATCGCGCGCCACTTCCGTCGCCGTCTGGCTGTCAAGCGTTTGGTTGATGGTGGAAAAGATGCCTTTTTCAAGCAAGCGCTTGATCACGTCTTTGGCGCGGACTTCCAATTTTTCGGAGAGATCCTTTACGCTAACCCCTTCGGTGATCGTGATGCTGCGAGTGACCGGAACTTCTTTGGGAACGGCGGGCGCAGCCGGGCCCATAGCCGCGGGTTGCGGCCTCGCGGGCGCATACGGGCGCGCGGCTGGCGGTGCGTACTGGCGCTGCCCGGCAGGAGCAACCGGCGAAGCGCTGGCCGCGGGACGGTGGCCCGGAGCGCCCTGGGGCGGACGCGTAGCTGTGGGGTGCATCGGGCGATGTTCGCCGGGCCGTCGCGGGGCTGGGGGACGGAGCGGCGCCAACCGTGCGCCGGCAACCGCAGGATAAATGGGTTGATTCGAAGCCGGGTTCTTCTTGAGCGTTATCCCTCGCCCAGGTTTAGCGGTGGGCGCAGCCGTGGCGGCCAGCCCAGGTTCTGCCGCCTTGCTGGTTGCCGCAGGCGCCATTTTCGCAACAGCAGGCGGAGCAGTCCGGCTGGTAGCGACGGGGCTTGCCGTCGCAGGAGCAATTCTGGAGCGAAGCGGAGCGCTAGGAGCAGTTGGAGCGATGGCCGCTGCGGGCTTGGCCGCGGATTCCACCGGCGTCGGCGTCACCGGACGCGGCGGCGGCATGACCGCTTTCCGGGCGTCGGCCTTAATCTGCTCGATCGTCCGGCCCATCTGAGGAAGGAGTTCGTGATGGGTTGTCGCAACTTTGGGTGGTTCAGGCTTGGCAACTTCCGGAGACGGTGTTGCGGCTGGGGTTGGTTTCGCTTGAGGTTCCACTTCTCCGTGCCGGAAATGCTCGCGCACCTGGTCGGCGACTTCTCCTTCGATGGCGCTCGAATGCGACTTCTTATCCGTGTGGCCTATCTCGTGCAGATAGTCCAGGACAGATTTGCTCTTTACTTCCAGCTCACGCGCCAGATCATTGATGCGAATCTTGCCGCTCACTAAATTTCATCTCCCAAAATCGGGCGCCCGCAGACCCTGTCGAAGAAAGTCGTTCGGTTTCTCAACCCGAACCGCATCTTAAAGCGGTTTCAAGCTTGATCCTCGCGATTTTTCATTGGGTGCTCCGTAGATTCATCTAATGCGTTATGGGTGGCTTCTGCCGCCATCTCCTCGCCAATGGCTGCCGGATGGAGGCGGTTGGCTTCAGGTTCTTCCTTTGCAACGCTTGTGGCATCGGCGGCAGCGCCTTCCATGGGCTCGCCAAGCGGCTCCGCAGGGGTGTCGCCAGGTTGCGCTGCGGCTTCCTCCGCTACAGCCTCTGCTTCCTCAGCAGCACCTGCTTCTTCTAACGCTGCTTGCTCGCCCTGCTCGAAGTATTCCGTCACAACACGGCGAATTTTCTCGACTGTTTTCTCCCCGATGCCGGGAATGTTAGTCAGGTCGACCGGAGTCATCTGTGCAAGCTGCTCGACCGTCTCAACACCGTGTTCCATCAGCCGTTGCAACGTCTTTTCTCCAAGCCCGGCCAGCTCGCTGATCGCCGCGCCGCGCCGCGCCATCGCTGCCATCTGAGATTCGATCTCCTGGCGCTTCTCTTCTTCACTCTTGATGTCTATGTGCCAGCCGAGCAGCTTTGCCGCAAGCCGCACGTTCTGGCCCTTCTTGCCGATGGCAAGCGAGAGCTGGCTGTCTTCGACAATCACTTCCAGGTGTTTTGACTCCGCGTCGATGATGGAAACGTGATTGATCTTTGCCGGGCTCAGTGCGTTGGCCGCGAAGGTGACAGAATCTTCACTGTACTCAATGATATCAATCTTTTCGCCTCGCAGTTCGCGGATGATAGACTGCACGCGCATTCCTTTCATGCCTACGCACGCGCCCACGCAATCCACATCTGGATCCTTGGAGTAAACCGCCACCTTTGTGCGCTCGCCCGCTTCGCGCGCAATGGCCCGTATCACCACGGTGCCATCATAGATTTCAGGCACCTCAATCTCAAACAGCCGCTGCACCAGGATCGCGTCAGCGCGAGAGACCACCACCTGCGGGCCGCGGGCCGGCCGGTCAACCGCTGTGATTACTACGCGCAGTCGGTCGCCCGCTTGATAAGTCTCCAGGCGGGATTGTTCCCTGCGCGGCATGCGTCCTTCCGTGCGACCGAGGTCGACGATCACGTCCGAGCCTTCAAGATGCTTTACTGTGCAGTTCACCAACTCACCGACGCGCTGGCTGTACTCGGCGTAAATGGTATCCCGCTCCGCTTCCCGTACTTTTTGAAAAATCACTTGCTTGGCGGTTTGCGCAGCGATCCGGCCGAGAACGTCGGTGGCTTTGGGAATGCGGACTTCGCCTTCCAGGCTGGCTTCAGGATCATACCGCCGCGCTTCGTCGAGCGAAAGCTGGTGGTTTGCGTCCTCAACTTCAGCGACGACTTTCTTGACGGCAAACACCTCCACTGTGCCAGTGTCCTTGTTGAAGCGCGACTCGAGATCCTCCGCAGTCTTGTAATATTTCCGTGTAGCTACCAGGATCGCGTCTTCTACCGCGGAAATAATGACCTGCGGGTCGATGCCCTTTTCCCGGCTCAACTGGTCTATAGTTTGATAAAGCAGACTCGTTGTCACTAACCTTCCCTCGAAAAAACCTTGCGCTTCGGAATCGCGAGACGCTGCGGCCCGAGCCACAACCCAAATGCCGCAGGCTTCGCTTCAGTTTTCTAACACCAACCGGGCTTTTACAATATTCGCGAGATCAAGCTCGCGCACGCCGCTGCCCATATCCAAGCGCACGCGCCCAGCTTCAAAACCTGCGAGCCGCCCTTCGAGCACTCTCTGCGCTTCTATGGGTTCACGCAACACCAAACGCGCCCGGCGGCCCGTAAAGAGCGTGTAATCACTTGGCTTCACGAGCTTGCGATCCAGGCCCGGCGATGAAACCTCCAGTGTGTACGGCCCTGGGAACGGGTCTTCCACATCCAGCAAAGCGCTCATCTGCTCGCTGACCAGCGCGCAGTCGGCGTGCGAAACGCCTTGCGGTTTGTCAATGTAAATTCGAAGCAGTTGGTTTGACCGTCCTCCCTTAAGCTCAACATCCACCAGCGTTAACCCTTCTGAAACTGTCACGCGTTCAGCCAAGATGCGGATCTTTTCTAAATCTGCCGTCATTTGAGCGTGCTGTCCGGCATTTGAACGCGCACACAAACGCGCCTCCGGAGAGACCTCCAACAAAAAAGTGGGCTTTCGCCCACTTCTATCCCACACAAAGTATAAACCCTGCCTTTGGCTAAAGCAAGGTAATGACTTACACCCACCGCGGCGTTTACCCTGGCCGACAGAGGTAGCCATAACTTCAAGTAAACAATTGCAGAAGCCGGGTTCTTGCAAATGTATACCGAACAAGTTGAGTGTCCGGCGCTTCCTCGCTCCAGCCTCTATTCCATTTTCGGCGCTGGCCCGTGTGGCAGATCAGATAAAGAGGCCATCCTCCAGCGGTTTCAGGCGGAGCTTGGCTAGTTTTTTTACTTTTCCGGTAGTATCCTGCCATGAACATGAGGTTCGAAAGGATTCGATTATGGCGTCAGGAGCCGTTGCTACAAATGCTAAAGCGGCTGTGAATTTGCCGATGCTTCCTAGCCGTGCGCGGGTGGCGCTGTGGCTTGCGACCGCCACATTTACGGGGGGCGTCATTATGGGGCTTGAGTTGTTGGGCTTCCGGCTCTACGCCCCCTACTTTGGCTACTCGATTTACGTTTGGGGCAGCATGATTGCTGTGGTCATGGCGGCCCTAGCCGCCGGTTATGCCCTCGGCGGATGGCTTTCGGACCGCAGCCGTAGCGACACTCCTCTTTATATCGCAATCCTTTCCAGCGGAATCTATCAACTAATCATCGTCTACACCGCCGACCGGGTCCTTCAGTCGCTGTGGAACAGCGGAGTCTTTACGGGCACAATTCTAGCCTCGCTAATCATTTTTGCTCCGTCGATGACCGCTCTTGCTGGAACCTCTCCCTTTGTCATTCGCCTCCTAGCCCGTGCGGGCCATGTGGGTTCCTCTGCCGGAAAGGTCTATGCTCTCGCGACGGTCGGCAGCATTGCGGGAGTGCTCGCGACCTCATTTTTTCTGATTCCTAGCGCCGGAACACACGCAACGCTCCAGATTCTCTGCGGGATTTCAATCGCCATCGGAGTATCTGGCCTGATTGCACGCCGCCGTTCTGTCCTGCTCGGGATTCTGGCCTTGGTCCTGCTGGTTGCCGCGCCCAAACCGAGGCTTCACTACTACGAAATCTGGCGAGCCGAGTCGGTTTACAATCAGGTTCGGGTCATTCACTACAAAGGCTACCTCTGGCTTGCGCTGAATGATTTGCGCCATTCCCATACAACTTTCAAGGACAACAGCGTTTGGTCAGGTTCCTACCAGGATGTGTTCGCTCTTGGCCCGTTGCTCGTGAATCAGCCCCGGCTTTTGGTGCTAGGCATGGGGGCCGGAGGTTCCATTCGCATGACGCGGGTCGCTGATCCCAATGTACAGGTTGATGCAGTCGAAATTGATCCATTGGTAGTCCAAGCGGCTCACCGCTTCTTTGGATTGCCGCAGCGAGCGAACTGGCTCCATGTACATATAGCAGACGCCCGTCCGTGGCTCGAACATAACCACTCCACCTACAGTCTGGTTCACGTGGACCTTTATCAGGGTGGCCCCTACATTCCTTTCTATCTCGTGACCGAAGAATTCTTTCGCTTAGTGCGGGCTCACATGTCATCGGACGGCTTGCTAATGATGAATGTTTACGACGCCGGCAAGAAACATGAGATTTTGTACTCGACCGGCGCCACGCTAGAACGCGTGTTTCCCACCGTGCTCGTCTATTCCCGTCTGCCCAAAAGCTATATGCTATTCGCGTTCGCAGAGAGTAGATCGGTGGCCTCGATACAACAAGCGCTTCAGCAGTTACAGGGCCGTCCGGGAATCGTCAAACTAGCGCGCGAGGCCGCGTCAGGCATTGCGAATCTTGATCCGCCGCCGGGATCGGTCGTTTTTACAGATGACCACGCTCCCATCGAACCTATGACGCGCCGCATGTTGCTCGCAGACACGCGCTGAGATCTGCACATTTGAGTAACGGCGCTAGGTTTTCTCGCATCAGAACGAGATATAAGTTCTTGAAGGAAACGAAAACCGCATGAGGGCAACCTGTGGCGTCAGTTCCGATAAAGACCTTAAGCGGCTTGCGTTGTTTCTTCTATTTACCACGGCATGTGCGCTGGCAGCCGAAGCCCGAGCGTTGCCAGCAGCTGCTTCGCCGTGGCCCGTGCCGGTATCCAACGTAGAATCCTCATCGGTCAGCCCTACGTCTCTTCCTAAGGGAACCATTCTCTATGTCCGCCTTAAAACCGCTGTCGGCACTACGTCCTCCAAGATTCATCAAAAGGTGGCGGCAGAGATCGTAAGGCAGGTCTTCATTAACGGAAAGGTTGCGGTGCCGCTCGGCGCGCAGTTGACAGGAGAAATCAACAAACTTCACTCAAGCTTGACTCCGGATGATCCCGCTCTGATGGGCATTGATTTTACGCAAATGGAGCTTTCTGGGGAAAAGCCGGTCAAAATCTCCTGCCACCTGCTTAAGATTGAAAACGCGCGCGAAGCTGTTCTGAAGGATGGGACTATTCAAGGTGTTGTCGCAAGCGATCTCGGATCGACGTATGTGGACAAGGCTCTCAGCAAACTTGCTCAGCAGCTTCCTTCGCTAAGCAACGCAATTCAGGGCTTTGAAAAGAAGCAAATTGGAACGCCCGACACGGCAATCAGCTACGCGGCCGGCACCGATATGCAAATAGCTTTGGATAAGCCTTTGCCAGTCGAAAAATTCTTCGCTCCGGCAGCGGCTGATCGCCTTTCCCCGCCCCTGCTGGAAGCAATTCAAAAGGTTTTGGCGAACGCTCCGCAGCGCTCTTCAACTCAGAAGGGAACGCCCGGCGATCCCTTGAATATTGTGCTCGTCGGAAGTGAACAGGAAATTTACCGGGCTTTCCAGCTAGCCGGCTGGGATGTCCCCGCCGCGCAGCAAACCCAGTCCATTGCCAGAACTGTGCAGGCCGTGGTCCAGGGGCAGGGATACGGCGTGGCGCCCATTTCCAATCTTTACCTCTATGGGCGCGCTCAAGATATGGCATTTGAAAAGGTATTGAATACCTTTGCCATGCGGCATCATTTGCGGCTTTGGCGTGCTCCCATTGCGGTGCCGGACGGTGTGCCCATCTGGCTGGGCGCGGCGGTTCATGACACGGGTTTTGACATTCATCCCGGCGTCGCTTCGCACGCGACAAGCCCCGACCTCGACGCCGAGCGCGCCAAGGTCGGTGCGGATCTCCTGGCTACCGGCTTTGTTAACGCCGAACAACTTGTCACGCCGCCACATCCTCTTCGCAACGGAGTGACGGGCACGGGAGGCCCATGGCAAACCGATGGAAAGTTACTAGTCATTGAGTTCAAATCGAAGTGAAAATCCTTGTCCTACTAAGGAGGGAAAAGTCATGAGAGCGCCTTTACCACGCAGTACGATTCTGCCTGAAAAGCGGCTTTATCAGCGTCTCGGCGGATACGACGTGATCGCAGCGGTTGTAATCGATTTGTTTACCCATATGGCGGAACACCCGCGATTGGCTCGTTTCGGCGCGGGTCGCAGCCTGGATTCTCGCAGCCGGGGCCGCCAGTTAACCATCGACCAACTATGCGCGCTCACAGGCGGCCCCTGCGTATACATCGGCCGTGACATGAAGACTGCTCACGCCGGGCTCGGCATCACCGAAGAGGACTGGAAGAGCATGATGGAGTTAACGACCGCATCGCTCGACAAAAATGGCGTGCCTCAAAAGGAGAAAGAAGAGCTTCTAGCGATCTTCGCAAGCTTCAAGGACGATATCGTGGAAGTTGATTAGCTGCGAGCGAAAACGCACAATTTCAGGGTAAGGTTCTGCCCACAGCCATAGTTTGATCGAACAGCAGGTCCTATAATAATCTGTCCTCTAGATGTCACGACTCCTGCCCCAAACCCACATACACAGCAAAATTGAACCCGAATTCGTAAATTGAAGGGCACTGTTTTGTTCCAATCCGTTAGATTGGAGTTGATTAGAAACCATCGCCGGAGAACAGAACAATGCAACGAATCGCGAAAATAGCTCCCGTTCCGGCTAAAGGATGCGCAGCCAATTGGGAGAAATCTTCCCTGCTTTGGCGCGGCAGAAAGCATGCCAGATTCTCGAAGGACACTTGATGCCGGATCATGTGCATAGGTGCATTGCGGTTCCCCCGAAGCACCCGGTCGCTTCGGTGATCGGGTTTCTCAAAAGGAAAAGCGCTATTGCTGTGGCCCGACTGAGTGGCAAGGAGCGAAATTTCACGGGCGAACATTTCTGGGCCCGTGGCGACGCGGTGTCCACCGTCGGATTCGAATTGGAGCAAGTCCGCCCGTACAGCCGCGAACAGGAAGAAGCGGATGGACCCAGCGGAAAGCTCTGATGCCATGAAGCAAGGCGCGCTTGGCGCGACGCCTTAACCAACAACCCGACCCCGTTTGACGGGGCCCTGTTCATCAAGCCACCCGCACTGCGGGTGGTGTCTGTCTTTTTGCTGTTGTACAGAAGCGGAGGACCAGCGTGAATCCTTCTCGCTTGAGCCTGCGCTCCGAAGAGACGCCAATTTTCAACACTTTTTGATGCCATCCCACGGTTCAAACTCAAAATTCGGACTAAGCCAGGCACACGCACATTCCGCTGGGTGGATGCATTTGGTAAATCTGCTCGGGAGATAAGCGGCGCCTATTGACGGATGATTTCGGTGCCGGGAGGGGGCGTGAAGACAAAGAGCGCTGGGTCCAAGGGCTTGTTGCGCTCGATGTGCCGGAAGGTGAATTGCATCGTACTGTTGTCAGGGTAAAAAACTACCAGTCGCCGCACGTTGAAGCGAGGTGTGATCTCAATGAGGCAACTCCGGTAATCCTTGCTGTATTGTGCCTTGGGATAGCCGCGAATCACGCGATCTCCAGGCTCGGCTTTCAGAGCTTCGTCGGCGAATTCTATGCGTGAAAAGACGCGGCTCAATGGCAAGTGGGAGAGCAGAATATCCAGTGGCACCCGTGCGTCTTGGACGTCATGCAATGAGGAGATGGTGAGCTGCTTTTCAGAGGGCACATAGAGGAAAAGATGCTTGCCATCGGAAAGAAAAACTTTCGTCTCCGGCTGATCATAGGTCCACCGCATTCTACCAGACGGGGCAAGATAGACCTTGCCGGACTCCACTCGCCTGTTGCCCCAGGCAAAATAGACTTGCTTGAAATCCGCTTCGAGCGAGCGCAGTGTGTGATAGTTCGACTCAAAGCGGCGGACGTAATCCTCAATCGAAGGCGGTGCGGTGGCATTCGGTGAAGCAAATGCCGGGCCAAGCGCCATCGCCGCAACTATTCCCACTACAAAAAACAGCAGGCTGGCGGGATGCCCGCTGCGTCTTCCGCTCCGGCTTGTTGTTCGCACAGTAACAGCCATACGCCGCCGCCCACAAATCCAAGGCCGATTATTTCCATGTTGTGTCATCTTGTGTTGAGCGCGGCGCGGTTGGCGTGTGCATCATCGAGCTTTAGCGCTTGAAGCGCAGCTCGGGCCTGGGCATTGGAGGGGTCGGTTTCTAGGCCTGACTCATACTGCTTTTCAGCCTGCGCGTCGCGCCCCTGAATCATCAGGATAGAAGCCAACCCAAAGTGGGCTACGCTGTCATACGAGTTGAGCGCGAGCGCACGTGTGAACATCTGCTGGGCCTGGTCAAAGCGTTTCTGTTGCGCCTCAATTTGCCCAAGATTATCGAACGACATAATGTTCGGCTCACTGCGCGCCGACAACTGGAACTGCTGCGTGGCCAGACCCGTTTCGTTCATCTTCAAATAAAGCTCGCCCAATTCATTGTGCGCCCTGACGTTCAGTGGAGCAAGCGCCGTGGCCGCCTTCAGTTGTAACTCCGCGGCTCCGTCTTGACCCATTTTGGCATAAGTCACGCCCAGGTTCAGATGAGGATCAGTATAGGCAGGCTTCAACAGCATGGCACGCTTGAAATAACTTACCGCCTTGGCGTATTCCTTTTCCCGCGAATAGTAGAGGCCGAGATTATTCAGCACAATGGTGTTCTGCTCGTGAAGTGAGAGTGCATCCACCCATTCGCGTCGCGCCGCCTGCGCCCTGCCTTGAGTCCAGTAGATGGCGCCGAGATTATTCAGAATTTCATACGCTTCGGGCTGTTGAATCAGGGTGCGAGTGTATAGCCGGACGTCGTTTTGCCAGTCGTGGTTACGCATAACGATGCGCGCCGCGCACAGAGCGAGTATTGCGGCGAAGCTCGTCGCAACCGTCCAGCGGAGCCGCTGGGAACGCCTGGCAACTGCGCGCCAAAGGCTTACCGCGCACCAACCGAACACCCAGCAGAGTCCGACCGATGGCAAATATAAGTAGCGCTCCGCGAAGACGTTGGCTGCCATCCAGCGCGCATTCAACACCGGCAGAAGGGTGGCGAAAAACCAGATGAGGCCGAAAGACGCAGTGTGCGCGCGCTTCCACAATGCTACAAACGATGCAGCCACGAGCAGGCACACGGCGAGGCCTGCAAGTGTCCCCGGATCAAGCGGAGTCTTGCTGGGGTGGAAAACGTAAAACGCGCACAGCGTGCGCGGCCACAGCATTTTGATGATGTACTGGCCGCTGAGCGCAACCGCTGAATAGATAGCCTGTGCCCAGCTCAGAGTCGGCATCTGATTCACAGGCGCAAGTGCGCCAAGAAGCTGGACGCGGATAACGAAATAAGCCCCTGCCAGAAACCACAGCAGGCGGTAGCGTGCAACCTTTTGCGCCCAGTTCGTGGAAGTCCGGTCGCCGCGGTAGAAGTGCTCGTAGATGGTCGCAAGCAGAGGCAGGGTGAGCGCCTGTTCTTTTGAAAGCAGAGCGAGCGTGAAGCAGAGCGTCATGGCCGCGAGCATTCGGTTGGAACGCCCTCCGCCGGGCGTCGCAATCCGGATAAAAAACAAAAAGGTGAGCAGGTAGAAAAATGTCAGCTCCACGTCGGTAACGGCGGCAATCCATGCAACCGACTCCGTGTGTACCGGGTGCAGGGCGAAGATCAGCGCGGCTGCAAAAGCAAGGTCTCGCCGCCCAAAGAGCGCCAGGCTCAGAGCGAACAGAATGCACACAACGCTTGCGTGGAGCACAACGTTAACCAGGTGGAATCCGAAAGCTACCCTTCCGAACGCTTGATAGCACAGCAAGTAACCGAAAGTCATGAGCGGCCGGTAATAGTTGGTAACGCCCTGCTGACCGATGTAAGACCAGACGCTTGATCCGAAAATCTGGCCCAGGTGGCGAAAATTCACAATGTACGGATTATTCAAAACCTGGGTCAGGTCGTCATAGACAAAGGCATTTAGCAACGTGTTCAGGTAGGGCAGGACGGCAGCAAGCGCGAGCGCCGCTACAAGCGCTGGATTAGACCAACGCGCTAGTGAGGAGGAACCGTTTTCTGATCGAAGGTTGTTCATGGCTGCGAGCGCTGCACGCCAGAGGATGGTTTGCTCAATTTAGCGAGGGCGTTCAGCGCGATTTTATTCTTAGGATCGATCTTGAGCCCGGCTTCATATTCCTGAATGGCCTGCACCGTGCGTCCGGTCGCTCCGTACAGCAATCCCAGCATGAAGTATGGGCGGGCGGCGCCCGGATCGAATGCGTTGGCTTTCTTAAAGGCCTGTTCGGCCTTGGCCGTGTCATTCTTCGCCCATTCAGCAAGTCCCAACCCGAAATAGCCGCGCATGGAGGGCAAGGCGCGAAGAGAATCTTGGTAGTGCTGCGCCGCAAGATCAAACTTGCCCTCGCTGAAGTACAGTTCACCAAGATGAAGCTGAGGCCGGACGTCGAGAGGTGCCAAGCGAACCGCTTCAAGCAGCGCCTGTTCAGCTTCGGACAATTTGTTCATTTTTTGGTAGGCTTCGCCGAGTCCGGTGTATGCGCTGGCGTCGCGCCGCGTGGTTGCCAGGGCGCGCCGGAAAAAAATGACCGCTTCGGCGAAGCGTCCCTGGCGGATGCGCAAAAGGCCGAGGTTATCCAGCGTGAAGGTGGCGTTCGGTTTGAGCTTCACCGCCTCTTCCCATTGCATCCCGGCGTCTTTCAAATCACCACGCTCCCAATAATAATTGCCAAGATTATTGTGCATGGCAGAGGAATTGGGAGAGGCTGCAAGCGTGACCGTGTAGAAGGTTAAATCGTCTTTCCAGTCTGGATTACGAGTGAAGATGCGCGCTGCGAGCAGCGCCGCCAGCAGACAGGCGAACGCTGCAACAAACTTCTGCGCCGTCTTGCCGGTTTTGGCGGCGGTTCGCCATAAGCGGCAAGCGAGCCATGCCGCCACCCAGCATAAGCCTGCCGAAGGCAGGTAAAGATAGCGCTCAGAAAGCACGTTGCTGGGCATCCAGCGGGCGTTCAGCACTGGCGCCAGAGTAGCGAAAAACCAAATCAAGCCGAAGCTCAATTTGCGTTCGCGATTCCATAAATAGACCGCCAGTGCGCTGCAGAGCAGCAACGCCACGCAGCCTCCGATGATCTGGGGCAGGAGGCTGGCCATGTTTCGCGGAAACACGTAATAGGCGCACAGATGCACGGGCCAAAGCATCTTCGCGAGATAGGAGCCCGTGAGCGCCACAGCGGAGAAGATGACGGCGTCAGTCGCCATGTCAGGCCGCAGGGAAACGGGCGCGAAGGCGCCAAGCAAGGAGGTGCGGAAAAGCAAATATGCAATGAGCAGCAGCCACAGCGGGCCGTAGCGTTGCAGCTTCACACTCCAGGAAGTGCGGGAGCGGTCGGTGCGGAGCGCATGTTCCCAAATCACAGCCAGAAGAGGGAGGACGGCTGCGGGTTCCTTAGAGAGCAGAGCAAGCACAAAGGCGCTAGCAACGCCGAGGTGAGTCCAGATGAGGCGAATGCCTTTCGCGTCTTCCAGCCGGAGGTACAACCAGAAGCACAGCAGGAAGAACATTGCTAGTTCCAAATCCGTCACCGCCGCGATCCAATCCACCGCTTCAGTGTGAATGGGATGGAGCGCAAACAGCGCAGCAGCTACGAATGCCAAGCCACGATCCTGAAAAATGCGGCGCGTCACCACGAACACCAGGCAAACCACGGTGGCGTTTAGCGCAAGGCTCACCATGTGAAAACCCCAGGCGCGATAGCCGAAAACTTGGTAGCAAAGCAGGTAACCTATCGTCATGACGGGGCGGTAATAATTCGTCACCGCGCGCGCGCCGCCAGCGTAAGACCATACTGAGGTTGTGAAAATAGCCTTGAGGTGGCTGAAATCGCGAATGTAAGGGTTAGTAAGAATCTGCGTGTCATCGTCATAGACGAATCTGTTCGCGAGCGAGTTGAGATAGGGAAGGGAAGAGCCAAAAATCAGCAGAAGAATCAGCAGCGGATCGGAACGCCAAAAGGAAATCCGCCGGCTTCGAGAAGCGTCGATGCCGGAAGAAGCCGGGAAAGCAGTCCCGGTCATCTCGCCATTCACAGCGGCTCCTCCATATTCGGCTGTGGTATGCCGGACGCCTGGGTGCGCCCCGTCCAGGAGGCGGGCACATAAATGCGAAAGTGCCGCCCGCCGTATCTCCTATAAATCCAGTTTGCCAGCGCATAGCACAGTGGCGCAAGAATGAACCCAGCAATGCAATCGACGGTGTAGTGATAGCGCAGATACACGGTGGATATCCAAAGACTCAAGATGAAAGGCGAAAGCGCCCAGAACAACGCTTTCGAATTTCGCCACGCATACAGCCATACCAGGAACGAAAGTCCCACATGAAGGCTCGGAAAGCAATCCCGCTGAATGCGCGCAAAATTAATAAACTCAATCTGGCGGTTGAAAACCGCAAGCGGCTGGCTTAACCCGACCGTGTAGACATTGCGCAGGGTATACACGGGACCGATGGCAGGAACGATCAGGTAACCGAGGATGCCGAAGAAGGTGATCACGACAAGCCCGCACATCATTTCGCGGAAGCGCTCCTTCGGCCGAAACAGATAAATGAAACACGCAACGAGCGGAATATTGTACAAGTGAAAGGCGTAGGCAAACTGCATCCACGCCGTCAGCGGAGGGCTGATGAAACGTTGGAGATAAATCGTGGGCTCGACGCCGAAGAGCCTGCGGTCCCAGGCTAGCAGCATGGAGTCGCGGTCATGCGTTACCACCATGAGCGTGGCCTTGCCCCACAGCGAGTAGTACATGAGGAGGATAACGAGGAACGGAAACCAGTCCCGCACCACGCGCCAGTAGGGCCGGATAAAGTTGAGCACGTCCTTTCCGGTGTCCAGGCGCGTCTCAGTTCCAGCGATGAAATAATTCACCACTTCCTTAGCCAGCAGCAGCGCGACTGCCGGAATGACGATCATCACATCTGACGCGTCAAAGGACTGGCCTCGCAATTTGCGGAAAAAAAATTCCAGCGCCATGTTGATTAGAAAAAAAAGCATGGCGACGGCGTCTTCCACGCGAAAGTCGAGCATTACCGTAGCCTCATTGGGCATAAAGAGCCTTCAGTTCATCGAAACGCTGGCGGGCTAGAGGAGGAAATGCATATTTCCGCGTAACATCCAGCACAGCCAGAGCGCTGGGTGTATCTCCGGCCAGGAAGTAAGCGTGCGCCAGCGCCGCGACGCCGTTAACATCGGTCGGAAAAAGGCCAAGCATCGATACAAGCGTAGTTTCGGCCGCACGGTACTGTTTGAGAGCAATGTAGCTCATACCCTGAAGAATGTATGCCACAGGATAAAACCGGCTTTGTTGAATCATATGCTGCGTCATTAAGATCACCTGATGATAATGCCCCAGAAAATAGCGGCAGGTAGCGAAACGCGCTTCATCGCCAAGACCTAAGCGCCCGCCGCTAAGAATCTCCAAGGCTGGCTCATCGGCGAGCGCGGAGGCAAACTGGCGACCTTCGATTTTGGTTCGGTCGAGCAACTGCCAGTAACGCAGCTCTGCGGGACGGAGCCGGATGGCTCGGAGAGAGTTCGCATACGCCAAGCGGATGTGCTCTTGCTGAAAATCCTTGAACGCCGCCAGATAGTAAAGTTCTGCGGCGGTGTCATAGCCCAGCGTCCGCGCGCCTAAACCCGCTGTCACTGCCAGAGCCAGCACAAGCGCTGCCTTGATCAGCGCCTTCCCGCGCCTTCCCTGCCGCGGGAATTGCATGACGATGATAATCTTCGCCGCAAACAGAGCCAGAAAAATCAGCGAAACCGCTTTCAAGCCTTCCCAGAAGATGAAGTGGGGAACTTCCATCAGACTTCGTCCTTAGTCCGGAGAGGCAGCCTAAAGCCATGCAGAGTTAATTAGGACCATAAGCCTCTGCTTTCACGCTCTGGCCACAGCCGTTCCGCATTAATCGAGCAATCTCAGATTGATCCGGCTCGCAGTTCCGAGATGCGTCTTGCCGTCTGTGTCTACCACGAAGGGTGCGCCACTCGGATCGCGCGGCGCGGCGCGCAAAAATCCGGCGGCAACGACGTCTTCAAAAGACTTGGCAGCATGCCCCTCCTTGGTCTGATAAGCCGCTAAAACTCTGTTTAGGGTTTGCATTTCCTCTAAAGTTCGAATCGCCGCCAAGTGTTCAAGAGCGCTGTTGCGGATGGAATCGTTTTGCGCCGTGCGGTAAATCTGCGACCAAAGCACCCAGGAAGTTTGAAGCTCGCCGCCCTTCGCCGCCACCGCTGCCGCCAGGGTCTTCATCCAAATCTCAGCGCCAGGCCGCTCGCTGCCCGCTTTGAAAATTCGCGCTGCGGCTGGGTAGTCTCGCAAGTCCCAGTACTCTATAAAACCAAGGTCTTCCCACAGCCGCCAATAGCCGGGGTTCGCCACTATCCCGTGCCGTAGTAATTGCATCGCTTCCTGGGGATGTCCCGCGCCGCCAGGCGGCCTTTCCGCCAGGAAGACGGCGCCAAAGCGGTATGCGACAAGGAGGTGAGGATCAAGGGTCGTTGTGATCCGCAAGAGGGGACCGAGCAACTCGAAACGCGGGTGTGGAGAGAGCCGTTCCCTGCCATAGTATTGAACCGCGCGCGTCCAGTAAAGGTCCGCGAGCAGACCGCCATAACCCAGGCTCAGATGCCGGAGCCATTTTCCGGAAGTGACATACAAAGTCTCTGAAGTATCCCCAGCGCTCGCGCTGATCCGGTCGAGCGCGTAGCGCAGCGGTACTTGAAGCGCGAAAGCTGCCACCAGGAT
>Ga0070737_10003552_pt1 | contig 16662 bp, 14 predicted proteins | sample Coa_R1_10_FD_66438 | JGI IMG/M metagenome (GOLD analysis project Ga0070737, IMG submission 66438) | Surface soil microbial communities from Centralia Pennsylvania, which are recovering from an underground coalmine fire - Coalmine... | ecosystem: Environmental > Terrestrial > Soil > Unclassified...
TGATCCGGAACTGCTTGCCGGCGTCGATGAGGTTGTTGACCATCTGGATGGTGTTCTGCATGTGCACGTTGTCGTCGCTGGTGCCGTGCACTTCCAGCAGCTTGCCGTGCAGGTCGGCGGCGAAGTTCACCGGCGAGCTGTCGTGATAGCCCTTCTCATTGTCTTTCGGCAGGCCCATGTAGCGCTCGGTGTAGATGCTGTCGTAGAGCAGCCAGTTCGTCACCGGGGCCACCGAGACGCCGGCCTTGAACATGTCGCTGTGCTCCAGGGCATAGAGCGTGAAGTAGCCGCCATAACTCCATCCCCAAAAGCCGATGCGGTTGCCATCCAGTTGCGGAAAGCGTTGAAGCGCTTGCTTGACGGCGGCGATCTGGTCGCTCAGCTCGGTCGGGCCAAAGTGGTGCTTGATGGGCAGTGCGAAAGCCTTACCGCGATTGGCCATGCCGCGATTGTCCACGTGCAGTACAGCAAAACCCTGCTGCGCCAGAATTTGATCAAAGAGCTCACCGCCTAGCCAGGCGTCGCGTATCGTCTGCACTCCCGGGCCGCCGTAAGGATTGACGATGAGCGGGGCCTTGCCCTTGGCCATCATCGGGCCGCCGGTGGGCAGCAGAATTATCCCTTGCAAGGTGGTCGTACCGTCGGCGGCCTTGAAGTCCACCGCCTGCGGCGTGAGCAGGTGATAGGCCTCAACGTTGTTCGCCTGCCAGAACGGCGAGCAGCTTCCCGCGACTTTGCACAGCGAAATGCTGGGCGGAGTGGTCAGCGCGGAGTACCGGTCAACATAGTACGTCGCGTTCTTAGGATCGAACTCTGCCATGTGGGTGCCGTCCTGCTGCGAAATGCGATGCAGGTCCTTCCCATTCAGTCCCACGACGAACTCGTTGCGCTGCCGCCAGTCGCCGTCATTAGCGGAGAAGTAGACAATGCCGTTCTGCCCATCCACGCCGTCGAGGCTCTCCACCTCCCAATCCCCATGGGTCAGTTGCGCCGCCTCTTCGGCCGGTGTGCTGAGCGGGTCTTCCTTGCGAAAGCGGTAGAGATAGATGTGGTTGTGCCCGTCGCGCCAGCTCGTCCACAAAAACCCATCGCCGGAGGGCAACAGCTTGAAATCAACCTCAGGATGCATGTCGATCCAGGCGTCGGTTGCTTCCGACATCATGAGCTCGGTTTGGCCGCTTGTGACATCGACGAAGTACAGGGCCAGCCGGTCCTGCACGCGATTGAGCACCATCACCCAAATCATGCCGTTTCGCACCCAGCCAAAGCGCGGGATCAGCACATTAGGATCATTGCCCAGCGGCAGCCCGCCGTTACCTGGCGGGTTGGCAATCCATTTCACCTTGCCGCCGCCGGTGCTGATGACCCCCAGCCGCACGCCGGGATTCGGATCACCCGGTTGCGGATACTTCTCCTGCTCGACCGTCGCATGCACCGCCATGAACCCGGTGATGGGATACGTCGGCACCTCCTTCTCATTCATCTGCAGAAATACAATCTGCTTACCGTCGGGTGACCAGAAATAGTTGCTGCGCGAATACAGCTCCTCCTCATAGACCCAGTCGACTTCGCCGTTCAACAGATCGTCGCTGCCGTCCTTCGTAAGCTGACGCTCATTGCCGCCAGCCACCGGCCGGACGTAGAGGTTGTGCTGGCAAATATAGGAAATGCGGCTACCGTCCGGCGAAAACTTTGGATCGGCGCTCGGCTCCTTGCTCGCGGTGAGCTGCACCGCAGTGCCGCTGTCCAGCGAGTAGAGCCATAGCTGTCCGTGCGAGTCAAAAAGCAGGTGCTTGGAATCAGGCGCCCAATGATAGGCCGCAATGGCGTAACGCTGCGCCGCTTCGCGTTTGATCGGGTTCTTGATCGAGCTGATTGGCGGGGCCAGCGTCGCCAGCTTGTCGCTCGCGACCAGCACGGACCGTTTGCCGGTGGCAACATCAATGTAGTAAAGCTCACCGTGCTCGCCGGTGGCATCCCGCTGTACGAAGGAAACTTTCGTGCCGTCAGGACTCCATTCCACATTTTCCGGCCCACGGCCCAGAATGCCTCCCGGCTGGAATAGGTCTTCAATGGTCAGCTCCTTCTGGCCGGACTTCGCCGCGGAAGCGGCTGTGGTTTGAGCAATGACTAGGGAACAGAAGAGCAAGAGGGAAAGGAATGCAGCGCAGCGGGCTTTCACGGCACCTCCGGAAAGAGAATTTTGCTGGAAGAAGTTTATATCAGGAACCCGGGATGGCGTCCTGCCGGCGTGCTGTGAGGAGTGGGATCTAGCGTGTCATCTGGTAAATCCGCAGAAGCTCGAAGACCGCAACGAAGATGCCGATTCCGAAGTAGACATTGCGCGCTGTCTGTTGGCTCATCGCCGGAGGCAGCGGCACACCGCGCCTGCGAAACGCCACCAACAGTGAGTGCTCGCGCTCCACGACGAAATCAGCGATGGCGCGATAGCAGGCCGCAATCGCCAGGCCCAGAAGAAGTCGCGCAAGCTCAAGTGGCATACTGCGATCCTAAAGTATCCGGCGCAATCCGCTCAATCGGCCGAAGGCCCCAACCTGGGAGCGGTACGAGCCGCTGGCGAAAGAGCGAAGAGTGAAAAGCAAAAAGCGGAATTGCGCTTCACAGGGTATGCAAATAGGCCAGCAGGTCGTCGAGTTGCTGCTGGGTGAGTTTGTTCTGGAAGGCCGGCATCTTGGCCCGGCCCAGGAGAATGATGTCGGTGACGCGCGCGTCATTGGCGGGCATGCCATTTTTCAGAAACGGCTTTTTGAACACTCCGTCCAGGCTTGGCCCGCGGAGGTTGCTGGTAATGTAAGCGAAATGACAGTCGGCGCAGCGCGTCTCATAGACACGGCGGCCCCTGGCCTGTTGCGGGTTCAATCCCAGCTCGGCGTCAGTCTTGTGAGGCTCAACTTCGCAGGCGCTGAGGATAGCGAGAATGGCTGAGAAGACTGCAGTGATTAGGAAAAACCACGTAAGCTTTGGCTTCAATGTGGGGTTCCGGAATCAGTTAAGGGCGGCGTGCTCCCGCGCGGCCCAGCAGAGTTAGAATACACCTAGCATGGCCGTGGCGATTAAACGCGTGTACGAGGCGCCTTCGCCGCAAGACGGAGCGCGCGTGTTGGTCGATCGGCTATGGCCGCGCGGATTAAGCAAGGAAGCCGCCGCTCTCGATGCCTGGCTCAAGGACCTTGCACCCTCGGACGAGTTACGCAAGTGGTACCACGCGCACCGTGAGCAGTGGGATAAATTCCGCGACAAATACCTCAAAGAACTTTCCGCGGAAAAGGCTAGTCAGACGTTACAGCAGCTCTACGAAATCGAGAAACAGCATCGCCGCGTGACGCTCCTCTACGCCTCGACGGACGAAGAGCGCAATAACGCAGTGGTGCTGAAGCAATTGGTGGAGGGTCATCCTAAGCCGCCGACCGGCGCCGGCCCTGCCCGCGCGATGTCCCCCAAGCGAGCCCGGGCTTCGCAACGCAGATAGTTGGCCCTAGTTGCAGCGATCAGAATTCGCCGAAGACGCGACGCCGCAAAAGAAAAAGTCTTCCTCAACTGCTAATCTCTGTCTAACCACGCCTAGTCACGCAAGATCCATGTTTCCGCAAGCGAACTCGTCAGACAATGAGTTTCGACAGCGGGAACTGCGTTCCAGGGGAAAGCCGGGCCGTCACTAATGTGCTATATACAAGGTAGGGGCGCTCAATGGCAGAAAATGGTTGAAGAAGTTTCTCTTTGAGTTCATATTGTTGCAAGCAAAATTGGGGATACTAGTTCCGCACCGGGCCGCGGGGTAGATAATTGTCTCCTGAGTTAGAACACATCCGCAAAGAAGTGGAACGACTGACGCGCCACTGGTCGGAGGCAGAGTGGCGTCGCGCCCTACCCGGAAAGTGGAGCCGCGGCCAGGTTCTGAAGCACCTTCTTCTGAGTTACTCTGGCACCACTGATGACCTTCTTCGAGCCATGGAGGCCGGAAGGCCCCTTGTCAGTAAACCCACTTCCGTCGACCGCGTGCGGACCTTGTGGATTGCCAAGCTGGGGTTCCTGCCGTCGGGAGAGATCTTTCCCAAGTACGGCTTCTCCGGTGAAGGCATTGAAAAGGACTCTTTGCGACGATTTTACGACGCACTGGTGGCGTTAGACGCTACCCTGTCGGAGGCCGAGCGGAGATTTGGCCCGCGTGCGAAACTACTTGAACACCCTGCCCTTGGGTCACTCACCGCTGCCGACTGGCGGCAGCTTCACCGGGCCCACACGAAGCGCCACCTCAAGGAAATAGCCAGGAGAGAGCGAGATGCCGAAGTGCGTTTCCCCGATTGCGAGTTTTCGCATTAAACCCCTCGCAGATACCAGTCCCATACCACCTGACCCAGGAATACCGCGGCCAGCGAGCAGGCCCCAAGGAACACGCCAAACGGTATTTGGCGGCTGAGGAAGGGCTCTGCGTCTTGCAATAACGCCTCCCCTTTGGTCCGCGATATCAGCCTTTCCCACAGCAGCAGAACTACGGCAAACAAGACCCCCAGCAGCGGAGCGCAGAAGATCACCAACACAACGCGCTTCACCCCGAGGAAGGCGCCAGACATGGCCATCAGGGAAATGTCGCCAAACCCCAGACCATGCTTTTTGCGAACGAGATAGTACAAAGCCCAGGCGAGGAAAAAGAAACCTGCGCCCAGCAGCCCCCCCAGGGCAGAATCCAGCAGCGAAAGCCAATGGGGGTTCGGCGTCCGCTTGTCATATAGGCGTAGCAAGAACTCAGCCACCGCAGAGTCCGTGGGGGCAATCCATGAGAACGCCAAGCCCAGCGCAATCCCGGAATAGGTGAATTCCCGCGGTAGCAGTCCGGTTTCAGCATCCATGAAAATGAGTCCAATGAGCAGGAAGCCGAAGACGCAAAACTTCAGGGTCAGCCAGGTCCAGCCGAATGACAGATAACAACCCAGGAAGAGTAAAGCCGTGAAAAGCTCGACTGCCGGATAGCGTGTGGAGATTCGTGCGGCGCAATGGCGGCAGCGACCGTGAAGCGTAAGCCAACTCACCAGAGGGACATTATCGCGCCACCGAATTGGAGCGCCACAGGCCCGACAGTGGGACCCCGGTGCGACAACCGATTCGTCGCGGGGAATGCGGCTGATGCAAACGTTCAGGAAACTGCCGAAGGCCAATCCGGCGAGGAACAGCACGCACTCGAGGAATCGATCCAAAGGGCTCGCTTCAGGACCTCGTTTGAGAGTCAACCCAGCACAGCAGGTCGCCCCCAGTTTAGCGCGATGGGCCAATGGCAGCCTTGCGATGCCGATCAGCGATCCCCGCAACACAGATAAAAAAGGCGCAGCCCGAGAAGGTGGGCTGCGCCGGTAGCGGCACGATTTGCTATGAGAGAGGACTGCGACCGGCATTGCGGTCGTTGCTCTCCTGCGGAACCACCGTAAGGGCATTGATGATCTGGAAATTCAGCACTGCTTCCGGAGCGAGCTTGATCTGCTCGCCTTTCTTTGCGGCCGCGACCCCGGTGCCGGCGCCGGCGCCGCTGGCTGCGCCGATGGCCGCGCCTTTGCCTCCGCCGATCAGCCCTCCCAAAATCGCGCCGGCCGCCGCGCCGACGCCGACCTTGGTCGCTGTACTCTTGCCCTCACCTTTACCTTGCCTGGACCACTGGTTGGTTTGGATGTTATACGTCCGGCCATTGACCGACAGGGAGGTCAATTCCAGCGTCAGCAAGGAGCTTCCTGCGAAACGGCCCGCACTCTGAACATTGGCCACGCGTCCGACGACGTCGGCCCCCTGCGGAATGACCGTCTCGCCATCGATCACAATGGGCGCGCTGAGCGATCCGTGAAAGCTATCACCCACCTTGTTGCGCTCCGAGTCCAGAGGGTCGTTGAGCCGCACGGAGAGCTGCGTTCCCGCCGGAATGGTGACTTTTTGCGGGGGTGGCGGAGGCAGAGGCGGTGCCGGCGGCTGCACCTGTTGCGATGCAGGCTGCGGAGGCGGTGGAGCATTGTTGCTGGCTTGTTCGGTCTCGGCTGAGGAATTGCCGGCCTCACTCACAGACGGCTTGGAATGGCGGCGCCCTTGGGCTGTCTCGCTCGACTTTTTCTCCGTCCGAGGCTGGGGCTTCTCTGCCGGTTGCTCGACCGGAGGCGGGGGCGGAGTCACCTGCGCCTGCTGCACTTGCAGGTTATTAACTACTGTCTTGACGCCATCGATGGCGCCGGCATCATTCGCTGCGGCTGTCCGCTCCGCATCGCTCGTCACATCACCGCTCAGAGTGACGACGCCATTGGCGGCCTGCACGCTGATCCCCCGGCTCTGGATGCCGGGATCGCTGTAGATCTTATTTTGTACATCGCTGGCCACCTGCGCATCGGTGCGCTCGACCTTGTGCGAGCATCCCACCACCAAGGCGAGGCCCAATGCCAGCAAGAAAGTGACAAATAGAGCCTGTTTGGTCCTCATTGCTACTCCTCTGTTGAATATTCCCAAAAGGTTCCTCAATGGTTCCCCTTATGACTCCCGAAGATGAAACCCTGCTGCCATAAAGTTGTCGCTGCTCTGCCGCAATCGCCTTTCACCAATAGACGCTCCCTCTCCGCCATTGGAAGCAGCCCCCGGCCATACGTGGCGCGGAATGGTAACTACCCTGGCGGCTCAGTCAAGCGGTTGTTGATGGCAAACAGGGCCAGCTCCAGCCGGCTGGCAACGCCCACCTTGTCGAAAATGTTAGTCAGGTGATGTTTCACCGTGTCTTCGCTGAGCGAGAACTTCTTGGCGATTTCCTTGTTGCTCAGCCCGGCGACGATCGTGGTCAGGATGTCCATTTCCCGCTTGGTCAGTCCGTAGTTACGCGGCGGCTTCTCACCGGAGGGATTGCTGCGCATGAACTCCACGATATCGCCCACCGCTTCGCGCCCGATCCAGTACTGACCTAGCATGACGGTGCGGATGGCCTTCATCAGCAGTTGGGTGGCGGCTTCTTTCATCACCACGCCGCGCGCTCCGAACTGCAAGGCCTGCACGATCTCCATGCGCTCGACCGCCGCGGTGAGCACGATGATCTTGGTCTGCGAGCCGTTGCCGTCGGCGGAGAGCTCACGCAGCACGTCCATTCCCGGCATGCCGGGCATGGCCAGATCCAAGAGAAGAATGTCCGGCTTGAGCTCCCGCGTCTGGGTGACGGTCTCCGCCCCATCGGCAGCTTCACCGGCGACTTCCAATTCCGGCTCAGCTTCCAGTAAGCGACGCAGTCCATCACGGAAAATGGTGTGGTCGTCGGCGATGAGAATACGGACTGACGGCTCCTTCTTATCCATAGGATTCGTGTCCTTTCTGGGGAACAGCAATCTCCAACCTCGATCCATGTCCGGGAGTCGACTCGATGAGCATCTCGCCTCCCACAGCGCGTACTCGTTCCTTGATCACTGCCGGCCCGCGCCGCAGGCCGTCGAGATCATTCAAGGAAAACCGGCCGGTAAAAGGAAAGCCGTTACCATCGTCAGCAATCACCAGCTTCCACACACCGTCTTGCGAACCAAAGCGCACGATCGCCGAGCGGGCGCCGCTGTGCTTGCGGATATTCACCAGGCCCTCCTGTACAATGCGGGCCAATTCACGACAAGTGGTTGCGGGCAGCGTAACTTCCTGCAACTCGGAAATAAAGCGCGCGGCAACTCCGGTGTCTCTGGAGAAACGCTCCACCAGCTCGGCTATAAAGTCGATGAGTTGATGCGGCCCAATATCAATGGGGCGCATGGTCTGCATTAGGTCCCGTAAGTTCAAGACCTCATGCCGTAGCAGCTCCTGTATGCGCCCAAGCTCGGTTGCCAATGGGGAGTCGGCGTTGCACCGCCGCAGTACATCCACCTGCATCTCGATGCCGATGAGCGACTGGATTGCAGTGTCGTGCAGTTCGCGCGCCACCTTGGCGCGTTCCATCGCTCCCACCCGCGAGCGAAAGCTGCGAAAGAGATAGACAGAGTACAGGACCGGCGCCAATTGGCGCATAACGCTTTGCGCAAACCTCAGCTCGTGTTCCCGCAGTCGGCCCAGGCGGGCGTTGACCAGGATGAGACGACCATACCAGTCGCGGCCCATTTCATGGCTGATGACCAGCACCGAATCTGCACCCGCTACCGGCATCTGCAGGCCCCTCGTTTCTCCCGCCCTTAGACGGCGTCCTTCCTCATCCACAGCGGTAACCACACAGTCCCGGTTTGGCCGCCTGCAGCGCATGAAAAATGCGGAGGGATAATCTGACAGTAGTTCGGAGCCTTTGTCGGCTGGGGCAATTTCGCGCATGCGAATCCTCCCATCCGCCAACGAGGGAAGCTCCCATTTAAAGGTCCGGCCACTACTGCTCTGTGACGCAACCTCGTAAGCCGCCTTGCTGTGAAAGACTCCGCCTAACTCCACGAGCACTTTCTGCAGAACCGAGGCAAAGCGGTCGCCCACTCGAGCCAGAGAGAAAAGGCGATTGACGAAAGCGATCTCCGCCTGCAGTTGCTTCTCCGTCTCCGCCAGAAATCCCAACAAGCAACCCGCCATCAGGAGAAAGGCGCAGCGCACAACCAGCCCTGCAGGCCCGACTGGCGCAAGCAGCAAGCGGCGAATCGGTAACGGCCCGTACGCCACCATGCCCGCCTGGAAGAACAGCACCCCGGCGCTGATTAGCGCAGTGGTAAGCGTCTCCCAAAAGCCCCAGCGGAACGCTGCCGCAATCATAGCGAAAAGGAAAAGCAAGAAGAAGGCACTATTTGGCTCCCTGGCAAACAGGCACAACAGGGCCGGCCAGCCAATGTCGCTCACTTGTGCAGCAATTACAAAGCCTCGCCCCGGCTCGGCGCCCAGCTCCAGCCGCCCCAGAAAAAACACCGTGGTCGTGATATAACCGAGCAACAGCGCCAATCCCAGCCGGTAATGAGAGGAGTTGTCTCCTAAGCGGATCAACCAGGCCGCTAGAGCTGTCAAGGCCACGAACAGGCGCGAAAACCCTAAAATTCGCTCCACCCGCACGTCTTCGTATCTCAGGCCAATGGCCCTGAGCCGTGTGAGAAATCTAGGAGTGAACGGGGACCGCACGAAGCCTCCTTACCTGGCTGCTCTGGTGCGCCCTGATTATGACACGAAAGCGCTATACAGCAAGCAAGTTTCCATCTTGCCGATGGCCGAATTTTCCCATTATTGTTATTGTTACGCGACAGCGATTGCCCTATCAAGGAGTCTTTGCCGAGCGGCAAGTCACTCATTCCTGTGACCTTACTCACGGCATCTCGGGTTGCAACGAGCTAGGTTTAAGCTGGAGTCTAGAAGTGAGCGGCACAAAATGGCGTTGCTACTGTCAGTGCAGAAATGAGGATAGCGCGGGCGCTGGGAAGTTCGCGCTCCTGAGAAGAGGGAATCCGGTGGCCCTTCCAGGCCAAGATACGATAGCCGGGCGAAAAAGCGCCCCGCCTGACTCGCACTTCCGTTAGAAGTAACTCGCTTTGCCAAAGGAGGTGCAGGCAATGAGTTACAAATGGTGGTCGAGGGTCCTGCTAGGCGCCGTTGTGCTGGCGCTGACAGCTCCCACGGTCGAGGCTCAGAAGATAAAAGACAGCGGACCCAAATACGATCTAGCGAGCGAGGTCAAGATCAAAGGCGTCATTGACGACATTCGCCAGGCGCCGGGAGAACCAGGTGGGACTCTTCTCCTCGTTAAGACCGATTCCGGCGACGTTCCGGTCTATGTGGGACCGCAGTCGTTTTTGAAGGAGATCGAGGTTTCTTTCACCAAAGGCGATCAGGTCGAAGTTGTCGGAGCAAAGGTGCCGAACGCTGCTGATGGCGAGATCTTGGCCCGCGAGATCACTGCGGGAACCAACAGTTTCACGCTACGCGACGACAAAGGCATTCCCGTGTGGGCGGGATGGAATCCTGCGAAGAGCTCCGGTAAGTAGAAGCGACCGTCGGCAGACAATTTTGGCGACGCCCGTCGAAGCAACCAGAGCCACGCTGGTGAGAGTGGAGTTCACTCCTCGATCCCAAGGAACCCGCCTGTCGAGGCGTCGACGGCGATCTGCAACTTGGCATCGTCCCGGCTGTCTCCGTAAATCACGTGCCACACCAATTCTTTCTTTGCTGCATCCCAATCCAGAACAAAAAACACCGGCTGCTGAGATTTTTTTGCCGTCAGCTTTGCGCCTCCGTGTTGCTGGGCGACTTCGTATGCCTTGTCGCTATCGATCTTGAGGAAGCCAAGATTGAAAATGCGGGTTGAAGTGTTAGCAGGACTCCAGCTGTCTTCGGCGGAAAAGCTGACTCCAGGCTCCGGCGCATCCGGACCGGACAAGCCCGACCACAGAAACATTTTCATCGCGCTTTTTGCCGGAGAGGCAAAGGAAGCGCGCCACAGCCCGGCCTTGCCTTCGGCCACGGGTGCGCCGGCGCTAAACTGCGATTCCAGATGGAAAGGAGCGGCATCGGCAGCCCATCCGCGAGCGGCAAGATACATCTGTTGGAATGCTACCCGCCCGGTTTCGTACTCGGCTGGTTTCGCTGCCGTTTGTGTAGGTTGGGATTCGCCGGCCTTGTTTGACGAGCAGGCTGCCAGCAGGAAAACCATCGCAGAGGCGAGTGCAAGCTTTTTCATAAGTTTCTAGCCGGGAGTTCCTCGCCCTGCCGGTTTCGCACAAGTAGAGGTAATTGACCGCCGCGTCATTCAGACTACACCACCTCGAAAGTGCTTCCCTGATCGCTGCGATCTCCCACTAGTTTACTGGGTTCGATGCTCCGCAGCGGCAAAGACGGTGTGGCGCGGAGCCGGCATGGGAACATTGCCCTTGGCGGCACGCCACAGGATCGCGTTCAGCACGTCAGCGTCGGCAGCGTCGGCGACCGAAAAGTCCAGCTTGAGCGATTGCTTTGCGCCGGGCGCATCCGGCGCGTTGGCTTGGTAGATCATTCCGTTGTCGCGATTGCGATAGTCGGCCTGGAAAGGCGGCTGTTTGCCGGCGCCGGTAAACATTGGCGCCATCACGGGGGCAACGGCATCGTTGTTGTTCATCGGCGGCAGCCCCAGTAGCACTTCCATGGTGTGGATCATGTTGACCGTCGTGTAGAAGTGATGATCGATGGTGGGCTGCCGGCTGCTTCCCGGCGAATATTTGCTGATGACCAGCGCGATGCTACGGTGGGCATCGACGTGATCGGCGCCGTTCTGGGCGTCGTCTTCGAGCACGAAGATCGCGGTATCGTCCCAGTAAGGGCTGTTCGAGACGGCCTCGACCACGCGGCCCAAAGCCAGATCATTGTCGGCTACCGAAGCGTCCGGCGTGGGCGATCCGGGACGCGTGCCCGCGGTGTGGTCATTGGGCAAGCGTAGCAAGACGAACTGGGGAAGCTGTACGCCGGTCCCGCTCTGGCGCGCCTTGACGAAGCCGGCGAACTCGCGCAGAAATTCGTCGGCGCGAAACTGGTCGGGATACTCGAGTTTGAAGTCGGCGTAGTTGGGATCGAAGTGGCCTTTGAGTTCCGGTTTGGTGGGAACATCATAGGCGATGAGCGGAATGGTCCAGTGGTAGGGGCTCTTGCCGCCACCCAGACTTGCCGGCAGCTCCTCGCCGGGTTTCACTTCTTTGCGCAGGCACGGTGCCGCCAGGCCGCCTAGCGAAGCCCAGCCGCCGGTTTCCTTGTCGTTGCACCACGTGGTGGTGACGAACTCCCCATAGTGACGATAGCTCAGCTTGTGTTGTGCCAGATTGCTCCAGAGATATCCGGTTGCCGGGTCGTCAACATCAGGAATGCCGAGATTCATCGGGATCGCCTCGCCCACCCAGCCTTCATAATCGTAGTCACGCTCTTTGCCGCGATAGACAATCTGCCAGGTTTTCTCGGTGTAATCGCTGGTGATGGCCGAAGTGGACCAGACGTGGCCGTCGCCGGTGACCTCGCCGCTGTCATAGAAGTTGTCGAGGATACCGAATTGCCGCGCCAGCTTGTGCTCGTTGGGGGTGATCTGCTCGCCGTACATCACCAGCGCGGGATCGCCGTTGGCGCCGGCGATATCGCCGAAGATCTGATCGTAGGTGCGGTTTTCCTTGATGATGTAGACCACGTGGTGAATGGGATTGCCGCCACGTTGGAAGGCGATCTCGCCGGCGCGGCCTTCCATCAGATTACTGTCGAGGACCTCTTGGGTCAGTTTCTGGCGATTGCGTTCGGCCTCCGACAGATTTATACGCGCGATGGAGCCGCGAATCAGCGAGGCGATGTAGGGATGCTGCCTCCTGCCGGGATGCTTGGAGCTGTTTTCCCATCCCGAGTTCGGCCCGGTTCCCCGTCCTTTGCCAGTGGCGATCAACAACTCATCGCCATGCACCGCCAGCGCCGTGGGATACCACTCCGTCGGAATGAAATAGCCAGCAGCAGATTTTCGCAGATCAAACACCGCGACGGCATCCGACGACGCATTGGCGACATAGAGGGTCTTCCCGTCGGGGGATTCAGCCAACCCATTGGGATACGTTCCGCCATAAACCTGTCCGGGTAAGCGTGTATCCAGATAGCGCTCAACCTTTCCGCTGGCGGTCGAGATCAACGCCACCGCGTCGCGGTTTGCCAGCGTCACATAAAGGCTGCGCTCATCCGGGCTCAAGAGCAAAGCGGTTGGGTGTGACGACGGATCGATGTCTCGTTTAGGCGGCAGGAGCATGATCTTACGTACAACTTTGCCGGCGCGAAGATCGAGTTCCGCGACCGCTGATCTATTCCATAGCGAGCACCACGCCCGGCTGCCATCGCGCGTGACGATCACGCTGTAGGGGAAGGATTCCGGAACCGTCTTTCCCCAGGAAAGATTGAAGCGCTGGAGAACATTTCCGCTGTGCGCGTCGATCAGCACCGCGTCATCGGCAAGGTTTTCCGCAATCAGAAGTAAGTCGCCATCCCTGCCCTTGATCACCGCCAATCCGCCGGGATAAGGGGCTGACATTCCCTTCGGCACGAACTTCGCTCCATAGGCGAAGCGCTGTCCCTTGGCGAGCGGCGCCAGCGGCAGCTTCAGGAAGCGTTCCGGCGCCAGCGCTCCGCTCTGAAAGCGGTACACCGCAACGCCATTACCCGTATCGCCTGGCCTGTTGCCCTCGGGATCGGTCAGCGAGGCCATCGAAGCGTAGAGCTCGTTGCCGTCGCTGCTCCACGCCAGTCCCAGGAAATAGGTTTGCCGGGCATAGAGGCCGAGGCGGGTATCGGGAAAGTCATGTAGTCGATTGCTGGCTAGATTGAGCAGCGCGATCGACTGGCGAAACTCCGCTTCGGCGGTTCCGCGACCATTGTTCAGGATAGCCAGGAAGTTACCGTCGGGACTGAGCGCCACGGCCGTGGGGAAGCTGTTAGTCGACTGCGGCGCGCCGGGAACGGGAAGCTGCAAGCGTTTGCTGGTGGGAAGTGGCAAATTGGTGGACTGCGCAGCCGCGAAGGTCAATAACCCGCAAAACAGGAACACACAAGGCGCACTCCAGATTCTTGCCATCTATCAATCCTACCTCTGTAGTACGCTGTTTGCCGGAGGCAGAACGGTTCACAGATTGTCCTGGCCATCTCTCGCCCCATGGACGTTTCCCACATCGCCGAACTGCTGCAGCCGTTCCTTGGTGAAAGCAAGCTTTCCGCCAAAACACTTGATCAGTTGCGGCTCTATCTCGACCTGCTGTTGCGCTGGAATGCGCGCGTGAACCTGACGGCGATACGCGATCCGGAACAGATTGTGACCCGACATTTTGGCGAGTCGCTGTTTGCAGCAAAGGTGCTGGGGCTGCATGATCGGAGCGCTATCACTGTGGCCGACGTCGGCTCCGGCGCTGGTTTCCCGGGAATTCCGATGAAACTGTGGGTGCCGCAAATTGAACTGACCCTGCTGGAATCGCAGAACAAGAAGGCTGTCTTCCTCCGCGAGGTGCTGCGCCGCTTGGAACTGGAGCGCGCGGTGGTGTTCTGTGGCCGCGCCGAAAACTGGGGGCGAAAAGCCGAGGTCGTCGCCTTGCGCGCGGTGGAGCGATTCGAGCACGTCTTGCCGGTTGCCGCCGGCCTGACCGAGCCAAAGGGGAGGCTCTGCCTGCTTATTGGTTCCGGCCAGATGGATCTGGCACGGTCGCTGATCGGTGCAGAATGGACGTGGCGCGAACCGCTGCCCGTCCCGCGGAGCACGCGGCGCGTCGTGGCCGTCGCAAGGCGTCTAAGGCTCGGAGAAAAAGGCGAGCTTTCGAGAATCGATGTTGAGCGCTGAGGGAAGGACGGTGTGCCAGTGCCCATCTCCAGTGTGCTTGCTTAGGACCGCCGTCTACCGTTTCGGATTCCGGTACAATAAAGTTTCAGTTCACTATGACTACGGCCGGCCAACCCACCTCGGGAGTGTGGATGAAATTTTTGTGCGGAATTGGTTTCCTGGCATTGGCAGCCTTCATCCTGTTGATTGGGCTGGGTTGTGAGGACTATTATCGCCCGGTCGCCAACCCCATCATCAGTCCCGGCGGACAGCCGCAAACCAGCCATTTTGCCTGGGTGCTCAACTACAATCCGACGGGCGCCGGCAGCACCACGGAAATTGATGTCTCGGGCGACACCAACCTTGCCGTCAATTCCTTCGGCGCGGGATCGATTGCCGAGGCCTTTCCCGGTAGTTCTCTTGCTCTCTACGTAGCGAACAGCGGCAACGATACCGTCAGCGAGTACCTGCCGACCTTGCAGGGATCGATCACCACCATCACACTTTTACCCGGTTCCCATCCGGTAGCGCTCGGCTCGGCCTCCAATACCGCCATGTACGTGATCAATTCAGGGACGAATTCGGCCTGTCCCAGTACGGGTTCCGTCAGCACCATCAGCAGTTCGACGCTTACTGTGAGCAATACCACCTGCGTCGGCCATAATCCGATTGCGCTGGTGCAGACGCCGGCCAACAATTACGTTTATGTGCTGAACCAGGGGGACAATAGCGTATCGGTGTTTAACCCAGCGGGTCCGGCCATCGTAGGCACGATCACGGCGCAGCAGGGATTGGGGCAAAATCCGGTGTCGGCCACCACCAGCCGGGACGGCAGCTGGATTTTTATTGTGACGCAGGGCGATGGCGTCCACCCTGGCACGCTTGACATCATTTCTGCCGGCGGAACCACAGTGGCAGCATCCGTGCCTCTGGGAGTACAGCCCACATTTTCGGTGGTCGATCCGAACCTCAATCGCCTTTATGTGGCCAACTCGGGCGACAACACGGTCAGCGTTTTCGATACTACCAGTGTAAATCCCTCCGGTTCCCCTGCGATGGTGCTGCTGGCGACCGTGCCGGTGGGAACCGATCCTATTGGCGTCGCCGCTTTGCCCGACGGCAGCAAGTTTTATGTGGCCAATGCCGGCTCCGACGACGTGACCGTGGTCAGTGCCAACAGCTTTAGCCCGCTCACCACGGTGCCGCTGCCGGCGGGAGCCAACCCGGTGTGGATCGCCTCCGAACCTACTTCCACCAAGGTCTACATCGCTGACAAGGGGACGTCAGAGACCACCATCATCCAAACCTCCAACGACACCGTAGCGCAAAACATCCTTGCACCGGCGCAGATTATCGGCTGCAATGTTTGCGCCCTGCAGCAGCCGATCATGATTGTCACGCAGTAAGGCTGGGAGGTGTGCCCGCCGCGCTGATCCGGGTGTTGTGCATGAGCGCGATGCGCCAAGGGCCGGCAACCTTTTCGGCGATGATGGTGGGCCGCGCGTCCAACTCGCGTGCAACGCCCGCCTCGGCAAACTGCAGATATTGGCGCAGGAAAACCATCGCCACATCGGGCCGCAGAAACCTGATCTTCTCGACGCTGTAGCGAACGGTGCTGCCCTTGTAGATGGTGCCGAAGATCATGCGATGGCCGGCTTCAATAGCGTCGCGCCCGGAATAGTATCCGCCGAGGATGTGGATGAAGTCGGCGTCCTCGGCGAAGAGGGCGGCGAAAGCGGCAGCATCGGCGGAGTTCCATGCTGCTTCCAATTGATACACCATGGCGTGCAGCGCCCGCTCTTCATTCGTCATCTTGCCCGCCGAAGGGTCCTACCGCTGCAGGTTTTCCACGATCATCGCTATTCCCTGGCCGCCGCCGATACAGGCTGTCGACAGCCCATACTTGGCTTTGCGGCGACGCAGCTCGTAGAGCAGAGTAATCAGCAGCCGCGTGCCGGTGGCGCCAAGAGGATGTCCGAGGGCAATCGCGCCGCCGTTCACGTTGACTTTGCTGCGATCAAGGCCAAGTTCCTTTTCCACCGCGAGATACTGCGCGGCAAAGGCCTCATTGACTTCGATCAGATCGAGATCATCGAGTGTCATGCCAGCTTTCTTTAGCGCGATACGCGTAGAAGGCACCGGTCCCGAGCCCATGATTTTGGGATCCACGCCGGCGATGCCCCAACTGACAATTCGGCCCAGCGGCTTCAGGTTCCGCTTTTCCGCGTCGGCCAGTGACATGACGACAACCGCTGCGCCGCCATCGACGATGCCGCTGGCGTTGCCGGCGGTGACTGTACCGTCTTTGCCGAAGGCAGGCTTCAGCTTGCGCATGCTCTCGATCGTTGCATCAGGGCGCCGGTGATCGTCTTCGGTGAACATCTCTCCTGTCGGCTCGCGGCGGCGATTGCGCA
>Ga0070737_10003553_pt1 | contig 16659 bp, 23 predicted proteins | sample Coa_R1_10_FD_66438 | JGI IMG/M metagenome (GOLD analysis project Ga0070737, IMG submission 66438) | Surface soil microbial communities from Centralia Pennsylvania, which are recovering from an underground coalmine fire - Coalmine... | ecosystem: Environmental > Terrestrial > Soil > Unclassified...
CCGCAGCGGCCAATCCGCTGCTGCGACCGGTGAGCGCGGCCGTCCGGTACAGCATCGAGCGATGGGCCGACGAGCAGGCGGTGGCCGCCACCGGGGACCGGCCGCTGGCGGCGCGGGCCATCGCGCGGGCGGCGCTGGCCGCCGCGGCCCCGCCCCGGCGGCCCGCGTCGGCGCTCGGCGTGGCCGGGGTCCAGGACGGGGTGCAGGGGGCCGGTGCGGTGCCGCGCCGGGTCGCTGCGCTGATGGGGCCGGCGCCGCGGGCCCGGCTGCTGGTGGCGGTCGCCGCGGTGGCGCTCGTGGCGGCGTGCGGGTTCGCGGTCCTGGACGCTTTCGTGGACCTGCACGGACTGGTCGAGGTCGCGCAGGCCGTGCTGGCCGCACGGCGGGTGCCTATTGCGCCGATTCACGTCTGAGCGCGCGCCACCGGTAGACGGCGAACCCCACGATCGCCGCGATCACTATGGCGGCCACCACGTACCCGGCCACCGACAGGTCGGACACCACCCGATCCCAGGCCGGGCCCACGGCGTAGCCGACGCTGGCGACCGTGCCCACGTAGACCACCGTCCCGGCGAGGCTAAGCAGGCCGAACCGGAACGCGGGCAGTCCGGCGAACCCGGCCACCAGGGAGGCGAACGACCGCACGAACGGCAGGATCCGCGCGACCAGCACGGCCCAGCCGCCCCGGCCGGCCAGGAACCGCTCGGCCCGGCCGATGTCGGCCCGGGTAATCAGCAAGTGCCGGCCGAACCTTTCGACCACGGGCCGCTCGGCCACCCGGCCCACCGTATAGGAGACGTAGGAACCGGCCAGTTCGGCCAGCGTGCCCGCAACGATCACCCAGGCCAGGGAGAGATGCCCCTGGTAGGCCAGCACGCCGGCGAACCCGAACACGATCTCGGAGGAGATCGGCACGCAGCAGGCCTCGAGGAAGGCGAGCAAGATCAGCGCGGGATAGCCAGCGTGGCTAAGAAAGCTCTCCATGGCGGGCCCTTCGCACGGCACTATTTCTACATAATTGTAGAAGCAGTGAGGGCGGGGGTCGCCGGGTGCCGGGGGGTCCCCATGCTGCATCGGCTACGACAGCTCTCGAAACACACCGTCTTGGCCAAATGGATCGCACGTTGCCGCGCAGCTCACCTGCCTGGTCTGTCTGCACTAAGCGTTTGACATGGCATCGGGCTCGTTGGCTATGCGGCGGAATCTTCACCACCTCGATCCCGCCGACTACGGGGTACCGTGCACAACGCGCCTTACTGTTAGGGGCTCGCTGCGGGGACGCTCACTTCGAACCGGTGGAACAGGTCGGCGAAGAACGGCTGGAGTGCGTTCCTGGCCTGGTCACGGCTGTGAAGCTCGGCGGCGCCGAAGCGGAATACCTCATACCCGCTGAGTTTCAGGTCCCGGTCGCCGCGAACGCCGTCTGCGTACCTGGCGGGATCCGGACGCTTCCCGTCGGAGCTGGCGTAGTGATGCAGGCCATCGACTTCGAGGACGACCCGCTGGCCGTGCGGTAGCAGGAGCAGGAAGTCCATCCGGAATCGCAGCAGGGCATCGGGCCCGCGTTCCCGGACTGTCTTGTGATCCCAGTGCAGCCATACCTCCGGCAGGAGCGCCGGGAGATCGTGCACGGCGGCACCGTAGATCTCGTAGTAGAGAGCGAACAGGTTCCGCTGCGGGGGCGAGTTACCCGGCAGGCTCCTGATGAGCCTGCGGTACAGCGTGCTTTTGGCCTCGCTGTCACTGCCGATGTGCCGAGTGTCCTTCCACCATGCCTGAAGGTCACGCCAGCGCAGACCGCCAGCTCCGATGGGCTGGTCGTAGACCAGCACCTTGTCAGCGTTCGTGACGATCTCGATGTCATTGTCAACGGCGTTGATAATCCGGATGTCAGGCTTAACGGGCGAGGCGAAGATGAGGTTCTTCGGCTGGCGGGTCCGCCCCGCCCGGGTCGAGACGACACTGAAGACGGGGTAGCCGCCATCGGTGGCGGTTTCCCGTAGTTCTGCCCCGGCTGGGCGCAGGTGCTGGTTGATGGTGCCGGCGAGGTGGCGCTGTACCGGCTCGTCCGGGACGACGTCAGCGCAGACCAGCCCCTCCAGGAACTTCCCGAACCGGGCATCGCCAGCCCCGAACGCGCCGAGTTGCTCGAACAGGTACTCCGTGGACCAATCGCCGGGGTTGCGGAACACGTGCTGGCGAATCTGCGCCCGCAGGCCCGAATCCTGGGTCCAGGGGTCGAACGGGGCACCCAGCACCCACAGCCGGTCCAGCAGTGCCATGAACCGGTCCGCGCTGAACGCAAGGTCACCGAGGTCGAGGCCCCGGGCGATCTCCCGCCTGGATTTCCTGGGTATCTCGACGGCGCCGCTCCAGGCCCACAGCACGTCCTGAATCGCATTGCGGGTCGCGGCATCAGGCTCGGGCGGCTCGCCCCGGCCAGGAGCCGTTCGGCCAAACCCGGCAGGGCAGCGTCCGCAAGCTCAGCGAAACTTCGCTGGACGCGCTGGCGTTTGGTGTTCCTTCCACCCCGGGTGGCTCGGGCAGGCCGAGCCGCCGGCATGCCCCGGTGAGCTTGTCGTGCGTGTAGTAGTCCCCCAGCGTCGCGATGACGCCGCCGACGAGCTGACGCAGCGGCTCGGGGTCCGTGGCATCAGACATCACCTCATACTGGCAGAGCGCGGCTTCCCGCTGGCCTGTCCACACCGTGGTCATCGCACCAGCGGCTCCCCCTGCGAAACGATCACGAGACTGGCGATCCTGGCCTGCCGAGAAGCGCCGCGCCCATGGCCGATGCACGCAGGATGAACCCATCTATGCCCCGGGTCGCGCCATTTGAGGATGCTGCTATACACATGTCTTTACGTGCTCCTACAAGCCACCCTTTCAAGTGATGACTCATGCATTGTAGTCATATCGCTCGCTTATTCGAATGGCATCGGTTGGCCATGTGTAGCGAGAGTGCTCTATGGGGCACCGCGCGTCGTCGTAGGTAGTCAGATGGCTCACGAAGACGGCCGCGGAATCAGGGAGTTCGAAGACGCGGGCCTCGAAAGGGTTGGCACTGCGGACGCGAGTATTTTGCTGGACGGATGCCACGCCGCGGCCAGTAAGCTGCTGGACCGCTTCGGGCCAGGGGACGTGCGGATCGATCTTCCTAATTGCTTTTTCCGCTTCTCTTCCTAGGCCGGTGATCCAACTCATATGAATTTTGATCGGCTGCTGGTCTTCGGGCGCCTTGTAGATGGCACGCCGGGTCCAAACGGAAGCATCACCAGCCTCCAGCCGCAGGGCAACGCCATCAGGCGGCGACTCCTGAAAGATATCCAGTTCCTGCATTTCCAGGGGATCGGTGTCTGGCTCACCTACGTAAAGATGGCTTGCAAGGGTACGGCGGGAGCGTTTACGGCGGACGATGTGGCCGCGCCCGCGGAGCGGCAGTGCGTATCCCTGGCTGGTCATGATCGCGAGCGCATCGCGGGCGGTGATCGGAGCGACGCCGTACATGGCCGTGATCTCGTTACGGGAAGGCAGCAGCGCTCCTGGCGGGTAGGTTCCGTCTTCGATCTTGCTGCGCAGATCATTCGCGATCTTCACGTATTGGGACAGGACCTCTGGGGACGAGTCATTGCGCACTAGCCACTCCTTCCCCTGCTGACATGACATCCACCAGGTTAGCTAGTCAGCACGGATTAGCCAAGGTTGGCTATCTAGGGTTGACAGTGCAACCCCCCGGAACGCAAGGTTGTACGCATGGCCTCTATCGGAGAGGCACCAACAAGGCGCACGCTCAGGAGGTAGCCGCCTCAGATGCACGTCAGGGGGGCAGGCCAGGCGGAAGCGGGCGGACCGCGCTTGCATACCCCGGCCGCGTGCATCCTGGCCGAATGCGAACCGCAGAGGCAGGTCACAGGGTGACATCCGGGAGTAGCGCAGATCACGTGGCAGACCGCCACCTTGCCCAGCGAGTGCATGAGCTAGCCTTGCCGACGCCGTTCAGCCTGCGCTGGTTTCCCCGATGGCTGGAGCGCCGTAACCGACGCCGCACACGGCTGGTAGCCGCCAGTATGGAGCCGGGTGGCCCATCAGGTGTCCTGGTCCAGGCGCCCGGGACCGACTACCTCTACTACGAGAAGCAGACATCGCTGCTGCATCAAGCCCATATCGTGCTCTGCCTTGCGGCACGGCTGCTCCTCGCGGATCGTGTCGACCTGCCGATCGATGCTCGTGTGATCCCGAAGGTGAGCCCCTGGGGGGTGCATCTCATGCTGGGGCAGCAGCCAGCCCACACCCTGACAGATCGTGAAGCAGAGGACTTCGCCTTCCTGGTGCTTGACCGTGAGCGATCATATCCTTCAGTTCTCGCCTCCCGAGCCTCACGGCAATTGCGGCCGCTGGACATCGTTCTCAGCGAGACGCTTGAGAGCACACGTAACGCACCGACCAGCACAGTGCGGCAAACAGCTAGAGCCCGGCTCTACCAGAGGGTGATCGCCATACGAGACGCGATGATCGCCCTGAAGGCTTACCGGGACCCAGGTGTAGCTGCGAGAGCAGCCGCGGCCGCAGACTGGTCGGGACTCGTCGGCAGGGAGAAGCTGGCAGCAATCGAAGCGGCTGTCCTCGCTTCGGCCATACAGTGCAGACAGGCCGGGCTTCCAGCGAGTCGTCTCCCGGCGCATGCCGAGCTGCCGTCTCTGTCGGGTGATGATCTGCGCGGAGAGGTGAATTGGCTGGCGATGGTGACTCGCGCATGGGCCCAGCTTCCGGGCAGCACCTGGCTAAGCCCTGAGGGTGAGGCTGGCACTCAGCGGGACGGCTTCGGCCCGGCTGCGGGCACGCGATCCCTGTGGTTACGTTGTTTTGATGTGCAGTTGCTGGCGAACCGGCCGCATGGTGATCTCTGGCGGAATTGGCCAGTCAGCGCGGCCAGCTCGAATCAGGCTGGGTGTATACAGCCATCCTGGGTACCTCCTGTTGTCGGCACCGCTCGAAAACGAGGCCACCCAGACAGATTGGCTGGGTGATCTCAGTGGAAGATTGGGCGCTGATCCGGCGGCTGGTCGCTGACGGGGTTCCGCAGCGGCAGGTGGCCCGGCAGCTGGGTATTGGCAGGTCAACGGTCGCGCGGGCGGTGGCATCCGCGGCGCCACCGAAGTATGAGCGCAAGCCGGTCACTACGTCGTTCGCTGCGTTCGAGCCGCGGGTGCGGGCGCTTTTGGCGGAGTTCCCGGAGATGCCGGCGACGGTGATCGCCGAGCGGGTCGGCTGGGACGGGTCGATCTCGTGGTTCCGGGCGAACCTTGCGCGGCTGCGGCCGCAGTACCGCCGCCCGGATCCGGCGGACCGGCTGACCTGGGCTCCGGGGGATGCGGCGCAGTGTGACCTGTGGTTCCCGCCGGGCCGGATCCCGCTGGAAGACGGCAGCACCGCGCTGCTCCCGGTCCTGGTGATCACCGCGGCGCACTCGCGGTTCACGGCCGGGCGGATGATCCCGACCCGCACGACCGAGGACCTGCTGCTGGGGTCGTGGGCGCTGATCCGGCAGCTGGGCCGGGTGCCGCGGCGGCTGATCTGGGACAACGAGACCGGCATCGGCCGCGGCGGCAGGCTCGCCGATGGGGTAGCCGCGTTCACCGGGACGCTGGCCACGCAGATCGTGCAGCTGCGGCCACGCGATCCGGAATCAAAAGGAATCGTGGAACGGCGCAACGGGTACTTCGAGACCTCGTTCATGCCCGGCCGGGCGTTCGCCTCGCCCGCTGACTTCAACGCCCAGTTCACCGGCTGGCTGGACCGGGCCAACGACCACGTGGTGCGGACCCTGCAGGCCCGGCCAGCGGATCTGATCGAGGCGGACCGGGCCGCGATGCTGCCACTGCCAGCGATCCCGCCGCAGCTGGGCTGGTGTCACCAGGTGCGGCTCGGCCGTGACTATTACGTCCGGCTCGATGCCAGCGACTACTCCGTCGACCCGGCCGTGATCGGCCGCCTGGTCGATGTCACCGCCGACCTGGACCAGGTGCGGGTCCGCGCCGGCGGGCATGCGGTCGCCGACCATGCCCGGGTCTGGACCCGCGGGATCACCGTGACCGACCCCGCGCACGCCGCGACGGCACGGCGGCTGCGCCAGGAGTTCCGCCAGCCCCGGCCTTCTGGCCTGCCCGGTGACCTCACCCGGGACCTGGCCGACTACGACCGGGCGTTCGGCCTGATCAGCAAAGGAGGACAGAACGCATGACCACGCCCTCCAGCGACACGGCCAAGCAGCTGCATTACCTTGCCGCCGCGCTCAAAGCCCCCCGCATCACCGAAACCGCCCAGCGGCTGGCCAACCAAGCCCGCGACGCCGGCTGGACCCACGAGGACTACCTCGCCGCCGTGCCCGGACGGGAAGTCTCGGCCCGCAACGCCTCCGGCGCCCAGCTGCGGATCCGCGCCGCCGGGTTCCCGGGCCGCAAGACCCTCGAGGACTTCGACTTCGACGCCCAGCCCGCCATCCGCCAGCAGGCTGCCGCGCTGGCCTCCGGCGCCTTCCTCACCGAAGCCCGCAACATCGTGCTGCCCGGCCCGCCCGGCACCGGGAAAACGCATCTGGCGATCTCGCTGGGGATCACCGCCGCCCGGCACGGGCACCGGGTCCTGTTCGCCACCGCCACCGACTGGGTCACCCGGCTCACCGACGCCCATCGTCACGGCCTGCTCCCCAAAGAACTCACCCGGCTGCGGCGCTACGGGCTGATCATCGTCGACGAAGTCGGCTACCTGCCGTCCGGGCAAGACGCCGCCAACCTGTTCTTCCAGCTCGTCTCCTCCCGCTACGAGCACGCCTCGCTGATCCTGACCTCCAATCTGCCATTCTCCAAAGCGCATATGTTCGCGGCAACTCGTGCGAGGCGGCACCTGAAATTGCACGGGTTCGGCGCGGTGTTCCTTCCGGTGGTCAGCCGATCGCCTGAAGGCACTGCTCCATCAGTTCAGTGGTTGACGGTGCGGCGCTGGTGTCGATGCTGGTGAGTCCGAGGTTGGTGACGGCGCTGAGCATGAGCTGGTCGTACTGCTTAGTGCGTCCCAGGAACTTCTCGACGATGACCTTCTCTTCGGGGGTCAGCTCATCGAAACGGCTTGCCGAGTAGATCCGGGCCCTCAGGACGTCGGCGCTGGCGGTGAGCCATATCGTTGCTGCGCTTCTCAAGGCGGTAGCTTGCTGCGGCAGGACGCCGGATCCTTCCAGGATGAGCCGCCGGGCACTGGTGTCCGCTGCCCGCGCGGCTGTCATTGCCTCGATGCGAGGCCATAGCCGCTGGTAGTGGTGCAGTTGCCTGGTGGTGAGCTGGTCGACCGACAGGGAGAGGTAGTGGGTCCTCAGGTGCTCGGGGAAGGGCCCGCTGCTTGTTGCCCAGGGCCGGCCGGGATGCCGGGCGAGGCTGTCTGTCGACACGTGTTCCCCGCTGAGCCTGGCGGCCAGCGCCTGGGCGAGAGTGGTTTTCCCCACGTGGGACGTCCCGCCGATCAGCAGGACGCTGATGTCGCGCACCTGCCCTCCTCAGCTGCCGTACTGGGCCGGCAGCCGGCCGGCATCAACGTGGTCGGCGAGGTAGAACATTACGCCCTCGGGCTTCATGCCGAACGCGGCGGCGACGAGCTTGGGGTCCATCGTGTTGACCAGGTCCGCGAGGCGGGTGCAGCGCAGTGCCCGCGACGGAACGCCGCAGCCGTCGAGGACATGGCTGAGATACGCGGTCGAGGCCGGTGATCGTCCGGCCTTGGTGCCTTTCGTGACGATCACGTGCGGGTTCGCGGTCCGCTGGGTCTCGCGGTGGTCCAGGCAGCGCTGCAGGACCCGCCAGCTCGCGGGGTCAAACGGCACTGGCAGGGGACGGCTGCCGAGCTGGGCCGTTCTAGCCGTCTGGTCGATGTCGTTTATGCGCAGGTGCCGGACCTCGTCGCTGGATGCGCCGTGGAGCAGCGCGAGGATGCCCAGCAGTGCTTCATGCGGGTGAGCGTCCTCGCCGGTCGTCCAGCGGCGGAACAGTTCGCGCTGCTTATCAAGGGGAAGGGTTTGGCCGGTGAACCCGCGGGGCTCGCGGGCAGTCAGGTCCCGGGCAGGATCGACGAGGATGATCTTGCGGCTGCGGGCGAAGCGGAAAAACTGCCGCAGCACGGTCAGCCGCCGTTTCCGCCCGCGGGGCAGGGTGGCGAGGAACGCCTCGATGTCGTGCACGTCGGTCAGCGCCCAGTCCCGCTTGCCCCGCTCGCTGACGAGGAACAGTGCCAGGTCCCGCATGGTCGCCAGGGCCGCCTCGATGGTGTGGTCGCTCCTCGGCCTGGTGCTGGCGCGGCGGGCGCGCTCGCGGGCGGTGAGCATCGAGGTGGCGAACCCGTCCACGGCCGGGCGCAGCGGTGCGGGAACGGCGCCGACGCGGCGCTGCCGTCGCCCGGCGGCCAGTTGCTCGGCGTGGTCTGTGGGCAGGGCGAGGCCGTGCTCGGTGAAGAAGGTCTGCAGGCTGCGGGCCAGCGGCCCCATGGACCGGCCCTGCCAGCGGGCCCGTTCCAGCAGTGCCTGCGGGTGGCTGGGCTGCCCGTCGTCCTCGAGCAGCCGGCCCAGGGACGTGATCAGGCTGGCGGCCCGGCTGGGTGAATATGAGCCGGCCAGGTGAGCGATGAACCTGTCCAGCCAGTCCGGCGGGCTGGCGAGCCGGGCGGCCAGGCCGGCGCCGGCGATGAACGGCCGGTCCGGGCGGCGCTGCCAGCAGGCCGAGCACATGCCCAGCCCCTCATGTCGTTTGACCTGCCCGCATTGAGTGCATTTCCGGGACGGGTCTTTCAACTGGCGAGGCCGGGAGCACGGGCCGCACCAGCCGGTGGCTTCCCGGAGATACCCAGGACGGCCGCACTGCGGGCAGAGCCGCTGGGCCGCGGCCTGCCGGGCCTTGCGCCGGCAGTCCCGGCATAGGGTGTCGTCCTGGCGGCGGACTGGGTGGCCGCATTCGCGGCAGCACCGGGAGCACAGGATGCACCGGCCGGTCTCGTCCTGCAGGACCCGATGCTTCCCGCAGCCAGGGCATTCCGCTTTCGCCGCAGCCTCGCGGATGTCCCGCTCGCAGCGGCAGCAGTGCTCGCGGCCGATGATCCCAACCGGGGCGCCGCAGCCGGCGCATTCCCGTTGCTTCTTGCCCATGCCCGCCTCAGATCGGCGGCAGGGACCGGCCGCGGGCCGACACCGCCTTGACCGGTGCTGGCTGGGGCTTCGCAGGAACGGCGGGCTGCTCGACCGGGGTGGTGTCGACGTCGAACAGGTCGTTGGGGGTGCAGTCCAGGGCGGTGCACAGCGCGGCGAGGGTCGAGAGCTTTACCTGGGACGGCTCCTTGGTGAACAGCGCCGACACCGACGCGGCCGACATCTCCAGGCCGGCCTTCTCGGCCAGCAGCCGCCGCAGCTGGCTGCCGGTCCAGACCTCGCGCTGCGCCGCGGCCATCCGCAGCTTCCACCGGATGTTCACGCTGGCCCCTCCTTAGTGAGCTCGCTCAGCGTGCCGACGACCGCACGCCGATAGGCGTCCTCGATGAACGTGGCCGAGGGACGGACATACCGCATCGTCGAGCTGACCGTCCAGTGACCGAGTAGCTGCTGGATGGCGACCAGGTCCACCCCTCGCTCATAGTTATGGGTCGCGCACGCCCTCCTCAGTGCATGCGGGCTGAATCTCTCGGCTGGCGGGCGTCCTTCCATCTGCATCAGATACCGCAGCCGGTTCCGGATCGTTCCCGGATGCAGGCTGCCGCCCGATTCGTCGGCGAACAGCACCGGCGAGTCCGGGAAGCGACCCCGCACGTCATCGAGGAACCAGCGCAGCACCAGGTCCAGGCCGTCCAGCATCGGCACCCACCGCGGCCGCGGTCCTGAGGTCCGGGCGCCCTTCCCGAACCGGACATGCAGCTTGCCGAACGGGCCGCGGCTGAAGTGCACGTCCGGCTGGTTCCAGCAGCGCCGATTCCTCTGACCGCAGCCCTGCATGATAAAGCGTCCGGAACAGCGCGTAATCGCGGGCCGCGGGCGCGTACTTGCGGGCGGTCGCGATCCTGGTCTTCAGGAAATCGAAGAACTCCTCCACCCGTTCCGGCGCTGGCGGCGGCAGTTCGGCCGGGGAGTCGTCGCCGACATGGCGGGAGGCGTTGAACTCATCCACCGGGCAGACCAGCCGCACCCCGAACGCGGCCTCGATCTCCGCCGACTTGCGGACCTGCAAGAACCGGTGGAACCCCTTGAAGATCTGCACATACTCCCGCCTCGTCGAGGACGCCCTGCCCAGCACGGCGAGGTCGCCGACCACCCGGTCGATGTCCTCGGGGGTCACCTCCCACGCCGGGCGCCCCAGTGCCTTCAGCGTCCGGTCCAGCAGGCCGATGTCGTTCTCGATCGTCACCGGGCTGAACCCGCGAGCCCGCCACGAGGCCACGAACGCCTCAACGCACTCGGCCTGGTACTCCAGCGGGTCGGCCGTCAGCGGGCCGGCCGGGATCGCGCCACCCTGCATTACCCGGAACCGTGACGACCCCACGGCACACCTTCCTCACCCTTGAACGATTAAGGTGCTGCCTAACATATGGCCCTCGAACCTTAAAGATCACCGAAACGAGAAAGAACCGTGCACCCGCAGGCAGCAGGCAAGATCTGCCAGAACAAACATGTGCCAGCCCCGGATGGCTGGGGCACCGTCTTCGGAGACCAGGCCGTCGCCGCCGCCATGATCGACCGCATCGTCCACCACGCCGACGTCCTCACCCTCAAAGGCGCCAGCTACCGGCTCCGCAACCGCGGCATCGACAGCCTCCCCAGCATCAAAACCCAGAACCAGGCAGACTAGAACCACACACCGGTGGCCTCATTTTCAACCGTTGCATCGGCCTCATCTTCGAGCGTCGCCGACACCTGTCTCACCAACCCATGCAGAGCTGGACTCACCACGGCGCGGGTGGTGCAGCTCACTGAGCGTTTCGCGAATTAGTTTCCTGGCTGCCGCCCCGTGGTTCGCGGCTTCCTGGAGGTGACCGAACATCCTGGCGTACAGGTCAATCTCCTGCGGCCGGGTTACCTCGATGGTTGCAGTTGGCGTCTCCAGCGCGACGAGGGAGCTGTCGAAGATCCAGAATCCGGCTGAGGGAACGGCGGTCCTTTCAGACATCATGGGGATGATGCCGAGCGAGATTGTGGGTATTGCCATCACTTCAAGAAGCCGGTGAAGCTGCTCTTCTTGTATCTGGGCATTGCCGAACCATGTACGCAGCGCCGTCTCTTCGAGTATTACGGTGAACTTCTTTTCGCGCTGGAACAAGATGTGCTGTCGTTCCGCACGGGCAGCGACAGCAGCATCGATGTCGTTGGGGACGTCAAGGAACTTGACCCAGAATGACAGCATGGCGGCAGTGTAAGCGGGTGTCTGGAACAATCCGGGTATCACGTTGTGCTCGTAAATCCGGAAGATGCTGGTCTTTCGGTAACGTGCGTTGGTATGGGGGCCGAGGACGCGCCTCATGCCAGCGTGGGCCTGGCGGCGGAATTCAAGGTAGGCGGATTCCACGGTACGCGAGGTCGCGATAAGATCGGGGACGTGCTTGTCGGCTGAGCAAGCGTGGCACCAGTCACGGATGTCTTTATCAGTCGGAGGTTGCACTCCATTTTCGATCTTGCTGAGGCGAGTGAAATGCTGGCCGGTTGCCTGGGCCAGCGCCCGCCCGGACAGTCCTGCCTCTTTGCGGATTTCCCGCAGCCGCGCGCCGAGCTCTTGCCGGGCCTGCTTGGCGGAACTAGATGGGCTTGTACTCACTGTGTGGTATCGACAATTTCCAGACGGTTTCAAAGGCTGAACGGCACAGTTGGATGTCAGCGGTGTCTGTCGAGCCGATCCTGGCCGTGGCTAGACCGTTTCCCGCGTACAGCAGGAAGACAGCTAGGTGATCGTCGAAAAGGTAGAAGTCGTTTCCAGGCAGCGCCACCGACGAAACCAGTCTTCGCGGTACCCACCTGATGTCTTCCCCTGCCTCCACCATTGGGTGAGCGATGCTGTATGACCAATGCTGGTAGCTACTAAGCGGTTCGGAAACTATCCGTGCCCGGCGGACAGATCTTCCCGCTCTCTTGTGCTCGCGGAGGGTGGCGCACCACCCTTGGAGCCAATCCAGGTCGTCGTGTTCACCTTGTGCCCATTTCGCCATATGCGGGAGCTCGACCTCGGTGCCGTAGGCATCGCGGGTCTCGAGATGGATGGCCTCCCGGCTGAAACCCGACGCTAGCAGGCTCTCAAAGCCGTCAGCTGTTATAGATTTCACGGCTCCTGCTTGAAGAATTGGATCATCCTGTCCGGGATTTCCACAGCGTTCTCTCCCGGGGGGATGCGCATCTGGCCGAGTGCTTCTGGGTCCGTGATGTCCCAGCCTTGCACGACCCAGGTTCCGCGGTCAGTGCGGTACACCGTGGGGGAGCCGCTCGGGTTCGAGTGCGGGTCTTTGCCGACGAGTGTCAGGTGCATGGTGCCTCCTCGTTGCTAGCTGACGGGCGGGCATCGCCTGACGGCGCGCTCTGCGCGACGGCGCCCAGGTCAAGTAATTCTACCTCGCAACAACTCGCAACATCATGGCTTCCAGGTCTCCCCTGTTCCTAGCATGGCAGCCATGGACAACACGGTCAGCCTTGCTAGTGCCGTGAGCCTGGACAGCGTCGATGCGGCTGGGTGGGAGGAGGCTAAGCGGGTGCGCGGTGAATTCCCGCGCTGGGTAGTAATCTGGTCCGAGATGCGGGGGATGCTGATGGCCTGGCCGCTGTTCCGTGCCCCGCGCGGCACGGTCGTCATGAGTATTTCTGCTATGCAGCTCATCGCCGACATGAAAGACGTCGAGGATGCATCCACTGTGAAGATAGCAGAGCACTAACAGAGTGTCTTCCCGCGCCCGGCGTCACACCTTAAGCTCGCCGCCGGGTGTTGTTTCTTGTGCGCTTCTGCTGCCACGGATTCAATCGACTGACCGCTAGTCGCTGCCGATAGCCGCGTATTGCATATATAAAGGTTCCAATAACCGGAAAAGGTGATAGCAATCCCATGAAGGACGGGGACGCGTCCATAGTCCCGCCATCACCCAGACTGGGGCCCTCACCGTCCTGGCTGCTGAAGTACGTACGCAGCTTTCCAGGAGAAGGCAATCAGATGAGAGAGGCATGCAGTTTTCTTCGGCAAGCGCTGACGGGACACCCACGCGCCGACGATGCGGTAACGGTCGCCGCAGAAATGATCGATAGTGCATGCTTGCATTCGCGTTCGGGCCTGCCTGAGGGACGGTTCACTGTCCGGGCCGAGGTGTGGGGGGATGACCATCTTTATGTGGCGGTTAGGGACGACGGCGGTCCATGGCCGTCCAGCGACAGTCAGGGGAATCCTGACCGCGGACTCTCCCTGGTACAGGCTCTCGTCGGAGCGGCCGATTGGGGTATCGATGGTGGCGATGATAGCCGTCTCGCGTGGGCCAGGCTGTACTGGCCCGAGATGACCGGTCTAGCTGGGGCGCCAGACTCGTCAGACCGGCTTGAGAAGGCGTTCACCCCCCTGAGCAGCTACACCACCATGCTGACTGCAGAGCTGGCAAGCCGAGGACTGATCTCTCAGGTGGCGATCTGCGCTGATAGGTCGCCCTATCTAGCTGTGCACACCCAGTCAAGGCCGCTGACAGTATGCATTTGCGCCCCGACAGGCTGGTTCTTCTGGGCTGTGGCTACGCGGATCTCGGCTTGCAGCGATGTGGTCGGCGCGGCAGATGCACTCTCCCACGTGCTTCGGAACAAGCGGAGATCGGCCAGTGCCTGAGCCCTGGATGTACACACCAAAGCAGCGCCAGTTGACTGGGCGTGTGCGTGAAGAGCTTGATGCTCTCCTCGATAAGCATGCCGGGTGGAGAGTCGTGGGGCCTTGCATGGATGGCGGCTGGTACGCCTGGCCCCGTGGCGATGACCAGGCGGAGAGGGTGAGAGCGCCAAGTATCCCGGAGCTGGACGCCGCGCTCGAGAAGACCCCGCTACGGAATCCCATCTTTTATGCGCCTCCCAACGTAACGTTCAGGGCCTGGCGGGAAACACATGGCATGTCTCGCGCCGAATTCGCTGGCGCACTCCGCCAAACCTCGGCAGCCCGGAAAGCTCACTTGATCTGCGATGGAAAATGGGTCGCCGAGTGGGAGCGCAGGCACGTCCGATGGCCTACGCTGCCTTACCAGCAGGCGTTGAGCGAGCTGATCGGTCGTTCTCCCCGTGAGCCCGCCTTGCTGCTCCCCCAAGGCACTGCGGGAGCTTCACCCAGCCCGCAGACAAGACCCGCACCCAGGTCCAACTCCGTCAGGAGAAGATTCAGGCCCGCGCGACTCCGCAGTCGCATGCTGCGCCGCAGTTCCAGGCGCCGGAGCAGCGATGACCGCTTACGGACGGGGTTTCAGCATGCATCTGCGCCGGGCGTGTTGCGGTGCCAGATGCATGGCCTCTGCAGCGGTGGGCGGGTTTCTGTCCTCATCCGCTCCCAGGGACAGATGTCCAAGTCGGGTGATCTTGACTGTCCACCCTGACGTGAGCCAGGGTCGGCTTAGCGGATCAGCAATATGACCACAACGGACAGCTTGGATGACGGCCGCGGCGCCCGTGGGCCCCAGGCCGCTGACGGTGCCACCAGGTTGCCGTGGTGGGTATCTTTCAGCCTGGTGCTGGCATTGCTCGTGCTCTTGGTGTGTACCGGGGCGGCTCTCCGGATGGTGGTGGTTCCTGGCACTGCGCTCACGGTGGCTCTTGTGGCTGGTCTTGTGGCTGTCCCGTCAGCCTTCACCCTAGTGCGCCGGTTGACTGACCGGGGCTGGGCTGGCTATGAACGGGAAAACCATCAAGTTGCAGCCGAGGGCAGCCATGTACTGGAGGCCATCGTGGGGTACCTGGACGCACTCCCGAAAAGACGGTGGGACTGGGTGCAAGTGCTGGTGACTGTCGAGGGGCGTGGGCAGTCAGCGATTTCGGTGCACCCGAGTCGCAATCACCTCCTCGTGGCTGTCCAGGGTGACCAAATCAGCGAGCTGGGCCCAACTTTTGCGGTGACGAGCGTAGCCCGGATGGTCTCGCTGACCTGCGGATGGCGATACCAATCGCGTGTGACCCTCAGTTTCGTCCGGCTAGGGGGCTTGATCATTCTGGGCTGGGCAGTGAGGTGGCCCTGGCTGCTTGTCGCCCTAGGCATCTTCCAAGCTGCCGCCACGGCCATGTCATGGCTGATTGAGCTGTCCGCCGACCGCTACGTCCTGGTTCATTGCCCCCGAAAAACCGCGCTCCAGGTACTTTCGTCTGCTAGTGCGTCAGACTCCCCAGACCCGGCAACCTGGCGCAAGTGGGTGGTCCTCATCATTTCAATGCTCAGCGCCAGGCTGCCGCCACCTGATTGGCTTCGTCAGGCCATAGCCCGGCTGGAAAAGTCACCAGATGTGCCGTGAATACGTCGGCAGAAGGGAACACACCAATGAGCGCGCGCGGTGCAGGACAAGTACCCCGCGTCTCGCTTCTTCGCTTCAGGCGGGCAGATCTGGCGGAAGTGGATCATGGCAGAGTTCTCTCATCAGGCGTCCTTGCTCATCCCAACCACGGCGGAACCCGGCGAGTCGCTGGCAACCAGAGATGTGAGGCGATCGCGTAAAGACGAGACGGCGCCGATGCTGAGATTCAGCCAGCCCATGGACACAGTCGCAGATCAGGGATAGCGACAGGGACTCGACAGGAAGACAACATGGAGTCAGATGTTCCGGGCCTCGACATCGAAACGCCGCACCCGTCCCGCATGTATGACTATTACCTGGGTGGTAAAGACAATTGGCCAGCCGACCGGGACGCCGCGCGGCGGGTCATACGAGCAGTGCCTGAGATCCAGGAGATGGCGCGGGAGAACCGCGCCTTCCTGCAGCGTGTGGTCCGCTACCTCATCCGTGACGCGGGAATCAGGCAGATTATCGACATCGGCACCGGATTGCCAACTGCGGGCAATGTCCACGAGGTCGCCCAGCAGGTTGATCCGGGCACCCGGATCGTCTGCGTGGACAATGACCCCCTTGTGCATACGCACGCGCGTGTACTGCTGGCCGGCACGGGGCCGGTTGCCCATGTGCTGGCCGATGCCCGCGATCCAGAGTCCATCCTGACGAATCCTCAAGTCAGAGACCTCATCGATTTCCGGCAACCGGTGGGACTGCTCATGGTGGCGATCCTGCACTTCATCCCAGATGCCAATGACCCGGCAAGCATCATCGCAGCCTTCCGGGAACGGCTTGCCCCTGGCAGCCAACTGGCGCTGTCGCACGGGACCAGCGATCTGCATACGGCAGCCAAGGTCCACCGGGCCACCGCCGCCTACGAACCAGCCACAGCGCCTTTGGTGTTGCGTACACGAAGGCAGATCCTGACGTTCTTCGGCGGATGGCGCCTCATTGATCCAGGGCTAGTTCAAGTGCCGCTGTGGCGGCCAGACGTTCCTGTGCCTCCGCCCGACGTTCTAGCGAAACTTGGCATCTATGGGGGAGTCGGCATCCGCGCTTGACGGGTACGCCTTGGTTCCCCTCCGGATGTCCGGAATCTCCCACCAACCACACCAT